>ERZ795056.4082-NODE-4082-length-15251-cov-4.381877_pt1 | contig 15251 bp, 8 predicted proteins | sample MGYA00375140_ERZ795056 | MGnify/ENA primary metagenome ERZ795056 (study PRJEB30185, sample SAMN05720227) | activated sludge metagenome | isolation source: Anaerobic digester | place: USA | collected 2015-03-09 ... | reverse complement strand
GGCCTTGATCGATACCCAGTGGACCATTGTCCAAAGGTGCTCCCACGATCAGGTCGCTGACATCGTTGCCATTCACATCACCCGCAGTGGCCACGGAGAATCCGAAATCAGAACCTGCTTCTCCAGAGGCGAAGATCATAGGTGTGTTCCCCAACCCCGTGGCCGATCCGAAATAGACGAGTGCCGCACCTTCGTCGGCTACGGTATTGGTGTAGCCGGGAGCACCCACGACCACATCGCTGTACCCATCGCCATTGATGTCCCCAGCGGTGGAGACCGAGATGCCGAAGTTCGACCCTGCCTGGCCGTTCCGCGTCCAACTGGGTGTGGTGGAGAGGCCGGTCGCGCTGCCATGGTAAACGAGCGCGCGTCCTTGGTTGGTCGAGGCGCCGTCGTAGAGGTTGGCCCCCACGATCACATCACTATAGCCATCATGGTTCACATCGCCAGCGGTGCCCACATCGAATCCTAACTGTGCCTCGAGTTGTCCACTGGAAACGTTCCAGTTCGCCGTTGTTGACAGCGGATCGATGGTCAGAGGATATTCCCCATACGTATCATCCACCACCAGCGCGAGGATATCCTCGTGCAACTCCATATGCGCGTCCAGTTCACGCCGTTCGGCATCCCACACCTTCAGGTCCCGGTACCAAACGCAAGCAGTGTGGCTTGCTGTAGCGCTATCGTATGCGGTGAAGAGCAGATCATCCTCACCTTTCAACGTCGGCAACAACGATCCGTTGTACCGGATCTTTACGGTCAATGGGCCTGTGCCATCTGGTTTTCTCTTCACATGGAAGTCTTGCCGCATGCCGGACTCCTCGTTGGTATATTGGATGGTGAATGCTCCGTGATCCACAACGGCCCGGTTGCCTTCTACATGTATGGATGGCCTGAAGAGCGGAACGGATCGTTCACCATCCTTTCCCACGGATACGACGCGCAGGTCCGCATGCCAGGCTCCTGCATCGAGACGAGGCGTCAAGCGGAACCCTTCCGGGTGATACGTGATGCGGAGGTCTTGTTTGCGATTCGGGCTTTGTAGCACACTTCCTGAACCTTGGGGTGAGAGATGATATTCGCTGGCGCGTATCACTTGCTGCACACGGTCGATCCAGTCGGCCGGGTAGTCATCAGGTGTGGGGAGTTGAAGTCCGGGTTCGTTGAGGGCACAGAGAGGACCGGCCAACAGCGCTGGTACGGAAGAAGGCGCACGATAGCATTGAGCCACCTGCGCTCCACGATCATCATTCATGGGTATAGCGAGCACGGCTCCTAGTAGGAACAATATGCGCAAGAGATCACCCCGGAGGTACATGTGTGCGGAACAGACTGTCCTATCCAGCCAAGTTCCGGGTTCGGCCAGGTCCGTGAAATACCACGAAGTAGTTACCCCGGGCTAAAGGGTTCAGGCGTTGGAGAAGGACGCGATATGCTTTTAGCAACCCCGCAAGACGGTGGAAGTAGAAGCTATTTCCTGTTGATCACAGCCCTTTCGGGAACACCTTGCGCACGGCCTCCATGCGCGACTTCACCTGCAGTTTGTGGTAGATATTGCGCACATGCACGCGCACGGTCTCGGTGCTGATACCCGCTTTCGCGGCGATCTCCTTGTACATCAGGCCTGCGGCGAGCCCATCCAGGACACCACGTTCCCGGTCGCTCAATTTCTCGTCGCTGATGCGTTGTGCGGTCTCTTTTTGGAAGCTGTTCACCACCAGGCGGGCGATGGTGGTGTTCATGGGCGAGCCGCCGGTGTGGATCTCGCGTACGGCAGCCACTAGCTCTTCTGCACTGGTCCCTTTAAGTAGGTACCCCGTGGCACCTGCGCACAACGCTTCGAAGATGTAGGCTGGGTTCTCGAAGATGGTGAGCATCAGGTATTGCACCTCGGGCTTGGTGGTCTTGGCGCGCCGTACGCATTCGATACCGCTGATGCCGGGCATGTTGATGTCCATGAGCACCACATCCACTTCCAACGCGCCCAAATGGTGCAGGAATTCTTCTCCATCGGCACACGTGCGCACCACCTCCATGCCCTCGGAACGGGCCATGCGCCGCCGCAATAATTCGCGCAGTTCGTCATCGTCCTCGACGATGGCGATACGGATTGGTCCACGCGCCATGCTGGCAAGATAGCTTGTAGCCCGAATTCATGTGAAGAACGAAATGCGTTGATACGGTGCAGCCGAGGCGGGTCCCTGCTAGTTCAACCCTTCTAGAGGGCCAGATGGAAGCTGATGGTGGTGCCGTTGCTGCCGTTGACAAGGAGCTCCCCGCCGGTGTTGAGGGCGCGTTGGCGCATGTTGGAAAGGCCATGGCCCGCGGAGGCACTACCTGGGTCCAGGCCGATACCATCATCGGTCACGGTGAAGTCGACGTTACTAGCTGAAGAGTGGAAGGTGACCGCGATGTGTCGCGCGTGAGCGTATTTGATGGCATTGTTCAATGCTTCGCGCAGGATCAGGTAGATGTCGCGCTTGGTGGCTGGGTCCAAGGTGTGGTCCGGTCCGCTATGCACACAGTCGATGGTGTGTTCGGTGTGGCTCCACTTCAGCATCCGTTCACAGTGTGCGCGTACCCGTTCGGTGAGGCCGGCAAGGGAGTCGTGGTGCGGGTCTATGGCCCAAACGATATCGCCCAGTGAGCGGTTGGCTTCGCCGGCCACGCGTTCGATGTCATCGGCTGTAGCGGCGATAGCCCCGGGGTCTTCGGAGGCGAGTGCTTTGGCCTCGCTGCTGAGCATGACGAGTTTGGTGAGATCGCTTCCCAGCTGATCATGGACGTCGCGTGCGATGCGTGTGCGTACTTCCTCGGCTTCGCGCCTTTTCTCGCTTTCTACCAGTTTGGTCTGTGCGTCCAGGATGGCAGCATTCGTTCGGCGCAGAAGCCTTGCGCGTTGCCAGAAGACGACCAAGATAATGGCAGCGAGGATCCCCAGGGCGATCGCGATGTAGCGTTTCGTGCGTTCGCGGGAGAAGCGTTGTTCTTGTTCGAGCGCTGCTTGTTCAGCTTCCAACGCGTATTGAAGGCTGTCGGTGATGGTGCGTTGTTCGTACGCGTAGCGGTATTCGTTGCGCAACACCGCGCGCTGGTTCTCTTCGCGCATGATGCTGTCCTTCAAGCTCACCATCAGCGACTGTGCTTGCAGCGCCTGTTCCCAACGGCCCAAAGCGCGCAATGCTTGGTACTTGAGCTCGGCGGCATCGCGTTGCTGGCTGATGTCCTCCGCATCGGTGGCCGCTACGAAGGCTTTGTCGGCACGGTCGAGCGCTTGTGCATGGGCCCCGCGGGAGAGCAACACCTTGCCCTCGCCAACGAGGGCGCTGGAAAGTCCCCAGGGCAATTCCTCTTCACGGGCCATGGCCGCGGCTTCGCGGAAGAGGTCAAGGGCCTCATCATCGCGTCGCAGCTTCAACAACAACATGCCTATGCGGTTCTGCACGTTCACCAGTCCGTGCCGATCATCCAACGTTTGGCGTACGGAACGGCTGCGGAGGAAGTGATCCATGGCCGAAGCGGTATCGCCCAGCTCTTCCAAGCAAACGCCGATGTCCTCGAGACCCTTCCCCACCATGTGTTGGTCGTCCAGGGCTTCGGCGAGGCGCAATGCTTCGCGGTAGTGTTCGAGTGCTGGCACATGGTCGCCCTGTTGCATCAGCACCTTGCCCAGGTTGGAACGGGTCGTTGAGATGCCTCGATCATTGCGCAGCAGTTGTTGAAGGCGAAGGCTGCGCATGTAGAAGTCCACGGCTCGTGCATGATCGCCGCGTGCCATGTGAACGGCTCCAATGGCGTTGAGATCGTTCGCGATACTGGTACTATCGTGCATCTTTTCGTGTACCGCTAGCCCACGCAGATAGAGTTGGAGCGCCTGTTCCCGCTCGCCCATGAAAGAGAGCATGGAGGCCTTGTTGGTAAGCACGTCGGCCACGCCCTTTTGGTCGTTGCTACGTTCGTGGATGATCAGTGCGGTGTCGTAATGCACAAGGGCCGTCTTCAGTTCACCTTTCACGTAACACGCTGCGGCCATCAGTTCGCTGGCGCGGGCCTCGAACGCGGGATACCGCTTGCTCTTAGCTTCACGTTGCAAACGTTGCCCCATGGCGAAGGCGGTATCCGGTTCGGAGAATAGGTAGCCTTCCCAAGCGAGATCGTTGAAGGCCGAGAAACGGATGCTGTCGGATCGGTCCGGGTCAGCATACACGCCACGCAGCGAATCGAGGTAGTCCTGGGCCAACACAGGAAATGAGCCTGACCACGCAAAGGCGAGAAGGGTTGCGGTAAGCAGAGGTCGGTCAAGCCGCAGCATCCGCCCAAAGTAGCTCGAACCGGATGGTGGTGCCCCCGCTTGGGGCGGAACGGATGGTGAGCTGGCCACCGAGCCGCGTTGCCCTTGTCTGGAGGTTCTGCATACCGTGGCCTTTTCCAGCGGTGTTGGGAAGGCCTTGTCCATCATCTGTCAGTTCGAAAAGCAATGTAGTGGGATCGCTGTGGAAATGAACGGTGATGTGTTCGGCGCGTGCATGTTTCAACGTGTTGTTCAGTGCTTCACGCACCATCAAGTGGATGTCTCGTTTGCTCGCCGGATCAAGTGGCCTATCGGGACCGATATGGTGGCAGTCGATGAGGCAGGTGCCTGGGTGATGGTGTAGCATCCGTACGCAATGTGCACGGATGCGGTCGGTGAGTTCCTGGACGGAATCGTGGTGTGGATCCACGGCCCACACGATGTCGCCGAGCGATCGGTTGGCTTCGTCTGCCACGCGCCCCACGTCTTTAAGCCTGGCGTTCATGCTCTCGCGATCAGCGGCTGACCTTGCTTCTTCGCTGAGCAGGATGAGTTTGGTGAGATCACTTCCGAGCTGGTCGTGGACATCGCGGGCGATGCGGGTGCGTACGAGTTCCGCTTCGCGTTGCTTTTCGCTCGCCACCAGTTCATCCTGTGCTTTCACGATGGCATCCCGGGTTCGGCGCACGTGCCGCAGGCGCCCCCAGATCAGGAGCACGATGATGGCCGAAGCGGTAACGATGACCAGGAGCAGGTTGCGCCGGTCGCGTTCGGTGGAGAGTTCTTGCTCGTGCCGCACGGCAGCCACATGGGCGGCTTCCGCACGGGCGATACTATCGAGCACTGTTCCTTCGTGGTAGGCCAGCATGGCGAGTTCCACCCGGCCGTCCATCCGTTGTACGCTATCCTTCAAGGCGGACCAGCGTTCGGTCATCGCCAAAGCATCGGCCGTTCGTCCCTGCGCACGGTAGAGTTCTTTCAGTTCCGCCGTAGCGCGCAGCATGGATCCTTCATCGCCCATCTCACGGGCCACACCTACCTCGCCGTTCTCTTCGGCTATGCGCAAGCCTTGCAGAAAGCTGTTTTCCGCACTGCGCGGATCGCCGGTATTCCGTTCGCCGATGCCGGCAAGGACCAGGCATCCACAACGTGCGGTCTCATCGCCTACCGCTGCAGCGATGCGCACGCAGGCCCGGGCGTTGGCAAGCCCCTCCTCGAAGCGACCAGTGGCATAGAGCGTTCGGGCCAGCGGGGCAAGCACCGGCAACTGGTCCCATGGGTTCGTGGATCGGCCGGCCATCTCCAAGCTGGTGTGGAGCAGGCGGATGGACTCTTCGGTACGACCGCTCATCTGGAGTATCCGCGCGCGTTCGTTCAGCACCGCCGAGCTATCCTCGGAAGCCCCCTCTCCACACGAGTCCAAATAGGCAAGGGCGGTGGTGTGTTCACCACGGTCTCCGGAGAGTGCGGCCAAGTGCGTCAACGCTTGTATCCGGAGTTTGGCGTGATCGATCTCCCGTGCGATGCGAAGCTCTTCGCGGAACGCTTTTTCGGCCTTGTCGCGATCCCCGGCCACGCGCAGCAGGATCCCCAGGGCATCGTAGCATTCGCCCAGCGCATGTCGTTCGTTGTTGACGCTGAAATCCTCCAAAGCGCGCTGGAAAGAAGTCAATGCCAAAGGGATATTGCGGCTGAATTTGGCATGGTACCCGGTGAAGAAGTTGAACGCTCCGCGCGCATGCCGGGCCCGCTTCCTTACGGCGGCGTGCGGGCTTTGGAGCAGTGCCGTGCTCAACGTATCGAGCCGCTCCAAGTAAGGGAATGCCTTGTTCGAGGTGGACCACGACTCGGCCACTATGATCAGCAAATCCAGTTGGTTGGTGTCCTGTGCGGAAGGGTCTAGAAGGCGAAGGGTGGAATCCAAACGTGCCGGGTTCTCCTGGCCAAGCACCGGCTGGCAGAACACCAGGAATGCGACCAGGATGGTCCAAGCGGTCAGCCTCTGGCAGGTCTCCAACATGGCACCAAGGTTGGTCATGATCCCGCACCCCGCAATACCATGGTCGTGGTAAACGGCTACTGGGCAGGGCCGTTCACCCGCACCGAACACCACTGGAAACATTTTCACCCCAAAATGTTTCCAGTGTATCCACAGCCTCTACATTTGCGCCCCCAACATGGCGACAGACAAGACCATCCCCGCCGACCAGCCCGGTCTGGAGCCCTCCGATGACCGTTGGAACCGGATCGTGGAAGGTGCGTCCAAGGTCTTCTGGAAGCTCGGCATCAAGAGCGTTACCATGGATGATGTGGCCACGCGGCTGGGCATCTCCAAGAAGACGCTGTACCAGTACGTGAGCGACAAGAACGACCTGGTGGACAAGATCCTGAAGCACGTGAGCACCTGTTACAAGTGCGACATCGATGCGGTGCGGGCGCGGGAAAAGCAGAACGCGATAGACGAACTGTACGCCATCACCACCACGGTGGCCGGGCATATCCAGGATATCCATCCCTCGATCCACTTCGATCTGGAGAAGTACCATCCGGAAGCCTTCCGCAATATGAAGGAGAACAAGCGGAAGGAGATCGCGCAGTGCATGACCGAGAACATGGCACGCGGCATCACCGAAGGCTTGTACCGCGAGGACCTGAATATCGGGATGATCGCCACGATCTACATCGCGCGGTTCGATATGGTATTCGATGGGGCCTTGTTCCCACCGGAGAAATTCAGTTTCAGCGACCTGCACTGGGAGATCTTCCGCTACCATGTGCGCGGCATCGCCAGCAAGAAAGGACTGGACTACTTGGAGAAGAAGTTGACCAAAGAACGGATCACCGTTCCGCCTACGCCAGGTGTTATGGCGAACAAATGAGGAGCCTTACCACCACCATCATCCTATTAACGGCCGCTGTGCTTTCCGCGCAAGGGCCTGTTAGCCTAAGCCTGCAGCAAGCGCTGGACATGGCCGCCAAGCAGAGCTATTCCGTGCAGGCCAGCGCCTTGGAAGCCGAGAAGGCGCGCCACAAGGTGAAGGAGATCACCGCCATCGGCCTGCCGCAGATCAATGGCGAAGTGCAGTTGCAGAACTTCATCGATGTTCCCACGCAGCTGATCCCGAACTTCTTCACGCCAGGCCAAGGGCCGGAGTTCATCGCTGCGCAATTCGGTCTTCCGTGGAACGCCAGCGCCGGTGCAACACTGAGCCAGTTGATCTTCGACGGCAGCTACCTCGTGGGCCTGAAAGCCACGCGGGCCTTGGCCGAACAGAGCCAGCAGGACTTGGAGAAGGCCGCCGCCGATGCGCGCAACCAAGCCGCCAAAGCGTACTTCGGTGTGCTCTCCGCAGCAGAAGGTGAGCGCCTTGCAGGCGAAGGGATCCCGTTGTTGGAAAAGAGCCTTGCGGAAGTGAACGCCATGAAGGAAGCGGGTTTCATGGAGATCACCGACGTGGACCGCATCACCATCCAGTTGGAGCAATCGCGCAGTTTGCAACGCAGCTTCAAACAACAAGGGGACGTAGCGCGCATGCTGCTGAACCTCACGCTGGGCCTGCCACAAGGCACACCCGTAACGTTGACCGATGACCTGGGCAAGATCCTGAACGACCCCAATGAGACCTCGCTCACCGAAGTGCCGTTGGATCCCGCCACGCACGTGGAACAGAAATCGGCGGAAACGTTGGTGCTGCTCTCCGACCTGCAGCGCAAGAACGAACGCAGCAAGGCCATGCCATCGCTCGGTGGTTTCCTCAGCCACCAACAAGTATGGAACGGCCCCGACTTCGATCCGGGCGGCAAGTATCCGTTCTATCCAACTACACTTTGGGGATTGAAATTGACCGTGCCCCTCTTCAGCAGTGGCAGCCGTTACCACAAGGTGAAACAAGCGGAGATCGCGTTGAAGCAGACCGAAGTGAACAAGACCGCCACGGAGCAACGCCTCGTCGCTTTCAGTGAACAGAGCCGCACACAAGCGCGCACGGCCTTCGACAACTTCAAGACCGAGGAGCGTAGCCTCGCCTTATCGAAAAGCATCTTCGACCGCACCAGTGTGAAGTTCACCAATGGTGCTGCGGCCAGCTTCGAGCTCACCCAGGAGCAGGGCAATTACCTGATCGCCCAACAGACCTACATCCAACGCGTGGTGGAACTGCTGATGGCCCGCGCAGACCTACGCAAAGCACTCGACCTCTACTAGACCACCGCTTACCCGATCGTGATGAAGAACCTGATCCTCTACGCCACCACCGCCGTTCTCTTGGCCGCTTGTGGGGCTTCCGTGCCTGAAGGCAACATCGGCCGCAAGCGCGCCGAACTGGATTCGTTGAAGACCGCCTACAAAGAGCTGGGCGTGAAAGTGAAGGAGGCTGAAGAATGGCTTATCGCCAACGACAGCACCGTGGTACGCAATCTGGCCGCGGTTACCGCAGCGCCCGTCACCGCTGGTCCGTTCATCCACTATGTGGACGTTCATGGCCGTGTACGTTCGGACAAAGCCGCCGACCTCTACTCCGGTGGTGGCCGTGTGCGCAAGATCCTGGTGAGCGCTGGTGATCGCGTACGTGCTGGTCAACTGCTCATCAGCATGGACAACGACTTGGTAGCGAAGCAGATGGCGCAGGCCGAAGCGGGTTACGAACTCGCACGCACTGCGTTCGAGAAACAGCAAACGCTCTGGAACCAGCAGATCGGTAGTGAGATGCAATTCCTGCAAGCGAAAAGCCAGAAAGAACAAGCTGAAGCGGGCCTCGCCGCACTGCGCGAACAACAGCGGCTGACCAATATCACCGCGCCGTTCGACGGCACCGTGGATGAAGTGATGGTGCGTGTTGGCGACATGACAACCCCCATGCAAGCAGCAGCCCGCGTAGTGGACCTCAGCGCCGTGCAACTGGAAGCCGATGTGCCTGAGAGTTACCTCCGCACCATCGCCAAGAACGCACCTGTGAAAGTGAGCTTCCCCAGCCTTGACGAGACGTTCGATGCCAAGTTGGACCACGTGGGTGAGTTCATCGATCCGAGCAACCGCACCTTCAAGATCGCAATGCGCGTGCCGAAGGGCGAAGGCTACATGCGCCCCAACCTGCTCAGCGACATCAGCATCGAAGACCTGCGGATCGACAGTGCGTTGACCGTTCCATCGCGTGCAGTGTTGCAGGATGTGAAAGGCGACAACTATGTGTTCGTGATCGACCGCACCACCGGCGACGAAGCCAAGGCCCGTAAGGTGATGGTGAAGCGCGTGAGCGAATACAAGGGCATGATGAGCATCACGCCTATCACAGCGGGCGAGCTCAGCGGCACTCAACACATCGTGGACGAAGGAGCCAAGAACGTGACGGACGGATTGACGGTGCGTGTAGCCAACAATTGAGTTCGAGGATCAGGCGAAATGCACCGTAGCGTCGATCCCTTCGGGTCGACAACCAACGAAAGCAACATGAGCAGCAACGACATCGAAAAAGACCTGCACGGACCGGAGCGGCAGTTCGCGATCACGACCTGGGCGGTGAACAACCGGACCACGGTGATCGTGCTCACCATCCTGATCTGTGTGATGGGCATTTATTCCTATCGGGATATGCCCAAGGTGAGCTTCCCCGAGGTGGTCACACCCGAGGTGTTCATCGGCACACCGTACAATAGCAGCTCGGTGGTGGACATCGAGAAGCTGATCACCAAACCGATCGAGAAGGAGCTCAACACCATCACCGGTGTGGACGAGATCAAGAGCACCAGCGTGCCCAATTTCAGCTCCATCCACATCAAATTCACATACGACATCACGCCAACGGAAGCGTTGCGCAAGGTGAAGGATGCGGTGGACAAAGCGCGTGGGGATAGCAACTTCCCCACCGACCTGCCCGCGGAGCCGAACGTGTTCGAGATGAACTTCTCCGAGCTGATGCCGGTGATGAACATCAACCTCAGCGGCGACTACCCGATGGAGCAGCTCCACGAGTATGCCAAGCACCTGGAGGACCGCATCGAAGACCTCAGCGAGATCAACAAGGTGGAGATCCGTGGTGTACCCGATCGCGAAGTGAAGGTGAGCGTGGACCTCTACCAGCTCGAAGCACTGCAACTGAACTTCGATGATATCGGAAACGCACTGCGTAGCGAGAACCTGACCATGAGCGGTGGCGACATCCTTACCGGTGATCAACGCCGCAGTGTGCGCGTGATCGGCGAGTTCAAGGACATGGAGCAGATCCGGAACATCGTGGTGAAGAACGAGGGCCAGCGCGAAGTGCGTCTCCGCGACATCGCCGATGTCAGTTTCGATTTCAAAGAGCCCGAGAGCTTCGCCCGCGAATTCGGTAAGAGCGTGGTGATGTTGGACGTGATCAAACGTGCCGGTGAGAACCTGCTGGAGGCGAGCGACAAGATCAACGCCATCATCGCGGAAGAGCACGGGAAGGCCCTGCCAAAGGACCTCATCATCACCCTTACCGGCGATCAAAGTGACCAGACACGTGTAAGCGTTGATGAGTTGATGAACCACATCGTGCTCGGTGTGATCCTCGTGGTTGGCGTGTTGATGCTCTTCCTCGGCTTGCGCAACGCGCTGTTCGTAGGTCTCGCGATCCCGATGAGCATGTTCATCTCATTCACCCTGCTCAACGCGTTCGGTGTCACACTGAACATGATGGTGCTCTTCGCACTGATCCTTGCTTTGGGTCGCTTGGTGGATGACGGCATCGTCATCGTGGAGAACATCCACCGCCACATGACCAACGGCGAGCCGGCCATGAAAGCAACACGCCTTGCCGTAGGGGAGGTCACCATGCCGATCATCGCCGCGACGACCGCTACCGTGATGGTGTTCGTGCCGCTGCTGTTCTGGCCGGGCATGATGGGCGAGTTCATGAAATACCTGCCCATCACCTTCATGATCGCGTTGGGCTCTTCGCTCTTCGTAGCCCTAGTGGTGAACCCTGCGCTTGCTTCCAAGTTCATGAAAGTGGAAGAGGACCATATCCCTACGAAGAAGATGTGGCGCTTGGCGTTCATCCTCGTAGTGGTGGGTGCCATCGTTGGTGCCATCGGAGGAAGCATGCAGAGCAAGACCATTTTCGGTCTCGGTATGCTCACGATCTTCTTCGGCTTCATGGGCGTGGCGAACGAGAAGTTGTTCGTCCCAGCAGCACATTGGTTCCAATACAAGTGGCTGCCACGGTTGGAACACCGCTATGAAGGCCTGCTGCGTTACGCCTTGGTGAAGCACCATCCGCGCACCTTCATGTTCGGCACTATCGGCCTGTTGCTGTTCAGCTTCGTGTTGCTGGGCATTTTCCCGCCCAAGACCTTGTTCTTCCCGGCGAACGAACCGCAATTCGTGAACGCCTTCATTGAAGCGCCGATCGGAACCGACATCCTGAAGACCGACAGCATCACCCGCGTGGTGGAAGCGCAGGTGATGAAGGTGATCGATGTACCCGAGTACAAAGAGGTGCGCGAGGTGAAGAACGACAAGGGCGAAGTGATCGGAACCGACACCGTGAACTTCCTTGTGAAGTCCGTGATCGCACAAGTTGGAGAAGGAACGAGCGATCCCGGCGCAGGCGATGTGGAACTGAGCGCAACCCCGCACAAGGGCCGTATCCAGGTCACCTTCGTGAAGTTCGCCGACCGCAAAGGCATCAATACCAATGACGTGTTGGAGGCCTTGCAGAAGGGCGTGAGCGGCTATCCCGGTGTGGTCACCTCCGTGGTGAAGAACGCCGATGGTCCACCTGTTGGTAAGCCCATCAACATCGAGATCAAAGGCAAGGAGATCGATGGTCTGTTGGACGAAGCCGAGAAGGTGAAGAAATTCATCGAGGACAAGAACGTACCCGGTGTGGAAGCCTTGCGCATCGACATCGACCGCGCGAAACCCGAGATGCCCATCGTGATCGATCGCGAGAAAGCACGCCGCTTGAACGTGAGCACCTACGCCGTGGCCGACGCCATACGCACAGCGCTCTTCGGCAAGGAAGTGAGCACCTTCCGCGTGGAAGGCGACGACGATGATTATGAGATCAACGTACGGTTGAAGGACAACTACCGCTACGATACGCAACAGCTCATGGACATGCGCATCACCTTCCGCGACATGCTCACCGGGCAGATCCGGCAGGTGCCGATCAGCGCTGTAGCGAAGGAAGAATACGGCACCACGTTCAGTGCCATCAAGCGCAAGGACCTCGATCGTGTGGTCACCGTGAGCAGCAACGTGATCGCGGGCTACAACAACAACGAAGTGGTGCAACAGATCAAGGATGAAATGGCGAGCGGCTACGAAGCCAACCCCGATTTCAACCTGCGTTTCACCGGCGAACAAGAGGACCAAGCGAAGGACATGGGCTTCCTGATGATGGCCTTCCTCGTCGCGATCTTCGTGGTGTTCCTCATCATCGTAGCGCAGTTCAACAGCATCAGCTATCCGGTGATCGTGATGAGCACGGTGATCTTCAGCACCATTGGTGTGTTCCTCGGCCTGGTGGTGTTCCGCATGGACTTCATCATCATGATGACCATGCTCGGCATCATCTCGCTGATCGGTGTGGTGGTGAACAACGCCATCGTGCTCATGGACTTCGCGCGCCTGCTCTTCCAACGCGAACAACGCATCCGTGGGCTGGACGAGAACGCCATCATCCCCATTGAAGCAAGTCGTGAAGCGCTCGTCGTGGCGGGTCGCACCCGTCTACGTCCGGTGTTGTTGACCGCGGTGACCGCGGTGCTCGGCCTGCTTCCCTTGGCGATCGGGTTGAACTTCAACTTCTTCAGCCTCTTCATGGAACTTGATCCGCACATCCACATGGGCGGTGACAACGTGGTGTTCTGGGGCCCGCTCAGCTGGGCGGTAATTTTCGGCCTCATCTTCGCCACCTTCCTTACCTTGATCATGGTACCTGTGATGTTGCTGATCGTGATGAAGATCAAGCACCGCAGGCAGTGGAAAGCCGAGTTGCGGGCACAGGCAACGCAGGGTGGTGCTTCATTGACGACCAATACGCTGCGTCCCGGAACTGTCTAAGGCACTGGGCAACTGAATTTGGAAGGCGCGGCGGAAGCTGCGCCTTCTTCATTTCCGGCCATTGCGCAGGGCTTTCCGACCGCTCATCACAAAAAGTGTGAAGCGCAATAGTTGCGTAATGCAACAAAAATTACATTTGTACCGTTGCAAAGAGCAACTATCGACATGAGCCAACTATCAGACGACATCGCCCGCCTCCTTCCCACCATGTTCCGCAGCGTGGTACGCCTGATGGCCGTGGAAATGGACAAGAGCGGCACGGAGCTCCGCTTGCCCCAGTTCGGGGTGCTCGATTTCCTGCTCACCAACAGCGAGGCAGTACAAACCGACCTTGCCAACCACTTTGCCAAGGACAAAAGCGTCATGCTGCGTCAGTTGGACGAGATGGAACAGGCTGGCTGGATCGAACGGCAGATGGATCCCAATGACCGCCGCCGCAAAAACCTGGTGGTGACCAAGGCTGGCCTCGAGGTGTACAAGAAGGCGGCCAGGCTGCGTGCGAAGGTTTTCGCTGGCGTCTTGGAAGACGTGAGCGAGCGGGATGTTACCGCTTGCCTGAAGGTCTTGAACGCTATGAACGATCGTGCCAACGCAGGCGACGCCAAATGAAACTGAAGATGGTCCGTTCTGTTCTCCGTCGTACTCTAGCGCTCGTTGCGCTCCTCGCGTTGATCGTGCCGAAGGGGTCGGTCGCACAAGAGGCGTTCACCATACGCCAAGCCATCGACTACGCCCGTTCGCACAGCCCGGCCCTGGCCATTGCCGCCAATGATCAGCGCAGGGCCGATGCACAAGCGCAAGAAGCTGTTGCCGGATACTTGCCGCAGATCAATGGTAGCGGGCAGTTCGATGATAACCTCAAGCGCCAGACGACCTTCCTTCCTGCGGGCATCTTCAGTGACCAACCAACGCCGGTACAGTTCGGTACGCAGTACAGCACCAATTTGAGCGTGCAGGCCGAGCAGACGTTGATCGATGTGGCCCAGCTCAACGGGATCCAAGCGAACAAGCCGAATACCACCATGGCAGCGATCAAGTTGAAGCAGGCCGAAGAACAAGTAGTGTACGATGTGGCCAAGGCTTACGCCCAAGTGCAGACCTATCGCGAGCAAGTCAAGCTGTTGGAGGAGAATTTGAAGCAGTACGATGCGCTCGTGCCCATCCTCCGTTTGCGGTTAGCGAATGGGGTTGCCCAGCAACTGGATCTGGACCGTGTGGAGGTCACGCAACGCAACATCCGTTCGCAGCTCACCGTGGCGCAAGCGAACTACGACGTGTCCATCGGCCAATTGCAACGCACCATGGGCATGCCACTGGAACAACCCGTCATCGTTGTGGATGAAGTGCGCACCGACATGGCGCAACGCGAACCCGTGGCGAAGTCGTTCGAGTTGAACAACCTGCTCAGCTACCAATACAACGAACAGTCTGAACTGCTTTACGGGATCGACCTCAAGCGGAAACGGAACGCCTTCCTGCCCACGCTTAGCGCGTACGGCCGCTACGGCGCCATGGCGCAAGGCAACGAGCTCGCCGAGAGCTACGACAACTGGTTCGATTACGCGGCCATCGGCTTGAAGTTGAACGTGCCGCTCTTCAGTGGACTGCGGCGCACAAGCCAGATCAAACAAAGCGAGATCGCCTTGCAGAACCTGCGCGAACAGCAGCGGGATGCGAACCTCGGTTTCCAACTGAACTACAAGAGCGCCAGGACACGCTTGCTCGCGAGCACCAGCACGGCTGATCGGGATGCCGAAAGCCTGCAACTCGCGGAGCGTGTCTTCGCCAACACCAACTTACAGTACCAACAAGGCTTGGCATCGCTGAGCGATCTGTTGAACGCGGATTATCAACTGAAAGAAGCGCGCAACAACTGGACGAACTCCTTGTTGAACCGCGCGGTCTCCCTGCTGGATCTGGAACGCAGTA
>ERZ795056.4078-NODE-4078-length-15257-cov-60.015590_pt1 | contig 15257 bp, 10 predicted proteins | sample MGYA00375140_ERZ795056 | MGnify/ENA primary metagenome ERZ795056 (study PRJEB30185, sample SAMN05720227) | activated sludge metagenome | isolation source: Anaerobic digester | place: USA | collected 2015-03-09 ... | reverse complement strand
TGGCAGAGCGTCGGTCTCCAAAACCGAAGGTTGGGGGTTCGATTCCCTCTGCCCCTGCCACCGTTTCATCCGGACTCAAGTTTCAATGGCCGACAAAATCAAGTTTGCGCTGGCACTGGTTCTACTGGTGGCCGGCGTTGTGGGCTTCTATCTGCTCTCCGAACAGGCAATGGTGTTGCGTGTGCTGTCGGTGCTGGCAGGTGTTGCCCTTTGCGCTGCCGTAGCCTGGAAGACTGAGGCTGGGCAGCGTTTCGCCGTTTTTGCGGGTGAAACTGTTGCCGAGGCGAAGAAGGTTGTGTGGCCTTCCCGCAAGGAAACGTTTCAGACGACCGGCATCGTGTTTGCATTCGTCCTGATCATGGCGGTCTTTCTGTGGGTTACTGACAAGACGCTCGAGTGGGCGCTTTATGACCTGATCCTCGGCTGGAAAAAATCATGAGCAAGCGTTGGTACGTGGTTCACGCCTATTCCGGCTTTGAGAAGTCGGTTCAGCGCGCGCTTGTCGAGCGTATCGCGCGGGCTGGCATGCAGGATTTCTTCGGGCAGATTCTCGTTCCCGTGGAAGAAGTCATCGAGATGAAGAACGGTCAGAAGAGCATTTCCGAGCGCAAGTTTTTCCCCGGCTATGTGCTGGTGGAAATGGAGATGAACGACGATAGCTGGCATCTGATCAAGTCGACGCCCAAAGTGACCGGTTTTGTGGGCGGCACGGCAAACAAGCCGACCCCGATTTCCGAGAAGGAAGTCGAGAAGATCATGCAGCAGATGCAGGAAGGCGTCGACAAGCCGCGTCCGAAGGTGCTGTTCGAGGTTGGCGAAATGGTTCGCGTCAAGGAAGGTCCTTTCACGGATTTCAACGGATCCGTCGAAGATGTGAACTACGAGAAGAGCAAGATTCGGGTGTCGGTAACCATCTTTGGTCGCGCCACGCCCGTGGAGCTGGATTTTGGTCAGGTGGAAAAGACCTGATCTTCGTGGGGTGTCTGGTGATGACACCCCGTTTTGTGCCCGCAAGGGAAAAAGAGGAGCGCGGCTTGCGCCGTGCGCTAGCACTCGATAAGGAGTTGCCAGATGGCAAAGAAGATTATTGGCTACATCAAGCTGCAGGTTCCTGCAGGCAAAGCCAACCCCAGCCCCCCGATCGGCCCGGCGCTTGGTCAGCGCGGCCTCAACATCATGGAGTTCTGCAAGGCATTCAATGCCCAGACTCAGGGTATTGAGCCCGGCCTGCCCATCCCCGTCGTGATCACTGCGTTTGCCGACAAGAGCTTCACCTTCGTGATGAAGTCTCCCCCGGCCACGATCCTGATCAAGAAGGCCGCCGGCATTCAGAAGGGTTCGCCGAAGCCCCATACCGACAAGGTCGGCAAGATTACCAAGGCTCAGTGCGAAGAGATTGCCAAGGTCAAGGTCAAGGATCTTACTGCGGGTGATGTCGAAGCGGCCATCCGTACCATTGCTGGTTCTGCCCGTAGCATGGGCATCACCGTGGAGGGCCTGTAATCATGGCAAAGCTTTCCAAGCGCGTTCAGGCCCTGCGTGCCAAGGTTGATCGCAACAAATCCTACGCCCTGACCGAAGCCCTTGCGCTGGTCAAGGAGTCCGCCACCGCCAAGTTTGATGAGTCTGTCGACATCGCCGTCAATCTGGGCGTGGACGCCAAGAAGTCCGACCAACTCGTTCGCGGCTCGGTGGTTCTGCCCGCGGGTACCGGCAAGACCGTTCGCGTGGCCGTGTTCGCCCAGGGCGAAAAGGCTGAGGCTGCGCGTGCCGCTGGTGCTGATGTCGTTGGTTTCGACGACCTGGCCGAGCAAGTCAAGGGTGGCACGATCGACTTTGATCTGTGTATCGCTACGCCCGACGCCATGCGTGTCGTTGGTGCTCTCGGTCAGATCCTCGGTCCCCGTGGCCTGATGCCGAATCCGAAGGTCGGTACCGTGACCATGGATGTCACCACTGCCGTCAAGAATGCCAAGGCTGGTCAGGTTCAGTACCGTACCGACAAGGGCGGCCTGATCCACGCCACTGTGGGCCGCGCCTCCTTCTCCGTCGAAGCGCTGCAGCAGAACGTTGCCGCACTGATCGATGCGCTGGTCAAGGCTAAGCCCGCTGCCTCCAAGGGTGTGTATCTGCGCAAGGTTGCCGTGTCGTCCACCATGGGCGCCGGTGTCCGCGTGGAGCCCTCGACCCTGAGCGGCCAGCAGTAAGAACTTTGGGACGACCGGTAGGCGCAAGCTTTCCGGTCGGATCGTCAAAGACCGCAGGTGCGGCGGGGGCTGTAAGCCTGAGCCGCTTAATCACTGAAAACCTGCGTAGACGGTGCCCCAGAACAGGATTTCCGCTTTCCGTTTCGTACGGACGGCAAAGCTCCTGATCCAGGTCGCCGTAGGTGCGATGAACTGTTCATCGCGTGTTGACTTGATAGGAGGAAAGACCTTGAGTCTGAATCTCGACGACAAGAAAGCCGTAGTGGCTGAGGTGTCGGCACAAGTTGCAAATGCCCAGACGATCGTCGTGGCTGAATACGCAGGTATCGAGGTGGGCAATCTCACCGTGCTGCGTGCGAAGGCCCGCGAATCTGGCGTTTATCTTCGTGTGCTGAAGAACACCCTGGCTCGACGCGCTGTGGCGGATACGCCTTTTGCCGACCTGGCCGATCAGATGACCGGCCCGCTGATTTACAGCATTTCGGCTGATCCCGTGGCCGCTGCGAAGGTCCTGGCTGACTTTGCCAAGACCAACGACAAGCTGGTCCTGAAGGCGGGTTCCTATGCAGGGAAGGTACTCGACAAGGCCGGCGTTCAAGCGCTTGCGTCTATCCCGAGCCGTGAAGAACTGCTCGCCAAGCTGCTGGGTGTCATGCAGGCTCCGGTGTCCGGCTTCGCCGGTCTGCTGGCTGCCCTTGCCAAGAAACGTGAAGAAGAAGCCGCGGCCTGATTGGTCGATTCCCGGCAACTCATACGAAATTAGATTTGGAGTATTTTGAGATGGCAATTACCAAAGAAGACATCCTCGAAGCCGTTGGCGCGATGACGGTTATGGACCTGAACGACCTGGTCAAGGCGTTTGAAGAGAAGTTCGGCGTTTCCGCGGCCTCCATGGCTGTGGCTGCTCCTGGCGCAGGTGCTGCCGCTGTTGTTGAAGAGCAGACCGAATTCAACGTCATTCTTCTGGCCGCTGGCGAGAAGAAGGTTGAAGTCATCAAGGTCGTCCGCGCAGTTACCGGTCTGGGCCTCAAGGAAGCCAAGGACCTGGTGGATGGCGCTCCGAAGCCCGTCAAGGAAGCCATTCCCAAGGCTGATGCAGATGCTCTGAAGAAGCAGCTTGAAGACGCAGGCGCGAAGGTCGAAATCAAGTAATTTCGGTTCCGTGCAGGGGGCTGATGCCATTTTGGCATCAGCCCTTTTGCGCTTTCTGTTTTCCGTAGTTCAGCCCCAAGCGGCCCTAGACGACAAAAAAGAGCGTTCGATGCAGATTAGAGCGCAAATTGCGTTGAATCAAGCGTCCGAAATGCTGTCTTTTGTCATCTGACGTCCGACTTCTCAGACCCGGAGCATCTATGGCGTACTCCTACACCGAGAAAAAGCGCATCCGTAAAAGCTTCGCCAAGCGCGCAGCCGTACAGAATGTGCCTTATCTGCTGGCCACTCAGCTTGAGTCCTATGCGTCCTTTCTGCAGGCAGAAACCTTGCCTTCAGCCAGGGCAAACCAGGGTCTTCAGGCTGCCTTCAATTCCATTTTTCCGATTTCCAGCCACAGCGGCAACGCCCGGCTGGAATTCGTGCAGTTCAACCTCGGTGAGCCTGCCTTCGATGTGAAGGAGTGTCAGCAGCGCGGCCTGACCTTTGCGTCGCCCCTGCGCGCCCGTGTCCGACTGGTCATCCTCGACAAGGAAGCGGCCAAGGAGACGATCAAGGAAGTCAAGGAGCAGGAAGTTTACATGGGCGAGATTCCGCTCATGACCAATAACGGCTCCTTCGTGGTGAATGGCACCGAGCGTGTCATCGTTTCCCAGTTGCACCGGTCTCCCGGGGTGTTCTTCGAGCACGATCGCGGCAAGACCCACTCTTCCGGCAAGCTGCTGTTCTCGGCCCGGATCATCCCCTATCGGGGCTCCTGGCTGGATTTCGAGTTCGATCCCAAGGATTACCTCTACTTCCGCGTGGACCGTCGTCGCAAGATGCCGGTGACCATCCTGCTGAAGGCCATCGGCATGACGCCGGAAGAGATCCTGTCGACGTTCCACGATTTCGAGAACTTCACGCTCCTGGCAGAGGGTGCGCGCTTCGCGCTCGTCCCTGATCGTCTGCGCGGCGAGATGGCCAAGTTTGATGTCGTGGATGCGTCCGGCAAGGTCATTGTGACGAAGGACAAGCGGATCACCGCCAAGCACATCCGCGAGCTGGCCAATGCCGGCATCGACATGGTTGAAGTGGCTGATGATTTTCTTCTTGGCCGTGTGCTTGCGACCAATGTGGTCAGTCCCGATGGCGAGCTGGTTGCCCGGGCCAACGACGAGATCACCGAAGACGTCCTCGACAAGCTGCGTGATGCAGGCGTCACCGAGTTCCGCACCCTGTACCTGAACGATCTTGATCGGGGCCCCCATATTTCCCAGACGCTTCGGGTTGATGAGACCGCAGACCAGTGGGCTGCCCGCGTCGCGATTTACCGGATGATGCGTCCCGGCGAGCCGCCCACGGAGGATGCCGTCGAGGCGCTTTTCCAGGGGCTTTTCTATCTGCCCGAGCGCTACGATCTGTCAGTTGTGGGCCGCATGAAGTTCAATCGTCGTGCTTATCCGGAGAAGCTGGACGACAAGGCGCCGGATTGGCAGAAGCGTTTGTACGAGACGGTTGGCCCGAAGGGTGGAGAGGGGCCCGGTACCCTGTCGAACGAAGACATCCTGGCAGTTGTCGGGGTGCTGGTGGAGCTTCGCAACGGTCGTGGCGAGATTGATGACATCGATCACCTCGGGAATCGCCGTGTGCGTTCTGTCGGCGAGCTGGCCGAGAACCAGTTCCGTGCAGGTCTGGTGCGTGTCGAGCGTGCGGTGAAGGAACGGCTCGGCCAGGCCGAGAGCGACAATCTGATGCCTCACGATCTGATCAACGCCAAGCCGATCAGTGCTGCGATCAAGGAGTTCTTTGGCTCCAGCCAGCTCTCCCAGTTCATGGATCAGACCAACCCCCTGGCCGAGATCACCCACAAGCGCCGTGTGTCGGCACTTGGTCCGGGCGGTCTGACCCGGGAGCGTGCTGGTTTTGAAGTCCGTGACGTGCATCCCACTCACTATGGTCGTGTGTGTCCGATCGAGACGCCGGAAGGCCCGAACATCGGCCTGATCAACTCTTTGGCGCTGTTCGCGCGCACCAATCAATACGGTTTCCTGGAAACGCCCTACCGCAAGGTGACGGAGGGGGCCGTGACGGAGCAGATCGACTTCCTTTCCGCCATTGAGGAGGGGCAGTACGTGATCGCCCAGGCGAATGCCGAAGTGGACGAGACGGGCAAGCTGACCGGCGATCTGGTGTCCTGCCGCAACCGGGGTGAATTCACCCTGGCGACGGCTGACACGGTGCAATACATGGATATCGCACCGGGGCAGATCGTGTCTGTTGCGGCTTCGCTGATTCCCTTCCTGGAGCATGACGATGCGAACCGGGCGCTGATGGGTGCGAACATGCAGCGTCAGGCCGTGCCTTGTCTGCGTCCGGAGAAGCCCTTTGTGGGCACGGGTATTGAGCGAACCGTCGCGGTTGACTCGGGTACTGCGGAGCAGGCGCGTCGGGGCGGTGTGGTGGATTACGTTGATGCCAACCGTATCGTGATTCGGGTTCATGACAATGAAACCGTGTCCGGTGAGGTCGGTGTCGATATCTACAACCTGATCAAGTACACCCGCTCCAACCAGAACACCAACATCAACCAGCGTCCGGTGGTTAAGGTGGGCGACGTGGTTTCGCGGGGCGACGTGATTGCCGACGGTGCGTCGACCGACATGGGCGAACTGGCCCTCGGCCAGAACATGCTGGTCGCCTACATGACCTGGAACGGCTACAACTTCGAAGATTCGATCCTGATCTCCGAGCGCGTGGTTGCCGACGACCGTTTCACCTCGATCCACATCGAGGAACTGACCGTCGTGGCCCGTGACACCAAGCTGGGCCCTGAAGAGATCACCCGCGACATCGCCTCCCTGGGCGAAGCGCAACTGTCCCGTCTGGACGAGTCAGGCATTGTCTATATCGGTGCAGAGGTTGAAGCCGGTGACGTGCTGGTCGGCAAGGTCACGCCCAAGGGCGAGACCCAGCTCACGCCGGAAGAGAAGCTGCTGCGTGCGATCTTCGGTGAAAAGGCCTCCGACGTTAAGGACACCTCGCTGCGCGTGCCTTCGGGCATGAACGGTATCGTCATCGATGTGCAGGTGTTTACCCGCGAAGGTATCGAGCGTGACAAGCGCGCCCAGTCGATCATCGACGACATGCTGCGCGGCTTCAAGACCGATCTGGCTGACCAGATGCGGATCGTGGAGCGCGATGCCTTCGAGCGTATCGAACGCATGATCATCGGCCAACCGGCCAACGGCGGTCCGAAGCGTCTGGCCAAGGGTGTCGCGATCACCAAGGAGTATCTGGACGGTCTGGACCACTACACCTGGTTTGATATCCGGATGGCCGACGAAGGACTGGCTGCCCAGATGGAAGCCGTTCGCGAGGCGCTCGAGAAGACCCGCAAGGACTTCGACCTGGCATTCGAAGCCAAGAAGAAGAAGCTTACCCAGGGCGATGAGCTGCCCCCGGGCGTTCAGAAGATGGTCAAGGTCTACCTGGCCGTCAAGCGCCGCCTGCAGCCCGGCGACAAGATGGCCGGTCGTCACGGTAACAAGGGTGTGGTCTCCAAGATCGTCCCCGTCGAAGACATGCCCTACATGGAAGACGGTACGCCGATGGACATCGTGTTGAATCCGCTGGGTGTGCCCTCGCGGATGAACATCGGTCAGGTGCTGGAAACCCACCTTGGCTGGGCGGCAAAGGGGCTCGGCAACAAGATCGACAGGATGATCCGGGCGAAGGCGACTGCCGATGAAGTCCGGGGCCTGCTGGAAGAGATCTACAACGGTAGCGGCAAGCCGGAGGAACTGGGCGACTTTACCGATGTCGAGGTCATGGAGCTTGCCCACAACTTGCGCAAGGGCGTGCCCTTTGCAACGCCGGTTTTCGACGGCGCCAAGGAGTCGGAAATCCAGGGCATGCTGGAGTTGGCAGGACTGCCTGCGGGTGGGCAGGTCACGCTCTTTGATGGGCGTACCGGCGAGCCGTTCGAGCGTCAGGTAACCGTCGGCTACAAGCACGTGCTCAAGCTGCACCACTTGGTCGATGACAAGATGCACGCCCGTTCCACTGGCCCGTACTCCCTCGTCACCCAGCAGCCGCTGGGTGGTAAGGCCCAGTTCGGTGGTCAGCGCTTCGGGGAAATGGAAGTGTGGGCGCTGGAAGCCTACGGTGCGGCCTACACCCTGCAGGAAATGCTCACGGTCAAGTCGGATGACGTTACCGGCCGGACCAAGGTGTATGAAAACATCGTCAAGGGCGAGCACAAGATTGATGCCGGCATGCCGGAGTCCTTCAATGTGCTGGTCAAGGAAATTCGCTCTCTGGCCATCGATATCGATCTCGACCGCTACTGAGCGGAAGACGTCGACGATAAGTGCTCACCCTGGATGGAGTGATTGATGAAAAGTTTGCTCGCTGATCTATTCAAGCAAAGCCTGCCGAACGAAGAAGAGTTCGACGCCATCACCATCAGCCTGGCCAGCCCGGAAACCATCCGGTCCTGGTCCTACGGCGAGGTGAAGAAGCCCGAGACCATCAACTACCGGACTTTCAAGCCCGAGCGTGATGGCCTCTTCTGCGCGAAGATCTTCGGACCGGTCAAGGACTACGAGTGCCTGTGCGGCAAGTACAAGCGCCTCAAGCACCGCGGCGTGATCTGCGAAAAGTGTGGCGTCGAAGTGACCCTGTCGAAGGTCCGCCGCGAGCGCATGGCTCACATCGAGCTGGCCTCCGTGGTCGCGCACATCTGGTTCCTGAAGAGCCTGCCGAGCCGCCTCGGCATGGTGCTCGACATGACCCTCCGCGACATCGAACGCGTGCTGTACTTCGAAGCCTACGTGGTCACTGATCCCGGCATGACCCCGCTCAACCGTGCCCAGATCCTGTCGGAAGACGACTATCTGGCCAAGGTCGAGGAATACGGTGATGACTTCATCGCCCTGATGGGCGCTGAGGGCATCCGCGAGATGCTGCGCAGCCTGGATCTGCCCCACGAAATCGAGAAGCTGCGTTCCGAGCTGGAAACCACTGGCTCCGAAGCGAAGATCAAGAAGATCTCCAAGCGCCTCAAGGTGCTCGAGGCCTTCCAGACCTCCGGCATCAAGCCGGACTGGATGATCCTCGAAGTCCTGCCCGTGTTGCCGCCGGACCTGCGTCCGCTGGTGCCGCTGGATGGTGGCCGCTTTGCAACTTCCGACCTGAACGACCTCTACCGTCGGGTGATCAACCGCAACAATCGTCTGAAGCGTCTGCTCGAGCTGAAGGCGCCGGAAATCATCGTCCGCAACGAAAAGCGGATGCTGCAGGAGTCCGTGGATTCCCTGCTCGACAACGGTCGTCGCGGCAAGGCCATGACCGGCGCCAACAAGCGTCCGCTCAAGTCGCTGGCCGACATGATCAAGGGCAAGGGCGGTCGCTTCCGTCAGAACCTGCTCGGTAAGCGGGTGGACTACTCCGGCCGTTCGGTGATCACCGTGGGCCCGCAGCTCAAGCTGCACCAGTGCGGTCTGCCCAAGCTGATGGCCCTGGAGCTGTTCAAGCCCTTCATCTTCAACAAGCTCGAACTGATGGGTCTCGCGACCACCATCAAGCAGGCCAAGAAGATGGTCGAGGGCCAGGAGCCGGTGGTGTGGGACATCCTCGAAGAGGTGATCCGCGAGCATCCGGTCATGCTGAACCGTGCGCCGACCCTGCACCGTCTGGGTATCCAGGCCTTCGAGCCGGTCCTCATCGAAGGCAAGGCGATCCAGCTGCACCCGCTGGTCTGCGTTGCATTCAACGCCGACTTCGACGGTGACCAGATGGCCGTCCACGTCCCGCTGTCGCTGGAAGCGCAGATGGAAGCCCGCACCCTGATGCTGGCCTCCAACAACGTGCTGTCCCCCGCCAACGGCGAGCCGATCATCGTGCCGTCCCAGGATATCGTGCTGGGTCTGTACTACGCGACCCGCCAGGGTGTGAACGCCAAGGGCGAGGGCATGGCCTTCGCCGATGTGGGCGAGGTCAAGCGCGCTTACGAGTCAGGTCAGGTTTCCCTGCACGCCAAGGTCATCGTGCGCCTGAAGGAATGGGACCTCGGTCCCGAGGGCGAGTCCGTCGAGAAGATCACCCGCCACGAGACCACCGTTGGTCGTGCGATCCTCTCCGAGATCCTTCCCGCCGGCCTGCCCTTCAGCGTGCTGCAGAAGCCGCTGAAGAAGAAGGAAATCTCCAAGCTGATCAACGCGGCCTTCCGCCGTTGCGGCTTGAAGGCCACCGTGGTGTTCGCCGACAAGCTGATGCAGGCCGGTTTCGGTCTGGCCACGCGTGCCGGCATCTCCATCGCGGTGAAGGACATGCTGGTGCCTGCTCTCAAGCATCCGCTTATCCATGCCGCTGAACAGGAAGTGAAGGAAATCGCGCAGCAGTACACCTCCGGTCTGGTGACTGACGGCGAGCGTTACAACAAGGTGGTGGACATCTGGGGTCGTGCCGGTGACCAGGTCGCCAAGGCGATGATGGACCAGCTTGGTCAGGAAGACGTCGTCGATCGCCACGGCGCCACGGTCAAGCAGGAGTCCTTCAACTCCATCTACATGATGGCTGACTCCGGTGCCCGGGGTTCTGCTGCACAGATCCGTCAGCTGGCCGGTATGCGGGGTCTGATGGCCAAGCCGGATGGCTCGATCATCGAAACGCCGATTACCACGAACTTCCGTGAAGGTCTGAACGTTCTGCAGTACTTCATCTCGACCCACGGTGCACGTAAGGGTCTGGCGGATACCGCGTTGAAGACCGCGAACTCCGGCTATCTGACCCGCCGTCTGGTGGATGTGACGCAGGATCTGGTGGTCATTGAGGATGATTGCGGCACCAAGAGCGGCTTCGTGATGAAGGCGCTGATCGAAGGTGGGGAAGTGGTTGAACCACTGCGTGACCGCATCCTCGGTCGTGTCACCACCGATGATCTGGTCCATCCCGATACTCAGGAGACCCTGATCGAGGCGGGTACGATGCTCGATGAGGATGCGGTCGATCTGATCGAGAGTGTCGGGCTTGACGAGGTGCGCGTAAGGACGCCGCTGTCGTGTGAAACCCGCTACGGTCTGTGTGCAAAGTGCTATGGCCGTGATCTTGGGCGGGGTTCGTTGGTCAATGCCGGTGAGGCTGTCGGTGTCATCGCAGCCCAGTCGATTGGTGAGCCCGGTACGCAGCTCACCATGCGTACCTTCCACGTGGGTGGTGCTGCCTCCCGTGCGGCGGCAGCCAGCGCTGTGGAGGCCAAGTCTGCCGGTGTGATCCGCTTTACGCAGAACATGCGGTACGTGGCCAACGTCAAGGGTGAGAAGATCGTCATCTCCCGCTCCGCCGAGATCGTCGTGACTGACGAAATGGGCCGTGAGCGTGAGCGTCACAAGATTCCTTACGGTGCAACCCTGTCGGTCGATGAGGGCGTCACCATCAAGGCCGGTACCCAGCTCGCCACCTGGGATCCGCACACCCGCCCGATCATCACGGAATACGCGGGTATCGTGCGTTTCGAGAACGTCGAAGAGGGCGTGACGGTTGCCAAGCAGATCGACGAAGTGACGGGCCTTTCAACCCTCGTCGTGATCGATGCGAAGCGTCGTGGCGCAAGCACGTCGAAGGGTGTGCGTCCCCAGGTCAAGCTGCTGACCGAGAGCGGCGAGGAGGTTCGCATCGCGGGTACGGAGCACGCCGTGTCCATCACCTTCCAGGTGGGCTCGCTGATTACCGTAAAGGATGGTCAGCAGGTGTCGGTGGGTGACGTGCTTGCACGTATTCCCCAGGAGTCCGCCAAGACCCGTGACATCACCGGTGGTCTGCCGCGTGTCGCCGAGTTGTTCGAAGCGCGTGCTCCGAAGGATGCAGGCGTACTGGCTGAAGTGACGGGCACCGTTTCCTTCGGCAAGGATACCAAGGGCAAGCAGCGTCTTGTGATCACCGAGCCGGACGGCGCGGTCCACGAGTTCCTGATTCCCAAGGACAAGCACGTCATGGTTCACGACGGTCAAGTCGTGAATAAGGGCGAGCTGATCGTTGATGGCCCGGCGGATCCCCACGATATCCTGCGGCTGCAGGGTGTCGAGGCGCTCGCACGTTACATCATCGACGAAGTGCAGGACGTGTATCGACTTCAGGGCGTGAAGATCAACGACAAGCACATTGAGGTGATTGTTCGCCAGATGTTGCGTCGGGTTGTCATCACCGATCCGGGCGATACCGGCTTCATCCGCGAAGAGCAGGTCGAGCGTGCAGAAGTACTGGATGAGAATGACAAGGTTGTCTCTGAAGGAAAATTGCCCGCGAGCTACAGCTTCCTGCTGTTGGGTATCACGAAGGCTTCCTTGTCGACGGACTCCTTCATTTCCGCCGCCTCCTTCCAGGAAACGACCCGCGTTCTGACCGAAGCGGCAATTCTCGGGAAGCGCGACGAACTTCGGGGTTTGAAAGAGAACGTCATCGTTGGTCGCCTGATCCCCGCGGGCACTGGTCTTGCCTACCATCGGAACCGCAAGGCACAGACTGTAGGCGAGGATCTGGGCGAAGGACATGCCTGGGCACCGCAGACCGAAGCATCCGAAGCCGAAAACGCTCAGCAGATCGGTTGACGAAAGCTTGACGACAAAGATATACTCCGGCCTCTTTTTGCGGACTGGCCAATCGTAGTCAGTCGCAGCCGGAATAACCATCCGAGGCGGTCCGTTCGGGCTGCCTCGGTGTTTTGGGAAATTCTTAGCTATGCCAACAATTAATCAACTCGTTCGTAAGGGCCGGCAGGCGCCCGTTTCCAAGAGCAAGGTTCCCGCGCTCGAGGCATGCCCGCAGAAGCGGGGCGTTTGCACCCGCGTCTACACCACTACTCCGAAGAAGCCGAACTCTGCGTTGCGTAAAGTCGCGAAGGTTCGTCTGACCAACGGCTTTGAGGTGATCTCCTACATCGGCGGTGAAGGTCACAACCTTCAGGAGCACTCCGTCGTTCTGATTCGTGGTGGCCGGGTCAAGGACTTGCCTGGTGTGCGTTACCACATTGTGCGTGGTTCCCTTGACCTTCAGGGTGTCAAGGATCGCAAGCAGTCCCGCTCGAAGTACGGTGCGAAGCGCCCGAAAAAGTCTTAATTGTCGGCAACCAAAGAATAGCGAGAGTCAATCATGCCCCGTCGTCGTGACGTACCCAAGCGTGAAGTCCTGCCTGATCCGAAATTCGGCAGCCAGGATGTTTCCAAGTTCATCAACGCCATCATGCAGAGCGGCAAAAAGGCCGTGGCAGAGCGCATCGTCTATGGTGCTTTCGAGACCATCGTCGCCAAGGGCGGCGGCAAGGATCCCCTTGAGGTTTTCTCTGCAGCCCTGAGCAATGTGCGCCCGGTTGTCGAAGTCAAGAGCCGGCGTGTTGGCGGTGCCAACTATCAGGTGCCTGTGGAAGTTCGTCCTGCCCGTCGCATGGCGCTGTCCATGCGCTGGCTGCGCGAGGCTGCCCGCAAGCGTTCCGAAAAGTCCATGGCTCAGCGCTTGGCCGGTGAGTTGCTTGAAGCTGCTGAAGGCCGTGGCGCTGCAATGAAGAAGCGTGAAGAAGTGCATCGTATGGCTGAAGCCAACAAGGCCTTCTCTCACTATCGCTTCTGATTCTCAGGCGAAATCCAAGTCGGGCCCTGAAAGGGGCTCGATTTATTTGTAAAGCATCAGTACGGATCTGCGGGATGTCCCGCGGTTTCGCAAACTCAGGAAGGCAAGGTTAGGGCTGTGGCACGCAAGACTCCCATCGAGCGCTATCGCAATATCGGTATCTCCGCACACATCGACGCCGGGAAGACGACTACCACCGAGCGGATCCTTTTTTATACGGGCGTGAGCCACAAGCTCGGCGAGGTCCATGACGGCGCGGCAACCACCGACTGGATGGCCCAGGAGCAGGAGCGTGGGATCACGATTACCTCTGCTGCGGTGACCTGTTTCTGGAAGGGCATGGACCAGTCCTTCCCTGAGCATCGTTTCAACATCATTGATACCCCGGGACACGTTGACTTCACGATCGAGGTCGAGCGTTCCATGCGTGTTCTTGACGGTGCCTGCATGGTCTACTGTGCGGTGGGTGGTGTTCAGCCCCAGTCTGAAACCGTGTGGCGCCAGGCCACCAAGTACAAGGTTCCGCGCCTTGCGTTCGTCAACAAGATGGACCGTTCTGGAGCGAACTTCTTCAAGGTGGTGGATCAGATGCGCACCCGACTGAGTGCGAATCCTGTGCCGGTGGTGTTGCCGATTGGCGCAGAAGACACCTTTGTCGGCGTTGTCGATCTGCTCAAGATGAAGGCCATTTTCTGGGATGAGGCATCCCAGGGCATGAAATTCGACTATCGCGACATTCCGGAGGATCTGGTGTCCGTGTCGGAAGAGTGGCGTGAAAAGATGGTCGAGGCTGCCGCAGAGGCGTCTGAAGAGCTGATGGACAAGTACCTCGAGAACGGCGCTCTCTCCGAAGAGGAAGTGATTGCCGGTCTGCGTGCGCGTACGCTGGCTTGTGAGATTCAGCCGATGCTGTGTGGCACCGCCTTCAAGAACAAGGGCGTGCAGCGCATGCTGGATGCGGTCATCCAGTATCTGCCTTCGCCCGTGGATATTCCGCCGGTTGCGGGTATCGACGACGACGAGAAGGAAGTCGTGCGTCACGCCCTCGATAGCGAGAAGTTCTCCGCGCTCGCGTTCAAGCTCATGACCGACCCCTTCGTCGGCCAGCTGACCTTCATTCGTGTGTACTCCGGTGTTCTTGAGTCCGGTTCGACCGTGCTCAACTCCGTGAAGGGGAAGAAGGAGCGTATTGGTCGTCTGCTGCAGATGCACGCAAATGATCGTGAAGAGATCAAGGAAGTGCTCGCGGGTGATATCGCTGCGGCAGTCGGTCTGAAGGATGTGACGACGGGTGAAACGCTGTGTGATCCTGCAGCTCCGATCATTCTTGAGCGCATGATTTTCCCGGATCCCGTTATCCACGTTGCCGTCGAGCCGAAGACCAAGGGCGACCAGGAGAAGATGGGTATCGCTCTGGGGCGTCTTGCTGCAGAAGATCCGTCCTTCCGTGTTCGCACCGACGAGGAGTCTGGTCAGACGATCATCTCCGGCATGGGCGAACTTCACCTTGAGATCATCGTTGATCGCATGAAGCGCGAGTTCAACGTTGAGGCCAACGTGGGCGCTCCGCAGGTTGCCTATCGTGAAGCCATCCGCAAGGCTGTTGAACAGGAAGGTAAGTTCGTAAAGCAGTCCGGTGGTCGCGGTCAGTTTGGTCACGTCTGGATCAAGCTTGAGCCGAATGAAGCTGGCAAGGGCTACGAGTTTGTTGATGCCATCAAGGGTGGTGTTGTGCCGCGTGAGTACATCCCCGCGGTCGACAAGGGCCTTCAGGAGACCCTGCCGAACGGCGTTCTTGCAGGTTTCCCCGTGGTGGATGTGAAGGTCACGCTCTTTGACGGTTCCTATCACGATGTTGATTCGAACGAAAACGCCTTCAAGATGGCCGCTTCCATGGCATTCAAGGATGCCATGCGCAAGGCGAGCCCGGTTCTGCTTGAGCCGATGATGGCGGTTGTGGTCGAAACCCCTGAGGATTACATGGGTAACGTGATGGGCGATCTGTCCGGTCGTCGCGGTATCGTGCAGGGCATGGATGATCTTCCCGGCGGCATCAAGGAGATCAAGGCGGAAGTGCCGCTCGCCGAAATGTTTGGCTACGCCACGCAGTTGCGCTCCCTGACCCAGGGGCGTGCGACTTACTCGATGGAGTTCAAGCACTACAACGAAGCTCCGCGCAACGTCGCTGAAGCCATCATCAACAAGAAATAATTGTCGAATCAACTTATTAGGAGCTAGAGAATGGCTAAGGAAAAGTTCGAGCGGAAAAAGCCGCACGTAAACGTTGGCACGATC
>ERZ795056.4077-NODE-4077-length-15265-cov-18.145759_pt1 | contig 15265 bp, 12 predicted proteins | sample MGYA00375140_ERZ795056 | MGnify/ENA primary metagenome ERZ795056 (study PRJEB30185, sample SAMN05720227) | activated sludge metagenome | isolation source: Anaerobic digester | place: USA | collected 2015-03-09 ... | reverse complement strand
CCAACGACCCCCACCATGTCAAGGTGGTGCTCTAACCAGCTGAGCTACGCGCCTACGGAAGCCTCGCAGTATATCAGGCTCGCGGCGCTGCTCTACTTGCGGCGCGCGGCGCGCACGCCCGGCACGCGCGACACGAGCCCGAGCACATGGGCCAGCCGCGAGGCATCGCCCACTTCCACCGTGAAGGTCATCCAGGCGGTGCCGCCGCGGGCGTCCTTGATGGTCTGCGTCTTCACGCCGGTGACGTTCATCTTCTCCTTGGCGAACACCTCGGTGATGTCGCGCAGCAGGCCTTGGCGATCACCGGCTTCGACCACCACGTCCACCGGGTACATCGCTGCGCGGTCACCGCGCGGCTCGCCCCAGGCCACGGCGATGACGCGCTCGGGCGAGCGTGCCGCCATCTGGCGGAAGTTGCTGCAGTCGGCCCGGTGGATCGCCACGCCCTTGCCGCGCGTCACGTAGCCGCCGATGCCGTCGGGCGGCGCCGGCCGGCAGCAGCGCGCCAGGCTGGTCAGCAGCGACTCGACGCCCACCACCAGCACGCCGCCCTGCGGCGCATGCCCCGGCGCGCGCACGTGGCGCGCGACGATCTCCTCTTCCTCGCTGCGCGGCGGCTCGGCCGGGCGCAGCAGGCTCTCGATGTTGCGCAGCGAGAACTCGTCCTTGCCGACCACCTCGAACAGCGCATCGGCGCCCTTGAAGCCCAGCTGCGCGGCCAGGTCGTCGAGCTTGATGGCGGTGCGGCCCTCGCGCTGCAGCAGCTTTTCCACCAGCTCACGCCCGCGGGCGATGGTGGTCTGCATCGCCTGGGCGTTGAACCAGGCCCGCACCTTGGCCTTGCTGCGCGGGCTGCGGATGTAGCCCAGTTCGGCATTCAGCCAGTCGAGTGACGGCCCGCCCTCCTTGGCGGCCACCACCTCCACCGTCTGGCCGTTGGCCAGCGGGGTGTTCAGCGGCACCATGGCACCGTCGACCCGCGCACCGCGGCAGCGGTGGCCCAGGTCGGTGTGCAGCACATAGGCGAAGTCGACCGGCGTGGCGCCCGCGCCCAGCTCGATCACCGTGGCCTGCGGCGTGAAGACGTAGATGCGGTCCTCGAACGACGGGCCGGCCACACCGGGGTCGCCACCGGCCTGGCCAGCGCGCTGGTCGACAAACTCGCGCTCCCAGGCCAGCAGCTGGCGCAGCACCGCCTTGCGCGCCTCGGCCACCCGTTCCTCGAACTCGCCTGCCGCCAGCACGCCGGCATAGCCCTTGGCGCCGGCCTCCTTGTAGGCCCAGTGCGCGGCCACGCCGTGCTCGGCATGCTCGTGCATGGCACGCGTGCGGATCTGCACCTCGACGGCGCGGCCCTCCGCGTCGAGCACCACGGTGTGCAGCGACTGGTAGCCGTTCGGCTTGGGCTTGGCGATGTAGTCGTCGAATTCGCCGGGGACCACCTGGTAGCGCTCGTGCACGCGGCCGAGCACGGCGTAGCAGGTCGGCACGTCGGCCACGATGACGCGCATGGCGCGGACGTCGAACACGCGCGCGAAGTCCAGCCCCTTGCCGCGCATCTTCTTCCAGATGCTGTAGAGGTGCTTGGGCCGGCCCTGCACCTCGGCCTTCAACCCCGCCGCGGCGAGCTCGGCGCCGAGCTCGATGCGAAACGCCTCGACGCCCTGCTCGCGCTCGACACGCTTCTCGTCGAGCAGCTGCGCCACCTGCCGGTACGCCTCGGGCTCGAGGAAGCGGAAGGACAGGTCCTCGATCTCCCACTTGATCTGCCAGATGCCCAGCCGGTTGGCCAGCGGCGCGAACACCTGCATCGACTCCTCGGCCAGCGCGCGCGGGCAGGCGCGCTTGGTGGCCGCGAACCAGCGCAGCGTCTGCAGCCGCGAGGCCAGGCGCAGCAGCACCACGCGCAGGTCGCGCGAGAAGGCGAGCAGCATCTTGCGCACGCGCTCGGTTTGCTCGGCGCGCTGCCCGGGGCCGACCTGCGCCTCGCGCGCGGCACGCTGGATCTGCACCAGCCGCCGTGTGTGGCTGACCAGCCCGGCGTAGGACTCGCCGAAGGCCTTGGCGACCACCTCCTCGGGCTTCTGCAGATAGTCCCCGGCGTAGACGAGATAGGCCGCCGCGCGCATCGACGGCGCCGCGCCGATGCCCTGCAGGATGGCGGCCACGCCTTCGGCATGCCCGGCGGCGTCTTCGCCGGTGTCGAGCACCCGGCCGGTGAGCAGCGGCTCGGCGAAGGCGCGCGCGCGCTCCAGCGGCGCGAGGTCGGACTCCACCCCGCCGGGCAGTGCCGCCGCGGCGTGGGACGCGGCCGAGCCGTCCGGCACGTCGGCCAGTTGGACGATGGGCGCCGCCTGTTCGCGGGCGTCCAGCAGACTCGTCTTCATGGCGCCAGCAAGAACTCCCGCACCACGTCGATCTGCGCCGGCGCGATCAGCGTGGGCGCATGGCCGACGCCGGCGAACTCCTGCAGCCGGGCCTTCGGGCCGCGCTGCGTCATCGCCTGCGCCGTCGCGACCGACAGCAAGTCGGAGTCGGCGCCGCGCAGCAACAGCGTCGGGCAGCGCAGCGCGTCATAGCTCGCCCACAGCATCGCCTCGCCGGCCTTGGCCATCTCGGGCGTGACGGCGCGCAGCGGCGCGGCGATCGCCGGGTCGTAGTGCAGCTTGAAACCGTCGCCGTCGGGCTTGAGCATCGGCCGGGTCAGCGCCAGCCACTGTTCGCGGCTGTGCGGGCCGAAGCTGGCCGAGATGCTCCACAGGTAGTCGGCCGCCTCGTCCACGCTGGCCCAGCGCAGCGGCTGCCCGAGGTAGGCGCCGATGCGCTGCAGCGCCGCCGCCTCGATGGTCGGGCCGACGTCGTTGAGCACGAGCTTGCGGATCGGCGACTGCGGCAGTGCGGCCAGGCCCAGGCCGATCAGCCCGCCCATGGACGTGCCGACCCAGTGCAGTTCATCGGCATCCAGACGTGCCAGCAGCGTCACCATGTCGGCCACGTAGGCCGGGATCTGGTAGCCGGCCGGGTCGGCCAGCCAATCGGAGCGGCCGCGGCCGACCACGTCGGGGCAGACCACGCGGTAGTGCGGGCTCAGCGCTTGCGCCAGCGTGTCGAAATCGCGCCCCTGGCGCGCCAGGCCGTGCGCGCACACCAGCACGCGCGGATTGGCCGGATCGCCCCATTCGGCGTACGCCATGCGGTGCAGGCCACGGGCGCCGAGGCACTGCACGGAGTCGAGGCGCGGTTCAGTCATGGTTCAGTTTCCTCTTCGATAATCGATCGTAAGGCAACCCACGGAGAACTCCATGTTGAAAGGCAAGACCGCCCTCGTCACCGGCTCCACCAGCGGCATCGGACTGGGCATCGCATGCCGGCTGGCCGCGCAAGGCGCCCACGTGGTGCTCAACGGCTTCGGCGACGTCGAAGGGCCGAAGGCCGAGGTCGCCGCGGCCGGCAAGGCGCACGGTGTGCGCGTCGGCTACCACGGCGCCGACATGAGCAAGCCGGCCGAGATCGAAGCCATGATGGCCTACGCCGCCAAGGATTTCGGCGGCGTGGACATCCTCGTCAACAACGCCGGCATCCAGCACGTGGCCAACGTCGAGGACTTCCCGGTCGAGAAATGGGACGCGATCATCGCCATCAACCTCAGCTCGGCCTTCCATGCCATGCGCCTGGCGATCCCGGCGATGCGCAAGAAGAACTGGGGCCGCATCATCAACATCGCCTCGGCGCACGGCCTGGTGGCCTCGGCACAGAAGTCGGCCTACGTGGCGGCCAAGCACGGCATCGTCGGCCTGACCAAGGCCAGCGCGCTGGAGTTGGCCACCACCGGGGTCACCGTCAACGCGATCTGCCCGGGCTGGGTGCTGACGCCGCTGGTGCAGAAGCAGGTCGACGCACGCGCGGCGAAGGACGGCGTCGACAACGAGGAAGCCAAGCGCCGACTGCTCGGCGAGAAGCAGCCTTCGCTGCAGTTCACCACGCCCGAAGAACTGGGCGAGCTGGCCGTGTTCCTGTGTTCGGCCGCGGCCAGCAACGTCAAGGGCCAGGCGTGGGCCGTCGACGGGGGCTGGACGGCCCAGTGATGACGGCCCCTCGGATGCGGTGTACCGCATCCGATCCCCCGGGGGGATCTCGCCCGGCTTCGGGCGGCCGGGCGCCGGGCTCCGCTCCGCGATTCAGCGGGTGAGCTGCACGCTGCCGTTCACGTTCACCACGATCGTCGCCTTGCCGGCCTCCACCGGCAGGGCCTCGTCGGCCGAGGCCGACATGGCCTTGGCGCGCAGCATCGGCGCCGGGGCGTACATCTGCGGCTCCGAGCCGCCCACGCTGACCTCGCGGATCACGTAGCTCGCATAGCCGAACTGCTTCGCGTAGTCGGCCGCCTTGGCACGGTAGCGCGCGATGGCCTGCGCGGTGACCTCGCCCTCGACCTTCTCGCGCAGTTCGCGCGACACCCCGTAGCCGACGCGGCCGATCGTCATCGTGCCGATGCGGCCGGTGAGCTGGCCGATGGCCGGCATGTCCTTGCCTTCGATCACCAGTTCGGCCGACCCCTGCCAGCCGTTGATGCCGCCCTTGGCCGCGTAGCGCGGGTAGAGCGAGAAGTTGCCCGTCTGCACCTCGAGCTGCCCGGGCCTGGCGGCCTTGCGCGCCTCGGCCAGCGCCGCATCGAGCGCCTGCTTGAGCTGGCTCTGCACGGTGGCCGCGTCCTGGCCCTCGCGGGTGGTGGTCATCACGACGTTGAGCAGGTCCTTGGTGACCTCGATGCTCGCGCTCGACGACAGCGAGACCACGCCTTGCAGCGGCGGCGTCTCGGCCTGGGCCGCGCCGGACAGGGCGGTCGCAGCCAGCACGAAGGGGGCGAATTGACGTGAGCGCATGGGCGGATTCTCCGGGACGAATGGACGACGCAGGCTTGTACGCGAGAGACCGGTCCACAGGGTGATCACGGGCTTCCAGGGGTCGGGGCAAGATTTGTAACATATGGTCAGTCCCGCCCGAAACACCTTGGAAAGCCGCGCAGAATCCCGGCTGTTACAAGTTCGGAGCCCCTGATGTCACCCAATCCCAACCAGCGTCCTGACCGCATCGTGGTCGTCGATGACGACGCGCGGATCCGCGACCTGCTGCGCCGCTACCTCACGCAGGAGGGTTTCGAGGTGCTGCTCGCCGAGGACTCGAAGGCGCTGAACCGCGTGCTCACGCGCGAGACCGTCGACCTGATCGTGCTCGACCTGATGCTGCCCGGCGAGGACGGCCTGTCGATCTGCCGCCGTCTGCGCGCCGCCAACGACGTGACACCGATCATCATGCTCACCGCCAAGGTGGAAGACGTCGACCGCATCGTCGGCCTGGAGGTCGGCGCCGACGACTACCTGCCCAAGCCGTTCAACCCGCGCGAGCTGCTCGCCCGCATCCACGCCGTGCTGCGTCGCCGTCCGACGCTGGAAGCCCCGGGCGCCCCCGCCAAGGAGGCGCAGACCGTCACCTTCGGCCCGTTCGAGTTCGACCTGGCCCTGCGCCGCCTGACCAAGGACGGCGAGCAGATCGCGCTGACCACCGGCGAGTTCTCCATGCTCAAGGCACTGGTGCGCCACCCGCGCCAGCCGCTGTCGCGCGACAAGCTCGCGCAGCTGGCGCGCGGCCGCGAGTTCGAGCCTTTCGACCGCAGCCTGGACGTGCAGATCTCGCGCCTGCGCAAGATGATCGAGCCGGATCCGGCGCAGCCGCGCTACATCCAGACCGTCTGGGGCGTGGGCTACGTGTTCGTGCCGGACGGCACGGCATGACGGAGCCCGCCCGCGGCGCCAGGGCCCCGCATGTCGGGGCCTTTTTTGCGCCCGGTGGTTGAGAATCGCAGAACCGCTACCCGTCCCGCACCCCTCGCAGATCCTCGATGGCCCGCAGCAAAGTCGCCTTCAGCCTGTTCTGGCGCACCTTTTTCCTGCTGGCCCTGCTGCTGGTGGGCGGCGTGTTCGCCTGGACGCAGACCTTCCGCGCGCTCGAGTTCGAGCCGCGCGCGGTGCAGGCGGCGCAGCAGATCGCAAGCCTGGTGAACCTCGGGCGCACGGCGCTGCAGGCCAGCGACACGATCAACCGCGTGGCGCTGATCAAGACCATGTCGAAGCAGGAGTCGGTGCGGCTGGCGCCGCGCGAGCCCGGCGACAAGTGGGAGCCCTTCGAGGTCGACCGATTCTCCAAGGCGATCGCCGCCGAGCTGCGCGCGCAGCTCGGGCCCGACACCGTGGTGGCCAGCTCGGTCAACAAGCAGCAGGGCCTGTGGGTCGGCTTCACGATCGACAAGGACCCGTACTGGCTGCAAGCCGACGCCTCGCGCGTGGCCGCCATCACCTGGAGCACGCTCGGCCTGTGGGGCGGCATCGCGGTGCTCGCCTCGATCTTCGGCTCCGCGCTGATCGCCCGCGCCATCAACCGGCCGCTGCAGGAGCTGTCTTTCGCCGCCAGCCGCATCCGCGAAGGCGAGTTCGACTCGGTGCTCGACGAGAACACCATGACCAGCGAGATCCGCCAGGTCAACATGGGCTTCAACCGCATGGCGCGCGAGCTCGCCAAGGTCGAGGAAGACCGCGCGGTGATGCTCGCCGGCATCTCGCACGACCTGCGCACGCCGCTGGCACGCCTGCGCCTGGAAGCCGAGATGAGCGTGCAGGACGAGGAGGCCAAGCGCAACATGGCCTCCGACATCGATCAGCTCGACGCCATCATCGACAAGTTCATGGACTACGCGCGCCCGGGCGACGTGAAGCTGGTGCCGGTGCATCTGTCCAGCCTGGTCGACCGCGAGATGGCGGCCTTCCGCGACACCAGCCAGATCCGCATCACCGCGCGCGTGGCCATCGACACCAAGGTGATGGCCGACGAGACCGAACTCGGCCGCGTGCTGCAGAACCTGTTCGAGAACGCGCGCCGCTACGGCCGCAGCACCGACACCGGCATTGCCCGCGTGGTGGTGACCTACGCGCGCACCGGGCCCTGGGTGATCCTCAGCGTGCGCGACCACGGCCCCGGCGTCGACCCGCGCAAGCTCGGCCAGCTCACCACGCCATTCTTCCGCGGCGACGCCGCGCGCACCGCAGCCACCGGCGCCGGCCTGGGCCTGGCCATCGTCGAGAAGGCGGTGCAGCGCATGGGCGGCAGCTTCGAGATCGCCAACGCGCCCGATGGCGGGCTGGTCGCCCACATCCGCATGAAGAAGGCGCCCTGAGCGGGGCCTGACAGGCGCTCAGACCGTCGGCACCGGCCGGCGCAGCGTGTAGAGCATGCAGATGGCACGGGCCTCGATCGACAGGCCCTCGCCCACCGGCCCCATCTTCTCGGCCGTCTTGGCCTTCACGCTGACCTGATCGACCTTGATCACCAGCGCCTGCGCGATGCGCTGGCGCATCGCCAGGATGTGCGGCGCCATCTTCGGCGCCTCGGCGATGATGGTGCTGTCGATGTTGACCACCTGCCAGCCGGCCTGCTGAACGCGGCGGCCGGCCTCGGCCAGGAGCGCCAGCGAGTCGGCGCCGCGGAAGCGCTCGTCGGTGTCCGGGAAGTGGTGGCCGATGTCGCCCATCGCCGCAGCGCCGAACAGCGCGTCGGTGATCGCATGGCACAGCGCATCCGCGTCCGAATGGCCGAACAGCCCGTGCGTGTGCGGGATCGTCACGCCGCCGAGGATCAGCGCCCGGTCGGGCACCAGCCGGTGGCTGTCCCAGCCTTCGCCGATGCGGATGTTGGGCTGGTTCATGCGTTCCCCTTGGCCCGCGCGGCGAGCACCCGCTCGGCGAGCATGAAGTCGGAAGGCCAGGTGACCTTCAGGTTCTCGCTGTCGCCCTCGACGAGCAGCGGCCGCAGCCCCTGCGCCTCGATGGCGCTCGAATCGTCCGTCACCGCGGTACCGGCGGCGCGCAAGGCCTCGCGCAGCATCCCGAGGCGGAACATCTGCGGCGTCTGCGCCGCCCACTTGTCGACGCGGCTGAGCGTCGCGGCCACGCGGCCGTCCGCGGCCTGCTTGAGCGTGTCGGCCACCGGCAGAGCCAGCAGGCCGCCCGCCGCATCGCCCAGGCAGGCGTCGATCAGCCGGTCGACCCATTCGGGGCGCACCAGGCAGCGTGCCGCGTCGTGCACCAGCACCCAGTCGTGCGGCAAAGCGCCCCGTTCGAGGAGTTCTTCCAGCCCTTGCGCCACCGTGTCGGCTCGCTGCGCGCCGCCGCGCCGGCAGACCCAGCCGCGTGGGCCGGCGAAACCCGGCACGCGCGACTCGAACTGATCGTCGTCGGGCGACAGCACCACCAGCGTGGCGGCCAGCCGCGGCACCTGCGCCAGCGCCGCCAGCGTGTGCGCCACCATGGCGCGCCCGGCGATCTCGACGTACTGCTTGGGCATCGCCGCCCCGGCGCGCGTGCCCACGCCGGCACAAGGCAGCAGGGCGAAGCAGCGCGGCGTAGGAGCGTCGGTCATGCAGTGCGGGGCACCGATGCGGGAAGGGGTGCGAATTCTATAATCCGCATCATGCATCGCCCCGGGGGGAAGTCCTCGCGGGGCGATTTGCTTTGCTCTCCCGACACGATGCAGATTCCCTCGATCGCGCCCGGCAAGCGCTTCACCCTGCCCCGCCCGCTCGGCTCGGCGGATGCGCTGCTGCTCGCGCGTTTCGCGCAGGCCCAGGCGGCGCAGAAGAAGCTCACGACCATCGTCACCGCCGAGCCGGCCGACACGCAGCGGCTCGAGGGCGAGCTGGCCTTCTTCGCGCCCGAACTGCGCATCGCCGTCTTCCCGGACTGGGAGACGCTGCCCTACGACACCTTCTCGCCACACCAGGACCTGATCTCCGAGCGGCTGGCCACGCTGTGGCGCATCCTGCAATCGAAGGAGCGCGGTGACCTCGACGTGGTGCTGATGCCGGCGTCCACCGCGCTGGTTCGCCTGGCACCGCCGAGTTTCCTGGCCGCCTACACCTTCCACTTCAAGCAGAAGCAGCGCCTGGACGAAGTGGCGCTGAAGTCGCAGTTGACGCTGGCCGGCTACACGCACGTGAGCCAGGTGGTGTCGCCCGGCGAGTACGCGGTGCGCGGCGGGCTGATCGACCTGTTCCCGATGGGCTCGGCGGTGCCCTACCGCGTCGACCTGTTCGGTGACGAGGTCGACTCGATCCGCACCTTCGACCCCGACTCGCAGCGCAGCCTCTATCCCGTGCCCGAAGTGCGCCTGCTGCCCGGCCGCGAATTCCCGATGGACGAGGACGCGCGGGCGAAGTTCCGCGCACGATGGCGCGAGAAGATGGAAGGCGACCCGACCAAGGTGCGCCTGTACAAGGACATCGGCACCGGCATCGCCACCGCCGGCATCGAGTACTACCTGCCGTTGTTCTTCGACAGCACGGCGACGATCTTCGACTACCTCGGCGAATCGACCTCGCTGGTGCTGCACGGCGAGATCGACGAGGCACTGAAGCGCTTCTGGACCGACACGCGCGAGCGCCACCGCTTCCTGCAGCACGATCGCGAGCGGCCGATCCTGCCGCCCGAAGACCTGTTCCTCAAGCCGGAGGACTTCTTCACCCTGGGCAGCGCACTGGCCGTGCTGGCGGTGCGCGGCAACGACCCCGTGGACTGGGCGAGACCCCTGCCCGACCTCACCGCCGACCGCGGCGCGCCCGAGCCGCTGGCCCGGCTGCAGCAGCATGTGGGCAGCACGGCGCATCGCGTGCTCATCGTCGCCGAGACCGAGGGCCGCCGCGAGAGCCTGCTCGAACTGCTGCGCGACAGCCGCATCGAGCCGCCCTCGGTGGCCACGCTGGCCGAGTTCGAAGCCGGCGAAGAACGATTCGCCATCACCGCCGCGCCGCTGGCGGTGGGCTTCTTCTGGCACGAGCCGCAGGCTGGCAAGGCGATCCAGTTCGTCACCGAGACCGAGCTGTTCGCCACCTCGCCCACCGCGCGGCGGCGGCGCAAGCAGGAGCAGGTCAGCGACGTCAATGCGCTGATCAAGGACCTGTCGGAGCTGAAGGTCGGCGACCCGGTGGTGCACGTCAACCACGGCATCGGCCGCTACGTCGGGCTGATCAACATCGACCTCGGGAACGCCGAAGGGGGCCCGAGCGAGTTCCTGCACCTGGAGTACGCCGACAAGGCGACGCTCTACGTGCCGGTGGCGCAGCTGCACCTGATCGCGCGCTACACCGGCGTCAGCCCCGACGAAGCGCCGCTGCACCGGCTCGGCTCCGGCCAGTGGGACAAGGCCAAGCGCAAGGCGGCCGAGCAGGTGCGCGACACCGCGGCCGAGCTGCTCAACCTGTACGCCCGCCGCGCCGCGCGCGAGGGCTACGCGTTCCGCTTCCAGCCGCATGATTACGAGGCCTTCGCGGCCAGCTTCGGCTTCGAGGAGACGCCTGACCAGCAGGCGGCGATCCATGCCGTGATCCAGGACATGGTCAGCCCCAAGCCGATGGACCGGCTGGTCTGCGGCGACGTCGGCTTCGGCAAGACCGAGGTGGCGCTGCGCGCGGCCTTCATCGCGGTGATCGGCGGCAAGCAGGTGGCCATCCTGGCGCCGACCACGCTGCTGGCCGAGCAGCACTACCAGACCCTGGTCGACCGCTTCGGCCGCTGGCCGGTGCGCATTGCCGAGATGTCGCGCTTCCGCACCGCCAAGGAAGTGAAGCAGGCGCTCGACGGACTGGAGGCCGGCACCGTCGACATCGTGGTGGGCACGCACAAGCTGCTCAGCCCCGACGTCAAGTACAAGCGGCTGGGCCTGCTGGTGATCGATGAGGAACACCGCTTCGGCGTGCGCCACAAGGAAGCCATCAAGGCCATGCGCGCCGAGGTGGACGTGCTGACACTGACCGCCACGCCCATCCCGCGCACCTTGGGCATGGCGCTGGAAGGGCTGCGCGACCTGTCGGTCATCGCCACCGCGCCGCAGCGCCGGCTGGCGATCAAGACCTTCGTGCGATCCGAAGGCCACAGCGTGATCCGCGAGGCGGTGCTGCGTGAATTGAAGCGCGGCGGCCAGGTCTACTTCCTGCACAACGACGTGGCCACGATCGAGGCCCGCCGCACCAGCCTGGCCGAGCTGATGCCCGAGGCCCGCATCGCCGTGGCCCACGGCCAGATGCCCGAGCGCGAGCTGGAAGCGGTGATGCGCGACTTCATCGCCCAGCGCTACAACCTGCTGCTGTGCTCGACCATCATCGAGACCGGCATCGACGTGCCCAGCGCCAACACCATCGTCATCAGCCGCGCCGACAAGTTCGGCCTGGCGCAGCTGCACCAGCTGCGCGGGCGCGTCGGCCGCTCGCACCACCAGGCCTATGCCTACCTGCTGGTGCCCGACGTGGAAGGCCTCACCAAGCAGGCCGCGCAACGCCTGGAAGCGATTCAGCAGATGGAGGAGCTCGGCTCCGGCTTCTACCTCGCCATGCACGACCTGGAGATCCGCGGCGCCGGCGAGGTGCTGGGCGAGAACCAGAGCGGCAACATGATGGAGGTCGGCTTCCAGCTCTACAACGACATGCTCGGCGAGGCGGTGCGCTCGCTGAAGGCCGGGCGCGAGCCCGACCTGCTGTCGCCGCTGAGCGCCGCCACCGAGATCAACCTGCACGCCCCTGCCCTGCTGCCCGACAGCTACTGCGGCGACGTGCACACGCGGCTGTCGCTCTACAAGCGCCTGGCCACGGCGGAGAAGCCCGAGCAGATCGACGCCATGCTGGAGGAGATCACCGACCGCTTCGGCAAGCTCCCCGCCCAGGGCCAGACGCTGTTCGACGTGCATCGCCTGCGCGTGCTCGCCAAGCCCTACGGTGTCGTCAAGGTCGATGCGGCGCCGAAATTGATGGTCATCAGCTTTCGCCCCAACCCGCCGGTGGACGTCGCGAAGATCATCGAGCTGGTGCAGAAGAACCGACACATCAAGCTCGCCGGCAACGACAAGCTGCGCATCGAACGCGACACGCCCGAAGCCAAGGACCGCGCACAACTCATCCGCGACGTGCTGCGCTCGCTGGGCACGCCGAAGTCCGCCGACGCGGTTCATTGACCCGACACTGATCTGGCGCAAATCCGTTCACGTGCAGCAACGTCGGCGCAGCAAGGCCGACACCGCCGCCGCGCAGCATGGTCTCATCTTGAGGAGATGAGCGCATGACACTGCAACGGGACTGGATCACGCCGATCACCATGGGCGCCTTCGGGCTGCTGGCCGCCACGGGCGTGCTGATGTTCTTCCACATCGACAGCGGCCTGAACGAGGCCGTGCACGAGTGGCTGAGCTGGGTGCTGCTGGGCGGCGTGGCGCTGCATGCGGCGGTCAACTGGGCCGGCGTGCGACGGCATCTGGCCGGCTGGCGCGGCCGGGCCGCCGTGGGCGTGTTCGCCGCCGTGCTCGCGCTCTCGTTCATGCCGCTGGGCGGTTCGGGCGAGCCTCCCTTCCTGCCGCCGATGCGCGCGCTGGCCGACGCACCGTTGACTGTGCTCGCCCAGGTCGCCAGGGTCACGCCCGGGCAGATGCGCGAGCGGCTGCAAGGCCAGGGACTGGCGCCGACCGCCGACGCAGACACCGTGCGCAGCCTCGTGGGCGACGACACGCGGGCGCAGATCCGTGTGCTTTCCAAGGTGCTGGCGGCGGGGTGAAGCGAGATCGGCGCAGGTAACATGCGCGCCGATGTCCAGCACCGAACACGCCCCCGGCCTCTTCATCCGCGGCTTCGCGCCGCCGCTGCACCTGGCCGACTTCAGGCTCGTCGCCTTCGACATGGACTCGACTCTGATCAACATCGAGTGCGTCGACGAGATCGCCGCGGCCGTCGGCCGCAAGGCCGAAGTCGCCGAGATCACCGAGGCGGCGATGCGCGGCGAGATCGCCGACTACAAGGACAGCCTGCGCCGGCGCGTGGCGCTGCTGGCCGGCGTGCCGGTGGCCGCGCTGGAGCAGGTCTGGGCCGACAAGCTGCGCCTGAACCCCGGCGTGCAGACGTTCGTGTCGGCCTGCCAGGCAGCGGGGCTGAAGACACTGCTCGTCTCCGGTGGCTTCACCTTCTTCAGCGAGCGCATCCGTCACCAGCTGGGGCTGGATTTCGCGCGCGCCAATTCTTTGGGCATCGCCAACGGCCGGCTGACCGGCACGCTGTTCGACCGCCCCTGGGGCGACATCGTCGATGGCGCCGAGAAGAAGCGCGTGCTGCTCGAGGTGGCTGAACTGATGGGCATCGACATGCGTCAGGTCATCGCCGTCGGCGACGGCGCCAACGACCTGCCGATGATGGCGGCGGCCGGGCTGTCGATTGCCTACCACCCCAAGCCGGCGGTGGCCGACGAGGCAATGATCTCGATCATGAGCGGCGGCATGGACCGCGCGCTCGAGGTGCTCCAGCCCTAGGCTTCAGCCGGCCTGGCGCAGCACCAGCTGCACCTCGTGGGCGCGCGGTGCGTCAATCGGCTGATAGCGCCACTGCCGCACGGCCTCCAGCACGGCTTCGTCCATCTGCGGATGGCTGGAAGAGCGGACGACCGGCTCCACCACCGAACCGTCGGCCCGGACCGTGAAGCTCACGACCACCTGGACCTCGCCGCGCAGCTTGCCGAGCAACAAGCGGGGGGTGACGGGCTCGACCATGTCGGCCAGTTGCAGCGGCGCCAGCACCGTTGCCGGCGCGGCCGACGAAGGCAAGGGATCCGGTGCGGCCGGCGGCGGCACGGTGGCTCGCTCGGCCTCGGCCCCCACCTCGACGGTGGCGACCGTCGACTCGACGGTGCCGGCCGGCACGGCGACGCGGGGCAGTTCGGCCGGGACCGAAGCAGCTGAGGCAACCGACGGCACCGCCGCCTGTACAGGGCGATCGACGGGCCGCACAGCCTCGGCAGGCTTCGGCTTGGGCTTGATCTTGCTCGCCTCGATGATCATGCGCAGCGGGTTGTTCGCCTCGCGCTCCACGCGCGCACCCCGGTCCTGCGCCGCTGCGAGCGGCGTGACCAGGATCAACAAGAGCAGCGGTATTCGGCGGTGCGGCATGGGCGGGTCGAGAATTCTGGCAGTCTGCGCCGAATCGGTGGGCCTGCGCGGCGGCGGGGAAAACCTCATGCCGTGACGCAGTCCACACCCCTAGCATGGCGCAGGCCATCGACACGAGGAGAACCCATGAGCACGCCCACCAAGTTCCTGCTCGACGAAAGCAGGATGCCCAAGCACTGGTACAACATCGCCGCCGACCTGCCCAAGCCCGCGCCGGCGGTGCTTCACCCCGGCACGATGCAGCCGGTCGGGCCAGACGACCTGGCACCGCTGTTCCCGATGGAGCTGATCCTGCAGGAGGTCAGTACCGAGCGCGAGATCGCGATTCCGGAACCGGTGCGCGAGGTGTTCCGCCTGTGGCGCCCGTCGCCGCTGGTGCGTGCGCACCGCCTCGAGAAGGCGCTCGGCACGCCGGCGAAGATCTACTACAAGTACGAAGGCGTGTCGCCCGCGGGCTCGCACAAGCCGAACACCGCCGTGCCGCAGGCCTGGTACAACGCCCAGGCCGGCATCAAGAAGATCGCCACCGAGACGGGCGCCGGGCAATGGGGCTCGTCGCTGGCCTTCGCCGGCGCGCTGTTCGGCATCGACGTGACGGTGTTCCAGGTGCGCGTCTCCTACGACCAGAAGCCCTATCGCCGCGCGCTGATGGAGACCTACGGCGCACGCTGCATCGCCAGCCCGTCGAACGAGACGAACTCCGGCCGCGCCATCCTGGCGCAGAACCCGAATCACCCGGGCTCGCTGGGCATCGCGATCTCCGAGGCGGTGGAAGTCGCGGCGACCAACGACGACACCAAGTACGCGCTCGGCTCGGTGCTCAACCACGTGCTGATGCACCAGACCATCATCGGCGAGGAGGCCATGCTGCAGCTCGAGATGGCCGGCGACGACCCCGACGTGGTGGTCGGCTGCACCGGCGGCGGCTCCAACTTCGCCGGCATCAGCTTCCCCTTCATCGGCCAGCAGCTGCGCGGCAAGGGCAAGACCAAGCAGCGGCGCATCGTCGCCGTGGAGCCGGCCGCCTGCCCGTCGCTGACACGCGGCAAGTACGCCTACGACTTCGGCGACACGGCGCACCTCACGCCGCTGACCAAGATGCACACGCTGGGCTCGACCTTCACGCCGCCGGGCTTCCACGCCGGCGGACTGCGTTACCACGGCATGGCGCCGCTGGTCTCGCACCTGAAGGAGCTGAACCTGATCGAGGCCACCGCGTACCACCAGAACGCCTGCTTCGAGGCCG
>ERZ795056.4074-NODE-4074-length-15269-cov-38.530827_pt1 | contig 15269 bp, 12 predicted proteins | sample MGYA00375140_ERZ795056 | MGnify/ENA primary metagenome ERZ795056 (study PRJEB30185, sample SAMN05720227) | activated sludge metagenome | isolation source: Anaerobic digester | place: USA | collected 2015-03-09 ... | reverse complement strand
GGCGCCCTGCACCTGGCGGCAGCGGGCCTCGAACAGGCGCAGGGCGTCGCTGGTGGCGCTGCTGGTGGCGCCAGGGTTGGCAGGCGGCTCCACCGGCAGGCCGTCCAGCGCCAGCACGGTGTCGGCGTCCAGCGCCAGCCGCACGCGCGAGGTGATCACCAGCCGCAGCCCCGGCACCCGCTGCAGGCGCGCCAGCAGCGGCTGGTCGCCCAGGCGGTGCTCGAAGTTGTCCAGCAGCAGCAGGGTGGGTTGTCGGCCCAGGTACTCGGCCAGCCGCTCGGGCGACGGCACGTCGCCGGCCAGGGCCAGGCCCAGCGCCTGGGCGATGTGGGCCACCAGTTCGGCGTGGCCAGGGGCAGCGCTGGCCAGGGGGCCGGGCGGCAGGCGGTCCAGCTCGACGAAAGCCTGGCGGGCACCCGGGTGCAGCGCGCGCTGGCGGTTGAACAGTTCGGCCGCCAGCCGGGTCTTGCCGCAGCCGGGCGCGCCCAGCACGGTGATCGGCCGCGGCGGACCGGCCAGCCACGCCTGCAGCTGGGCCAGTTCGGCCGTGCGGCCGACAAAGGCGGTGAGGTACTGCGGCGCGCCTTGTGTCACCGGATCGGCTGGCGCGCTGCCCACCACGGGCGGGGCGGCCAGGCCGTCGCCAGCCAGCGCGCCGGTGATGTCACGCGGCAGCCCTTGGTCAGGCGGCAGCCCGTGCGTGTTGAAAGGCGGCCGCGCTGCGCTGGCCAGGCGCGCAAAGTCGTCGGGCGTGGCCAGGCCCAGCTCGTCATGCACGCCCTGGCGCCAACGGGCATGGCATTGGCGTGCGGCGGCCACCTGGCCGCTGGCGCACAGCGCGCGCACCCGGGCCCGCATCGCGGGCTCGTCCAGCGGGTCCAGCGCCACCAGGCGCTCGGTCCAGTCCAGCGCGGGCAGGCCGTCGGCAGGGCCGGCCAGCAGCTGCAGCACCAGGTCGCGCCACTGGCGCGTGCTGCGCTCGCGGGCCTGGTCCAGCCAGTGCTGGAAGGCATTGCTGCCGCCGTCCAGGCCCTGCAGCAGCGGCCCGTTGCACAGCCCGGCGGCGGCCACCGCATCGGCACGCACCAGGGCCTGGCGCAGGCGCTGCAGGTCGCTGCCGCCCAGCCACTGCAGGCTGGCGCCGTCGGCCAGGCCGGTGGCGCCGGCGGTGTCATTGGCCCAGGGCACGCCCACCTCGGCCAGCCAGGGGCGCAGGCGGAACAGCGTCTTGCGCAGGTTGCGCCGCGCGGCTTCGGCAGGTTCGTCGGGCCAGAACAGGCAGGCCAGTTCGTCGCGGTCGACCGGGCGGGCTTCCACCGCCAGGTAGCCCAGCAGGCGAAAGCGCTGCTCGCGCCGCCAGGCGAACCAGCGCCCGCCCAGCTGCAACGCTGGCTCGCCGAACAGGCGCAGGTCGGGCAGGGTGTCGGCGGTGGACATGGCGGGCGGATTCTCGGCCGGCAGCGCGGGCCCTGGCCATCCCACGCCGGCTGGATGCAACAGCCCGATGCCAGCTTGGTGCACCCGGATGCGCGACACTGCCGAGCCACACGCCACGATCTGCCATGCCTGCCACACGCCAACGCCGCTTCGACCTGATCGTCTTCGACTGGGACGGCACGCTGTTCGATTCCACCGCGCTGATCGCCCGCTGCATCCAGGCCGCGGCGGCCGATCTGGACCTGCCGGTGCCCAGCGACGAAGCCGCCAGCCATGTGATCGGCCTGGGCCTGACCGAGGCGCTGCAGCATGCCGTGCCCAGCCTGCCGGCCGCGCGCTACCCCGAGCTGGGCCAGCGCTACCGCCACCACTACTTCAACCGCCAGCACGAGCTGGTGCTGTTCCCCGGCACGCTGGAGATGCTGCAGGCGCTGAAGGCGCGCAACCACTGGCTGGCCGTGGCCACCGGCAAGAGCCGCCGCGGCCTGGACGAGGCGCTGCAGACGGTGCAGCTGCACGGCCTGTTCGACGCCACCCGCACCGCCGACGAGACCGCCGGCAAGCCGCACCCACGCATGCTGCAGGAGTTGATGGCCGCCATCGGCACCACGCCGGCGCGCACGCTGATGGTCGGCGACACCACGCATGACCTGCAGCTGGCCCGCAATGCCGGCACCGCCAGCGTGGCGGTGAGCTTCGGCGCGCATGCGCCGGAATCGTTCGCCGCGCTGGGCCCGCTGCACGTGGCCCACAGCACCGCCGACCTGGCCGCCTGGCTGCTGGCCCATGGCTGAACCGGCGCCCCTGCCGCCGCAGCCGCTGGGCCCGTCGGCCAGCCTGGCCGAGCGGGGCAAGGCGCTGGTGTTCGACGTGCTGCTCTGGGGCCAGCCGGCGCGCGCCTTCGTGCTGCGGCATGACGGCGTGCTGCGCGGCTACATCAACCGCTGCGCCCATGTGCCGGTGGAAATGGACTGGCAGCCGGGTGCGTTTCTCGACAGCGACAAGCGCTTCATCATCTGCAGCGTGCACGGCGCCAGCTACGAACCGGCCCACGGCCGCTGCGTGGGCGGGCCCTGCGGCCGCAGCAAGCTGATCGCCATCGACGTGGCCGAGCAGGACGGACAGGCCTGTTGGTATCCTTCCCGCGATGTGCGGCCGGCTCCGCCGGCGGCACCCCTTCCTTCCCCCTCCGTGAGCCCGCCATGACCCCGCCCGACGACACCCCGACTGCTGCCACCGAGGGCCCGGGCGCTGCGGCGGCGCCGCGGCCTGCGCCGGCCCAGCCGGCCCGCCCCGGGCTGGAATCGTCGATCGAGATCCTGGCGCGCGACCTGCTGCAGGAGCGCCGCACCGAGCGCCGCTGGCGCATCTTCTTCCGCCTGGCCTGGCTGGGCGTGGTGCTGGCCGTGCTGTGGGGGCTGATGTCCGACCGCAACCGCCACACCGCCCCCAGCGGGCCGCACACCGCGCTGGTGGAACTGCGTGGCGAGATCGCCACCGACACCGAGGCCAGCGCCGAGCTGATGCTCTCAGGCCTGCGCAGTGCCTTCGAGGACGTGGGCGCCCGCGCCGTGGTGCTGCGCATCAACAGCCCCGGCGGCAGCCCGGTGCAGTCGGGCATCATCAACGACGAGATCCGCCGCCTGAAGGCGCTGCACAAGAAGAAGGTGTACGCGGTGGTCGAAGAGGTGTGCGCCAGCGGCGCCTACTACGTGGCCGTGGCCGCCGACGAGATCTATGTCGACAAGGCCAGCATCGTCGGGTCGATCGGCGTGCTGATGGACGGCTTCGGCTTCACCGGCCTGATGGACAAGCTGGGCGTCGAGCGCCGGCTGATCACCGCCGGCAGCAACAAGGGCATGCTCGATCCCTTCACCGCGCAAGACCCGAAGCAGCGCGCCTATGCCCAGGCCATGATCGACCAGGTGCACCAACAGTTCATCCGCGTGGTGCGCGAGGGCCGCGGCGACCGGCTCAAGGAAAGCCCCGACACCTTCTCGGGCCTGTTCTGGAACGGCGAGGAAGCCGTGGCCCTGGGCCTGGCCGACAAGCTGGGCAACCTCGACTTCGTGGCGCGCGAGGTGATCCAGGCCGAGGAAGTGATCGACTACACCCCGCGCGACAACGTGGCCGAGAAGCTGGCCAAGCGCTTTGGCGCGGCCATCGGCGAAGGCGCGATGCGCGCCGCCAGCGGCCTGGTGCGGCTGCACTGACCCACCCCGCCGACCCGCCATGACCGGCCGCGCAGCACCCGCCCACGTGCTGCGCGCCGGCGCAGTGGCGGCCACGGTGCTGGCACTGGCCGCCGGCCTGGTCGGCTGCGGCCGTGGTGTCGACGCCCGGCTGGCCCAGGTGCGCACCCAGATCGAGCGGCAGGAGCGGGATGCCGCGCTGGTGTCGGTCAAGGCCTTGCTGCAGCAGCAGCCGGATCTGGGACCTGCCCGCCTGCTCCTGGGCCAGTTGCTGCTGGAGCGCGGCGAGCCGGCCACGGCCGAGATCGAGCTGCGCCGTGCACTGGAACTGCAACAGCCCGAGGCGGCGGTGCTGCCGCTGCTGGCGCGTGCGCTGCTGGCCGGCAACAAGGCGGCGCTGCTGGTCTCGCAGTTCGGCCGCACCATGCTGGCCGATCCGCTGGCCATGGCGCAGCTCAAGACCACCGTGGCCGAGGCCGAGGCCGCGCAGGGCCAGCTGGATGCCGCCCGCGACAGCCTGGCCCAGGCACTGCGCGCCGTGCCCGGCCACGCGCCGGCGCGCCTGCTGGGGGCCCGCGTGGACGCGGTGTCGGGCGATCTGCCCGGCGCGCTGGCGGCGGTGAAGGCGGTGCTGGCCGACCAGCCGCAGAACGCCGACGCCTGGGTGATGCAGGGCGACCTGCTGGCGCGCCAGGCCGCGCCGGCCGCCATCCCGCCTGAACAGCTGGCCCAGGCCTACCGCCAGGCGCTGGCGGTGCAGCCCGCGCACGCCGGGGCCCATGCGGCGCTGATCGGCCTGTTGCTGGCCCAGGGCGACGACGCCGCGGCGCGCACCCAGCACGGCCTGATGCGGCAGCAACTGCCCAAGCACCCGCAGACGCTGCTGTATGAAGGCCAGCTGGCGATGCGCCAGGGCGACCTGGCGCGGGCGCGTGAGGTGTTCCAGCTGCTGCGCCGCGGCGCGCCCGACAACCTGCTGCTGCTGCAGCTGGCCGGCCAGGTGGAACTGCGGCTGGGCGCACCGGCGCAGGCCGAGGTGCTGCTGTCGCGCGCGGTGCAGCTGGCGCCGGCCAGCGCACCCGCCCGCCGCCTGGCGGCCCGCGCCCAGCTGGCGCTGGGCCAGCCCGCCCGGGCGCTGACCGTGCTGGAGCCGCTGACCGGCGCGCAGACGGCCGATGCCGAGGCGCTGTCGCTGGCGGCCCAGGCCCGGCTGATGGCCGGCGAGGCCGATGCCGCCGCGGCGTTGTTCCAGCGCGCCGCGCGCATCCGGCCCGACGATCCACGCATCCGCACCGCCGTGGCGCTGTCGAACCTGCAGCGCGGCCAGGGCGACACGGCGCTGGCCGAGCTGCAACGCGTGGCGGCCGACGATGCCCAGGGCACCAGTGCCGACATGGCGCTGATCGCGGTGCAGATGCAGCGGCGCGCCTACGGGCCGGCGCTGCAGGCCATCGCCGCGCTGGACAAGAAGCTGCCCGACCAGCCGCTGCCGGCCCACCTGCGCGGCCAGGTGCTGGTGCTGCAGCGCGATCTGCCGGGCGCCCGGGCGGCCTTCACGCAGGCGCTGGCCAAGGCGCCGGCGTACCTGCCAGCCGTCTCGGCGCTGGCCGCGCTGGACCTGGCCGACGGCCAGCCCGACGCCGCGCGGGCGCGCTTCCAGGCCCTGCTGCAGGCCCAGCCGCGGCTGGCCGCGGCCCACCTGGCGCTGGCCGAACTGGACCAGCGCAGCGGCGCCGGCCGTGATGCCGTGGCCGCCCGGCTGGACGCCGGCATCCAGGCCAGCCCCGACGACGCCACGCTGCGCATGGCGCTGGTCAGCCACCACCTGGCCACGGCCAATGCCAAGGCCGCGGTGGCCGCGGCCCAGGCCGGCCTGGCCAAGCTGCCCGACGACCCCGGCTTGCTCGGCCTGCTGGGCCGGGGGCAACTGGCGGCGGGCGACAGCCAGCAGGCGTTGACCAGCTTCAACCGGCTGGTCGGGCTGCAGGGCCGGTCACCCGCGGCGCACCTGGGCCTGGCCGACGCGCAACTGGCCGCCGGCGACCTGACCGGCGCCCGCCGCAGCCTGCAGCGGGTGCTGGAGATCGACCCCGACCACCTGGCCGCACAGCGCCAGGGGGTGGTGGTGGCCATGCGCCAGCAGCAGCCCGAGCAGGCGCTGGCGCTGGCGCGCCAGCTGCAGAAGCGCCAGCCTGCGCTGGCCGACGGCTGGCTGCTGGAAGGCGAGGTGCACATCGCCCGCCAGCAGTGGGACCCGGCAGTGGCAGCCCTGCGCCAGGCCAGCGCCAAGGCCGATCCGCTGCAATCGGCGGTGCGGCTGCACCAGGCACTGCAGCGGGCCGGCCGGGCGGCCGACGCCCAGGCCATGGCCAGCGCCTGGCTGCAGGCCCATCCACGCGACATGCTGTTCCTCTTCCACCTGGGCGACGAGGCCCTGCGCCGCCAGGACTGGCCCGCCGCCGAGGCGCGCTACCGCCAGGTGCTGGGCATCAACCCGGCGCATGCGCTGTCGTTGAACAACGTGGCCTGGCTGCTGCTGCAGCAGAAGCAGCCGGGCGCGCTGGCGTTGGCGCGGCGCGCGGTGCAGGTGGCGCCCGACCAGGCGGCACTGCGGGACACGCTGGCCCAGGCGCTGGCCGAAGTAGGGCAGCTGCCCGAGGCGGTCGGCATGCAGAAGCAGGCGCTGGCGCTGCAGCCTGACGACCCGAACCTGCGCCTGCGCCTGGCCCGGCTGTATGCCCAAGCCAACGAGAAGAAACTCGCCAAGGCCGAGCTGGACCGGCTGGCAGCGCTGGGTGACCGCTATCCGCGGCAGGCCGAAGTGGCCGAGGTGCTGAAGAGCCTGGGTGGGCGCTTGTAGCCGAGGAAGCGGCTGCGCTTCGCACCCCACGGCCCGCCAGACTCAGCCGCAATCCAATACCGGCTCGCCTTCGCGCTTGTAGGCCACCACGTGGTCCACCTCCAGGCGGATGCCGATGCGCTCGCCGATGGCATGGTTGTGGTGGCTGGGCACCAGCGACAGCACCGTCTGCCCGCTGTCCAGCCGCAGCGTGTACAGGAACTCGGCGCCGCGGAAAGCCTTGGCCAGCACCTCGGCGGTGACCGGACTGGCGTCGTCGTGCACCACGTCGTCGGGGCGCAGCAGCACGTCCACGCTGCAGCCGGCGTCGCACAGGTCACCATGCTCGGTGCAGCGGATGGGCTCGGGGCTGTCGAGCGTGCCCAATTCCATGTGGATGTGCTGGCCGCGCTGCACCGTGCCGGGCAGGAACGCGCCCTGGCCGACGAAATCGGCCACGAAGCGGTTGGCCGGCTGGTGGTACAGGTCGTAGGCCGTGGCCCACTGCTGGATGCGCCCGCCGGCCATGATGCCGATCTCGTCGGCGATGGCGAAGGCCTCGTGCTGGTCGTGCGTGACCAGCAGCGCGGTGGTGCCGGCGGCCTTCAGCAGGGCGCGCAGTTCGCCACCCAGGCGCTCACGCAGCTCGATGTCGAGGTTGGAGAAAGGCTCGTCGAGCAGCAGCAGCCGCGGTGACGGCGCCAGCGCCCGGGCCAGCGCCACCCGCTGCTGCTGGCCGCCCGACAGTTCATGCGGATAGCGTGCGCCGCTGCCGCCCAGGCCCACCGTCTCCAGCATCTGCTGCACGCGCTGGTCGGCGCCGGCCACGCCGCGCAGGCCGAAGGCCACATTGGCCGCCACGGTGAGGTGCGGAAACAGCGCGTGGTCCTGGAACACCATGCCGATGCGCCGCTGCTCGGGCGGTACCTGCTGGCGCGCGCTGCCCACCAGCGCGCCATCGAGCCGGATCTCGCCGGCCAGCAGCGGCTCGAAGCCGGCGATGGCACGCAGCACCGTGGTCTTGCCGCAGCCCGACGGGCCCAGCAGGCAGCCCACCATGCCGCGCGGCAGGGTCAGCGAAAAGTTCTCGACCACGGCCTTGCGACCATAGGCCACCGAGATGCCGTCCAGTTGCAGCCAGGGGGTGATGGCGTCGGTCATGGTGTTGCGATCATAGGGGCGGGTGGCGCCACGCCGCGGTCAGGGCTGCAACAGGCTGGCGCGGGCGGCCGCCAGCACACCGCGGCCCAGCGCGTCGACCAGTGCGGTGGCGGCGCGGGCATGCTGCCAGTGCAGCGGCACGTCGAGCGCACTGCCCGGTACCAGTTCGACCAGGCGCCCATCGGCCAGCTGCGGCGCGATCAGCGCCTGCGGGTGCAGGCCCCAGCCCATGCCGGCCTCGGCGGCGGTGACGAAGGCCTGCGGCGACGGCAGCGTGTGGCGCGGCAGTTCCACATGGCGGTGGCACAGCCGCCGCACCCAGCGGTCCTGCAGCGCATCCTTGGTGTTGAACACCAGGCTGGGTGCCTGGGCCAGGCTGCCCGCACCCACGCCGCCGGCAAAGTGGCGCGCCATGAAGCCCGGGCTGGCGGCGGCGATGTAGCGCATCGCGCCCAGCGGCTGGCTGTTGCAGCCCGCGGCCGGGCGCGCCGTGCCGGTCACGGCGGCCAGCACCGCGCCGCTGCGCAGCCAGCTGTCGGTGTGGTCCTGGTCGTCGACCGCCAGTTGCAGCAGCACCGGTGCGTCGGCCGCGTAGGCGGCCACGGCCGGCGCGAACCAGGTGGCCAGGCTGTCGGCATTCACCGCCACCGGCAGCGCCACGCGGGCCACGCCGTCGGGCGCCAGTTGCGGCAGCGTGCCCTGCAGCGCCTGTTCCAAAAACTGCACATGGTCGGCGTGCTGGCACAGGCGGCGGCCTGCATCGGTGGCCACGCAGGGCTGCGCCCGCACCACCAGCGCGCAGCCCAGCCGTTCCTCCAGCTGCCGCACCCGCTGCGACACCGCCGATGGCGTGACATGCAGCGCGCGCGCCGCGCGCTCGAAGCTGCCTTCGCGCACGACGGCAGCCAGGGCAGAGAGGGCGGCATAGTCGAGCATGGATTCAGTTTTGCTTCATCTGGTTTAGAAGCGACAGTTTGCCTTCACCGCGAACAACAGGCACGCTCTCGCACCATGCCCTTGACCGACCCACCCGCCCTGGCTGCCGTGCAACCGCTGCTGCACGGCGCACCCGCGTTCGCCCAGGGCCTGGCGCTGGGCCTGGGCCTGATCGTGGCCATCGGGGCGCAGAACGCCTTCGTGCTGCGCCAGGGTCTCCGGCGCGCCCATGTGGGCAGCGTGGTGCTGTTCTGTGCCGTGGCCGATGCGCTGCTGATCGGCGCCGGCGTGCTGGGCATGGCGCAGGCGCTGGGTGCGCGCCCGGGGCTGGCCCGTGCCCTGGCGCTGGCGGGTGCGGTGTTCCTGGCGGTGTATGGCTGGCGGGCCTGGCAGCGGGCGCGGCGCCCGCAACACCTGCAGGCGGCCGGTGGCGATGCCGGCGCGGGCCGGGCCGCGGTGCTGGCGCAGGCGGCCGGCTTCACCCTGCTGAACCCGCATGTCTACCTGGACACGGTGCTGCTGGTGGGTGGCATCGGCGCCCAGCAGCCGGTGGCCTTGCGGGGCTGGTTCGTCGCCGGGGCGGCCTGCGCCAGCGCGGCCTGGTTCAGCGCACTGGGCTATGGCGCGCGCTGGCTGGCGCCGTTGTTTGCCCGCCCGCAGGCCTGGCGGGTGCTCGACGGGCTGATCGGCGCCACCATGTTCGTGCTGGCGGCGCTGCTGCTGCAGCGGGCGCTGGCGGGTGCCTGAGCGGCGGCCCTGGCATGTACATCCCGCCGTTGCACCGCTTCAGCGACCCCGCCGCCATGCTGGCGCTGGTGGACGCCCATCCGCTGGGTGCCTGGGTCTGCGCCGGGGCGGACGGCCTGCTGGCCAACCATGTGCCGTTCCTGCTGGACCGCCACCGCGGCGCCTGCGGCACCCTGGTGGGCCACGTGGCGCGCGCCAATCCGGTGTGGCGGCAACTGGATGCCGGGCTGCCGTCGGTGGTGATGTTCCAGGGGCCGCAGGCCTACATCAGCCCGGCCTGGTATCCCGGCCATGCCACGCATGGCCGCGTGGTGCCCACCTGGAACTACGCCGTGGTCCATGCGCACGGCGTGGCCCGCGCGGTGCATGACCGCGACTGGCTGCTGCAGACGCTGCACCGCCTGACCGGTCGCCATGAAGCACGGCAACCCCGGCCGTGGCAACTGGCCGACGCGCCGGCCGATGCCATGGACCAGATGCTGCGCGCCATCGTCGGCATCGAGATCACCATCGACCGGATCGAGGGCCGCTGCAAGGCCAGCCAGGACGAAGACCTGCCCGACCGGCTGGGCACGGTGCAGGGCCTGCGGGCCGACAGCCAGCCTGGCGCGGCCGGGGTGGCCGACCTGGTGCAGCAGGCGATCGACCGCGGCCCGGGCAGCCCGGCCTGACCCGGCCGCGTCGATACACTGCCCGGTTCGTGGCGGTGCCGGCCCTGCGCCCGGCAGCGGCGGCCCCGCACGACCAGCCCAGACCGTGTCCACCCCCGCCGAGCGCCTGACCTTGCCCGCATCGCCACGCCGTGGCGGCCGCGCTGCCCGTGGGCGGCGCTGGTCGTGGCTGCTGGTGCTGGCGCTGGCCACCGCGGCCCTGGTGGCGGTGCCGATCCTGTCGGTGGGCAGCAATGTGTTCGCCACCGGCCAGGCCGGCACCTGGGCGCATCTGGCGTCCACCGTGCTGCCCGACTACATCCGCACCACGCTGTGGCTGTGCGCCGGCGTGGGCATCGGCGTCACGCTGCTGGGCGTGGGCTCGGCCTGGCTGGTCACGCGGCACCAGTTTCCCGGCCGCGCGGCGTTTGAATGGGCGCTGGTGCTGCCGCTGGCGGTGCCGGCCTACGTGATGGCCTACACCTACACCGACCTGCTGCAGTACGTGGGCCCGGTGCAGACCGCGCTGCGCGAGGCCTTCGGCTGGAAGCGCGCCGACTACTGGTTTCCCGACGTGCGCAGCACCGGCGGCGCGGTGGTGATGTTCTCGCTGGTGCTCTACCCCTATGTCTACCTGATGGCGCGCACCGCCTTCCTGGAGCGCGGCGGCGCCACGCTGGAGGTGGCCCGCTCGCTGGGGCTCACACCGTGGCAGGGCTTTCTGCGTGTCAGCCTGCCGATGGCGCGCCCGGCCATTGCCGGTGGCGTGGCCCTGGCGCTGATGGAGACGCTGGCCGATTTCGGCACGGTGAGCTACTTCGCGGTGCAGACCTTCACCACCGGCATCTACCGCGCCTGGTTCTCGCTGGGCGACCGGGTGGCGGCGGCGCAGCTGGCGCTGGTGCTGCTGGCCTTCGTGATCATCGTGCTGGTGTTCGAGCGGCTCAGCCGCGGCGGCCGGCGCTTTGCCGAGACCAGCCTGCGGCGCGGCGGCTCGGCGCGCACCCAGCTGGCGGGCAGCCGTGCGCTGCTGGCCTGGTGTGCCTGCGCGCTGCCGCTGGCCGGCGGCTTTGTGCTGCCCGGCGGCCTGCTGCTGGCGATGGCGCTGACCGACGGCGACGCCCAGTTCGGCGAGCGCTTCCTGCGCCTGGCCGGCAACAGCGTGCTGCTGGCCGGGCTGACCGCGCTGCTGGCCGTGGCGCTGGCCCTGCTGATCGGCTATGCCGCCCGGGTGCACCGCGGCGGCGCCATGCGCTGGGCGCACCGCATCGCCGGCCTGGGCTATGCGCTGCCGGGTTCGGTGATCGCGGTCGGCGTGCTGATCCCGGTGACGCGGCTCGACCATGCGCTGGCCGCGCTGTGGCAGCAGGTGTTCGGCACCCACCCGGGGCTGCTGATCACCGGCGGCATCGCCGCGCTGGTGTATGCCTGCATCGTGCGCTACCTCACCGCGGCCATGCAGGCGGTGGATGCCGGCCTGGCCAAGATCACGCCCAGCATGGACCAGGCCGCCCGCAGCCTGGGCCACACGCCGGCGCAGACGCTGCGCCGCGTGCATCTGCCGCTGCTGCGCGGCAGCCTGCTGACTGCCGCACTGCTGGTGTTCATCGACGTGATGAAGGAGCTGCCCGCCACCCTGGTGATGCGGCCCTTCAACTTCGACACCCTGGCCACCCAGGCCTACACCCTGGCCGCCGACGAGCGACTGGCCGAGGCCAGCACCGCCGCGCTGGCCATCGTGGTGGTGGGCCTGCTGCCGATGGTGGTGATCTGCCGGCAGATCGCCAAGGGCCAGTCCATCTCCGCCAGCTGACCGTTCTCCAGGAGCCCGCCATGCCCGACCTCGATGCCGCCTACCCCCGCCCCGAACACATCGCCCCGGCCGAATGGGCCGCGCGGGTGCAGCTGGCGGCGGCCTACCGCATCTTTGCGCACCTGGGCTGGGAAGAGCTGATCTACAACCACCTGTCGCTGCGGGTGCCCGGCGAGCCGGGGCACTTTCTGCTGAACCCCTTCGGCCTGCACTACACCGAGGTGTGCGCGTCCAACCTGGTCAAGGTGGATGGCGACGGCAACACCATCGGCAGCAGCCGCTGGCCGATCAACCCGGCCGGCTTCACCTTCCATGGCGCCATCCACCGCACCCTGCCCGACGCCCACTGCGTGATGCATGTGCACACCACGCCCACCATGGCGGTGTGCTGCCTGGACGACGGCCTGAGCTACACCAACTTCTACGCCGCCCAGCTGTACGGCAAGGTGGCGTACCACGACTTCGAGGGCATCACCGTGCATGCCGACGAGGGCGCGCGCATCCTGGCCAGCGCCGGCGCGCCCGATGACTGCAAGCCGGTGCTGCTGCTGCGCAACCACGGCCCGGTGGTGATCGGCAGCACGCTGGCCCAGGCCTTCAACCTGCTGTGGGTGCTGCAGCGCGCCTGCGAGGTGCAGGTGGCGTCGCAGGCGCTGGGCCGGCTGCGGCCCATCCCCACCCCGGTGCTGCAGGGTTGTGTGCGTGATTCACTGAACTTCAACAGCCAATTCGGCGCGGGGCAGGACAGCTTCGACGCGATGCAGCGGGTGGTCGACCGCATCGATCCGTCGTACCGCGGCTGATCCAGGCCGGCACAGACCCGGGCAGACCCCAGGATGCCGCCGCGGGCGGTGCATGCGATAACCGTGGGCCGTGCCGGTCCTGCCGGCGCATCACCCAGAACGGAGACACCCATGATCCACGTCCAGATCTTCTACCCGCCGAGCAGCCGCTTCGACATGGCCTACTACTGCGAGAAGCACATGCCCATGGTGCAGGCCCGCATCGGCGCCGCGTGCACCGGCTTCACGGTGGACGCCGGCCTGGCCGGTGGCGCGCCCGGTGCACCGGCGCCGTATGCCGCCATCGGCACGCTGCACCTCACGTCGGTCGAGGCGCTGCAGGCGGCGCTGGCCAAGCACGGCGCCGAGATCATGGGCGATGTGCCCAACTACACCGACGCGCAGCCGGTGCTGCAGATCAGCGAAGTCAAGGTCGGCTGACCGGCCCGCGGGGTCTGCCATGGCCGCCACGGCCAGCGCGCAGCGCGCGCACATCGACACGGTGATGCAGGTGGCCGGGCACGGCATCGGCGCGCTGCAGGCGCAGGCGCATGACGAGATCATCCGCGCCAGCTGGCAGCGCTGCGTGCACCAGCACCGGCTCGACCCCACCCGCATGCAGGAGGCAGTGATCCTGCCCGGTGCGCGCCTGCGCGAGCACCAGGACCAGATGGAGGCCTTCCTGCACATCGCCCGCCACGGGCTGGAATCGCTGTACCAGCAGGTGGCCGGCCTGGGCTACGTGGTGCTGCTGACCGACGCCCGCGGCATCACCGTCGACTTTCTCGGCGACCTGGTGGTCGAGCCCAGCCTGCGCAAGGCCGGCCTGTACCTGGGCGCCGACTGGAGCGAGCACCACGCCGGCACCTGTGGCGTGGGCACCTGCATCAGCACCGGCCAGGCGCTCACCGTGCACCTGGCCGACCACTTCGACGCCACCCACATCCCGCTGACCTGCACCAGCGCGCCGGTGTTCAACCCCAGCGGTGAACTCAGCGCGGTGCTCGACATCTCGGCGCTCAGCGCGCCTGACCCCAAGGCCAGCCAGCACCTGGCGCTGCAACTGGTCAAGCAGGCGGCGCAGCAGGTCGAGAACGCGCAGTTCCTGCACCGCTTCCGGCACGACTGGGTGCTGCGCCTGGCGCAGGCGCCGCAGTTCCTGGACGTGAACCCCGACTACCTGCTGGCGCTGGATGCCGCCGGCCGGCTCATCGGCCACAACCGCCGTGCCCAGCTGCTGCTGCAGGGCCTGCCCGCGCTGGCCGGCCGGCCGCTGCTGGGCCAGCCGCTGCCGGCCCTGCTGGAGGTGTCGCCCGGCGACCTGGGCCGGTTCATGGCCGGCCGGCCGGCCGAGCAGCGGGCGGTGATGCTCAGCGGTGGCCGGCAGCTGCTGTTCATGGCGGCCATGCCGCCGCCGGCGGCCGCGCGTGTGCCACACCCGGTGCCTGCCGCACCGCGCCTGCCCGCGCCGCTGGCCGCGTTGTCGGGTGGCGATGCGCGGCTCGACCGCCAGATCGAGCGCGCCGCGCGGCTGGCCAACAGCCCGGTCAGCCTGCTGATCACCGGTGAGACCGGCAGCGGCAAGGAATACTTCGCCAAGGCCCTGCACGCCGCCAGCGAGCGGCGCGCCAGCCCGTTCGTGGCGGTCAACTGCGCGGCCATCCCCGAGGGCCTGATCGAGAGCGAGCTGTTCGGCCACCTGCCCGGCAGCTTCACCGGCGCCGGGCCGCGGGCCAAGCGCGGGCTGATCCAGTCGGCCGACGGCGGCACGCTGTTCCTCGACGAGATCGGCGACATGCCGCTGGGCCTGCAGGCCCGGCTGCTGCGGGTGCTGGCCGAGCGCGAAGTCACCCCCATCGGCGCCGCCCGGCCGGTGCCGGTGAACATCCGCGTGATCGCCGCCACCCATGCGCCGCTGGAGCAGCGGGTGCGCGAAGGCCGCTTCCGCGACGACCTGTACTACCGATTGAACGGCGCGCACTTCGCGCTGCCGCCGCTGCGCGAGCGCAGTGATCTCGGCACGATGATCGACCGCCTGCTGGCCGCCGGCGACCACCTGCAGCCGCCGGTGCGGCTGGCGCCCGAGGCCCGAGCGCTGCTGCTGGCCCACCGCTGGCCCGGCAACCTGCGCGAGCTGCGCAACGCGCTGGACTACGCCCGCAGCGTCTGCAGCCACGGCCTGGTGGAGCCCGCCGACCTGCCCGACGCCGTGCAGGCCACCGCCGGCCCGGCCGCCCCGCCGCCCGCCGCCGCCCAGGCCGAGGCCCTGCTGCAGCTGCTGCGCGACGCCCACTGGAACGTGGCCGCCGTGGCGCGCCAGCTCGGCTGCGCGCGCATGACGCTCTACCGCCGCATCGCCCGCTGGGGCATCCGCTCACCCAACGCACGCGACGCCGAACCACCGCCGCACTGACACACCATGACCACCCCTGTCCTCGACCTGTTGCAGCACCAGCTGGCTGCACGCCACTGCCCCGGTGCCCTGCTGCTGGTGGAGCGTGCCGGCCAGGTGCTGGCGCGCCACGCACTGGGCCGCATCCACCCTGACGACCCGGCGCCCCTGCATGCCGGCGTGCGCTTCCGCATCGCGTCGCTGACCAAGCCGGTGGTGACGGTGGCCGCACTGATGCTGGTCGACGAAGGCCGGCTCGAGCTGGACACACCGGTGGGCGAACTGCTGCCCGCGCTGCGCGGCCTGCGCCTGGCCGATGG
>ERZ795056.4073-NODE-4073-length-15271-cov-24.900302_pt1 | contig 15271 bp, 9 predicted proteins | sample MGYA00375140_ERZ795056 | MGnify/ENA primary metagenome ERZ795056 (study PRJEB30185, sample SAMN05720227) | activated sludge metagenome | isolation source: Anaerobic digester | place: USA | collected 2015-03-09 ... | reverse complement strand
TCTCGCATTTGACAGGGCACCTTTTGTCGGAATATCGTCGAAAATACTGAAGATGCGTCTTGAACTATCGGGCCGCACCCATGTGGGCTTAGTCCGCGAGAAGAACGAGGACTCCTTGCTCCTCGCTCCTGAGCTGGGGCTTTACGTGGTGTGCGATGGAATGGGGGGGCACGTCGGCGGGCAGGTGGCGTCGCAACTGGCGGTACGCACGATCGATCAGGTCGTGCGCACTGGGCAGCCGGCGCAGCCGCCCGAAGATCGTGATGTCCTGGTGACGGCAATCCGCTGCGCGAACTATGCGATCTACACGCAAGCTCGCCAGGACCCGTCGCTGCACAACATGGGGACCACGGTCGTCGCGGTGCGTCAGCAAGGGGATGTTCTTAACATTTGCCATGTGGGCGACAGCCGCATCTACCGGCTGGCCTACCACAGTGGCGATCTGGAGCAGGTGACGCGCGATCACTCGCTGGTCAACCTGTACGAAGACAACCCAGAGCTAGCGAAGCGCTACGGTCCGCCCAACGACAACGTGATCGTGCGCGCCGTCGGTCTGCACGAAAACGTCGAGGTCGAGTATCAGTCGGCTCCGCTGCGCCCCGGTGATGTCTACCTGCTGTGCTGCGACGGCCTGACCGACATGGTCGACGACTGGATCCTGCGCGAGGTGATGTCCGACGCCGCCACGGCGCAAAACCTGGATGAGGCGTGTGATGCGCTGATTCGGGCGGCGCTGTCCTTTGGTGGCATCGACAACACCACGGCGATCTTGCTGCGCGTCCTGCCTTAGTCAGCCGGCTGCGGTGACGGGTCCAAAAACAGCTGAATTTGGCCAAATTGGCGCAAATTCAGCTGTTTTTGCGTTTTTACAGGCCTGGTTGTCAGCGCTTGGATGTGGTGAGAGTTAGCGACGCCAGAGCCGTGTGGAAGTCACGGCGTGGCGTCGCAGCAGTGGGCGGCTACAGCTTTAGCAGCGCGGCTCGTCCGACGCTGGGATCGTCAGATAGCAGCTTGGCATAAGCCACGGCGTCGGATTTTTTCAGATCGCCATCGGTCTTGTCGTCGCCCAAAAGCTGCCGTAGCCCGCGCACCGAGCCGTAGTAGTTAGAGGCATCGTGGTCGGCGTTGTTGATGCAGCCGCGCACCAGCGAGCGTGAGATCGGCGGCAGGTTCAGCGTCGTCAGCGCCATGCTCCACAGGCCGTCGATGAAGTTCTGATCGGCGGGAAACTCTAGCAGGCCCGCGAGCAGGAGCAGGATGGCCCCGCGCTGGTGGACTCGCTTGGCCAGTGGACCGACGGCAGGCAGGATGCCTAGATCGAGCGCGCGCTGCATCGCCTCTGCGGCGCAGATGAGGCGCTTAAACTCCCACGCGGCATGCGACAGGTGGCTGTGAAACATGACGTCCACCGATAGCGGCGGCTCGTCAGCAGCGGGATTTGTGCGCTGGTTGTAGCGGCAGACGGCGGGTAGCTGGCTCGGCTCAGCGCTGGCCCCGGGCTGCTTGCCGACGGGGACATCGCGGGGCGGCTCGCGGTGACTGTAAAAGCCGCCGGAGGTAAAGATGTACAGCAGTTCGCTGTCGCCGGGCAGGCCGCGCCACAGGTCCGAGTACTGCGTGACGCGATTGAGGCTACCCGCAGCCCACCCCAGGCCCTTGGCGGCATCGCCCCCGATCTGCGTCGCTGCCACCGAGGGATCGCGCGGTGTCGTCGAGCTGCGCAGGTCGGTCTGAATCTCGGTCAGCATCAGGTCCAAAAAGCCGTCGTAGTAGTCGGCGCGACCGTCCTGGTTGACGTCCGAGTAGCGCGCCACCACCAGCGGATGCCCGGGGCCGACGAACTGCACAAAGCCAGGAGTCCGGCCCTGCTCGTGGTGCCACTGCGCCTGCTGGATGCGCGCGGACAGCTGCGCGTGCGTCTCTTTTTGGCACATGCCCGCCAGCATCGCGACAAAGCAGTCGAGCCCCTCGGAGTCGGTGACCTTGCCGCTCTTCGGGTCGGTGCGAAAGTAGGTCGAGTCCCACGACGAGTAGATGTCCGCGTCGGGAAACATCTTGGCGATGGCAAAGCGCGTGGTCAGGCCCGCGCACTGGCTGTTCATCATCAGCTTGTAGCCAGCCTGCTTGACCGTCGAGGCGCTGGCCTGCATGTCAAAGCTGCCAAGCTGCGCGTGACGGTTGATAAGGACGCCCATAAAGCCGGGCTCGGCCATCTCGGCGTTCTCGTCGCGGGGCGAGGCGCTGCGGGCGAATAGCTGAATCGGCTGACCCGCAGGATTTTTCTGCGGCGCTTGCAGGACCTTGTAGCTGCGCGTAGCCGCCTGGGCCGAGAGGACGCCGCTCGGCAGGGGGATCTCTTTCCAACCGTATTTTTTGACCAGGATTTCGCACTCACCCTCGTGAAAATCCCAGGCTGAGCACATCGCGAAGCGCCAGGGACCTTGCAGCTCTGCGTAAGGAGGCGAGGGGCGCAGCAGGGTCTGCACCAGCGCGCGGACCTGCTGGCGGTGCGCTTCACTTAGGGCGGGCGCGCGCATTTGCAGCAGCTGGATGGCATGGCTGCGCAGCGCGGGCCGAGCCGCCGGGGCGGTCTGGGTGTTCTCCTGCTCGATGAGCTGCAGCACGCGCAGCGCGGCGACCTCGGCTACGGCGGCAAACGTGGGATCTTTGCGCGCGGTGCCGATGATGTGCGACAGCACCGTCAGCGCTGCCGAGCGTAACTGAACGGCGGTCAGTTCGTCGCGCTTGGCCAGCTCACCCTGAACGGCTGCGACTTCCAAGACGCTGTCCACCTGGGCTAGCAGGGCTTCGGCTTGCGCGGCGGTAAGGCGCTCGGGGCGCAGTGGGACGTCGGGGTGAAACGCGCTGGGGGGCAGCAGCCGCTCAAACGTGCTGGTGCGTCGGGTGGAGATCCAGCGCGCCGCAGTGATGAACACTTTTTGAGCAGCCAGGCCGCGCGGTGCCGGTCCTGTCGCTTGCTCGTGCAGCGTTCCGTCGGGCAGCAAGAACAGCGGGGCGGCATTGGCCAGTCCTGCGTTCAGATCGATGCTGACCTGGCTTGCGGGCGGGGCTGCTGCCGTGGGCTTTTGGCTGACATCGTCACCGACGACGTGCGGTCCCAGAACTACTTCCGTCAACCGACGCCGGACTGGAGAGCGACCGGCAAACACCGCCCAGACATCACTGCGTCGGCGACGCTGCAGCAGGGACAGCGAGCGCAGCTCAGTCTCGGGCGCCAGCACCACGTAGTAGTCGCGATCTCCGGTGAGCAGGATGTGGACGCCGGGCTCCTCGCGATGCTGCTTGAAGGTCGCCGCCGCGCTGCTTCCGCTGTCGCGCAGGGTCGCTGGAATGTCGCGGGTGGCAGCAGGAATGCGTAGCACCAGTGGGGGCACAGACGGGGATGGTTGCGCGGGCATGGGCTCCTCCTTGGACGATTTCCCGAGTGTTCCGGCCTGGATCAGCGGTCACAGCGGGCACCACTGACCAGCGGTCAGTTACAGGAACATAAAGTAACGCTCGGGGATGTCATCTAACTGCATGCTGCCTGCGCAGCGGGTACAGGGCGGGCTGGGGGCTCGGCGGTGCAGCTGCTTTTGGGCGTCGCGCAGGTCGCGATCTACGACGATTAGCTGCTCCTCATCCAGGCCGCAGCGCGAGCACTGGTAGGGGGCGAAAAACGAGACCACCTCGGTGTGATCCAGCAGGTTGCTGATGGCGTTGGCTTGCTGGACAAAAGCAATCGGGCACTCGTGCAGCCGGATGCGTGAGGCCAGGGGCAGCGGGCGCGCAGGCGTCACGGCGGTTAGCGAGCGCATGAGCTCCACCCAGCTTTGAATGCTGTCGGAGCTGATGCGGCGAAAGTCGCTCATGTAAAAGTCGAGCTGGCCGCGCAGCCGGGTCAGTGGCGTTAGATCCGAGTCAGCCCCGAGCACGCCCGAGAGCTTGATGACCAGGCGATCAGGCTCGGTGATGATGTTCCAGCGAAAGGTGCGGTTGCTGGCCTGGCCCTGCAGGTGCTCGCGAATCGAGGAGCGCTCAGCGTCAGCAGCATCAAAGCGAATGGCCACGCCCAGGTCGGGGCTGTAGGTCTCGTGCTCGATGCGCACCACGCGACCGTGCAGCAGGGTCTCGATGGAGGCGTGGGGCAGGTGCAGCTTCAGGTACAGGCGATCCCCAAGTTTGACGCTGAGCGAGCGCCGGGTCCGCAGCAGGAGCCCGTCGGCAGAGAGGTCAATGGTGGTGCCAAGGTAGCTGTCCGGGGCTGCCGGCGTGGTCTGCGAGGCGCTGGTCGGCGGCGCGGTAAAGACGGTCAGTGCCAGCGGATATCGCTCGCTGGTGCGGATCGGCAGACCGACATAACGCGCTAGCAGCAGCGGCAGGGAGGAGGCCTTGGCCGGCCACTCGAGCACTTCGTCAAACAGCGGAAAGTGGCCCGGTGCGACGTGACTAGGCGTGTGCAGTACCAGCACCAGCGGGAGTCCCTGACCACGTTTGTGCTCGCGGATGGCGTGGACGATGGCGACGGCACCATGCTCGCCAAGCTGCGGGCCGATCAGGCACATCGCGGCGCCTTGCCCAACTTTTTCAAGCAGCTCCGAGAGCGAGCGGACATGAACGAGCTGGAGGTCTTTGCGGTGCCAAAGTCCCTGGCGCAGGTCCGACGGCAGGGTCGGATGGAAGGCGGCGAGGATGATATTCACACGGTGATGTTAGCATTCGCGGCGCACGCTTGAATGTGTCCTCGCTCACAGCGAGGCGCAAGCGGCGGGCAGGCGGCTGGCTGCGCGGCACTGCAGACAAACTGACTGGGGCTGTGGGCGTAAATTGTTGAAACTCCATGAAAGCTCGTACTAGCTTCGCGGTAGTTGGAGGAGCCTGTCATGTTGAACCGTCGACAACCTCGTGATTCTTCTGTGTGTTCTGGAGTTTCTTCTGGTGGTGTTTCTTCTGCTACAGGTGCCGCTGGTGCCTGTGAAAGTGAGTCTGAGGGGACCGCGGGTCGGCGGGTGTGGTCGCGCCGCCGCAGCTTTACACTAGGACTGCTGCTGCTGGGCAGTCTGGGCCTGGGCTCGCTGGTTACCTGCGGCGGCAACCGCAGCGATGGTGATCAGAGCCTAGATGATACCGATCCCACTGCGGTGCGATTGGTGTCGCTGACGCTCAAACCGAACAACGACATCTTGCTGGTTGATCTGAATACGGAGGCCACCAAGCAGTTCTCGGTGCGTGGTCTGTTTTCCGACGGCAGCAGCGCCGATTTTACGCGCAAGGTGAAGTGGTCGTTGGACAACAGCGCCGTCGGCGGCTTTGTCGGACCGACGTTCAAGAGCGCCAACCTGCCGCAGAACAAGGTCGACTTCACCAAGGTCTTTGCCAAGTTCAACTACAACGGAAAAGACTTGGCCACCGTCGCCAATCTAACCGTGGTGTGGCTGCGCACCTCGGGCAACTCGCAAGACTTCTTTTTCAACCTGCCTTACAAGATCACGCCGCAGACCAAGCCGCTGACATTCTCGACGGAAGTGCAGTCGCTGGATGTGTTCTTTGCGGTCGATACCACGGGCTCGATGGGGGCTGAGATCAACCAGCTGTCGCGCAGCTTGCAGAGCGTGGTTATTCCCGGCGTCAAAGCCGCAGCGGCCAAGAGTGCTCGGTTTGGCGTCGGTGCCGTGGATGACTGGCCGACGGGTAGCTACGGCAGCCCGAACTGTGGCGGCGGTGGCGATGATCAGCCGCTGATTCTGCTGCAGCCGCCGACTGATGACGTGATGAAGGCGCAGGCCGGTGTGCAGCAACTGCTGCGTGGCAGTAGCCCGCGTGGCTGTGGTGCAGATCTACCCGAAGGCCAGATGGAAGCGCTCTATCAGATCGCGACTGGCGACGGTCAGATGGGTGCCAATGCCAACATCCCAGCCAACCACAAAGGCATCGGCGGCGTCGAGTTTAGCGACGGTGCGCTGCCAGTCGTGGTCAGCATCAGCGACGCTTCTTTCCACAGCAAAAACGACATGCCGCCGCGTCAGTGCTTTGGCAGCAATGTTGATTACGGTCCCGATGTTGCGCCCTTTACGCACACGCGTAAGGAGACTGCCGAGGCGATGAACAAGATCTGCGCCAAGTCGGTGGGTGTGTCGGCCCTGACCGGCTCTGGCGATGACTGCATTGCGACCAAGGACCTGGTCTACTTCGCCAAAGAGACTGGCGCCGTGGTGCCGCCCGAGGCGTGGGATGTACCGATGCGTCCTGCCTCTTGCGCTGCTGGCAAGTGCTGCACCGGACTTCAAGGTGCGGGTGAAGACCCTGATGAAAACGGCTTGTGCCCGCTGGTGTTTAAGATCACTTCTGACGGCACCGGCGTGGGTGAGCAAGTGGTCGCAGGTATCGCGCAGCTAGCGCGCTTTGCCAGCTTCGACGTGGTCACCGACATCTTGGGTCAGACGACCGGCGAAAAAGGCGAGATGCTGCCGATGGACAAGACCACTGCCGACTTCATCAAGGAGATCGTGCCGCTGGATGCACTGCCGCCGCCGCCGCCGCCGTTTATTCCGCCGCCAGTCCTGCGTGCAGACGGCAAGGGCTTTGCCAAAGTGGTGCCGGGTAGCTTTGTGCGCTTTAACGTCACCGCACAGAACGAGATGGTCAAAGAGACCCTGCGACCGCAGGTCTTTCATGCCACCATTCGAGTGCGTGCGGGTGGCTGCGCAAACCTCGACTCTCGCGACGTCATCATCCTCATTCCTCCGACGGCGCCGACTCCCGGCTAGCGATCTCGATTCGGAAGCTGGGGACTGCGGGTTCGCGGTCCTCTAGCTACCCAAGGTTTTATGGGCCTCTCTTGACGGTGCCGCGGCGGTAATAGGCGGACCGATAAGAGAGGCCTTTTTTTCGCGTCAACTTGCGGTAGCATCCGCGCCCATGGCTGCTTCTGCTGTCGAACTTCGTGATGCTCATATCCTAATTACCGGCGGTGCGGGCTTTATCGGCTCGCATCTTGTCGAGCGCCTAGCTCCACATAACAAGGTCCGTGTTTTAGACCTGATGCGTCGGGATGCACTGCGCCCGATGGGTCTACACGAGCACAAAAACGTCGAGCTTGTCGTCGGCGATGTGCTTGATCACGAAGCGGTGCGCGATGCCGTAAAGGATATCGACATCGTGATCCACCTGGCCTCGATTGCCGGCGTAGATACGGTGATGAAGCTGCCGACGCAGACGATGCGCGTCTCGCTGCTGGGCACGGCCTACGCCATCGAGGAAGCCCATCGCGGCGGGCGCTGCCGACGGTTTATCGACTTTTCGACCAGCGAAGTTTTTGGGCGCTATGCGTATCAAGTCTCGGAGCTCGACTCGACGACGCAGGGCGCAGTGGGTGAGGCGCGCTGGACCTACGCAGTGGCCAAGCTGGCGACCGAGCACCTGGCGATGACTTATCACCGTCAGTACGGGTTTCCGGCGGTGACGATTCGCCCATTTAACATCTTTGGACCGCGTCAGGTCGGCGAGGGCGCAGTCCACCACTTCATCGTACGGGCGCTGCGTGGCGAGCCTCTGCACATCCACAACGACGGGTCGCAGATCCGGTCGTGGTGTTATATCGACGACATCATCGATGCGACGGTGTGTACGCTGGTCGATGATCGCGCCGTGGGTCAGGCGTTTAATATCGGCAATCCACGCTCGACGGTGACCGTGTATCACCTGGCGCAGCTCATCAAGCGGCTCTCGGGCTCTAGCTCTGCGATCGAGTTTGTGCGCTGGGATCACCCCGATGTCGAGCTGCGCGTGCCGTCGATCACCAAGGCCTCAGAAGTGCTCGACTGGAAGCCGAGCTTTGACTTGGACGAGGGCCTGCTGCGCACCATCGAGTGGTACCGCAGTCGGATGTAAGCTCGCGCCGACTACAGCCGGAACAGCGACGACGGCTCGACTTGGGTAACACCCGGCTGATCGAGCGTCAGTCGCACCACCGGCACTGGCTGCGGCAGGCCCTTGACCGACAGCGTGAAGCGCGGACCGACGCGCAGACCCGGGGTTTTCTGCAGCTTGTCGCCCAAATCGGCAGCTAGCAAGATGTCGCCAGCATGGGCTTCGCGCAGCATGCGAGAGCACAGCAGCAGCGTCTGGCCGTAGTAATCCAGTCGCCCGCTCTGCGTGACAAGGTGGCATGGTCCCGCGTAAAGCCCGACGCGCAGCGACAGCGAGGCCGCCTGCGGATTGGCCGCGCGAAAGATCGCCAGCGCTTGCTGACCACTGACCGCCGAGCGCACGGCTGCTTCGCTCGACGGAAACGCCGCCAGAGCGTTGTCGCGGTCGGTCTTGATCAGCGTGCCGCCTTCGCGCTCGACCGCTTGTCGCAGCAGCTCGAAGTGCTCTTGCACCAGACTGAACGCACCGATGTCGCCCAGCTGCGTACACAGCTCGGTGCCGCCGACCAGCTCGCTCATCCACAGCCCGACGTAGGGGACCGCCCGCAGCAGCCCTTTTTTTAGCACCTGTTGCGAGTGGAGCTGGCGAAACAGCGGCTGCAGTGTGACCGCGTGGCCACTGAGCGTGTCGCGCTCCCACTCCAGGCGCTCTAGCTTCAGGTGCCGCGCCTGCCTGCTTTGGTGGACGATGGTCAAGGTGCCGTTTAGGCCGATCTCGAGCTTCTCTGGCGCGATGACTTCACCGACGGTGATTTTGGCACTGGCTGGCCCCAGTGTGGTCACGCGCAGCTTAGCGGTCAGGCCACCGCGCACGAACAGTCGAAACTCGCCGGGCTCGCCGGGAACGGTCAGCTGGGCTTCGCTGCTCGCCGCCAGCAGCTGCTGATACAGGATATGCGGCTGCTGCACCGGGCTCTGGCTGCTATACAGCGGCTGCTCATGCGGACACACTTCCGGCGAGGGCCGAAACGTCACCTCGACGGCGTTTTCGAGATCGCAAGGGATGCGCAGGTCGCAGAGCTGACAGTAGGTCTCCTCCGTTAGCTCGTGCAGCATCGGCAGGCGCGTGACCGGTAGGCGGCAGCTTGGGCACAGCACGTCCCAGCTTATCGCCAGCAGTCCTTTGGCCGCAGCGATCAGACACACGGACAGCACCGCCTCGCGACTGTTGCCCCAAGCATCGGCCATCGCGTAAGGCCGCAGCGAGCGCAGCTCGACGTCATCCAGGCTTTGCACGTGCTCGATCAGCTTGGTCAGCAGCGGATGTTGCTCACCGGGTAGCAGCTGCATCACCTCGGCTCGTGCTCGCTGCAGAGCTTCCTCGTCCAGCAGTGCTCCGCGATGCAGGGCATCTTCGCCGCGACTGCTGGCCGCAAGGACACGCTGAATCAGCGAGGTCAGGCTCCACAGCGTCACGCTTCCGTGCAGGCGCAAAAGCGGCGTCAGCATGCTCACGCGCGGCACCAGCGACAGCTCAATCGTCAGCCGCGTGCCCGACAGCAGCGGTGCCAGCAGGTACTTGGTCTCGATGCTGGCCAGCGCACCTTTGTGCAGCAGCCGCTTGATCGACAGCAGCTTGCCACTGATTAGCTGCGCGGGAGGCTCTGCAAAAGCGATCGAGCGCTTCCCCGAGCTAGTCCGCAGCAGGAACCGTGAGGCGCCATTTCCCGACAGTGGCTCACGTAGCAGTGGGACCTGACCCAGAGCACGGTTTAAGCGCTCGCAGTCGGCAAGCACCGCAAACAGCGCCTTAGGCGTCGCCGCGCAGTCCAGCTGTCGCCGCAGAACAATCGCCTCCAACAAGTCCTCGCTACCAGCACGGCGCATGGCTTCCTGCGGTGCTTGCTGTCTAGGGTTTCTAGGTGGTGAGCTGTGCGCGAAAGAGGCCTCTGAGGGCCTCACCGCATGGCTCTGCATTCCGCCCACCAGTGCTTCTTCGACAACCATCCCTACGGTCTGGGTGCTGTGGTCCCAAGGAGTCAGGCCCGCCCTGAGCCTGCGCTGCTTGTTCCCTGACAAGTCGCTAGACCATTTTAGAAGCAACCTGCTTGAATCGTAAAGAGGTCGGGCACCGCGCCGCATTTTCGGAACGAAGCGCTGCCTTGGTGTGACACCGCGCTGCATGTTGGGAACCAAGCGCTGCTAGGCTGGGACAATGCGGTGCTGGCTTGGGACCGCGTAACACTTGGCCCGCAGTAAGCGGTCGCATCAGACCGCAGGAGTAAGCAGCCCATGAAGACGCGATCTGCTGTGGCATTTATCGTCGGTGCGCTGTCGTGGAGCGCCAGTGAATACGCGATCCACCGCTTCATCGGCCACGGTCCCAGGCGCAAGCGCGAGCCGGGTCTGCGCGGCTTTGTAACCCCCAGTGGCCTAGCCGCAGCGTTTAACACCGAGCACCTGGCTCATCACAGCGACCCGCAGTACTTTGCCTCTAGCTTTCAAAAGGCGATTGCGGCGGTGGTGGTCACTGGGGTTGCGGCTGCGGTTGCTAGCGCTGTGGCGGGCTCGCGGCGGGGCTGCGCGTTTGCGCTGGGCTTTGGCCTGACCTACGTAAGCTACGAGGTCCTGCATCGCCGCGTTCACACCCATGCGCCGACCACTCGATACGGGCGGTGGCGACGACGGCATCACCTGTACCACCACCACCAGACGCCGCGGCAGAATCACGGAGTGACCTCGGCGCTGTGGGACTACATCTGTGGCACCAAGAGTGCGCTGCCCCAAGGACAGCCGCTGCGCGTGCCGAGAAAGCTGGCCCCGCCGTGGCTGATCGCCCCGGAGACGGGTCTAGTGCGACCCGAGCTGGCGTCGGACTATGTGCTGGTGGGCAGCGCTGGTAGCTAGCAGTCGTCGCTGTGCTGAGCGACCTGGCAACTTGACCACGCGCTGCCCGCCCTTACTTACGAGCCGGACTTCGGGGTGCCGGCGACGTTCATGCCTTTGGACTGGTCGACGTACATCGTACCTAGGCGCTTGTAGCGCTGCTCGGTGCCGCAGACGTCAACGACGAAGCTGGCCTCGCCGATGCCACCTTCCATCGAGCGCACGACCTTGATCTTGTCGGCTGGGCAGTTGTGGTCAAACGATGCTTGCTTGACCAGCGCTCCAGTGTCCGACGAGAACCCCATCGAGGCGCAGCCACCCGCCGCCGCAAAAAGTCCAAGTGCAGCAGTCACAACAAACAGCGGACGAGCAAGACAGGATCGGGAATTTGCGTTCATTTGGCTTTGTTCCTTTGAGAAACGGGGGGGGGCAAGGTTGCTGCCTGTCATACATGCAAGACCAGGTAGCCCAGTGTGGGCGATATACCTTCGTGCGCCGGCTGCTGTCAAAAGCTTGTGCGTGACACCCTGGTTCAAACAAAAATGACTGGCCGCGAGCCGACTGCGGGCAGCAGCGGCATCCCTACTGGATCGCAAAAGCAAACCGGGACCTCTGGCGTGCCGGCTCTGAGCACATTTACCCGGCGATGTTTTTTGGCTCAAATTGAGAGGCTGTGATGGCAACTGAAAAACCGGCAGAAGCGCTGCCGTTAGCCGTAGCTGCAGACTTGGAACCACATTCGGACGCGGCAGGGACGCGCGCTGAGGACGGTGGGCCAGCCCCTGCGCAATCGACGGCAGCTGCGCTTAAAGTTCTGACGGCGATACTCGACGCTGCTGGGCTTGTGAGTGATCCCCCGCGCACGAGGGCGGCGCTGCGCGAGGCGATGGAAAATTCACAGGCCACCTCGCTGGGCGTAGGTGTACCCCCAGCTCTCCAGTCCCTGCTGTTGGCTGGGGAGGCACTGGGTCTGCGCTGGCAGCAGCTTCAGCGCTCGGCTCAGCAGGTACTAGCGTCAGAGCCGGTGGCCGAGCTGCCCCTGTGTACCTGGATCGAGGCGACAAAGCCTGGGTTGTCCCCTGGCTGGCTGGTGCTCCACAGACGGCCAGGACAGCAGCTGATGGCGACTTGGTATGACGCGCTCCGCGGGTCGCAGCCACAGGAGTTAGCAGCAGCCGAGCTAGCCAAGCTCTTGGACCTAGGCAGCGGAGACGCGTCGCAGCTTTGGCTGCATCCCGAAGCAGCAGCGCCGCTATCGTCCCTGAGTGCGGATGAGCCAGCGGGAATGTCTGCAGCGCCGAACCAGACCCACGCCAGTCGCGGCCATGGTCACGGTCATGGCAGTGGTCACGGGCATGGTCACGGTCACGGTCACGGGCACGGCTCAGGGCTGACGCCGCAGCGCCGCTTGTGGAATCTGCTGCGCAGCGAGTCCGGCGATCTCTGGGTCGTCCTTAGCTACGCGGCTGCGACCGGACTGCTTACGCTCACGACGCCGGTCGCGGTGCAGTCGCTGGTCAACATGGTGTCGTTTGGGCAGCTGCTCCAGCCGGTGGTGGTGCTGACGCTGCTGCTGTTGGGCGGCCTGGGTCTGTCGGCGCTGCTGCGGTTGCTGCAGACCTCGGTGGTAGAGCTGCTTCAGCAGCGGCTGCTGGTGCGGGCCGGGGCCGACTTCGCCCATCGCTTGCCGCGCGCGGCGTCCTCGGCGCTGCTACACGATCACGGGCCCGAGCTGTCGACCCGCTTTTTTGACATCCTGACCGTGCAAAAGTCACTGGCCGGGCTGCTGCTGGACGGGCTGGGACTGGTGCTACAGACCGGCATCGGCCTTTTGGTGCTGGCGTTTTATCACCCGGCGCTGCTGGCGTTTGATGTGGTGTTAATCGCGGCGCTGGCGCTGATCATCGGCGTGCTCGGTCGTGGTGCCGTCGATACCAGCGTTGCCGAGTCCGCTGCCAAGTACGCCGTCGCCGACTGGCTAGATGAGCTGGCGCGTCGCCCGCTGGCCTTCAAGTCTGGCTGCGGTCCTCTGCTCGCGCGCGAGCACACCGACGATCTGCTGCGCAACTACGTGGAAGCGAGACGAGGCCACTTTCGGGTGCTGCGGCGTCAGATCATCGGCTCGTTGGCGCTGCAGGCGCTGGCTTCGGCAGCGCTGCTAGGCATCGGTGGCGCGCTGGTGATGGCGGGACAACTGACCATCGGTCAGTTAGTTGCCGCCGAAATTATTGTCAGCAGTGTCGTCGCTGGCATCGCCAAGTTCGGCAAGCACCTAGAGACTTACTATGACCTAGCGGCTGCGATGGACAAGCTCGGCTACCTGCTCGATCTGCCGCTGGAGCCTGCTTCGGGTCAGCTGCTGCCAAGTGGTCAGCCTGCGCAGCTTCCCGGGGCGGCGGTGAAACTGCTCCACGTAAGTGCGGGCTATCAAGACGGGACCTCGGTGCTGCACGGCCTGACCTTCTCACTTCTGCCTGGGGAGCGCGCTGCCGTCACGGGTCCCAGCGGCTCTGGCAAGAGCTTGCTGTGCGACCTGCTGTTTGGTCTACAGCACGTGCAGCATGGCTTGTTGGAGCTAGATGGTCATGAGCTGCGCGCGCTGCGTCCGACCTCGCTGCGCAAGCAGGTGGCCCTGCTGCGCGATACCCGAGCCGCGCTGTTTGCGGGCACGATCGAGGACAACCTGCGCTGCGGCGACATGACCCCAAGCCTGCAGCAGCTGCGCGCTGCACTGGTGGCGGTGGGGTTGTGGGAGCACGTGGCCAGTCAGCCGGAGGGTCTGCGAACCCAGCTAGTTGGCGGTGCACCGTCGCTCTCTGATGGCGCAGCGCTGCGGCTATGCGCGGCCCGAGTGCTGCTACAGCAGCCTCGCTTGCTGCTGATCGACGGGGCGTTTGCCGCTCGCTGCGCTATGTCGCACGCAGCCGACGACCAGCCATGGCTGGATGCGCTGCTGGGGGCCACCGCGCCCTGGACCGTGCTGCTGTTTGCCAGCGCGGACAATCCGCTGCTGCGCTATTGCGGCACTCGCTATTTCTTCTGTGACGGTCAGCTTGAATCAGTGACCGCAGCGGTGGACTCGTCGAGGCTCAGCCACCAGTCAACCGAGGAGGCGCGCTGATGTCGGTAAAAACAGGTTCTCAAGCGGCGGCTGCGGACGTCTTCTCGACTGGTTCTGCTTCTTCGCCGGGGATGACGGCGCTGCAGCTTACGCGCTCTCCCTATTCGGCTTCGGCGCTGCTGCGGACGCTGCTGGCGTCGTCGGTGGTCCTGCTTGTGGGGCTGTTGCTGGTGCCGTGGCAGCAGAACCTTACCGGCTCGGGTCGAGTGGTGGCGTATGCCCCGGTCGATCGTCAGCAGAACATCGAAGCTCCCATCGAAGGCCGCGTGGTCAAGTTCTACATTCGCGAGGGCTCGCACGTAAAACCCGGTGACCCCATCGCGGACATTGTCGACAACGACCCCGCGCTGCTGATGCGTCTGCGGGAAGAGCGCGATGCTGTGCGCGACCGACTGGAGGCAGCGCGGGCACGAGCGTCGTCGCTGGATGATCGCATTGCGGCACTGTCGGGCTCACGGCGGTCGGCGGTCTCGGCAGCGGGCTCGCGCACGCGGATGGCCAAAGAGCGGGTCTCGGCTGCCGAGCAAGCGGTGGCCGCGACGCAGGCCATGGAAAAGACCGCGCAGCTAAACCTGCAGCGTCAGCAGGCGCTGTATGCCAAGGGTCTGTCTTCCTCACGCGCGCTAGAGCTGTCGGATCTGGAGGCGGTGCGCACCCGGACCGAGGTCGACCGCGCCTCAGCCAGCCTGTCCGCAGCACGTAACGAAGAGAGTGCGCTGCGCTCGGACTATGCGCGGATTGGTACCGACGCTAGTGCGCTGCTGGAGGATGCCCGCGCCAATCGCGCCACGGCGCTGGCCGAGATCGCCAATGCCACCGCCGAGCTAGCGCGTATCGAAGTGCGCTTGGCCCGTCAGAGCATGCAGTCGGTCAAGTCGACCACCACCGGCACCATCTTGCGGCTGGTCGGTGGCCTGGGCGGCGAGATGGTTAAGGCTGGAGACTCGCTGGCGGTGGTGGTACCGGATACCGACGCCCGCGCCGCCGAGCTGTGGGTGGATGGCAACGACATGCCGCTGCTCTCGGAAGGGCAGCACGTGCGCCTACAGTTTGAGGGCTGGCCTGCCGTGCAGTTTGTGGGCTGGCCGTCGGTCGCCGTCGGTACTTTTCCGGCCAAAGTGGCGCTGATAGACGCCACCGATAACGGCAAGGGCAAGTTCCGCATCCTCGCCATCCCCGACGAAGACGCCGAGCGCACCGACCCGCGCAGCCGCTGGCCCTCAAAGGCCTATCTGCGTCAGGGCGTGCGCGTCCACGGCTGGGTGCTGCTAAGTCGCGTGCGCCTAGGCTACGAGCTGTGGCGGCAGTTTAACGGCTTCCCACCCGTGATCGCCAAGTCCGAGCCTGGCGACGAAAAAGGGAAGTCAGACGGCAAGACCCAAGGCGGCAAGTGAGC
>ERZ795056.4068-NODE-4068-length-15287-cov-5.463564_pt1 | contig 15287 bp, 17 predicted proteins | sample MGYA00375140_ERZ795056 | MGnify/ENA primary metagenome ERZ795056 (study PRJEB30185, sample SAMN05720227) | activated sludge metagenome | isolation source: Anaerobic digester | place: USA | collected 2015-03-09 ... | reverse complement strand
CGGTTCGATCTTCTCTCACTTTACAGTTCTATGCTGTTATTCTATTCAAAACATTTATCTGTAATAAGAACTTCTTGGAAGACAAAATTCCTCTTCGCACCTTTGACAAATTTCTCGTTTTGAATTTAGATAACAACACCAAGAAAACATTAGATCAGATTTTTGAATCAACTATACCAAATAGAGTAAGTAAAAATCTAAGGCGGCTATTATTGTCCTATTTAGAATCATACCATACTAATTTGCCAATTGATTTTGATGAAATACTTTTTGATCTGGATCAGTTATTCCAACTTCTTGATATTGCGAATGATATTAAAATGAATAATTAATAAATCGAAAAGAAAAATTCCTTATAAGGAAGTTAAGGGTTTGGGAAATTTAAGAATTTTACCCCTCAATATTTATGGCTAAGAGTGAAGATCAACAATCAGAAATAATTTCTGGTAAGATAGTTTTTGTTGGTTCTCTATTTATGAATTCAAAAGCCATAATGCAGCGGTATATTCAAATTGTGAATCGCCAGAACAATGTAAGATGGTTAACCTTGTATGATTATTTAGTTGAAATGCCTAATTACATTCCTGCTAATAAGACTATTCAATTTAAGGTTTATCGCAAAGAAATTCACAATTCAAGAATAAGTAAACGTTGGATCAATGTGATAGATATATATTTTGCTAAATGAATACTGCTACTTAAACTTCTACTTTTTAAGCTTAAAATCAAGAAGAGCGGATAATTCGATTTTTAAAGCCTCTGAAATAACAAACAAGGTGGAAATTGTTGGATTTGTTTCTCCTCTTTCAATCCTTCCAACTTGGGATAATGGTATATCGGCTTCATTGGCTAGCTCTTCTTGAGAAATATCCAGATCTAAACGCAGCGATCTGATACGTTCTCCCACTGCTTTTATCAGCTTTTTGTTCTTTACACTAATCACATGCCCAAATTGGGCTAATTGTATATTTTGAATAGACGCATATATACGTTATTTTTATATTGTTCTAACCTTTACCAACACAACGCTTATGAAAAAGGAATTTATTCTTCTGCTTATTTGCTTTTTATCTACTAAATCTTTCACTCAAACCACTTTTCTTAATGATACGATAAGAGTTGAAAGTTCAGGGACTTTTATTTCTGGTGTTTTACTTAGCACACCATTGTATCATATTGTTTTTACTAAAAATAACTGGAGAACTAAGAAAGAAATAAATATTGGGAAAGACAAAGAACCGAATTATAGGGATACAGATTTTCCCAAAAAAGAAGCACTGAAAATCGCTCAATCTTTGACAAGTTATCAAGCTTGCTTGGATTTTAATGAAAAATATTTATTCCATACAAAAATTGAAGAAAGAACAAATTATAAAAGTAGTGAAGGTGGTTTATCTTATGTAATTTCTTTTACAGATGATAATTGGAGAAGTAAAAAATATATAATGGCTGCGCATATTCCTGAAAATGGCGGATCGGCATTTACAGACAATTTCTATACAAATGATAGGAAGGATGCTGAATATTTAGCGAGTAGTAATGGATATGGTATTAACCTTAAGGCATGTCAAGATAATAATGAGATGCAAGAATTATTGGTAAACAGAAGAAATACAGAGATAAAAAAACAAAGGCGTGATGTAGAGATGAAAGAAACTGAGCTTGAAAATGAAAAGATTAGGGCTATTGCCAAAAAAGCAGGTGGCCAAAAGAATAAATTGGAATTTTATGGTTACAGGTTAATGGAATATCAAAGACCAATTCTTAATGGTAGTGGTACTTACAATACTTATTATGAAAACATGGGCGAAACATTTTCGAAAGGAAGATTTGAACTAAACGAAACGGACAAAACATTTTTGGTTAAATGGCAAAATGGTGATGACTGGTTAGGTAAGTACAATAAAAAGACAGTCACTACTAATCATCAAGATATTGAAATAGGTACTGTCACAGAAACAATTTATTCTGGATATTGGAGTGATGACAATTCGGAATGTGAATTACATATACTACAAACCGAAAACAATGAATATGTTATTGATTTGCGATCAGGTAAGGCGATAGACAGAGACAAAGGGATAAATGCTTGGAAAAAAGCGTTTAGGTTTTTTATTCAAAATTAATCCCAACTGTCAGATTGAAGTAAAGAATAGATAAACTTGTTAAGTTATTAACACTGTGGATTCACTTATCATTTGTGTCTTTTTGTTTTGAATACTATTCATAAATATTTGCACAAACAAATATTATGAAACAAAGTAACGCATTCATTAAGAAAGTGGAATTTAGTAAAAAATTTAAAAGTAGCACATTTCAGGAAATTGGAAATGAAAACAATTCCTTCCAAGACAGGAGGAACGTTTTTGAGAACTCGAATTGGAACATGAAAGACCTTTATCTAAATGGTTCCTGTCAATTATTAGTTGCAGAAATAACTAAAGTACTTGATGAAAATAAAATCATAGTTAATAAGCAATAGAGGTCGCTATAGGCACTATTAATTTCAGAAGCAAAGTCATCGTCATTCAACCACCGAGCAACTATGTGTGACATAATAAACTGTAGTGGCAAATAAAAAGGGAGCGATTGAACCTTTATGGTACTAACGTTAAATAAATGGTTAATTATATACTAGTTACTAGTGTCAACTTTTGCTTTTACAAAAGTCCTCTGTATTATATTTATTTGTGTTTGCCAATCAGAGGTTGAAGTTTTTTTGCAAAAGCATATTCAATAATTGGCATAATGTCCGCCATATTTTTATCAAACTCCAATACATGGATTTTTAAATCAAGGGATAAATCTTTTGCCCAATAGAATAATTGTAGCCCTTGTGTTGCATTAACTTTAAAAAAGCCTAAATGTTGGATTAAACGACCCCAAAAAATCCCTTTTACTTTACCTACATACAAAACCCTTGAGTCGTAGTCAATTTTTTGTTTTAGAGCAGGTGTTGCCTTTGGCTTATCTGAATCTTTGTAGTTATTCAAAGATTCAAGTATCTTTTTTGTTTCAGTATTTGATATAATCTCAAACCAATATAATATTGGCCCATTTGCAGTGATTAACTGATCAAAAATCGGTTTAAATTTAGTAGACTGTCTGATGTCAATATAATTAAAGTCTTCAAGGTCTGAACAGTTGATTGTAAAACTCAAATCATTTTTTAATCCATTACTACGAACCTGTTCTAAATGTTTAATTGTCGTTCCGATAAAATCCTGTAAATAGTCAAGATGAGTCATAATATTCTGTTTTATATAGTCTAATTGTAGTACAATAATGCCAAAACTATATTGTCAAACTTAATTGGTAAAAACTAGGATAGTTATATTTCCTTCTACTTCTGCTTTTCGGAATGTTCTTTAAGTAATTTTTTAATCTCCTTCAACTCATAAGCAATCCGGCCGATATAATTATCTGGAGGAGTAAAAACACTTGTGCCTTGTAAGTCCGACAATGAAAGAATGAACTCCTTAATCGTTTTAATATTATCAATTGAATAAAATGAAACTTCAATTATAAGATTGGAGCCTTGTTTTTCTGCATTTTGTTTTGAGAGATCTGTAAAATAAAATTTGAATAATTGATTTGAATAGAAATTATCGATACCATTTTTTATAACACCTTTTTGATCCAGTGCAAGATTTGGGAAATCATAAAATTTGAAATCTTGGACAATTCTGAACTTGACATTTTTAGCAGGACCCAATCCTGAATTTTTAAAGACTATATGCACAAAGCTTGCATCAGCTTCAGAACGCTCAAAAAAAATATTTACATCAGGTGTAATTTGGAATTTTCTAATCTTTCTTGTTTCAGAAACAAGTTTCCATGTAAGAATTGAATAGATGACCGTTGATAGCGTAACTACTGCTGAGAAGATAATTTGTAAAATATTAGTCATTTGACATTTTTAGTTTATAAGTAAAGAATAGGTATTTCATTTTTACTATTTTTCAAAAATATTTTGCGGGTCACCAAATTGAGGATCAACTCGTTGAAGCAATGTTTCCTTTGTTTTTGCATTCAGAACCCTATCTGCCGTCAACCATCTATCTTTTACATACCTGTATTTGCTTTCTTGAATAAAATCCCCTGCATTTGTACTTAAAATTATTTTAAAATTATTTTGTTTTTCCTTGTTAAGCTTAACAGGGAATTGTGTAATGGTTATTTTATTCGGCTTTAATGTTTGAATTTCAAAGGATTTCTCGATATCAAACATATTTTTAAAAACTCCTGTTTGTATATAATCTAAGTCAAGAATTTTTACATGAATATCTTTTAATGGAAAATCTCCAATCGTATTAAAATAGAAAACACCTTCTGTTTCGTTATCTATTGTTGGGAAAAGAATACCCATAAAACAAAAGCTATTTGCACCAGTAATATAGCTATTGATTTTGCCCGTACTTTTATCAATTCCAGCACTAACTTCAAGATTTTTTTGAATGAGAGAGTTATTGAGGTTTGTAAGGTCAATATTCGTTTTTAGTAGGGTTTCGTTGCTTTTGTTAAGATGGTTCACCTTGTTTGTCAAATCTATTACTTGCTGTGTTTTGTTTATTCCGTCAGCTAACTTTTGATTTGTAGTATTTGAATCTTTCTCCGATTTTAAGTAAGTTAAATAACCACCACATAATGTTAAAAAACCTCCGGCTATAATTATAGATTGGGAATGATTGATTAAATATTCCATCATACTAGTTTTGTGTTTTAATAATTTCATAGAATTAAATAGTCTTTAATAAAGATATCTCATGATAGAGATTGTATAGATTCTCTTTTATTATCGCTCAATCGGGATTGTCGATATTTTGAAAGTTAGTCTAAGACAATTCATGCAAGCAAATTTGTCTGTATTTCACACAATCAGTTTGATGAATTAATAATGGGGTGGGAGGGAAATTAAATATACATAATATTTTATTTTTTAAAGCATTTTGACTGTTTTAAATAGTAAGTAGATAGAATTGACAAACTAAAAGTAATTAGTGGTATAATTCTCCTTATTAACCCCTACAAAGAGACTACATTACAGTTAGCTGAAGGCTTTATAATAGATGTTGTATAACGTATCGGAAAAGACTTCGAATCTCTCTAACGAACCTCTTCGTACCTTTGCCTAGGTAAAACTACTAGAGATGATTTTTACCGACTACAGCAAGGTTCAAAACCTTATCCTCGCATATCCAGAAAGGTTTTCAAACGAATACGAATCGCTTACACTTTTCTACGATGCATTAATTGACATTATTCCAAATGATATTCAACTATGGATCATTTCAAATAATAATGTTACTTGTCAGAAACTAACAAATCGCTATCGTTACAAAACAGTAAATACAATTGGCATTAAAAATTGGGATGAAATCTGGCTAAGAGATTGTATTGGAATAAATACAACAACTGATGAACTAATTAAGCCTTATTATCATCCTCAGTATTGTACCCAATCAAGAGATAGCAGTTATTTCGAACATCTTAATAAGCAATCAAGGATAATTGTAAAAGAGTGTTTAAAAAAGAAAATGGTGTTTATGCCCCTATATCTTGATGGCGGCAATTTTATTAGTAATACTTCCACAGTATTTCTAACTAACAAGATATTAGAAGACAATCGTGAATTATCAAAATCTGAAGTGGTACACATACTTCAAGATTTTACTGGATTAAGACCTGAAATTATTGAAAGAAGTAAAAGTGATAATGTAGGCCACACAGATGGAATCATTAATTTCTTATCAGAAAACATGGTGTTGCTCTCTAACTATCCATCTCTACCCTTTCTAAAACCAGATATTGATTTACTTTATGAGGTAAGAAAGAAACTAGAAGAAGAAAAATTAGATGTAGTTGATTTTTATGATCGTCCAGTTGATGAAATCGTTCCTTGTGAATGTTATCGTAAAACCAAAAAAGCATGTATTTATTCTGCAAGAGGTAATTATATTAATTTCTTGAGATTAAATAATACAATCATACTACCTGAATATACCTTGCCTACCATAAAAGAATCCCGCTACTATAATATGCGTAATGCTGAAATATTGCATGAATTGGGATTTGAAGTAAAGACAATCAACTGTGATCAACTATCCAAAATGGGAGGCTCATTGCATTGCCTGAGCTATACTTTTTAGCGAGAGAAATTCTTAAATTCTCACTTAAACTTATTGAAAAACACAATTCTTAATTCTAAATGCCATGAAGAATTTAATACACTCTCTATTATTTGTTATGTTCAACCATAGCGACAACCACAACCCAAAAAAGAAAAAGACGCCGGTAAAATCGGCGTCTTTTCGAAAAAAATGTGGTCTCGCCAAGAATCGAACTTGGATCTAGAGTTTAGGAAACTCCTATTCTATCCATTGAACTACGAGACCATGATTCCATTGTCCCAAAATGCTGGGGTAGAATCGGCGCAAAAATAATAGAAATTATTTTACTCCCGGTTGCTTTAACTGCCAACCTGTTTTCTTTTTTTCTGCATCCACCATTTCTTTTACATCTGCTAATAATTTTTTAGCATCGTAAACAATTCCGTCTTTGATGGTGTAGACTACTCCGCCCTTGCGAATGATTTCATTTTGTTCATTTAATTCAATAGCTCCTGTTCCATAGAAGTATTGTAAATTCTTTAAAGGGTTGCCATCTACCACACATAAGTCGGCTAGCTTACCTGGTTCTATGGTGCCCAATTCTTTGTCTACTCCTAATGCTTGTGATGCGTGCATAGTTGCAGCGCGTATCACTTCTAGCGGCTGAAATCCCGCTTCGCGTAACAATTCTAATTCTCTTACAAATCCAAAACCATACAATTGATAAATGAATCCATTGTCTGAACCTGCTGTAACTCTTCCACCTCTGTTTTTATATTCATTAATAAATGTCATCCACAATTTGTAATTGTTCTTCCATTCTATTTCTTGTTCTGTTCCCCAGCTATGCCAATATGATCCGTGTGACACCCTGCTTGGTTCATAAAATTTCCAAAGAGAAGGGAGCGTATAATTTTCGTGCCATTCTGCTCTGCGCGCACGCATCAAATCTCTATTGGCTTCATAAATATTCATCGTAGGATCTAATGTGAAGTCTGCAGCAATTAATTCATTCATTACTTTATTCCATTTCTCGCTATAAGGCGCTGCTGCTTGTTTCCACAGTTTTCCTGCTTCTTCAAAACGATGTTGTTCGTTATTGTAATTATAATCGGCTGGATAATTTTGTAGTGTACCATTATCTAACATGGCTTCTGGTAAACCATACCAATGTTCCATGCTGGTCATACCTGCTTTTGCAGACTGTACCACATTCCATCTGGCCACATCTAATTGTGCATGATGCGCTGTACTTCGTAATCCTAATTTTTTATTTTCACGAATGGCTGCATCCATCACTTCTGGCGATGCTCCAAAAAATTTAATTCCATCTGCACCCTTGGCTGCATTTTCATTTACCCATGCTCTTGCTTGTTCGGCATTGATGATGGGGCTTTTGCTGCCTTGTCCAAATGCAGTGTATGCATGAATACGAGGTGCAGTAATTGTATTGGCTGCGCTTTTCTTTTTATGGTCTAATACCCATTCCAATCCATTACCAGCAGATGGGTCACGTATAGTAGTAATTCCGTGCGCCATCCATAATTTAAATACATATTCTGCTGGGGTGCCTTGGGCTCTGCCTCCAATATGACCGTGCATATCAATTAACCCTGGTAAAACATATTTGCCACTGCAATCAATTTCTTTTCCTCCTGCTTTGAGTGCAGGCCTAGATTTAGGATCAATAGGCATGCCTGGATTCCCCACATTGGCAATCCGAACAATTTTATTGTTTTCTATAATTATATCCACTGGCCCATAGGCAGGAGAACCTGTGCCATTAATGACCATTGCCCCTCTCAAAATTAATTGGGTATATGGACCTTGGCCTTCTTTAACCAAGGGCGAGGGGGTAATTTGGGCGCCAACTGCAGTCATGAACAAGAGACCAAAAATGGCAAGCAGCATTTTTTGCATACAAAAGATTTTGATGAAGTTAAGGCGCAAAAGCCAATTGCTAATCACTCTTGCCCAATGGGGGATATCGCTTATCTTTGCCCCCCAAATTAAATACATGAAGTTTTATAATACAATTATTAAGTTTCGTTTCTGGCTAAGCCTTTTGGCCTTGGTTGCTGCTGTAGGGGTCAATTACTCTAGTGGTTTTTGGCCTGCTTTCATCCTTTATTTTGTTGGGGTGATTGGATTAGCCAGCCATTTTTTCATCGGCCCTTTGCGTTTGATTCAAGAACCAATGGAAAGAGGGGATATGGACGAAGTGGAGCGTATCCTCAACACGGTTTGGTACCCGAATTTATTATACAAACCTGTTCGTTCAACTTATTATACCATCAAGGGCAATATGGCCATGATGAAGCAAGATTTTGATAGTGCCGAAAAGCATTTGAAAAAAAGTTCTGAGTTAGGATCACCCATGCCTGAAGCAGAAGGGGCTAACAAGCTTCAGTTAGGTATGATGAGTATGCAACGTGGGGATTTAAAACAAGGTGAGAGCTATATTAGGGCTGCTATCAGAGCAGGTATTGCAGACAAAGAAAGTGAAGCGGTTGCCTATATCAGCATGTGTCAAATCTTTATGAATAAAAGAGAATTCAGGGCTGCAAAAGATTATTTTAGAAGAGCCAAAGCTTGTAAGCCTACCACTAAACAAGTGGTTGATCAAATTAAAGAAGTAGAGAAATATATTTCTCGCATGCCAGGATAATCATGCTTCAAATTAAACATATTACAACAGAGGGTGCCGAGCTGGAAACAGCCCGGCATTTGTTTAAGGAGTATTCAGATGAATTGGCTGTAGACCTTTGTTTTCAAAGCTTTGATGCTGAATTAAAGGACCCGTTAAAAAAATATGGCCCGCCTCAAGGCAGTCTTTTATTAGCTTATTACAATGGTGTTGCTGTTGGCACTGTTGCATTACAGCAACTACCTGAGGAAGGCGTTTGTGAAATGAAAAGATTGTATGTGCAACCAGCATTTAGGAAATATAAAATTGGTGATGCATTGGTTGCAGAAATAGTCAAAGAAGCAAAACGATTGGGCTATGCTAAAATGAAATTAGATACTTTAGAAAGATTGCAAGCTGCTATATATTTATACCTCAAACATGGGTTTGAAATCACTACTGCATACTACCACAATCCTTTGCCAGAAGTTGTGTATATGGAAAAGTTGCTTTTTTCTTAAAATAGGATGAAAGGATGAACATAGCCCAATAAGTATGTACATTGCATCGTTGAAAAACATATTCACTATAGTATTTATTGCACTTTTTGCTGCATCCAATTTATTGATGCCCTATGCTAATTTTGATGATACTAAATCTTTGGGTATTGTTTACAACAATTGCTTGGCCAATGATGCTGATATGAATTTTTTAGAGTTCATAGGAGAGAAATTACTAGCTGCAGGTTTTGAAGATGAGGACGAAGAAGAGGGATCAGAAGCAAAAGCTCATGCGCCAATTGATGGAACAGTGATTGTTCAAATTCAAAGTGGTGTAATGTATCACCCTACACAGCAATTGGTGCAATTAGCGCATATGCCTACTATTCGTCTTGTAATCCCACTAGAAAATAGTTCAGTTCGTTCACAAGAATTTCATCCCTTTATATTCCATCCTCCAGCAATAACAGCTGCATAATGCCATTAATTTGCTACCATTTTGTATGGTGGCTATCTATTTATTTAAATCAACTATATGAAAAATGGTTTCATCATAGCCATGGTATGTCTTTGCTTAAGTGCGAACGTATCAGCGCAAAAAACAATTGTTACTCAAGCAGCAGAAAAAGCATTTCAACAAAAATTTGCAGGTGCAACTGCGGTAAAATGGGATAAGGAAGGAAAAAATGAATTTGAAGCTGAATTTGTTTTAAACGGAAAGAAAGGATCTGCAAATTTTTCTGCTACAGGAGAGTGGCTAGAAACTGAAATGGGTATTGCTATTGCAGATGCACCCTCTGCCGTAAATACTGCTTTTGTAAAAATGTTTCCAACTGCAACTATTAAAGAAGTGTACAAAATAGAAACCAGTAAAGGGAAAAATTATTTTGAAATTGAATATCAGCTAAAAAGAAAAATCAAAGAGGTAAAAATAGATGCCTCAGGAAAAATAATTTAAGTATGAAAAAAATAAGTTTATTTATTTTACTCATCACCAGTTATACCCTTGCTCTTTCGCAGAGCAGGGGTATTGGTGTAACGGGTACGGTAGCCGATAAAAAAAATGCACAGCCTATAGAATATGCAACGGTGCAATTATTTAGTAAAAGCCCTCGTAGCCTCATTAAAACAGCCATCACTAATAAGCGTGGTAAATTTGCTATCGATAGTATTGCAACAGGCACCTATATTGTAAGTGTAAATTATATGGGATTAGCGGCACCTGAAAAGGAGTACAATTTTACCAGTACCACCAATATGGGAACCATTGAAATGGAGCTGGCTACTAATACATTGAGCGATGTAACTGTTACGGCAAAAAAGAATATGCTCAATACATCTATTGATAGAAAAGTATACAACACATCACAAGATATTATGGCGCAATCAGGATCCGCCAGTGATATATTAAGAAATGTACCTTCTGTTGAAGTAGATATTGAGGGCAATATAAGCTTGCGCGGATCAGGAGAGTTAATGATATTGATTAACGGACGCCCATCACCCTTGATGGGAAAAAATAGGGCAGAAGTTTTGCAACAGATACCAGCCAATACCATTGAACGCATAGAAGTAATCACCAATCCATCTGCTAAGTTCAGGCCCGATGGTACAGCAGGGATGATTAATATTGTGATGAAGAAAAATGTAAAAGGAGGTATCAACGGAAATGTAACGGGCAATTTAGGCAATAAGGAAAGAGCCAATGCCAGTGTAACCATCAATTACAAAGCAGGTAAGCTCAATACTTTTGCAACCTATAGTATACGGCAAGAAGAGCGCAATCGTTTTGGCAATATCAATCGACAGTTTACCGATTCTATAACAGCCGCTAACACTGGATTTTACACCGAAACTTATCGATCTAAAGGCAGACCCTTATCTCATTTACTTAGAGGGGGATTGGATTATACCGTTGACAAATTAAATACAGTAGGTGTTTCGGGAAGTTATTTAACAACACGATTAATCAGAAGAGATTTATATGAGCGAACTTTCTTTGATAAAAACAATCAAGTAACGCAACGCTTAGATAGAACCCGTTTTGCTCCAGCAGTAGAATATGAAAAAGATATTACTGCTTATTGGCAGCATAATTACGATAAGGAAGGCAAAGAGTTGAGGGCTGAGTTTACTGTATCATCACAAAGTGAAGATGAGAAAAACTATTATAGCAATCAATATTTTTTTCCTTTTGCAAGCATCGTACCCGATAATAACTGGGTAAATCAGATAGAGCACAATCAGCAAGCAACACTAGATTATGTAAATCCAATAGGAGACGATGCAAAAATGGAATTGGGTTATGCTAGTTCATTTATTCAACAAGACATAGACTTTTATACCGAAAATGTAAATGCAAGTACAGGAAAACTAGAAAAGAATCCATTTACCTCTAATCGCTTTAAGTTAAATCAACAAGTGCATGCATTGTATGCTACTTATTCAAAAACTAGCAATCAGTTTAGTTATTCATTGGGGTTAAGAACTGAGCAATCTTTCATTGAGAGCAACTTGGTAACCAGAGATTCGATTATTAAAAATCAGTATGTTAATTTATTCCCTACCATACATTTATCGTATAAGCTAACCAAGGGGGAACTGCAATTGAATTATAGCAAGCGCGTAAATAGGCCCGAGGGAGATGATTTAAATCCGTTTCCAGAATATTTAGATCCGATTAATTTAAGATCAGGTAATCCGTTGTTGAAGCCTGAATATATTCATTCCGTAGAGTTTGGGTACCAGTGGAAGAACAATGTATTTACGGTAGTGCCCAGTATTTATTATAGATACAAGTACAATGGATTTACCAGTATCACCCAAAAAATAAACGATACTGCTTTTTTAACAACCAGGCAAAATTTATCGAACGATCAAAGCGCGGGTTTTGAATTAGTGGTTTCTGCAAAGCCCACCAAAACCATCACGGCTAATTTAAGTACCAATATATTTTATAATACCATCAATTTTGGTACAACAACGGCACCCGATAAAAAATCGATTCTAACCATGAGTACCAATTTTAATGCAAGTGCATCTATTACTAAGAATACGATGTTTCAATTCACTTGCATTTATAGATCTGCTAGGCAATCTGTTCAAGGTTTTTTTGAACCAACATTTGTAATGAATATGGGTTTGAAGCAAGAAATGCTGAATAATAAATTATCTGTAGTAGCCACATTAAGTGATGTGTTTAGTACACTAAAGCAACGCTCAGAACTGAATTCAAAATTCTTGATACAGAATCAGGTGAACAGTCGTGATGCACAAGTATTTTATATTGGCTTTAATTACAGGTTTGGAAAAACCATTAAGAAAGCAGATGAGAAAATGCAGTTTGATAATTCTTTGTAAAAGATAAATTTTATAAAAACAGCTTTTGTCTTATTTAGTTTCTAAATCAGATAAAAGCTGTTCTATTACAACTGGAAAATGCGCATGCTCCAATGCATGTATTTTAGTAGCTAAACTAGATGGAGTGTCCGTAGGTTCAATGCTGCATTTGGCTTGAAAAATAATATCGCCTTCATCGTAATGCGCATCTACATAATGAATGGTGATGCCACTTTCTTTTTCTCCAGCTGCAATTACCGCTTCATGTACAAAATTTCCATACATTCCTTTGCCCCCGTAATTGGGCAATAATGCAGGATGTATATTAATGATTCGATTGGGGTATGCTTCAATTAATGTTTCAGGAATTTTCCAAAGAAATCCAGCGAGTACTATAAAATTAATTCCTCTCCATTTGAGTTCGTTCACACAATCTTCCGTTTCGTAAAAGCTATTTCGATTAATAAGCAGGGTGTCTATATGAGCGGCGGCTGCAATCCCCAAAACCCCTGCTTCTTTTTTATTTGAAACAATTAGGTTGATTATAACTGCCTTGTTTCCGGCAAAATGTTCAATTATTTTGGCTGCATTGGATCCTGCACCTGATGCAAAAATGGCCAGTTTTACCATGTTTTTACTGCTTTTTGGTCATTTTTTCCTTGATTCTGCCTAAATATCGCTTGAAAAAGCTGAATTGGCCAAATGGCACACTTACCAGTAAAACGCAGAATGGCCAAAGAATGGTTACTACAATTATGTAAATGATAAAGTAGTTGATGCCTCGCTCTAAATTGGTAAAAGAGAGTAATTGTCTTCCTAAGAATCCACACAAACTGCCCCCTAATGCAAATGTGGTAAAGATGAGCGTAAACTGAAGCCAGCTTACTTGCCATTTATTTTTTAAACGATGCAGCATGGCTGCAAAAGTGCTTTAAATTTTCCATTTCATGACAATTGAAATCGGCTGATTTGTTGAACTCATTGAAAATTAAGTGGCATATAGATAAAAAAATTTTTTCCCTATTGCGTAATTGTCACAATCCTATCATATTTTTGCTTCCGTTTAAGGATATTTTTCCACACCAGAACCATCGTTGTGCATATGATATTGTCTAGATCCATAGCAAAAGCCAGCATTGCCGCTTTTTTATTTTTTGTGAGTCTGAGTTTCAGTGTAGCCGCCAATGCTCAGGACGGTAAGGCGCTTTTCAGCGCCAATTGTGCGTCTTGTCATGCTCCACATAAGAAATTGGCTGGTCCTGCCCTTGCAGGTGTAGAGTCTCGTTGGTCCAGTAAGGAAAACTTATACTCCTGGATTAGAAACAGCGCAGCTTTCCTTAAAACAGGAGATGCCTATGCAAATAACTTGTACAATGAGTACAATAAAATTGCAATGAACGCTTTCCCTACCTTAAAGGATGCGGAAATTGATGCGATTCTGACTTACATTAATAGCGTACCTGATCCTTCTAAAGCACCTGTTGCTGGTGAAGGCGCTGGAGCTGCTGCTAATGTTGAGGCAGACAATTCTTTACTATTTGGTATTTTAACCTTGATTTTAGCTGTTGTTGCTCTAATCATGTTACAGGTTAATTCTAATCTTAAAAAATTAGCCGACGATAAAAATGGCCAACCTGCTTTAGAGCCAATCCCATTCTGGAGAAACAAAGCGTATATCGCAATGGTTACTGTTGTATTATTTGTAGTGGGTGGTTATTTAACTACAAAAGGTGCAATGGCTTATGGTAGAAGCCAAGATTATCAACCAGAACAACCTATTTATTACTCTCACGCAGTGCATGCTGGTACCAACCAAATCAACTGTCAATATTGTCATACAGGTGCTGCTCAAGGAAAGCAAGCAACTATTCCTTCTGTTAACGTTTGTATGAACTGTCACCAAGCCATCAACGAGTACAAAGGAGAAAAAATGTACAATGAAGCGGGCGAAGAAGTAGATGGTACTGCAGAAATCAAGAAATTATACAAATACGCTGGTTTTGAAGAAGGTAAACCTTGGGATCCTAGTAAGGCCAAACCAATTGAGTGGGTTCGTATCCACAATTTACCTGATCACGTTTATTTCAACCACGCTCAACACGTAAAAGCAGGCCAAGTTGCTTGTCAAACTTGTCATGGTGAAATTCAGAAAATGGGTGAAGTAAAACAATTTACCGACCTAAGCATGGGCTGGTGTGTAAACTGTCACCGCGAAACCAAAGTTCAATTCAAAGACAATGGTTTTTATAGCATCTACGAAAAATACCATGCAGATTTAAAGAGTGGTAAAATTGATAGCACCAAAGGAATCACTGTTGAAAAAATTGGTGGTACCGAGTGTCAGAAGTGTCACTACTAGTTCTTAAAAGTTTAAAAAGGGTTGTTTAAATATATCATTCGAACGTGGAGTCCGCTCGCGGTTTCCAACTGTTAATCAATAATTATGGAGCAAAAAAAGCACTGGCAAAGTTTTGGAGAGCTGAATCAGTCTGCAGCGTTTAACAAGGATGTAAAAGACGAATTCAATGAAGAACTACCTATTGTAGAAGATGAAAGCAAAAGCTTTCTCGAAGCAAAGGCTCCCCGTCGCGACTTCTTGAAATATTTAGGTTTTAGTACAGCCGCCGCAGCTGCAGCAGCAAGTTGTGAAATGCCTGTAAAAAAGGCCATTCCATTTGCCAATAAGCCTGAAGACGTTGTGCCTGGTATTTC
>ERZ795056.4066-NODE-4066-length-15296-cov-17.028607_pt1 | contig 15296 bp, 9 predicted proteins | sample MGYA00375140_ERZ795056 | MGnify/ENA primary metagenome ERZ795056 (study PRJEB30185, sample SAMN05720227) | activated sludge metagenome | isolation source: Anaerobic digester | place: USA | collected 2015-03-09 ... | reverse complement strand
GAACAGCCAATACTCCAGATCCGCAGGCTGCGAACACCCCGTCGCGCCTCGATCAGCCGTGGCAGCACATCCTCGCGTAGCGCCGCAAAATGGTCCGGGTAACGGAAGAAGTACGTCTCCCCCACCGTGATAGCGTCTTCGAGCGCCCGCCACTCGCCAGATCCTGCCCGCTCCAGCTCACCCACATACTGCTCAAGCGACGCAATCCCCCGAGCTCGCATCCGCTCACGGGCGCGTTCATAGAGAAGTTTTTCCTTGTCTATATAATAGTAGTGCCCGGTCCGATCGATGATCAGCCGTTTAAGGTGCTCAAGAGGTGAGACTCCGCTCATCCTCCCAACCCTTCCAGCCGCGCCTGCTCGGCCTGCCGAAGGTCAGCAAACCGCGCCTTCTCAGCCGCCAGGAATATCCTGCCAGCATCCAGCAGGTGTGCAGTAGAGTCGGCGATCTCCACATGGCCGATGACGCAGTTGTTGAGACTGGAGTGATCATCGGCCGGCGTTATGGAGTCAGGATTGATGCGGCGGACATCTTCCACGCGATCAACTAGCAGCCCGATGGAGTCATCGGCGCCTGCCAAAACGACAACGTGGCGGTAGATCGGATCGATCGTCGCGTCCGAGACCACATCCAGCAGCCTGGCGAGATCGACCACAACGATTGCTTCGCCGCCCAGGTTCATCAAGCCTTCCACACTCGGAGGCAAGGTAGGGGGGTGCGCCAGCTCGGGCAGCGGCGCGACCTCCCGCACCGCCGCTCGGTCAAGCGCACAAAGCCGCTCTCCGCAGCGTATGACGATCAAAGTTTTCAAGCCTGTCCGTTCGCCGCCCAGAGCGCACCTCACACGAAAACCTCTAGTTTTACAGAAAGCTCGCGTGCTGATTGAGCGATATAGTGCGTTTCGAGCAGGACTGGGGTCGCGCAACCGGGATTCACTTAACCTTTGCTTGGCCGCCGCCATCGACCGCGCCGCAGTCTGGAACAATCAACACCTCGCCGGCACCCCCTTGCCAACAAAAGCGAGCGATGACTAACTTTATGCATCGACGACCGGGGAGCGATTCATGCGTGCCTTCCAGATATGGCTTCGCCTCGGTCATCCGTCATGACAGACGCACCCGCAGGCGTATGGATCGGCTCGCGCCCATCGACGCTCCAGTTCTCGGCGGTCATGTTCGTCGGCGTTGCCGCCATCATGATCGCCGGACTTCAACCCTTGCTGCTTGGCACGCTCGCGCATGAGGGACGCCTGTCCAACGCACAGATTGGACAGGCCGCGACAGCCGAACTGTTGGCAATGGGTCTGGCAGCGTTCATCTCAGGCGCTGCCCTAAAACCCAGGAACCTGAAAGCCATCGCGGTAGCGATGGCTCTTGTGCTGGCCGCGATCGACATCGCGACGCCCTATGTGCAAGGTGACACGATCACGCTCGTGCGCGGCCTGGCGGGCCTGCCCAGCGGCGTGTTGATGTGGATCACCATCGCGCTCATCGCTCGTACGCCTACGCCGGAACGATGGTCGGGCGTCTATCTTACCGTGCAAACGCTTGCGCAGTTCGGCATGGCCACTGCCTTGTCGGCGACCGTGGTGCCGACCTATGGCTCAGATGGTGGGTGGTTTGCCTTGGGCGCGTTCTGTGTCGTGACCGCCGTGATCGCCTTGTTCATACCGAGCAGTTACGCCCCCCTTCCCAAAACAGAAAGCAACAGCTCCCTGCCCGGCGTGCGCGGTTGGTTCGCTCTTGTTTCAGCCTTTCTCTATTCAGCGTTCACCATCGGCGTTTGGGTTTTTGCCGAACCACTATCGCGTCAGGCTGGCCATGATCCCGGCATCACCGGAGCGGCTGTTTCCGTTTCCCTCGCCTGCCAGGTGGCGGGCGGAGCCGCCGCAACACTTCTGGCCGGGCGCATCAATTGGCTCTGGACCACGGTGATCAGCGCGGCGCTCAACGTCGGCGTGCTGATCGGTTTCTACGTCCTGCCGGGACCCGAAGCATTCCTCGTTCTTTCTGGCGCATTCGGATTCCTGTGGCTGTTCGTCCTGCCGTTCCTCGTGCCGATGGTGATCGAAGCCGATCCAACCCGCCGCGCCGCTGTGTTGATCGGCGGGGCGCAAGTGCTTGGCGGCAGCTTTGGGCCATTTTTTGCCTCCATACTTGTGACCGACGCTGACTCACGCGGCGCTATCCTGTTCGGCGGCGCGTGTCTTGTCGGCGCGGTTGTGCTGGCTTTCGGGCTGCACCAGACCCGCCATCGTACGCCCCGAACGAGCGGCTGATCGTGGCAATAGCAAAGCGAGCCAAGCGAAAGCCGACCGCACCGCGATCCGCGCCGAAGCAGGAGCGCGCTGTGCAGACGCGCGAACGCCTGCTCGACATTGCGGGCGGACTTCTCGCAGAGGTAGGCATCGAGCGTATCTCGACCAACATGATCGCGGCACGCGCGGGCGTTTCCCCAGCCACCCTGTACCGCTACTTCAAGGACAAGTACGCCGTTCTTGAAGCCTTGGGGCGCCGCCTAATGGATCGCCAGAACAAGGCGCTGTTCGACTGGCTGGACACGCACAAGTCCGGTGGCCTTGAAGCTCTTTCTACCCATACCGAAGACCTGCTGCGAGCTACCGCTGACGTGACCGCGATCGAACCAGGCGGCGTATGGATAGAGCGGGCTCTTCGCGCGGTTCCTCAACTCACGCATGTCCGCGTTGAATCCCACCGCGAGGTCACGGATGTAATGCTGGAAGCATACGCACCGCTTTTGCCTCGCATGAGCCGCAAGACGCTGTGGCGCCGCCTGCGTATGTCAGTCGAGCTCGGTTACGCGATCGATGAAATGCTGATCGAGGAAGACCGCATTCCCCGCGACGAGATTTTTCGGGAAGCCGCGGTTCTTTTCGCCGGCATCAGCCTTGAGGAAGAATGATGGCAAACTGGTCAAACTGGTCAAACTGGTCCGGCAGCGTTTCCGCTGCGCCAGCGCGGATCGAACGCCCGCGCACCGAAGCAGAGCTCGCGAAGCTCGTGCGTGAGGCGGCAAAGGTTCGCGTAGTCGGCGCTGGCCACTCCTTCATGCCGCTGTGCGAGACAAACGGCACGCTGTTGTCGCTGGCCGACATGGAAGGCGGGATTGAGGTCAACGCTGATTGCACACGGGCGTCAGCTCCAGCGGGCACATCTCTCGACAAGCTGACGGATGTGCTCTGGAAGCGGGGCGCATCTCTGATCAATCAGGGCGACGTGAACCCACAGGCCCTCGCTGGCGCAATCGCGACCGGCACGCACGGCACAGGCGCAACGCTTGGCTCGCTGTCGACGGCTGCGCGGTCGTTCCAGATCATGACCCATGATGGCTCGATCGTTTCATGCAGCGCGACGGAGAATGTCGACCTGTTCCAGGCGCAACGCCTATCGCTTGGCTTGCTCGGCATCGCCACGCGCATCGAGATCGACGTCTTGCCAGCCTATCATCTGGAAGAGCGACTTGAAGTCTATCCACTCGACGAGATCGCAGAACGCTGGGATCAGCTGGCGGCGGAGAACCGTCATGTCGAGTTCTTTGTGTTCCCCTATGCTGATCTCGCAATGCTCAAGATTCTGCATCCGAAGCCGTCAGAGGGCGACATGCGCGAGCAGAAGGACATGGACGACACGGCCTTCCGCCGTGTGTGCGATATCTGCAAGACTTTCCCCTTCATGACCTCGCACCTCCAGCGCCGCCTTCTGCCCAAGCAGATGAAACGGCGCCGCGTCGGACCCGCCTATCGCATCTTCCCATCCGACCGCACCGTGAAGTTCGAGGAGATGGAATATGAACTCCCGCGCGCCAACGGCTGGCCCGCGCTACGCGAAGTAATTGCCTGGATCCGCAAGAAAAAACTGCCCGTAGCGTTTCCGTTCGAATTCCGCCTCGTTGCCGCCGACGACATATGGCTGAGCCCTTTCAACGGGCGCGTGGGCGCTTCGATCTCGATGCATCAATACCATCGCATGGCTTGGCGTGAGATTTTTGCGGAGGCCGAGAAGATTTTCCGGGCTCATGACGGCCGGCCGCACTGGGCTAAGCGACATACGCTTACGACTGCCGATCTTCACGCGCTCTATCCGAGAGCAGCTGAGTTCTGCGCTGTTCGCGATGGCATCGATCCGCCCGCAAAATTCGCCAACGCTCACCTGTCCCAGCTGTTCGACATCAAGGCAAAGTCATGAACGATCGCGACCTTCACGCGCACTTGATCGGCCAGCAGGGTGGCCGCAAGTCGTTCAATACGCCGGTTTTGGTGATCGATCTGGATATGCTTGAACGCAACATTGCCGCGATGGCCGCGTTCGCGAAGCAACGTGGGATCGCGCTGCGGCCTCACGCGAAAACACACAAGAGCGCAGACATCGCACAGAAGCAGGTCGCGGCAGGCGCGGTTGGCGTTTGCTGCGCCAAGCTGGGCGAAGCGGAAGCCATGGCGGATGGCGGCGTGGAAGGCATTCTCATCACGTCGCCTGTGGTGTCCGCACCTGCAATTGCACGTTTGATGCTGCTCAACGCACGGGTCCCGGATCTTCGCGTTACGGTCGATAACGCCACGAACGTTGCCGCTCTTGATGCAGCCGCCAAGGCGGCGGGGAAGCCGCTTCAGGTTCTGATCGATATCGATCCAGGTATTCGCCGGACGGGCGTGCCATCTCCCGAGGTGGCCGTTGAGGTCGGCCAGAGCATCCTGGCAGCGCAATCGCTTCGCTATCTCGGAGTGCAGTATTACTGCGGGCGCGAGCAGCATGTCGAAAGCTATGCCGAGCGCCGCGCCGCCATCGAGGATCGTACCGCTTATCTCGGGGAAGTCATTGCCGCACTTACGGCGATCGGAATGGCGCCACCTGTGATCACGGGCGGAGGCACGGGCACGCATCGGATTGATGCCGATCTTGGCGTCTTCAATGAGCTGCAGGTTGGATCCTACGTCTTCATGGACCGGCAGTACAATGAATGCGACCTGACGGGAGCTGGCGTAACGCAACAGCCGTATGAAACCTCGCTTCAGATTGACGCGCGTGTCGTGAGCGCCAACACGCCCGGCCTCGCAACGCTGGATGCAGGCTTCAAGGCGATGGCGACGGACGGGGGACCGCCGTCCATTCTGTCGGGCGCTCCCGCGGGCGCGCCTTTCCATTTCATGGGCGATGAGCACGGACTGATCGTTTCAGGGGATCAGAAAGTTGCGATTGGCGACATCGTTACGCTGGCCGTTCCGCATTGCGATCCGACCGTGAACCTTTACGACTTCTATCACGTCGTTCGGGGCGATACGCTGGTCGATATTTGGAACGTGCAGGCGCGAGGCCGGTCGCGCTGAGGCGCCGGTTCAGGCTTTCTTCCGCCCTTTCACCAGCAGCTTCAGCACCTTCTCCGTTCGCGTCAGCCGATCCACGGGAGCCGCAATCGAGGCGTCGAGCAACAGGCGTTCGCCTTTTGCGCGCAAGCCCGCAGCGGCGGCACGTCGCGCCATTGGAACGCGCGGCGTAAAAGCGATGGCCTGAGGGCCCGCCTCGACCTTCGCAACTTCCGCTTGCCGCGCCAGCACCCGGGCATTCGCCATACGCAGCAATACGGCGGCCTCTGGCGGCTCAGCGCCGAAGCGGTCAACCAGTTCATCCTCGAACGCATCCAACTCTGCGCGCGACATCAGCCGGGCCAGTCGCAGATAGAGAGACAGGCGCGTGTCTGTTTCGGGGATCCAGTCGGGCGGCAAACGTCCGCCGAGGCCGACATTGATGACCGGCGTCCAGCGCTCAAGCTTTTCGCCTCGCGCTTCACGTACGGCGCGTTCGAGCAGATGCTGATAAAGGTCGATGCCGATCAGCTTCATGTGCCCGCTCTGGGCGTCGCCTACGAGATCGCCCGCGCCACGGATGTCGAGATCGCGCGCGCTGATGGCGAAGCCGGCGCCAAGACGATCGAGCGATTCCAGCGTGCGAAGGCGTTTTCGCGTCGACTCCGCCAGCGTTGCGCCGGGCTCGGTGGTAAGCAGGATATGGCCGCGTCTGTTGCCACGCCCCACCCTGCCACGAAGCTGGTGAAGCTGGGCGAGACCGAAGCGATCCGCGCGCCATACGATCATCGTGTTCGCGCGCGGCACGTCGAGACCAGCCTCGATGATGTTCGTGGCCAGCAGGACGTCGCCAAGTCCAGATGCGAAGCGCACCATGGCGCTGTCGATCTGGGCTGGCGGCATCTCGCCATGCGCTTTGAGAAGTGTCAGATCCGGCGTCAGCCGCTCGAGCTTCGCGGCGATGCTTTCAATATCCTGGATGCGCGGCACGACGACGAAGCTCTGCCCGCCGCGATCCTTTTCGCGCAACAGCGCGGTTCGCACGCGCCAATCATCGAATACGCCAGCAATCGTGCGGATGGGCTGGCGGCGCGCCGGCGGCGTTGCGATCACCGACATCTTCTTGAGGCCGAGTAGCGCATTCTGCAGCGTGCGCGGAATGGGCGTCGCCGTGAGGCTCAATACGTGCCCGTTGACCGCCAACTTGCGGAGCGTCGCTTTATCAGCTGCGCCGAAGCGTTGTTCTTCGTCGATCACCACCAGCGCCAGCTTGGCATACGTCACGTCCTTCGCCGCGACTGCGCCCGTTCCGACCACAACGGAAATCGAGCCATTCGCGAGACCCGCCTTCACACGCTTGCGTTCAGCCGCATCGGACAACCGGGACAGCGAAGCGACTTTGAGGCCCGTGCGTTCAAACCTTGCGCGGAAGGTTTCCAGATGCTGCCGCACAAGCACCGTTGTCGGCGCCGCGATAACAACCTGCTTGCCCGCTAGCGCGACAAGCGCCGCGGCGCGCAGTGCGACCTCAGTCTTGCCATACCCGACATCGCCGATCACGAGACGGTCCATGGGCTTGCCGGATGCGAGGTCGTCGCGGACCGCCTTGATCGCCCGCGTCTGATCGGGCGTCTCGGAGAACGGAAATCCCGTCACGAACTCATTGTAAACTGCCGCTTCCGGGTCGATCTTTACCGCACGGCGCCTGGCGTTTTCTTTCGCAATGCGTGTGAGGTCGATTGCAGCTTCTGTCATGGCCTTGTCGATCACCAGACGACGCTTGCGCCAGCTCGTGCCGTCAAGATTGTCCAGTGTGACAGCAGATCGATCGGCGCCGTAGCGCCAGATGCGGTCTGCCTCCTCCACCGGGATCAATCGGCGCGCGCCGCCCGCGTATTCCAGCTCGATCGCCTCGCCCGGCGCTTTCTCGCCGGCCGCCGAGGATTTGTGGGTCAGCCCAGCGATCACAGCAACGCCGTGATCTTCGTGAATGACTACGTCGCCCAGACATACATCGCCGATCTCGAGCAGATGTCCGCCCGCGTCGGGCGCCGCAGCCGCAAGGCCAGCATTGCTTCCCAGCACGTCTTGCGCCGCGACAACTAGGCGGCCCGACTCGCGCCAGCTTTGATCCACCTTCATTTCTAGCAGCGCCACCCGCGAACGCGGACCGCGTTCGACATCGTTCCAGCTTTTGACGGCCTTAGCGGCAGTCGCGATCGCTTTGCCGAGCCGCTTCTTGATGAAGCGAAGATCATGCGCCGACCCGACGATCACCACGCGCGCCTTTTCTGCAAGCGCAGTCGTGATTTCGGCATTCATCGCCCGCACGGGATTTGGCGCCGCTCCGAAACGCACGCGACGCTCATCTTGCCCGGCGGTCAGGTCAACGACGCTTCTGCTTTTAAGAGCGGCGTCCCATGCAGACTTCGCCACCAGCTTGCGCCGCGGCGCCGCCGGCATTCCGCGTGAAGCCTCGACCGCATCTGCCGCTAGTGACAGGAACCGCGCGCGCTCTCCCGCCACGCCGTGATCCAGCGCGACAATGGCGCCCGGAAAGTAGTCAAACAGCGTCTTGCCCTTGCCGGTCACTTCGGGCTCTACCGCCGGCCCCGTTTCCAGAAACGGCAGGTCGCGCAGGCCGCGTTGGCTGACGGAGTCAAACTCGCGAATGCGCGCGACAACACCTTCCGACAGCTCCACACGCACAGGGCTGGTCGCATCCGCCGGAAAAATGTCGATAACTTTCCCGTGGATCGCATACTCGGCCGGCTCGTCGACACGGTCATCCTCGAAGTATCCAAGATTTCGGATCGCCTTTGCGAATGCGACGGCGTCCAGCTTGTCTTTCACACGCAAGCGCGGAAGCGCGCTATCAAACGCCTTCGGATCCGGAAGCAGTTCGGAAGCGGCCTCCGCCGTGGTCACACACACAAGGCGCCCGCGACCTTCACTCCGGAACGCATCACGCGCCCTCCTGAGAGCAGAAAGTCGCTGGCCCACATTGGCGGCCGTTGGCGGCTGCGTATCGCCGGGCAGAGCGTCGCTTGGCGGAAAGAAAATGACCTGTGCATTGGGAGCGGCGCCAGACAGCGCCGCGACAACGTCACGCGCGCGGTAGTCGCTTGAGACAATCGCCAGCACGTCGTTCGTCGCCAACGCTTCGGCGATCCGCGCGGTTGCCACTCCAACAGCGCAATCAACACGCACCACCTGAGGCAGCGCGAGAGCACCCCGATCCGCCATCAGAGCCTCGCTCCGCAAAATACGCTGTGTTCTACGCTTACGCGCATCATCGACTTCATGCTGTCAGTTTTCCAGTCGCGCTCGCACGGGCTTACCGCGCAAATCGCCTTACGCTCCTACAGTCATTCGCCGTCAAAAGCGAAGACCGGATGTTGTGAGTATCAAGCGCTTTCCAGCACTGCCCGCAATTTCAGGGCAAGATCTTCTATCGTGAAAGGCTTGGTCAGCAGCGCCACTCCATGGTCCAGCACACCGTTGTGGACAACGGCATTGCGCGTGTAGCCCGTGGTATAAAGCACTTTCAGCCCCGGCGTTTTCTGCCGCAACAGGTCGGCCATCTCGCGACCCGTCATGCCGCTCATAACGATATCGGTGAAGACGACGTCGACCGTTCCGACAGCGTCATAAACCTTCAGCGCCTCTTCCCCGCTAGAGGCTTCATAGACCCGATAGCCAAGATCCTTCAGCGCTTCGCAGCTCATACGACGGACGCCTTCTTCATCCTCCACCACGAGCACGGTTTCCCCGCCCATGGTCGGGTTGAGCGATTGCGCCTGTGTTACGACAACCTCTTCCTCTGTCGATCCGAAGTGCCGGGGCAGGTAGATTTTTACCGTCGTTCCACGCCCCGCCTCGGAATAGATGCGTACATGCCCGCCAGACTGCTTGGCGAAGCCATACACCATGGACAGGCCAAGGCCCGTGCCCTTGCCGACCGGCTTGGTGGTGAAGAAGGGATCGAACGCCTTTTCGATGACATCCTGCGTCATACCCACGCCGACATCCGTTACGGCCACCATGACATACTGCCCCGGCGCGACGCCCAGCTCGCGATTGGCATAACGCTCATCGAGAAACATGTTGCACGTTTCTACCGTAAGCTTGCCGCCGGACGGCATCGCGTCACGCGCATTCAGCGCGAGGTTGATAATGGCGCTCTCCAGACCGGCGCGATCCACGCTACAACGCCACAGACCGCCCGCCAGAACTGCTTCGAAGGCAACCGGCTCGCCCAGTGTTCGGCGCAGAAGGTCCGACATGCCCGCTACGATGTCGTTGATGTTCAGCCGCTCTGGCGACAACGGCGACTGGCGCGAGAACGCCAGAAGGCGCTGTGTGAGCGTGGCCGCTCTCGTTGCGCCTTCGCGCGCACCTTCCAACATCTGCTCGGCGCCTGCCTCGCCGCGCTTCAACCGTCGTGTCGCAAGATCTATTCCGCCGATGACGATGGCGAGCATATTGTTGAAGTCGTGCGCGATCCCGCCGGTCAGCTGACCGATCGCTTCCATCTTCTGTGACTGGCGCAAGGCTTCCTGAGTGCGCAGCAGCTCCGCCTCGCGCGCCTTGTAATCTGCAAGATCCCGCCCGACTGCGATAAAGTTCACGCCATCCGGTTCGGGCGAGACCGTCCAACCGATGGGCTTCCAGACGCCATCCTTGCTGAGGATGCGATTCTCGAACCGCGTCGGTTGTCCTGTCGCGCCCATGACCTGCAGCGCTGCCACAGTGGCGCCGACGTCTTCCGGATTGATGATATCGGCATAGGGATTGGTCAGAAGGTCGTGTTCGGACCAGCCGAGAACCTTCGTCCATGCGGGGTTCACCGCAGACATGTTTCCGCTGTAGTCCGCGCGCGCCAGCATGTCTTCCGACAGGGTCCACAACCGGTCGCGCTCTTCGCTTGCGCGCGCTTTCGATTTGACGGCCTCGGTCGTTTCAACAGCGGTGATCAGGATACCGCCGACACCGCTTGGCGCTGTTGGATCGGGGATAGGACTATAGCTGAAGGTGAAATAGCCATCGTCCCACTCGTCGCCGTAACGCTTGAGGCGGAGCGGCAAATCCTCGGCAAAGGCGGCGCCTTGCCGCCCGCTCAGCACCGCAAGATGCGTCGGCTCGATCTGATCCCAGACTTCCGCCCAGACTTCGCGAGCCGGCAGGCCGAGCGCCCACGGGTGCTTCACGCCGAGGATCGGCTTGTACCCGTCATTGTAGATCAGGACGAACTCTGGGCCCCAGCGCAGCGCCATCGGGAAACCGGACGACAGGACGATATCCAGCGACAGCCTCAACGCCGGCGGCCATGTATCCATTGCGCCGAGTGGGGTCTTTGACCAGTCCTTGGCCTGCACGAGCGCGGGCATCTCTACCCCGTCCCTTGCGGGGAAGACTGGCCGGTTAGGCTGTTCGCCTTCCATTGATATCCACCCCTGGGCACTGACGACTTGTGGAGCGGATACAACCGAACCCCGGAGCGCTAAAATAGCGCTCGCTTCGTCGTCGGCTAGTGCCGCGCGAACCAGCGATTTCAGCTGGTTTGCTGCGCTATTTTGCCGGGCTCAGGACTGACACGGATAAGTCTCGTGATTCGAGGGGCGGCCAGCCAAGACAGCTGACCGCCCGCCTGAACCCATCGCGATCGGCTAGAACACGTCCCAGCTGAAACGCACGCCGATGGCGCGTGGGGGAGCTATGTTCGTGTAGTACGAGCGAACATTCGCGCCATCGACCGTCTGGTTGAAAAGCGAAGTGCCGGTCACGCCAGTCTCAGCGTACTCGTCGAACAGGTTGTTGACGAACAGCGTACCTTTCCAGCTGCCCGCATCATAGACAACCGACGCGTTAGCCATGCCGTAGGCATCAAGCGTGAGGCTGGAGCCGCGGCCGCCAGCGCGGGAGAGCACGTCACCCTGCCACGCGTAGCCAACATTCCACGCCAGCTCACCGTCCCAGATCGGTTGCTTGTAAGTCGCGAAGACCGAGAACTGGTTCTCGGGCGACCCCGGCAGGCGATCTCCTGACTGGCCATCTTCGAACGCAGTGCCAAAGCCTGGCGGCGTGATCGTCCTGACTAGGTCGGGAACAGGCGCCGTAAGCTCCGATTGCGTATAGCTGTAGCTGCCGCGCACGCTGAACTGGTCGGTGATTTTCCAGTTGCCCGAAAGTTCGACGCCTTTCGACTCCGCGCCATCTGCGTTGACGGTGATCGGGATCGACGCGTTCACGGTGGCGGACGCAACCTGAGGATCGACCCACTCGATGAAATAGACTGCCCCGTTGAGGATCAGGTCCCCGCCAAGCCAAGTCGACTTCGCTCCGATCTCGTAGTTGTTGGTCTTGTCGGCCGTGTACTGCCGCTCATCACGCGCCGAAATGTCTCCGGGATTGGGACCGTATTGTTGGCCCGGCGCGAGGGCGCAGGCGCCCTGTGTTGCGTCTGGATCATATGGCCCGCATTCGCCCTGACCGTTGGAGTTGCCGATCCGGTAGCCCTGGCTGGCGGTCGCATAGACAAGCAGGTCGGGGTTCACCTTCCAGGCAAGATTGACCTTACCCAGGACACCATCATCCTTCTGACCCAACTCGGGATCGAAAGGCTGATTGCCGATCGCGCTGACCGGCACCGGCACGAAGTCCGGATCGAACAACGGGAAGTCGACAGCGCTGAATGCCTTCAAGTCGTAGTCATAAGCGCGGGCGCCGACCGTGAGCTTCAGGCTATCCGTAATCTCGTAGGCAACCTCGCCGAAGATCGCGCGCTCGACCAGCTTTGAGCGAGCCTGCGAGTAATACTCCAGATCGTCCGGACGATCGAAGCCGGCGAAGTCCGCATAGCCTGGCGTGTACTCAGCCGAATACCCGGCGCTTTCCAGCTCGTTGTAGAAGCCGCCGACAATCCAGCTGAACGGCCCCTCCGTCGTGGAAACGAGGCGGATCTCCTGGTTGATGCGCTCTTCCTCGCCCTCTTCATGCGTGAAGGAGGTGAAAGTCGGAAACGTCTCGTAGCTGTATTCCAGAGTGATGAGCAGGTCGGTCTGATCGCGCTGGCCGTTGTCCTTGAACTTGCTGAAGCCGGTCGCCGAAGTGAGTTCGGCAAAGCCAAGATCGGCTGTAATCTCGAGCGCCAGCAATTCGTTCTTGATGGTGTTGGGCTCCAGAACCCGCTTGGCGTTGTCGTAGTCGCCAGCCGGCACTGTGGATCGCTTGCTGGAAATCCGGCGTCCGCCGATGTCCGAGTCCTGATAATAGTATGTCAGCGTGCCTTCCAGCCAATCCAGAGGGGCCCAGCGCGCCGCGATGCGGCCGGATAGCACTTCCTCGCTGTCTGCATCCTCAACGCGACGCAGGTTGGCGGCGACGTCCGCCGGATCGTTGAAATCAGGATCGGGCTCGGACACACCGATCTCGCGCACCACATACGGCTGATCGACGAACCCGCTGTCATTCAGAATGTCGAACGATCCACGAATGGCGAAATTGTCGGCAATTGCCTTGTTGAAGGTGAAGCCGGCTTCCGAGCTGAGGCTGCCCGCTTCGGAATACTGGTAGGCTCCAGCGCGCACGGACAGCGAGTCGCCTGCAAAGTCAGGCCGGTTCGGGATGTAGCGGATTGCGCCGCCCAGCGTGCCTGCGCCGTACAATGTACCCTGCGGCCCCAGCAGCACCTCGACGCGCTGCATGTCGTTCAGCTTGAGATCCACGAACATCGGGATCTCACCGATATACGTAGCCACCGTGCCGCCGCCATTGTTGTTGCCGTCGCCGGGGCCGATCGGATCGGCGTTCAGGCCACGCACAATGATGGGGTTTCCCTGCCGCCCACCACGATCGACGATGTTGATGCCCGGCACATAGGCGAGCACGTCCGCCAGATCCGAGAAGCCCTGCTCTTCGATCTGAGCCTCGCCTACGGCGGCGATGTTGATCGGCGCATCCTGGACAGTTTCCTCCCGGCGCGTCGCGGTGATGTAAACCACATCGGAGTCGGAATCCGCCGACGGCGCCTGCTGGGCGGCGGCGCTACCGACAAAGCCTATCGCGGCGACCGCAAAAAGACAGGACGTGCGAAGCAGCAGGTTTCTTTGCATGAATAGTTCCCTTATCCGTCCGCTAGAGACATAAATGACTGGACTGAAGGGTGGCCGCACCGAACACAGGAGCAATCAGGTTTCTGCTGTCGTCGCCCCAAGCGAGCCGTATGCCAAAGCAGTGTCCGCTTTGGATCGCGAACGCACAAAACTTGGGCGCAAAGGTTCGCGGTGACATGCAGACAGATCTGACCGGGCTTCTGTCCGACGCGGCTGGCTTTCTCGCCTCGCACGATTACCGGCAAGCGCATTCTGCGTGTATGCTGGTTCTGGAAGCCGACCCGAAAAACGCGCAGGCATTCTATCTGCTGGGCGTTCTCGCAGCTGATCACGAGAACCACCGCAAGGCGTGTGAGCTTTTCGATCGCGCTATCACGCTGGCGCCTTCGCAGGCCCGTTATCTGGCGGAGCGCGCACGCAGTCGCGTTGCCCTGTTCGATCGCGAGGGCGCGCTGGACGACGCACGGGCTGCAGCGGCGCTCGGGAATTTGTCAGCGCGGACGCTCGACACGATAGGCGTCGTCCACAGCCGGCTGGGCCTGCATAGCGAAGCGGCCCCCTTCTTTCGTCAGGCTACGGACATTGAGCCGGGCAATCCGTCATTCCTCTACAATCTGGGCGCGGCCCAGCAATTCGTGGGTGACTTCACATCTGCCGAATCCGCCTTCAGGAAAGCCATCGCGATCGAGCCCGGCAATGTGCGCGCGTGGTCATCGCTGGTGCTGATGCAGAAGCAGACACCCGGGCAGCACGACATTGTGGCGCTTGAAGCATTGTTCCCGTCACTCACGGACGCCGATGACCGGCTTCATATCGGCCACGCGCTCGCCAAGGCCTACGAAGACCTCGGCGACCCGTCGCAGACCATGGCCTGGCTTGAGAAGGCCAAAGCCATGAAGCGTCAGGGCACGACCCATGAACCGGATGAACTCGACCGCGTCTTCGCCGCCGCCGCAGCAACCGCGAGCGCAACGACCGCTGGATCGGGCCATGCCGATCGCTCGCCGATCTTCATTGTGGGCATGCCGCGAACAGGAACGACGCTTCTTGATCGCATCCTTTCAAGTCACAGCGATGTTGCGTCGGCTGGCGAACTCAGCGATTTCGCGCTGGAGCTGAAGCGAGCCGCCGGCACTTCATCGCGACACGTGCTGGATGCCGAAACGCTGAACGCCAGCCTGACAGTCGATCTGGCGGCGGTTGGCGAACGCTATGTGACACGCGCGAGGCGCGTAGTTGGAGATGCACCGCGCTTCGTCGACAAGATGCCGCTCAACTTCTTTTACGCGGCGTTGATCCTCAAGGCCCTGCCCGATGCCCGCGTCATCTGCCTGCGCCGCAATCCAGCGGACACGGTGCTGAGCAACTATCGGCAGCTGTTTGCAACCTCGTTCAGCTATTACCAATACGCCTATGACCTGAGCTGGACCGCCGACTATTATGCACGCTTCGACGCGCTGATCGCCAGCTTCCGCCAGCACCTGCAGGCCGATCGATTCACTGAGGTCTGGTACGAAGAGCTGGTCTCGAACTTCGACCATGAAGCCCGGCGCATGGTCGCGTTCTGCGGCCTCGACTGGCAAGACCAGTGCCTGGCCTTCCACGAAAACGCCGCCCCCGTCGCAACCGCGAGCGCCAGCCAGGTCCGCCGCCCGCTCTACGCATCGTCCATGCACCGCTGGCGACGCTATCGCGACAGCATCGCCCCGGCGCTGCGCACCCTAACCGATCGCGGAATCGCGTTCGAGTAAGGTGCTAATGAGTCAGTCTTTGAGCAATCCGCCCACGACAGCGCGGCAGCCGGAATGCTTGCCTGACCTGATCCGGAATCAGAGCCCAGGAGGCGGCTGGTGGAAGGGACT
>ERZ795056.4059-NODE-4059-length-15319-cov-7.451585_pt1 | contig 15319 bp, 14 predicted proteins | sample MGYA00375140_ERZ795056 | MGnify/ENA primary metagenome ERZ795056 (study PRJEB30185, sample SAMN05720227) | activated sludge metagenome | isolation source: Anaerobic digester | place: USA | collected 2015-03-09 ... | reverse complement strand
GGTGACAGTATGAGCCAGGCCCGGTTTCGTAACAGGCGATGACTGCCAGATAACAGATAACTGCCGTTTGCAGCATCGAATAGTTTTACCACCTCCCCTGCCTGTCCTTCGGAAAAACCAAAGTTTTTAACCCATTCCCAAATAAGGGTATTGCGCTCCGTGGCTTTTGACATTTTCAGCACCGGTACCTTTTGTATATTACCATCCGTTACAATCATCCTTTTTAAACGATGGTCAACCATTTGATGGTAAATAGCTGCAGCCTCGCGCATTTTTTCCATGGTGCCAGCCAGGTTTTGAATAACCTGAGGATATTTTTTTGCCACCACCGGCAATACTGCCTGCCTCAACAGGTTTCGTGCATAATCTTCTTTGGCATTGCTTGAATCTTCCACCCAGGTCAATCCGTTTGCATGGGCATACGCTTCTACCTCATCCCTGTAAGCAAAAAGGAGTGGCCGGATGATACTTCCATGCTTAACCGGTATTCCCCTCAGCCCATCAATGCCTGTACCCCTGAAAAGATTCATCAGTAATGTTTCTGCAGCATCGTTGGCATGGTGGGCGGTGGCAATCCATACCCGGTTGCCCGGTTCTGACAGTTGTTTCCTCAGCCTTTCAAAAAAATCATACCTCAACTGCCTTGCAGCAACCTGTATGCTGAGTTTATGTGCCTGTGCAAAAGCTTCAGTTTCATAAGTATCTGTAAATAGCGGCAATTGCCATTTTCCGGCAAAATCACGTACAAATTGCTCATCCCGCAGGCTTTCATTGCCCCGCAACTGAAAATTGCAATGGGCCAGTACAACAGGTTGGTTAATACTGATAAGCAAATGGGCTAAAACTACTGAATCCATTCCACCGCTGATGGCTACAATAATGGTGTCGGAGGGTTCAAACAGCTTTTGCTTATGACTATATTCCTTAAACTTCGTAAATAATGAATTGTCCAAAATAGGTAATTAATAATCCTGTAAATCCTCCTGTGCTGCCTGCAATTCATTATAGGCATGTCCGTCCTTTGCAGCTTTGGCTACTGCCATCCCTTTTTCATAAACTGCTATGGCACCAGTGTTATCTCCTGCCCTTTCATATAATTTACCCAGGTGGTAATAGCTGCCAACATAACCAGGGTCAGCCTGCAGCAAAGCATCAAAATATTGTTTTGCTGTGGCATCATCCCCCAGTTTAATGTACTCCAGCGCAAGCGCATGCTGTAAAAAAGAGTCATTCGGGGTCATTTCAAGGTATTCCTTAAGTTTGGCTATACGGTCCATTATAAAATCCGGTTTATATTATCTAAGGCAAATTTCACTACTTTTGAATACAAACAGGTTAAATATGGGAATCCAAATAGCCAATATCAGAAAAGAAAACGGAATATACGACATACTTGTTCCTGAAAACATCAATCTTCATGAAGGGAAGATGTACATAAAGAATATTGGAAACGCAATTTTACTTATCCCCTTTGATGCTCCATGGAAGAATTTTTTTGAAAGCCTCGATCATTTTTCTGAAGATTTTGCGGTTGTCCCTGTTACAAAAGAATTAGAAATCAGAGAAACCCTGTAAAAATGGGCTACCTATTCGATACAAATATTTGTACCTATATAATAAAAAAAAGGTCACCCGCCTTGCTTGACAAATTATCCGGTTTCCCTTTTGATTCAATTTCGATTTCCTCAATTACTATTGCTGAATTACAGTATGGTGTTGATAAAAGCCTTTTCCTGAGAGAAATCTTTTTGCCCTTCAAAAATTTCTGACTCCATTTAATATTGTTGATTTTGATTACCCGGCGGCTGTGGAATATGGCAAAATCAGGGCATCCCTTGAAAAAAAAGGAACACCAATAGGCCCCATGGATATGCTCATAGCAGCATGTGCAAAAAGCAGGGATCTCACCCTTGTTTCAAATAACATCAAGGAATTTTCACGTATTGAGAACCTGAGTTTAGAAAACTGGATTTAGTGCTTGTTTTTCTAAATAAAGAAATAAAATTATCGGGATTTTGAAAATTAGTTGCATAAACAACTATTTTTGCCTTCACAACGTTTTACAGGTTCTCAAAGTTAGCTTTGCAGCCTCTTTTATTTACAAAAACCAATGCGAACGATATGAAAATACTGGTATGTATCAGCAAAACACCCGACACTACGGCAAAAATAGCCTTTACCGACAACAACACTAAGTTTGCCGATGCCGGGGTTCAGTTTATTGTGAATCCCTACGATGAATGGTATGCCCTTGTTCGGGCCCTCGAGCTAAAAGAAGCCGGGCTTGCCACCACGGTATCGCTTGTTAATGTGGGCGGTGCCGACAACGACCCCATCATCCGCAAGGCATTTGCCATTGGCGGAGATGACGCCATCAGGGTGAATGCCGAGAGCGGCGACAGCTTTTTTATTGCCAGTCAGATTGCCGCTATTGCCAAAGAGGGCGGCTACGAACTTGTGCTTACCGGAAAGGAAACCATTGATTACAATGGCAGCAGTATTGGCGGCATGGTTGCCGAATTACTGGATGCATCCTACATTAGCCTCGCTACCAAAATGGATGCCGCAGCCGGAAGCCTGACCGTTGCCCGCGAAATTGAAGGTGGAGAAGAGGTTGCCGAAGTTGGGCTGCCCGCAGTAATCAGTTGTCAGAAAGGAATGGCCGAACAACGCATTCCCAATATGAAAGGCATTATGGGCGCCCGCACCAAGCCCCTTGCGGTTAAAGAACCGGTAGCCGTTGAAGCACTTACTTCAATTGTTTCCTTTGAAATGCCCCCCGCCAAAGCCGGTGTAAAACTGGTAAGTGCCGATAACCCGGAAGAATTGGTAAGGTTGTTGCATGAGGAAGCAAAAGTAATATAGACAAATTTCATAGACGAAAATTCCAAATAAACAAATTCCAAATTCCAAATAAACAAATTCCAAATTCCAAAAAGGGAAATTCCAAATTCCAAAAAGGAAATGACAATTTGAAATATTAAATCTTCAATATAAAATATTACCTAAAAATGGTTTTAATATTCGCCGACCAAACCGATGGTCAAATAAAGAAACAGGCTTACGAAGCCATCAGCTATGGCGCTAAAGTGGCAGCCCAATTAGGTACCACTGCTGAAGTATTGGTGTTGGGTACTGTAAACAATGCCGCCGAACAATTAGCTGCTCTTGGCAAATGGGGTGCGCAAAAAGTACATCATTCGGATAATATCGCATTTAATACTATGGATGCGCAGGTGTATGCCGCGGCTATTGCTGATGCAGCCAAAACTGCGGGTGCTGATGTTATTATTTTCAGCCATACCACAAGCGGAAAAGCCATTGCCCCGAGGCTTAGCGCGAGGCTGAAGGCCGGTTTGGTGGCCGGTGCAGTCGCATTGCCCGATACTTCAAATGGTTTTGTGGTAAAAAAGAGCGTTTTCAGCGGCAAGGCTTTTGCGCATGTAAGCATTAGCACACCCATTAAGATCATTTCACTCAACCCCAATGCTTTTGGCCTGCAACCCACTGAAGGAAATGCCGAAGTGGCTGCAATTGCCTTAAACCCGGGAGTTGGAAAAGTAAAAGTAACCGCGGTAAATAAGGTAACCGGAACCGTACCCCTGAGCGAGGCTGAGCTTGTAGTGAGTGGCGGACGTGGCTTAAAAGGCCCCGAAAACTGGTATCTTGTTGAAGACCTGGCCAAAGAAATTGGCGCCGCAACCGCCTGTAGCCGGGCTGTTGCCGACGCGCACTGGCGCCCGCACCACGAACACGTAGGGCAAACCGGTGGCGCCGTTGCTCCCAACCTGTACTTTGCCATTGCCATCAGCGGCGCTATTCAGCATCTTGCCGGGGTAAACCGCAGCAAAACCATTGTGGTGATCAACAAAGACCCCGAAGCACCGTTTTTTAAGGCCGCCGATTATGGTATTGTGGGTGATGCCTTTGAAGTAATGCCCAAAATTGTAGAAGCAGTTAAAAAAATGAAAGCGGCAAGCTGATTGTATTGACGATTACCTTCATGAAGCCATTTCTCAGCAAAGGGAAATGGCTTCCTTTTTAGTCTAATTACCATAGCGTTCCTAACCTTTTTTGCATTTAAGCGGCCCTTTGCTTTATTTTGCATTTTTAGAACAGCAGATTCTGGCAAGTGCCTATTGACCGCCGGACAATGGTAACCGGTTTTGAAAGCAGTGTATGAAAAAAATAGAACTGGAAATAGTAGCCCTTTCGCATAGTATTACGCAAACGCATTCGTATGCAGTGGTGTTGGGTGAAATAAATGGTGTGCGCCGCCTGCCGATTGTAATTGGAGGCTTTGAAGCACAGGCAATTGCTGTTGCACTCGAAAGAATGCAGCCAAGCCGCCCGCTTACCCACGACCTGATGAAAAATTTTATGCTTGCATTTAATGTTGAACTGCTGGAAATTATCATCAGCGACCTTCAGGAAGGTATATTTTACTCAAAACTGGTTTGTTATACCGAAACCGATACCATTGAAATTGACAGCCGCACAAGTGATGCCCTTGCACTTGCCGTTAGATTTGGCTGCCCCATTTTTACCTACGAAAATATTCTGGACAGTGCCGGAATTATGATGGAGGACCCGGCACCCAAAAAACGCAAAGGCAAACAGGAAGTAGAAACAGTATCCTCAGCAGGCACCGAAGATTTTAAAAAAATGACACTCGAACAGTTACAGACCTTGCTGAATGAGGTGGTTGACCAGGAAGATTATATAAAGGCAATTGCCATCCGTAACGAAATCGAATCAAGGAAATAGGGCCCTGCTATGCTCCTTTTTTCCAACTGCAAAATCAATATCGGCCTCAGGATAACGGCAAAACGGAAGGATGGATTTCATGACCTTGAATCCGTTTTTTTACCTGTGCCCTGGTACGATGCGCTGGAAATTATTGAATCAGACCAACTAAGCCTGTCAATAACCGGATTGGAGATTCCCGGAGACTCTTCCAGCAACCTTTGTTTACGCGCCTGGCAGATGCTGAAGCAGGATTTCCCTGATTTGCCCTTTGTACAAATACATCTGCATAAAACCATACCTACCGGCGCGGGTTTGGGAGGTGGAAGCAGCAACGGGGCTTTTATGCTTAAAGCCGTTAATTCAAAATTCAGCCTTGGGCTTACTCCCGGCCAATTAAGGGCATACGCACTTGGTCTTGGCAGCGACTGTCCTTTTTTTATTGACAATATTCCGGCTGTTGCAAGGGGCCGTGGCGAAATGTTGACCCCCATTGCCCTCAACCTGTCAGGATATCACCTGGTTTTGGCCAATCCGGGCATTCATGTGGCAACTGGATGGGCATTTGGCCAAATACAGCCTCAAATGCCTGAAAGGCCCATTGAAGAAATAGTAACTTTACCCATTGACCAATGGAAAAAAGCAGGCATAAAAAATGATTTTGAAGAACCAGTTTTCAGAAATTCTCTCATTATATCATCCGTTCACACTGCTATGGTTGAAAAAGGCGCCGATTTTACAGCAATGAGTGGCACAGGCAGCACCTGTTTTGGTATTTTTTCTAAAGACCCCGGGCTTTCAGCAATTGATTTTCCAACCGGAACCCTGGTAAAGTCATTTGTACTTTAATTTTTCAGGTTTTCATTTTTTTACGGGATAACCTACGGTTGCCAATCTCTATCTTTACCCCGTGTCGGAACAGGAAGATATCATATTTGAGGAGGCGCCAACGCTGGAGGAACAGTTTGAGGCGGTAGTGGCTACCGATGACAAACTGGCTATCCGCGAATTTCTGAATGAGCAGAATATCAGCGAAGTTGCCGACCTTGTATATGCCTACCCCGATTTTGAAGCACAGATTATTGCAAGTCTTTCCATCAACAGGGCGGTTGCCCTGTTTAAGATACTGGACCTTGCTGAGCAAAAAAAGATCATAACGGAGCTTCCCCCCTTTAAAACAGCCGAACTGCTGAATGAACTGCCCGCAGATGACCGTACCGACTTTTTGGAAGAACTTCCTTCGAATGTGGTACGCGAATTGATTAAACTGCTTACCCCCGACGAACGAAAAACAACCCTGAACCTGCTGGGGTACCCCGATAACAGTGTAGGCCGGATGATGACCCCCGACTATGTTTGGGTATATGAACATAATTCGGTTGCCGAAGTTCTGGATACCATCCGCCGCTATGGCAAGGACTCTGAAACCATTGATGTTATCTATGTAATAAATACCGATGGGCAGTTTTTGGATGATATCCGTATACGCGATATCATTCTGGCAGCACCCGACAAAAAGGTAAGCGACCTGATGGATGGGCGCACCATTGTTTTATATGCCGATGAAGACCAGGAAATGGCTTCGGGTGTTTTTAAAATGAACAACAGGGTGGCACTACCGGTGGTAAGCCGCAGCATGAAATTGCTTGGTATTGTAACCATTGACGACATTCTTTGGGTGGCTGAGGAAGAGTATAGCGAGGATATGCAAAAAATAGGTGGTTCCGAGGCATTGGACGAACCTTACCTCGACACCCCTATCCTGAAGCTGTTCCGCAAAAGGGTTGTTTGGCTGATTGTACTGTTTCTTGGTGAGTTACTAACGGCAAGTGTAATGGAACATTTTGAGGCAGAACTGGCAAAAGCCGTAGTGCTGGCTTTGTTTATCCCATTGATTATCAGTAGCGGTGGCAACAGCGGCAGCCAGGCTAGTTCCCTGATTATCCAGGCGCTTGCCATCGGCGATATTAAAATCAGCGACTGGTGGACAATTATGAAACGGGAAATAATCAGCGGCTTATTGCTTGGTGCAGTGCTGGGAATTTTCGGTTATTCCCGGGTTATGGTTTGGCATGGTATTTTTCCTGAAGTATACGGCCCTCACTATCAATTAATTGGAATTGTTTTAGGAATCACGCTTTTGGGTATTGTGCTTTGGGGAACCCTGTGCGGAAGTATGCTCCCCCTGTTGCTGAAAAGGCTTGGCGCCGACCCCGCGGTAAGTTCAGCCCCATTTGTAGCTACCCTTGTTGATATTACCGGGCTCGTCCTCTATTTTTCGGTAGCCTATGCTATTCTTTCAGGCATTATGATGTAGTTCGTTTTTTAGCTTTCCTTTCAAATTTTAAAGCGCCTGAATTACATTACCTTTGCACCTCAAATTACAGAAATGAATACTATGAGCAACAGAACATTTACCATGATTAAGCCCGATGCCATGCAGGACGGGCATGCAGGAGCTATTCTTGACATGATAATTAAAAATGGTTTCAGCATTGTAGCACTGAAACAAACCCAACTAAGCAAAGAAAAAGCAGGTGAATTTTACGCTATACACAGTGAACGCCCGTTTTATGACGAGCTTACCACTTTCATGAGCAGTGGTCCGATAATTGCCGCTATCCTCGAAAAAGAGAATGCAGTAGCCGATTTCAGGGCATTGATTGGGGCAACCAACCCCGCAAATGCTGAAGAAGGCACCATCCGTAAGCGTTTTGCCCGCAGTGTTGGTGAAAATGCCGTGCATGGAAGTGACAGCGATGAAAACGCGGCTATAGAAGGTAATTTTTACTTCAGTAACCTCGAAAGATGCTGATTTAACCTGTAAATAAGAGGTTGTTACAAAAGAATTTCTAGCCACTAAGACACGAAGACTCAAAGAAAATCAAATCTTTGAGTCTTCTTGACTTAGTGGCAATAGCAAAAATCTTTGTTTTGAGACACCCTTTATTTATTGTGGCTTTTGGTTTAAAAGTGGCCGTAGTTTATACCCTTTTTGCTCAAGCAGTTTAAGAACACCGGTTTCACCTGGCAGGTGCCCGGCTCCAACTGCATACAGATTGGTTTTCTTTTCCGATAATTCAACAAATTTTTCCACCCAGTTGCGATTGCGGTCGTTCAGCAAAATATCGGTATACCCTCCAAGCCCCGATTCTTCGCTTTGGGTAAGTCGCGCCAATTCTTCGAGGTCCTGCTGTTGAAATGCCGTTAACATTTCCCCCACCATTTTCTCCCCCTCACCCGAAAGGGTATCAAGCGACTTTACGAGGCTTTTCGCCTGTTCGGCATAAGGAATTTTGTCAAACAGGCTAAACTGATAGGCTGGTGTTTCGAGGCCCTCGGTGGGTAGTTGCCTTTTTGAAGCCGCATCCATTATCAGCATTTCGGTACCGGCACCCGCTTTGCAGGGAAGCATCTGTTCTGAAAGCAGACCACTTATCAGCATGGGCTTAAACCGTTCCAAAACAGGAAATGGCAAAGGTAATTTGTCTGCAAGGGCATCTTTTACTTTTTCAATTTCTTCCGGAGTTAATAAATCGCTCAGTGTGGTATCGTTCAGCATGGCCATATGCTGCATGGCAGCCATCATTTGTCCCATATTATCAAGATCAAGCTCAAAATAAACCGCATCAACCGTATCCAGTATTTGCAGAACCGCGCCTGATAAAAAAGCATCTTCCGCACATAAAATATGCATGGTTCCCAAAAAGTAGGATGGTTTGGTCAAATTGCCCCCTGTAACTTCCCATAATAAAGTTTTATTTCCCTGGTTTGAGGGAAGAAAAGGGCCGGAAGACGACTGGCCATTTACAATTCCGGAAGTGATGGCCATTGAATACATTAAACAAAAAAATCTGATCATTATTGAATGGAGAATTAAATATGCAGGAAACAAAACATTACCATTTTGGACAGCCCAACTGACTTTTTCCCTTTTTAAAAGAAGCATTTCCTGAATTACTATTCAGTTTGAAGCCCGCTTGTAGTCCAAAGTAATAATACATATCATCATTTTCGGGATTTCCCCTTCGCCCCTGTGTAGCAGAATAAGGCCTGCCATCAAACTCATCCCTGCGCCAGGCAAGTTCTACTGCCAATGGGCCCCTGTCGCGCAACAGCAGGTCTGGAAGCGCATAGCGGGTACTTACATCATCCAGGTAATCGGTAAAAATAAAGTTTTGGCGCAACTCTAACCCAACAAACCATTTTTCCTGAATATGCCATTGAAATCCAACGCCTAAAGGAATAAACACCTGAGTTAATTTATACATTTTCCGGTCGGGGTATTCCGGAAGTCCCTGCCCCTCAGTGCCCAAAGGCTGCAGATACACTTTCTCGTTTTTATCGCCATAGAACACATATGGATTAAAATGAAAAACACCGCCGCCTGCAAAAATATAAGGGGTAATTGCAGAACGCTCTTCGGTGAAAAGGCGGTATTCAACAGCCAGATATCCATCGGTTAATGAAGTTTGGAAGCTGAGGTTACGCATCTGTAAATCAGGGGAATTTTCCTTATCATCTCCGGCGAGGGTGCCTTGTGCCACCGAACCCCTGATATAAAAATGCCCATTCACGGGATATTTGAAATTTAAGCCCAAAACCTTACCGGCATTGGCAGTGGAAAAGGGCTTGTTGGTAAGTTCACCTAAATAATTGGAGATTCCGCCAAATACACTGATTTCAGGCGATTGGGCAAAACATATTCCATGTATTAGCAGGCTTACAAAACCAATATTCAGGCAAAGGATTTTATGTTGAGTTAAACTCATATCAGGTTATGGTAGTTATCGGCAAAATAACAATTAATCGGCTTTGGTACAAAAGTGAGGTTAACCTAATCAATTGAAAATTAACAAATAAAACAGTTAAGGTCCTCAAAGATCAAAAATGGTTTGGCAACTTAGTGTCAACCGCCTATTTTTGCAGCCCTGTTTGAAAAGGCAGTACCTCCGGACCCGGGATTTTAGTGAAAGTAGATTATTTTTCTTAATCCCCGGAAAAATTTACGGGACGTAGCGCAGCCCGGTAGCGCACTTGCATGGGGTGCAAGGGGTCGCTGGTTCGAATCCAGTCGTCCCGACCAAAAAGAAAAAGCCTTTGCTTCAGCAAGGGCTTTTTCTTTTTGTACCTGTTTTATATTTTCCAAAAACCCGGGAACCTTACAAATTCCGGATTAAAATGGTAACATTATGCGGTGCAACCTCATCGCCGCCAAAATAAGGATATTGCTGATAACCGCTTGCTGTGGCTGTACTCAGCCCCCTTCCAAGGGTGGCAGTTATTCCATTAATGGTAAAAATATAGCTTGAGCCAGAAACCTTAATGCTAAAGGTATGCTCCTTGCCAATGGCAACACTGGTGATTTTCTTTTGTGCCCTTACCCCTTTTTTGTACACGTATGCAAAAATATTCAGCCTTTTATTGTACCAGCTCCATCCAAAACGGGCGCTGTTATACTGATTATTAAAACCCTCCGAAAATCCGTAAAGTTTATTGATATCGGACTGATTCAATGGGTCAATGGTGGTATAAATGGCCGAACTGTCAAATTTTACCGCAAACTTCATTTCACTTGTATTTACCGGCTTAATGGTAGAAGTGGTACAATAATGGCTGCCTGCAGGTATAAAATAAGTAGTATAAGTAAGTTCCTCAGCTTTTATACCTGTTGACAGATCCCGGTCTGGCATGGATGAAACCTTGGGCTCGGATAATGAATCCTTGGTGCAGGAGGCAAACAAAACCAAAGCAATTATACCTGCCAGGTAAATAGAGAAATTCTTTTTCATGACCGTTTGTTTAAATTTGAATTCAAAGATATAAAATAAACCCAGCCCGCACCAAAGCCTCCACCTTCAGCAAGTTTACCGAAGGCTACAGGCAAAACGGTTAATTGGCTTACATCAGGATATTGTGCTGTGCTTTTAGGGTTCAGAAAGCCCGGGTTCGCCGGGCATGTTGGGTAAATCAATTTCAACAGAATGGCAAAGGGTGGCCATAGGAATATCATTTGCATTGCGTTCAAAAGAATTTTCAGTTGCTTCGCCAACTTTTTCCATTGAAGCAAATACCCAGCCTGCAAATACACTGAAAAGAATGGAAAGCCAGGGAAATTGCCCACCAAACTTATTGAATTTGTTCAGCATGCCGGGCCGCAACATGGCAACAAAAAGCCAGATAAAAAACAAGTTGATACCCGCAAACTGACGGGGATATGGAAAGTTTTTTATCCGTTCGCATTTGCCCTTGTGTTCGTATGGCTGGTATCAGCAGCCAAAAATATCCCTTCAGGCAGATAGTCCCCAAAAAGGTTCCACTCCATACCGTTTCCCCACCCATTTCCATGGTCACTTGTGTTTCGCAGTTTGTAGGCTTCACTTATACGGTGTGGCCCAAATTGCAGCAGGTACAGTATATGGCCCGGCCGGAGGTGGAAACTTGCCCAGCTAAGTGGCGAATCGCCGTTGCCATCTTTGGCATCAATTTGGGCGCCATTGGCCAGCAGGTATTCAATGGTAACACTATCGGCATAGGCGGCCGCGCGGTGCAGCGGCGTTTCGCCACGGGTGCGAACATCACGCATAAATGCACCGGTTTCCGCACCGTTAAGGGTGCGGGCGTTTACATCAGCACCATTATCCAACAAAAGTTTTACCGTATAAAAATAATAGGGACGGCCAGCCTTGGATAAGGCGCTGTGCAGTGCTGTTTCGTTGGTTCCCGGTACCCTTGCATTTACATTGGCCCCTTGTTGAATTAAAAAGTCACAAACCTTCCAGTGACCGAAAAAGGCAGCATTTCCCAACTCCTCATCCAGGTTCACACTTCCCAGGTTTCCGCCTGCATTTATTACTGCTTTTAATGCCGTTACATCATTGTAATACACCAGCCATTGCAAAGGTTTTACCTGTCCCTCCGTAAGAAATTCTTTCCAGTTCTCCAGCTTCAGCAATTCAAAAATAAAATCTGTACGGCCGCGGCTGATGGCTTTCATTACATCTTCCTTTCGCATAGAATGAACCCATTTTATTTATTCATTTATAATTTCTGCCTCTCCAATAGTCCTGATCACAATCCTGCTTACAGGGCCATCCCCTTCTGCAGAAAAGTTACAATCATATTTCAGGGAATGGGTTCCTTTTGAAAGGATAGGAAGGGCCTGGGAAACGGAGATATCCCTTATGAACTTTCCTTTGCTATTATAGAGTTTGATTGTTTTTCCGTCGGCTACCACAGAACTGCCTGTATCAAAGGTACCCGCAATTTCAATACGGGCATAATGATCAAGCTCCAGAACGGGATTGGCAACCGTTCCTGTTTTGCCCATAAAAGTCAGGTTAAAATTAAACGGCTGATCCCCCTCTTTTTGTTCAAAACTGAATTCAGAAAATGTGGGCTGCCCGGGCTGAACCAATTGTTTTTCATGCTGAAAGCTATGCTTACGGAAGGGAAATAGTTTCCAGCTTTCGCCAACCTTTTCAAGATGAAAATCATTGGCCGGATTTTTCAAACGGGCAAGCTGTTCTGATGAAAATATCCTTTTGGCAGAAGCATCCTGCCAGAGTTTGATTTGGTAAAGCAATTGATCTGTTTGGGGATTATCCTTTAAACTAGGGTAGCGTGCCACCAAAGCAAAGCCTGCGTGGTAACCGGCAGCACGCGCCATCATCCACTCAATATCTTCCAGCCCAGTGGTGGCAGAAAGCAAAAACCAACCCAGCATGTTGGGCATATAATTGCGTTCGAGAAAAGGCTGATTCCCGAGCCGGTAATCGCCCTGCGATTCACGAAAACCACCATACCAGGGCTCGCCCCAGTTCCAGTAATGGCTGATATGCCAGTAATAATGGCTCGACCGGCTTGTACCATTTACCAGTGTATGTTTGGTATCGCGGAATACCTTTTCGGCAAATGCCTGTACGGCATAATCCCCTTCGCCAGACGACATAGCACCTTCGTGTCCATCAAAATCCATATGCGAAACACCGGTTTCATTAAAAAACCGGGCCATGTTGCCGGCAATCTCCTGCTGAAGGCTGAACTTGGGAAACAAGGTGTTGTAGGGATAATCCATCAGCATATTTGCTGTTTCGTTTTTGCTATGCCCCGAAGGCCTTGTACCAAAAGCGCCTCGCTGACAATCGAGCAAATAATAGGGGGCACTTGCCGAAACCTCCCGAAAACGAATAATTTCTTCCCCAATCCTTACTGCATGCAGGGTACTTTGTTCCAGGTTGAGAAAATAAGTATTGGACAACACCGGGATAGATGTAGCATTCGCATCAATATCTCCTGCAAGTTGGGAGGAGCCGGTTACAGCAAGCCTTTTATCGGGAACGGGCGACACATAGGGATCATTGGTATTAATAAAAGTGGTTAAGGTGTGTACACCAATCCTTAGCCCAAGTGCATTTGCTTTTTCCACGCATTTTTTCATACCTGCAATTCCATTTGGAAACCTGACCGAATCCAGTATAAAATGCCCCCAAGACTGAAACGGACCTTCGTGGTAAAGAGAAATCAACCCCGCTTTTTTGGTATAGGCAAGCATTTCATCAATGTTCTCTTCATTAAAGTCCGCAATCAGGTAAGCCCTGCCGGTAAGACGCGATTCTTTATGCCAAACACCGTTTATGGTTGGGTGTGGAAGCCCTTCTGCCAGCTCAATTTTCCCGATTCTTTCAAGTACCTCGTTTTCAGGGCAACCAAAAAGGGCAATGGCAGAACCCACCACCGTTTCGCCGGGCAAGGGAGCCACTTCCATATCCGGATATTTTTGTCCCCATACACTAAGCCTGCGTGCCCGGTCCCTGTTGAGGCTATATGCCTGTAAACTGCTGCCATAAGGCTGTGCTACCGCAGTATTTCCCCTCGAATCATCGGAACCGCCTTCGTTGCCCAAAATCCCACCTATTGTTTTTGCATTTAAAGCCTGCAGCCCAATGGCATACGTATCATTTCGAACCACGCCAACCACTTCCCCAATTGTTTTTCCAATTGTGGTGGGAAACGGGCCCCAGCAAATCGCTTTGATCATTTCCTTATTGGATGCAGTAACCACTTTGAAACTGATGTGTGTGGGGGTTGTAAAAACTTTCAATTCAACCTGAATTTTACGGGCTGGATAGTGCAACTTAAGCACTTTGGTTTTTTCATTAAATTCAGCTTTACCCGGCTGTTCCCAGGCAGTATCCCATTTTATTTGTAATAAAGGTGAAGATTGCCCTTTTGCCAGGTAATTTATACCGGCTGAAGGCTCCCGGAGGATGGTTACCATGCCCGTTTCCGAAACCTGCATGTCAAATCCGGGTATTTTAAAAGAGGATTGTCCAAACCCTTTTACAAAAATTGCACAGAGGCAAAAGCATAACCCTATTTCCTTTCTCATACATCCATACAATCATGCCTTAAATAGCATAATACACAAATGTATGGCTTTAAATAGTGATTTATCTTAGGGTAAAGCGAATGCCTGCATATCCCCTGATGCCTTGATTGGGTGCAAACATATAGGTAGGATCGAAGGTTAGGGCATTGGGATTATCGGGGGTAGCCACCACCTGTCCGTGTTGGTCGAAAACAACATTTTTATCAAAGGGATCAAATGGGCGGGCAATGCTGTTGGCCGGTGGTGTATAGTTCAGCAGGTTTTTTATACCGCCATAAACTTCCCATTGCTGACCGAATAACTTGGTAACCTGTATATTCTGCAGGCTCCACCACGGCGATTCACCCGCACGGTTGTCCAACGGGCCAAGCAACGGAAGCAGCATTGGGCTATACACATTTCCTGTGTAATCAATGTTAAGCCTGAGTGAGGAAAAATTGTATCCAACACTCCATACTCCCTGGAAACGCTCGGTAAGTAATTGACGTTGTGTAATCCCGTTTTCAGTAAAATTCACATCCATCAGTGTACCGCCTGCAAGTATCTTCAATCCATTCATAAAAATGATATCGGCATTTATGCCAATACCCCTGGAAACGGCGTGTCCATCCAGGTTTCCATAAATTATTTTATTGGGATCGGTTATATAATCCGGTATAATCCTGTTGTTGAAATAAGTGTAAAATACCGTGCCATCAAAACCAATGGAGGTTCCCCCTTTCAAATATATTTTCTTTACAAAATTTATATTACCGTTCCATGATTTTTCAGGTTTCAGTTCATCAGTAAACATAACCTGTCTTGCACCGGTTAATGCGGCATGGTCTTCGGTAAATACATTGGCAACCCGGTAGCCGTTACCTATGCCAACACGTAGCGTGTTCTTTTTGTTTTTTGAAACCAGTTTATAATTGATACGTGGCGTCAGCACACTTCCATGAAGGGAATTGTAATCGTATCGGAGCCCAACAAGTAATTTATTACGTTCATTAATGGCTAATTCGTCCTGTACAAATACACCTGGCAACTGAATAACGGATGGACTATTGAACATGGTACCCAATGAATCATAACGGGCAGTGGCAGAAGTATTGTCATCGTACCAGGTGTAGCGGTAGGTGGCTCCAAGCAAAAGATCGTGGTTGCCCCTGTTTTTAAACCAGGTAAACTGACCAAATCCTA
>ERZ795056.4056-NODE-4056-length-15321-cov-15.265295_pt1 | contig 15321 bp, 12 predicted proteins | sample MGYA00375140_ERZ795056 | MGnify/ENA primary metagenome ERZ795056 (study PRJEB30185, sample SAMN05720227) | activated sludge metagenome | isolation source: Anaerobic digester | place: USA | collected 2015-03-09 ... | reverse complement strand
CCGCTCCCGCAGCGGCTCCGGCAGCAGCACCCGCTCCTGCAGCCAATGTGATCAAAATTGGTCACGTTGGCCCCACCAGCGGTGCCATTGCCCACTTGGGCAAGGACAACGAAAATGGCGCCAAGATGGCCATTGACGAACTCAACGCCAAGGGCGTGACCATTGGTGGTCAAAAGGTCACCCTGGAATTGATGCCTGAAGATGACGCTGGTGACCCGAAGCAGGGTACAGCTGCTGCACAAAAGCTGGCTGATGCCAAAGTTGCCGGTGTGATCGGTCACCTGAATTCTGGAACCTCCATCCCTGCATCCAAGATTTACAGCGACGCCAATATTCCCCAGATTTCTCCATCTGCTACCAACCCCAAGTTCACCCGCCAAGGCTACAAGACCACGTTCCGTGTGGTGGCTGACGATGTGCATCTGGGCAGCACCCTTGGCAAATACGCAGTCTCCACCCTCAAAGGCAAGTCCATTGGCGTTATTGATGACCGTACCGCCTACGGCCAGGGCGTTGCTGAAGAGTTCAAGAAAGCTGTTGAAGCTGCGGGCGGCAAGATCGCTGGTCACGAGTTCACTACCGACAAGGCAACCGACTTCAACGCCATCCTGACCACCCTCAAGGGCAAGAAAGTAGACGTCGTGTTCTTCGGTGGCATGGACGCTGTTGCAGGCCCGATGATCAAGCAGATGGCTCAGCTGGGCATCAAGGCCAAGTTCATGGGCGGCGATGGCATTTGCTCCAGCGAACTGCCAAAACTGGCTGGCGACGCAATGAAAGACGATATGGTCTATTGCGCTGAAGCCGGTGGTGTTGAGGGCGAGCAAAAAGTCGGTATGGAAAAATTCAAAGCTGACTTTAAGACCAAATTCGGTGCTGATGTGCAGGTGTATGCACCTTACGTCTACGATGCTTTGAACGTGATGGTTGCAGCTATGGTCAAGGCTGATTCGGCTGATCCTGCCAAGTACCTGCCTGTACTGGCTGCTACCGCTGACTACAAAGGCGTGACCGGCAATATCTCCTTTGACGAAAAAGGCGACATCAAAAACGGCGCCCTGACACTTATGACCTACAAAGGTGGCAAGCGTACCGAACTGGCTGTGATTCGCTAATCCGGATTAACGACCCCAAGCAAAAGGCCCCGCAATGCGGGGCCTTTTCTTTTTCTGGCGGAGCAGGCGGGATTCGAACCCGCGGAGGGCTATTAACCCTCACACGCTTTCCAGGCGTGCGACTTAAACCGCTCATCCACCGCTCCAGCGTGCGCAATTGTATCAGGGCGAAGCGTTAGGTTTTTTGCACCTGCACCATCTTCATTGCGGATGAAATAAGAGCAGACACCTCCGTCATATTGCTGGGCACAACCAGCGTGGTGGTGGCATCTGACGCCACGCGGGAATAAGCGTCCACAGCTTTCTCGGCTACCTTGAGCTGCACGGCCTGTTCGCCGCCAGGCTGGCGAATAGCGGCCGCAATGCGCTCGATCGCCTGCCCTGTGGCCTCAGCCACAGCCAGGATGGATTGGGCATCACCCTGCGCCTTGTTGATGACCGCCTGTTTCTCACCTTCCGACCGGGCGATGAAAGCCTCGCGCTCACCTGTCGCGATGTTGATCTGCTCCTGACGACGCCCCTCAGACGCCGCAATCAGTGCCCGCTTTTCACGTTCAGCGGTGATTTGCGACTGCATGGCATGCAGAATTTCCTTCGGCGGCGTCAAATCTTTGATCTCGTACCGAAGCACCTTGACACCCCAGTTCAGTGCCGCTTCATCAATAGCCTGAACCACCTGGGCGTTGATGATGTCACGCTCTTCAAATGTCTTGTCCAGCTCCAGCTTGCCGATGACGCTGCGCAGCGATGTCTGGGCGAGTTGGGTGATGGCAATGATGTAGTTCGATGAGCCGTAGCTGGCGCGCATGGGGTCGGTAACCTGGAAATACAAGATGCCGTCCACTTGCAGCTGGGTGTTGTCCCGGGTGATGCAAACCTGGCTGGGCACATCCAGAGGAACCTCCTTGAGGCTGTGCTTGTAGGCCACGCGGTCGATGAACGGCACAAGGAAATTCAGGCCGGGTGTGAGGGAGGCATGGTATTTACCTAGGCGCTCAACCACCCAGGAATTTTGCTGCGGCACGACCTTGATGGATCGTGTGATGAAGATGACAGCGATAACAAATATGACTAGGGCGACTTCCATGATGATCCTTTATTGGAGTTAGAGTTTGTCGACAAGAAGGCGGTTACCCACGAGCTCAGAAACCCGGTGAGCGCCTGCTGAAGGGGAAACGCCTGCGCGGTGAATGGCGGTCCAGTTGGCGCCACGGTACTTTACCGTCGCAGAGCCATCAGCAGACCATGAATCGATCTGAACGGTTTCCCCCACATCCAGATTGACACTGCGCATGGCACGTGCGGATGGGTCAGATGCCCGTTTCTTTCGGAGCTGGTGCCACACCACGACCGCGCCACCGCCAATTCCCGCTGCCACTAGCAGTTGAGCCACTATTGCTGCCCCTAAATGGGCAGCAATGGCCGCCGCAGCCATGCCTACGGCCAGCATGAGCAAGTAAAAGGTGCCTGTCAGCAGTTCCACGGCCACAGCCGCGCCCGCCAGTAACCACCAGATCGTTGATGGGGCCATACACACTCCTTTGTCTTCGTTGCACCACATTCTGGGGCAAATCCGTGGCAACGCAGAACAGCTGCCACATTAATTCCTTACACTTCGCGCCTGTTTCTTTTTTTTGCCAATTGCCTGCTGGCCCGGAGCACCCCATGAAATTTCGCTTTCCCATCGTCATCATTGACGAAGACTTCCGCTCCGAGAACACGTCCGGCTTGGGTATTCGCGCCTTGGCACAGGCCATTGAGGGCGAGGGGTTTGAGGTTCTGGGCGTCACCAGCTACGGCGATCTGAGCCAGTTTGCCCAGCAACAAAGCCGGGCCAGTGCGTTCATTCTGTCCATTGATGATGAGGAGTTCACGCCCGGCCCCGACCTGGATCCGGCCGTGCTGAACCTGCGCCATTTCATTGAAGAGGTGCGCCGCAAAAACCTCGACGTGCCCATTTATGTCTATGGCGAGACCAAAACAAGCCGCCACATTCCGAACGACATCCTGCGTGAGCTGCACGGCTTCATCCACATGTTCGAGGACACGCCAGAGTTTGTGGCGCGCCACATCATTCGCGAAGCCAAGAGCTACCTGGAAGGTGTGCAGCCACCGTTCTTCAAAGCCTTGCTGGACTACGCGGAAGATGGCTCCTACTCTTGGCATTGCCCGGGTCACTCGGGTGGTGTGGCGTTTCTGAAGAGCCCGGTAGGCCAGATGTTTCATCAGTTTTTTGGTGAAAACATGCTGCGCGCCGACGTGTGCAACGCTGTGGAGGAACTGGGCCAGTTGCTGGACCACGATGGTGCCATTGGGGCCAGTGAGCGCAATGCGGCGCGCATCTTCAATGCCGACCACTGCTTCTTTGTGACCAACGGGACCAGCACCTCCAACAAGATGGTGTGGCACCACACGGTGGCGCCCGGCGATGTGGTCGTTGTAGACCGCAACTGCCACAAGTCCATCCTGCATTCCATCATCATGACCGGCTCCATTCCGGTATTTTTGAAGCCCACACGCAATCACTTCGGCATCATCGGCCCCATTCCGCAGAGTGAGTTTGAACCAGCGGCCATCAAGGCCAAGATCAAGGCCAATCCCTTGCTCAAGGGCGTGGATGCTGACAAGGTCAAACCGCGCGTATTGACCATCACGCAATCAACCTACGATGGCGTGCTGTACAACACCGAGACTATCAAGGGCATGCTGGACGGCTACGTGGACAACCTGCATTTCGACGAAGCCTGGTTGCCCCACGCGGCGTTTCATCCGTTTTATGGCTCGTATCACGCCATGGGCAAGAAGCGGGTGCGTCCGAAGCATGCGGTGGTTTATGCCACGCAATCCATCCACAAACTGCTCGCCGGCATCAGCCAGGCCAGCCACGTGCTGGTGCAGGATGCACAAAACACCAAACTGGACCGGCATCTGTTCAACGAAGCCTACCTGATGCACACGTCCACCTCGCCGCAGTACAGCATCATTGCCAGCTGCGATGTGGCCGCCGCCATGATGGAGCCACCCGGTGGCACCGCGCTGGTGGAAGAAAGCATTGCCGAAGCACTGGATTTCCGTCGCGCGATGCGCAAGATTGACGATGAATACGGTGAAGACTGGTGGTTTAAGGTCTGGGGCCCCGAGAAGTTCGCCGAAGAAGGCATTGGCCGCGCCGACGACTGGGTCATCAAGGGTGAATCCAAAAACGCCAAGGCCGGTGTCAACTGGCACGGCTTTGGCAAGATGGCGACCGGCTTCAACATGCTGGACCCGATCAAGTCCACCATCGTGACGCCGGGCATGGATTTAAACGGCAAGTTTGCCAAGACCGGCATTCCCGCCAGCATCGTGACCAAGTTTCTGGCCGAGCACGGCGTGGTGGTCGAGAAAACCGGGCTCTACAGCTTTTTCATCATGTTCACCATCGGCATTACCAAGGGCCGCTGGAACACCATGCTCACTGCCTTGCAACAGTTCAAGGACGACTACGCCAAAAACCAGCCGATGTGGCGAATCCTGCCGGAGTTCTGCCAGAAGTACCCCCGCTACGAAAAAATGGGCCTAGCCGATTTGTGCCAGCATATCCATGCGCTCTACGCAAAGTACGACATTGCACGTTTGACCACTGACATGTACCTGAGCGACCTGACGCCCGCCATGAAACCCAGCGACGCCTATGCGTACATTGCCCAGCGCAAGACCGAGCGGGTGGAGATTGACAAGCTGGAAGGCCGCATCACCGTCGGTCTGGTCACACCGTACCCACCGGGTATTCCGCTGTTGATCCCCGGCGAGGTGTTCAACAAGAAAATCGTGGACTATCTCAAGTTTTCACGCGAATTCAACGCCCAGTGCCCAGGGTTTGAGACCGACATTCACGGGCTGGTGGAAGAAGAGGGGGTAGACGGCAAGAAACACTACTATGCCGACTGTGTACGTCGATAGGGTTGGGTAATCATCGCGTACCTGCATGAAGCTGGCGAATCGCGGGATGCCACTGTCGTTCAAGCCGCGGAACCGGAAGGTCACCATCGTTCCTACCGCAGGCGGGTTACTGCGTTGGGCATCCTTGAGTCCGATCCCCAGCTTGAACCGTTGTGCGGGCTGTCCGGCCGAATCGCGTGGTTCGACTAGCAGGGGACCCGTTTTTCCCGCGTATTTGCCTTTTCCGGGTATGGACGCGATGACACGCGCCTCGGCATCCTCAAAGGCCTTGAATTTGAGTAGATCGTCGTTGCGCTGCGCCTTGTAAAGTGACGCACCGCGGTGCAGCATCAGGCCTTCGCCACCTTCACCTGTGCAACTGCCGGTACCCAGCCCTAGTTGACTCGGCTGACCTGGCTGGTCAAGAACGCAATACGCTCGGTGAATGTGCCACCTGCGGCGGGCGAGTCAAAGACCATAAACGCATACTATGCCAAGCCTCATCGTTTGGCCTCTGCTGCCGCACCGTGGAAACGGCTTTGGAAAACTGGCCTCAGCCTACCCACAGGTCGCCATTCGTCGGCGTCTCGGGCCAGGCCGCCCTGAACCGGCTGGCGCCGCATTGCGCTTGGCGCCAGGGTCAGCAGCTTTTCACCATAACAGTATCCGCGCACGCCGTCGTATTTCTCGCTGACCCAATAGTCCGGCAGGGAAACCCCACTTCGCTAGACCTTGGCCAGCATCAGGGGCGGCGCCAGTTCGCCGGCAAGCGCCGGTGGAACCTGGGTCAGCCAGCCCCCGATGGCCAGCACAAGTGGGAGCATTCTGGTTCGAAGACCGCGTGAGGGCCGTTGGTTGGCGTTGGAGACGGATGGGTTTAGCAGGGTCAGTCGCGGAGGTGTTTGCTGGGGCATGACGGGTTCCAGAAGTGCACCACAATGTAGCCCTATGAATTTGTCGCACCCTCCAACCATGAGCAACGATGACATCGAAAGTCTGGAGCGCGCCACGTTGGCCGCCGTTTCGCCCGAGGCCGTCGAAGAACTGGACGGTTGGCTTTTACCGTTTGACCGCGGCACGGTTGGCCGCGCCAAAAGCGCCGTGCCAATGTCACACTCCGTTGCCGATGAAACGCTGGTCGCCCAGATAGAAGCGCGGTACGCCGCCCGTGGCATGAAACCCATGTTTCGTGTTGCAACCGCGCCTTGCTTTGACATCTTTCGGCAGGAGTTGACGCGCCGTGGCTACGTGGCTGGCAAGCCCACGCTGGTGCAAACCGGTTCTGCCCGGACCATGCGCCAGGTTGCCACACAAACCGTCGCAGACATCTGCGATATACCAGACGACGCATGGGCGGCGCTCTTTCTGGGTGAAGGGTTTGACCCGGTGGATGGTGCCAGCCGCGTCAAATCCCTCAGTCGGGCGCTTGATTCTGTCTATGCCAGCCTGCGCCAGTCAGGCAGGACCGTGGCGGCGGGCGCGGGTTCCTACAGCAACGGCTGGGCCAGTGTGCATGGCATGCGCACGGATCGGGCTCATCGCGGGCAGGGTCTGGCAGGGCGGGTGCTGGCAGCGCTGGCAGATGAGGCCGCTCGCCGTGGCCTGGACCGGACGTTTTTGCAGGTGGAGTCAAGCAACCTTGCAGCGCAGGCGCTATACCGGCGCGCCGGCTTCACAACGGCCTGGGCCTACGAATACTGGTCTTTTGAGGCGTGAAAAGTACCTATAGCCTTTATAGGTTATGCATAAATAGCTACCAAATTAATAGCAGTTGGCAAGGCCGCCCACCGAGGCAGACTGCGCTTCAAACAGGGTCAGGCCGCGTCAGTTTCGCGGCTGATGCCCGCCGTGTGGCTGAAACCGCCATCCACATAAGTAATCTCCGCCGTTACGCCACCTGCCATGTCGGACAGCAGGAACGCAGCGACATTACCCACATCTTCAATCGTCACATTGCGGCGCAGTGGCGAAGCGTTAGCCACCATGCCCAGCAATTTGCCAAAGTCCTTGATGCCACTGGCTGCCAGCGTCTTGATGGGGCCGGCGCTGATGCCGTTGACCCGCATGCCACGTGGGCCCAGTGATTCGGCCAGATACCGCACGCTGGCTTCCAGGCTGGCCTTGGCCAGGCCCATGGTGTTGTAGTTCGGGATGGTGCGCAAAGCGCCCAGATAGGTTAGCGTCAGCAAGGCAGACTTGTCATTAAGGTAAGGCAGGGCCGCTTTGGCCATCGCCGGGAAGCTGTAGGCGCTGATGTCGTGAGCGATACGGAAGCTTTCGCGGTTCAGACCATCCAGAAAATCACCCGCAATGGCTTCACGCGGAGCAAAGCCGATGCCGTGCACAAAACCGTCGAACTTCGGCCACACCAGAGTCAAGTCGGTAAACAGTTTTGCAATCTGGGCATCGTCACCCACATCGCAGTCGTAGATTAGGCTGGAGCCAAAGTCGGCGGCAAACTCGGTGATGCGGTCCTTGAAACGCTCGCCCACGTAGCTGAAGGCCAGCTCGGCACCTTGAGAATGGCAAGCCTTGGCAATGCCGTAGGCAATGGAGCGGTTGCTCAGAACACCCGTGATCAACAATTTTTTGCCGGTCAGAAAACCCATTTATTTGTCTCCAGAAAATTTCCTGCAGAATTGTCGCATGCGAAGTTTGCTGATCTGGGGGTTTTTGGCTGTTTGCGCGCCGTCATGGGCCGCACACGGCTACGCGTTGTGGGGCGACCTGAAATACCCGGCGAACTTCCGTCACTTCGACTATGTGAACCCCGACGCCCCCAAACGTGGCGAATTGCGGCTGGTCAGTAACCTGCGGGTGTCCACCTTTGACAAATACAACCCGTTCACTATCAAGGGCAACGCCCCGGCTTACCTGTCGGACCTGATGTTTGACACCCTGCTTACCGGTTCGCTGGACGAAACCGGCTCGGGTTACGGCCTGCTGGCCAGCGATGTGGAGGTGGCCGCAGATGGCAAGAGCGCATTGTTCAAAATTCGCTCGCAGGCCCGCTTTCACAATGGCGACCCGGTGCTGGCAGTGGATGTCAAACACAGTTATGACACGCTGATGGGCCCTTTCACTTCACCTGCCTACAAAAATATCCTCGAAGATGTGGCCGGGCTGGATGTGGTGGATGAACGCACCGTGCGCTACCGGTTCAAAAAACCCAATCGCGAACTCCCGCTGACCGTGGGCGGTCTGCCGGTGTTCAGCCGGCAGTGGGGCGTGGAGAGCGGCAAGCCCAAGCCGTTCGACACGGTGGTGACGGACATCCCGATTGGCAGCGGGCCCTACAAAATCGGCCCCGTACGCTTTGGCAAGGACATCACCTACGTGCGTGACCCCAACTACTGGGCAAAAAACCTGAACGCGCGCCGCGGTACCAGCAACTTCGAGCGCATCACCGTGAAGATCTACAAGGACAACACGGCCAGGCTGGAAGCGCTGAAAGCCGGGGAGTTCGATTTGATGCGGTTTTTCTCGGCAGGCGACTGGGCACGCCGGGTCAGCGGCAAACGTTTTGACACGGGTGAGCTCGTCAAAACCGAGTTCAAACACCGGTTGCCATCCGGTTTCCAGAGCTACGTGCTCAATACGCGGCGCGACCAGTTCAAGGACGTGCGGGTGCGTGAAGCGCTCGGACTGGCCATGGACTACGAATGGATGAATCGCCAGCTGTTCTACAACGCCTACCAGCGGGTGCAGGGCCTGTTTGGCAACACCGACTGTCAGGCTAGTGGACTGCCTAGCCCGGAAGAAATGGCGCTGATGGAGCCGTGGCGCAAGGACATTCCCGCTGCCGCGTTCGGTCCGATGTTTGCGGCACCCCGTACGGATGGCGACTCGTCGCTGCGGGCAAATCTGCGCAAGGCGCAAGCGCTGCTGAAAGATGCCGGCTGGGAGGTGCGTGACGGCGCCTTGCGCAATGCACAGGGCAAGGCGTTTGAAATCGAATACCTGGACAGCAATGAGTCCGGTGCGCGCGTCGTGTCGCCCTGGGCTCGAAACCTTGAAAAGCTCGGCATCAAGTTGAACTTTCGACCCGTGGACTTCGCGCTGTACCAGCAGCGGCTGCAAAAGTTTGAGTTCGACATTAGCTCGCTGGCATATGGCGGCACACACAACCCCGGGCAGGAATACGCCGACATTTTTGGCTCGAAGGCAGCGGACACGGAAGACTCCGGTAACCTGTCGGGTGTGAAAAATCCTGCCATCGATGCCTTGGTTACTCAGATGACCAGCGCAAAAATCAAAGCTGAGTTGCTGCCCGCCTGTCGTGCGCTTGAGCGTGTCGTGAGCCACAGCCATCTGCTGATTCCCCAGTGGACGGCGGGCACGCATCGCATGGTCTACAACGCCTGGCGTCTGGCCAAACCCGACGCCATGCCGCCTTATGCCGCCGGAGAAACCTGGGCCATTGACACCTGGTGGGCGAAATAATCATGCTGAGCTACATACTCAAACGGCTGTTGCTGATGGTGCCAACCCTGCTGGGAGTGCTGCTGATCACCTTCATGGTCGTGCAGTTTGTGCCTGGCGGCCCTGTGGAACAGTACATGGCCGAAGCCAAAGCAAAAACCGGCTCGGGATCGGGCGGCGAGGGCGGGGGGTTGTCCTACCGAGGCTCTCAAGGGGTAGACCCCAAACGCGTGGAACAGATCAAGGCCCTGTATGGCTTTGACAAGCCCGCGCCCGAGCGCTTCATGCAAATGCTGCGGCAGTTTGCGCGGTTTGATCTGGGCAAGAGCTTTTTCCAGAACAAAAGCGTAGCCGAACTCATTTGGGAGAAGATGCCGGTCTCCATCAGCCTAGGTCTGTGGACTTTTTTCATCAGTTATCTGGTTGCCGTTCCCTTGGGGGTGGCCAAGGCCGTGCGTGCCGGGTCGCGCTTTGACTTGGTCACAACCTTGCTGGTGCTGGTGGGTTACGCGATTCCGGGCTTTGTGCTGGGCGTAGCGCTGCTGGTCATCTTTGGTGGTCAGTTGCAGTGGTTCCCGCTGCGCGGGTTGACCTCCAGCAATTGGGATGAACTGACCTGGGGGGCGCGTATAGTGGATTACATCTGGCACATCGCCATGCCGGTAACAGCCATGGTGCTGGGCAGCTTTGCCGTCACGGCCATGCTGACCAAGAACGCGTTTCTGGAAGAAATCCGCAAGCAGTACGTGGTGACCGCCCGGGCCAAAGGTTTGGGTGAAAAGCAGGTGTTGTGGAAACACGTGTTCCGTAACGCGCTGATTCCCATCATCACCGGGTTTCCGGCAGCGTTCATCGGAGCGTTTTTCACCGGTTCGCTGCTGATCGAAACACTGTTTTCTCTCGATGGGCTGGGCCTGCTGAGTTATGAGAGCGTCATCCGCCGTGACTACCCGGTGGTTATGGGCACGCTGTATTTCTTCACGTTGATTGGCCTGGTCACCAAGCTGATTTCCGATTTGTCTTATATCTGGGTGGATCCGCGTGTCAAGTTTGACTAAGCCCACCCAAGTGGCCTCACTTTCGCCCTCGCAGCGCGCCTGGCAGCGGTTCAGGCGCAATCGTCTGGGGTACTGGAGCCTGGTGATCTTCTGCGGGCTGGTGGTGTTGAGCCTGTTTGCCGAACTGATCTCCAATGAACGACCGATGATCGTGCGTTACGAGGGGACAACCTATTTCCCAATGGTGAAAGACTATCCGGAGAAGACGTTTGGCGGCGACTTTGACACCACGACGGATTACCTTGACCCCTTCATCCGGGAGCGACTGGCCAAAGACGGCAACTGGGCGCTGTTCGCACCCAACCCCTATGGCCCGAAAACGCTGAACTACTTCGCCAAAGAGCCCAATCCGTCGCGTCCAACGCGGGACAACCTTTTTGGCACCGACGACCGCGGGCGTGATCTGCTGGCGCAGCTGATTTACGGCTTTCGGGTCAGCGTGCTGTTTGCGCTGGCGCTCACCTTCACCGGTGTGCTGTTGGGCGTGATCACGGGCGCGATTCAGGGGTTTTTTGGCGGCAAAACGGATCTGGCGTTCCAGCGGTTCATTGAAATCTGGAGCTCTATGCCGGAGCTGTACCTGCTGATTATCTTCAGTGCCGTTTTTGCACCGAGCATTGCTTTGTTGCTGATCCTGCTCAGCCTGTTTGGCTGGATGGGCCTGTCGGACTATGTACGGGCCGAGTTCCTACGTAACCGCCAACTCGACTACGTGCGGGCCGCACGGGCGCTGGGCGTGGGCAACTGGCACATCATCACGCGGCACATCCTGCCCAACAGCCTGACGCCCGTCGTGACATTTTTGCCGTTTCGCATGAGCGGCGCGATTCTGGCGCTAACCTCGCTTGACTTTCTGGGTCTGGGCGTGCCGCCGGGGACGCCCTCGCTGGGCGAACTGCTGTCTCAGGGCAAAAACAATATCGACGCCTGGTGGATTTCCCTCTCTACCTTTGGCGTACTGGTCATTACCTTACTGCTGTTGACGTTCATGGGTGACGCCCTGCGCGACGCGCTGGACCCCAGAAAGTCCGATACATGAGTTCCTTCCGTACGCCTCTTCTGGACGTGAAAGGGCTGCGCGTGTCTTTCGGTGGCAACGAAGTCGTCAAGGGAATCGATTTCTCCATTGCCCCAGGCGAAAAACTGGCATTGGTGGGTGAATCAGGCTCCGGCAAAACGGTCACGGCACTCAGCTTGCTCCGTCTGGTGACCAACGCAAGCTTGAGCGGCAGCGCCCGATTCGCAGGTGCCCGGATGGATGGCGGCCAGACGCCCGTCGATTTGATGACGATGCCCGAGCAGGCTCTGCGGGGCATCCGGGGGCGGGACATTGCCATGATCTTTCAGGAGCCGATGACCGCCCTGAACCCTTTGTTCACCATTGGTGATCAGATTGCCGAAATTATCCAGTTAAAACAGGGTCTGGCCCCAGTCGAATGTGCGCGAGTAGCTATTAAATTAATAGCGGATACCGGTATTTCCGAGGCCGCACGCCGAGCGCGTTCGTACCCACACCAGCTGTCTGGCGGGCAGCGCCAGCGGGCGATGATCGCCATGGCACTCGCCTGCAAACCCAAACTGCTGCTGGCCGATGAACCCACGACAGCGCTGGACGTGACCGTGCGCGGGCAGATACTGGATCTGCTGACCAGCCTGCAAAAAGAGTACGGGATGGCCGTGCTGATGATCACGCACGACCTGAATCTGGTGCGCCAGTTTGCCGATCGCGTGGCGGTGATGGAAAAGGGGCTGATCGTCGAACAAGGCCCCACCGCTGCTGTGTTTGCCAACCCCCAACACCCCTATACGGTCAAGCTGATCGACAGCAAACCTCTGCGCGATGTGGCGGAAGCCCTAGCGCCCACGCCAGCCGCACCCTTGGTGGACGCAAAAGGCCTGGGCGTAAATTACCCGGTGCCACTGCCAGGCTTTCGTGGCTGGTTTGGCAAAGGGCAGTTCGCGGCGCTCAAGCAGGTGAACTGCCAAGTGAAACCGGGTCAGACATTGGGCGTGATCGGTGAGTCCGGCTCCGGCAAATCCACGCTGGCGCTGGCCGTGCTCGGTCTGTTAACCTTTTCAGGTGAGTTGACGGTCATGGAAAAGACTTGGAGCAGCAATACGCAGCAGGACAAGGACATGCGTCGCACACTGCAGGTGGTTTTTCAGGATCCGTTCTCGTCGCTGTCCCCGCGGCTGACCATTGAAGAAATCGTCGGGGAAGGGCTTCTGGTTCATTTCCCTGAATTGTCGACCGATCAGCGACGGGAAAAAGTGGTGGACGCGCTGGCTGATGTGGGCATTGAATCGGCGCAGCTACAGGGTTTGCTAGCCCGTTATCCGCACGAATTTTCGGGTGGACAGCGCCAGCGGATTGCCATTGCCCGTGCGCTGGTGGTCCAGCCGCAGGTGCTGGTGCTGGATGAACCCACCAGCGCGCTGGATGTGACCATCCAGAAGCAGGTTTTGCAGCTACTACAACGTCTGCAGCGCGACCGGGGCCTGAGCTACCTGCTCATTACCCATGATGTGGACGTGATCCGCGCCATGGCGCACGATGTGATCGTCATGAAAGACGGGGAAATTGTGGAGTCCGGGCCAATATCGACGGTCTTTGATGCGCCCTCAAACGACTACACCCGGACTTTGCTGAAGTCCACGGAATAATCCGTTAAAAATCAAGGTACTTAGCACGAATTTGCAGTACAATCCTAGTTCACGACCAAACGGGCGGGTATCTACCGCCCGTTTTTTTTGGTCGATTGTTTTTAAGGTCGGTGAGTTGACGGCTTGATAGACGGCTTTACAGGCGGGTGGATTTCAATTGGCGCTGCAGGAAATTGTTGAACAAACGGTAACCGGTCTGGGATACGACCTCGTGGAGGTTGTTCGCTCGGCAGGTGGACTGTTGCGCATCACGATTGATTTGCCGTGGGCACCGTCAGACCAGGTTGCTGCGGAGCAGTTTGTCACGGTCGAAGACTGTGAGAAGGTGACCCGGCAACTGCTGTTTGCGCTGGAAGTGGATGGCGCTGACTTCAAGCGACTGGAAGTGTCGTCGCCTGGCATTGATCGCCCGTTACGGCATGAGAAAGATTTTGAGCGATTTGCTGGTCAGGTGATTGATGTCACTTTGAAGGCGCCCATGGGGGTTGCCGCGGCGGGTCAGGTGAGTGCCAACCGCAAGAAATTTCGCGGCACATTGGAGCGGGTGGTCCGCGCGGAAGGGCAGGACGGGGTAGCTTCATGGCAAATCGTCTGGAGCGACGAGCCAGTAGTCAAGCCAGGACAGCGGGTGAGCAAGAATCGGCCCCCTGCGCCGGTACAGGCCTTGGGGTTTGCGCTGGATGAGTTGCGGGAAGCCCGATTGGCACCGATAGTGAGTTTCAAGGGGCGTGGCGCCAAGGATTACGCGAGTGAGTAAGCGAACAGTTTTGTTGGGTTGGTATCAGTTTTTGTTGAATCGAGAGTTCAGGAGAGTCATGGCATGAATCGCGAAATGTTGATGTTGGTGGAAGCCATTTCACGCGAAAAAAGCGTCGAGCGTGATGTGGTGTTTGGGGCTGTTGAGGCAGCGCTGGCCCAGGCTACGAAGAAGCTTTACCCTGGTGAAGTGGATATCCGCGTGGCGGTGGATCGCGACAACGGCACTTACGAGACGTTCCGTCGCTGGCACGTGGTGCCCGATGAAGCGGGTCTGCAACTGCCTGAACAGGAAATCCTGCTGTTTGAAGCCAAAGAGCAGATTCCCGATATCGAGGTAGATGAGTACATTGAGGAAACGGTGGAGTCCGTGCCCATCGGTCGTATTGGCGCCATGGCGGCCAAGCAGGTCATCCTGCAGAAAATTCGCGATGCCGAGCGCGAAATGCTGCTCAACGACTTCATGTCGCGCGGCGACAAGATTTTCGTTGGCACCGTCAAGCGCATGGACAAGGGCGACATCATTGTTGAAAGCGGTCGTGTCGAAGGCCGCCTGCGACGTGGCGAGATGATCCCCAAAGAAAACCTTCGCTCCGGTGACCGTGTTCGCGCGATGATCATGGAAGTGGACCTGACGCTGCGTGGCGCGCCGATCATCCTTTCGCGCTCTGCGCCCGAGTTCATGATTGAGCTGTTCCGTCAGGAAGTGCCCGAGATCGAACAGGGCTTGCTAGAGATCAAATCCTGCGCCCGTGACCCTGGCTCCCGTGCCAAGATTGCCGTTCTTTCGCATGACAAACGTGTAGACCCCATTGGCACCTGCGTTGGCGTGCGTGGCACCCGGGTAAACGGGGTGACCAATGAGCTGGCTGGCGAGCGTGTCGATATCGTGTTGTGGAGCGAAGACCCGGCGCAGTTCGTAATTGGTGCCCTGGCCCCCGCCAACGTGTCATCCATCGTGGTTGACGAAGAGCGTCACGCCATGGATGTGGTGGTGGATGAGGAAAATCTCGCCATTGCCATTGGGCGCGGCGGGCAGAACGTGCGCCTGGCTTCCGAGTTGACCGGCTGGAAAATCAACATCATGGATGCAGCCGAATCGGCTCAGAAGCAGGCCAACGAAACTGATTCCGGCCGCAAGCTGTTCATGGAAAAGCTGGATGTGGATGAGGAAATAGCCGATCTGCTGATCGCCGAAGGCTTCACCAGTCTGGAACAGATTGCCTACGTCCCGCTGGAGGAGATGCTGGAAATCGAAAGCTTTGACGAAGACACAGTCAACGAATTGCGCACCCGTGCAAAAGATGCATTGCTGACCATGGAAATCGCACACGAAGAAAACGTCGAAGAAGTCTCGATGGACCTGCGTGACCTGGAAGGCCTCA
>ERZ795056.4055-NODE-4055-length-15325-cov-5.874722_pt1 | contig 15325 bp, 18 predicted proteins | sample MGYA00375140_ERZ795056 | MGnify/ENA primary metagenome ERZ795056 (study PRJEB30185, sample SAMN05720227) | activated sludge metagenome | isolation source: Anaerobic digester | place: USA | collected 2015-03-09 ... | reverse complement strand
GCGGCCTCGGTTTATCTATCTGCAAACATATTATTGAAGCCCACGACCAAACCATACATGTACGCAGCAAACCGGATGTGGGTACTACCATTGGGTTTACGCTTGACAGGAGAAAAGACTAAGAGCCGGAAATTCCAAACGGAGGAAAATTCCAAATTTCAAACGGATTATATTCACATGGTATTCTGGAATTTGGAATTTAAATATCTGGAATTTTTTAGTACCAGGAATACGATTACGCCTGAGAAATACCCAATCATTGCACCGGCCCAAACATCAACCGGAAAGTGTTGCGAAAGATAAATACGGCTATAACCTACTATAATCGCAAGCAATAACAGCAGCCAGCTATACCAGCGATAGGGCAGCGTCAGAATAAGCACCATAGCAAAGGCAAATGCCGAAGCAGTATGCCCCGAAGGAAAACTGCCCTTCATATGAACTTCGAGACCGGGCACCTGGTAAATGGTTTCCCCAATTGCTTCAAACCATGCTTTCGGCCGGGGCAAATTCAATATTTTTTTTCCCAGCTGGGCAAAAATCCCGGATAGAATGTAACTAATAAGGATGGCTACAGACAAAAAATATTGTTTTCTAATCCCAATTAAAATGGCTGTTACAATTATAAAAATACCATCTCCTAGGTGGGTGATATACCGGAAGAAAAAATCAGGAGCAGGGGAATGATACATTGTAAGCTGCCTGAAACCCTGCCCTTTATCCGTAGTTGCAATCCAGGTACCAAAAACGATCAGTAACAATCCCAAAAATGAAATTAGCAGCGCCCTTTCCCTAAATATGGTTCTTACGGATTGCATGCAGCAAAGATGAAGGAAAAAAAAATAATTTGGACGGAATAGAATATTCATCGTAATATTGCGATAAATAGTAAAAAATGGGTGCCACCAGGGCTGATGAATTTACCGTAAAAGACAACCGCGTAGCGCGTTATGCCAAGGCGCTTGCCCACCCGGCAAGGGTTGCCATATTGCGGATACTTGCCAAAAGACAGGCCTGTGTATGTGGCGATATTGTTGAAGAATTACCCCTGTCGCAAAGTACCGTTTCGCAGCACTTAAAGGAACTTAAAGCGGCCGGACTGATAAAAGGAGATATTGAAGGAGCAAGGGTTTGCTACTGTATTGACGAAAAAGAATGGGAAAACGCCCAAAAAGTTATGCAAAGCTTTTTTGGCACCCATGAGCCTTTCAGAGAAAAGTGTTGCTGATTTTTTTTGCTTTAATTCATCGCAATATTACGATACAATTTAAACACACAACAACATGACAAAAGAAGCAGAATTGAAAACACTGGTACAACAGAAGTACAGTGAAATTGCCCTGCAGGACAAGGGTATCAACCAAACATCCTGCTGCGGCGCAGGCAGTTGCAGTACCGAAGTGTACAACATTATGAGCGAAGACTACCAGGAACTGGAGGGTTACAATGCCGATGCGGACCTTGGGCTTGGCTGTGGCTTACCTACACAATTTGCCCGGATTAAAAAAGGCGATACTGTAATTGACCTTGGCAGCGGGGCAGGCAACGATTGCTTTGTAGCCCGCCACGAAGCCGGCGAAACCGGTAAGGTGATTGGCATTGATTTTACCCCGGCCATGCTTGCCAAAGCAAGGGAAAATGCCGAAAAAAGGGGTTTCACCAATGTTGAATTCAGGCAGGGCGATATTGAAGACATGCCGGTTGGCGGCAATATTGCCGATGTGATTGTAAGCAACTGCGTGCTGAACCTTGTGCCCAATAAAAATGGCGTTTTCAAAGAAATTTACCGGGTACTGAAGCCCGGAGGGCATTTCAGCATATCGGATATTGTGCTGAAAGGCGAATTACCCGAAGCTCTGCAAAAAGACGCTGAAATGTATGCCGGCTGTGTGGCAGGCGCCATTCAGAAAGAAACCTATCTTGGTATGATTCATGCTAATGGGTTTGAAGAAGTAACCGTGCAAAAAGACAAGGCAATCATTATTCCCGACGATATCCTGGGCAGGTACTTATCTCCCGCTGAAATTGAATCGTTTAACAATGGCGAAACCGGCATCAGGAGCATTACCGTATTTGCGCGTAAGCCCCTGGAAGATAAATGCTGTGCACCGGGAGCAGGATGTTGTTGAGGCTAAAACCAAAAAAAGATAAATTCCAAATTCCATTGGAAAAATTACAAAATACTACAACGCTTTCGTTTTAAATAAATCAGCATCCTTTGGAATTTGGAATTTCAATATTAAATATTACCAAAAACAATATTAAATACAATGTCCGATTGTGCTCCTGCGCTTGAACGCAAAAAATTAAGTTTCCTCGACCGTTACCTAACGCTCTGGATCTTTATTGCAATGGCAATTGGCGTTGGGTTGGGTTACTTTTTACCAGGATCCTCCGGCTTCATCAATTCCTTTTCGAGCGGCACCACCAATATTCCGCTGGCAATTGGGCTGATACTGATGATGTACCCTCCGCTGGCCAAAGTTCGGTACGAAAAAATGGGGGAAGTATTCAAAAACACCAGGATACTGGGTGTTTCACTGCTGCTCAACTGGATCATAGGTCCCATCCTGATGTTTATATTGGCCATTACCTTTTTACGCGATTACCCGGAATACATGATGGGCCTGATACTTATTGGTATTGCCCGCTGCATAGCCATGGTAATTGTGTGGAACGAACTCGCCGAAGGAAGCCGCGAATATGCCGCCGGACTGGTGGCGCTCAACAGTATCTTCCAGGTTTTGCTTTATAGCGTATATGCATGGCTATTCATCACAGTGTTGCCGCCATTGGTAGGGCTAAAAGGATTTGAAGTGGATATCACCATCGGGCAAATTGCAGAAAGTGTAGCCATTTACCTAGGCATTCCCTTTGCAGCAGGGGTAATCAGCCGCTATGCATTGATAAAATGGAAGGGGGAAGACTGGTTTCAAAACAAATATGTTCCGTTCATTTCGCCCATCACCCTGGTGGCCTTGCTGTTCACCATTGTCATCATGTTCAGCCTGAAAGGCCAACTGATTGTGGAAATACCTTTTGATGTCCTCAGAATTGCACTGCCCCTTGTTATTTATTTCGCCATTATGTTCCTCGTGAGCTTTTTTATTGGCAAAAAAATGGGTGCCGATTATTCGAAAAATGCCTCCATTGCCTTTACGGCTGCAGGTAATAATTTTGAACTTGCCATTGCGGTGGCAATCGGTGTATTTGGCATCAACAGCGGGCAGGCTTTTGCAGGGGTCATTGGGCCGTTGGTAGAAGTGCCGGCGTTGATTGCACTGGTGAATGTGGCTTTTTGGCTGAAGAGAAAATATTACGTATAGTTAAAAGCAACCAAATAAATTTTTAAAGAAAATAACTTCGAGAAAAATCATATTTGGGGTGTCGGGTCTTTTGATTAAGAAAAAAATTACCTTACCAATCATAAAATACATCATAGAGGTCAACTGCTTGTGTATCTCAGACTTTGTGGCCTGAAATCACCAAAATATGTTGGTTGGTAAATCAATTAATGAAGAAAAGGAAACTTCAACTAACAGCATAAATAAGCCATACCCCAATCATCATTGCAAATGGTGAAATCAATTGAAAATAAAGGGGTTTCAATATTTCGGCGCTTTTCAGGGAAAACTGATGATGAAGCCTCCTTGGTACAAAAAACAGAACGCAGGAAGTTCCAAACATAAACCAACCAAACAGTTTGAAAATCTCGGGATACTTTGAGTAATCTGCATACAAAATCATTCCTATTGCCGGTATCATCCGGATGGTAATTTCGGCATAGTTGATCAGGTTCGTACTTCCGGCTTTCTGCAAAATTTGCCTTGCCTTGACCGGCTTAAAAAGCATTAAAAAACCTGTGAGAATAAAAAACAACCCAAAAATTACAACAATCAATTTTGAAAGCAACAATATCATTATTAAATCTTTTCTTTTAATCCGGATGATTCATACCATATCCTGCTAATCAAAACCATTTAATGGGGATCTTCCGGCACATTTTATTCTATAATCTCACCACCATTTCTCAAAAGCAATCAGCAACCATCAAGGGTATTTAACTACCTACACCAAGCCAAACAGGATGCCAATATAGTATAAACCTGTAAGAATAAATACTACCCCTGCCACAATCCGCATTACCTTTTCAATTCTGGTAATTACTTTAAAATAAACTCCTAACTTTTTGATGCTGAAAGCAATTATAAAGGCAAATAAGATAACAGGTAACCCGGTGCCAATGGAAAACAAAACCGGCACCATAAGCCCTGAGCCAACGGTCATGGGTATAAGCATGCCAAAAAAAAGGGCGCCGCTGTAGGGGCAAAATGCAAGCGCAAACAAGGCACCCAACCAAAAAGAACCCCAAATTCCCTGTTCTTTCAATCTTTCTGAAGCCTTATCAATCCAGGCACTACCTTTTAAAAAGTTCAGTTTGATTACATCGAGCATAATTAATCCAATCAACACCAGGATAAAACCCAAAAACTTTTCACCGGTGCCCTGAAAAAATTTTGCCACAGTAAATTCGCTCGCACCAAAATTTATGATGGCAGCAATGCAGGTATAACTTAACATGCGGCCCAAAGTATACAGTATGCCGCTCCATATTACCAGGTTTTTTTGGTTTACCTGACGGGCTATATAAGCGGTTGCCGAAATGTTGGTAGCAAGCGGGCAGGGTGCAATAGCCGTAATTAAACCAATGGCAAAAGCAGCAATCAGCGGTGCCTCTGCCTTTTGTGCAAGTTCTAGCAACCAATCCATATTACAGGGCTTTTTGAAATTCCTCAATATTTTTCTTCAACTCCCTGATAAACTTTTCCTTATTACCTACACTCAAAAAAGCACCCGCGGTTAAATCCTTTTTCCTGCCGGTTTGCGGATTGTATAAAAATAGAGAAGTGCCCGTGGCCTTAAACTGTTCGGCAAGGTTTTCGTTTTTTCTATCTTCCACATTGTAAAGCTTAAAGGGTACTCCCGGATAACTTTTCAGGGTTTCCCTTGAGTACTCCTCCATTTTATTGCAGGAGTAACAGCGATGCTCAAGGTGAAATTGGATGACTTCAACCTTTGGCAGCGCTTCAGCCTTCCTTGGAGGATTTCCTTGTGCAAATGAAGGCAGGCAAGCCCCGAAAAGGCTTCCCAGCACCAGGGCAAAACGAAAGATTTGATATTTCATAAAATTCAATTTTTGAATCACCTGAATAATAAACAAAGCGCCTGCTTAAAGAATAATATTAAACAGGTAGCCTGAAAAAATGATGCAAACTGCTACAACACCAAAAAACACACCAATCAGCCGCCAGGTCATAATCTTTTTCAGCAGGGTAGCTTCGGGTATGGAGAGGCCTACCACCGCCATCATAAAGGCAATGGCTGTACCAATGGGAATACCTTTCTCTACAAAAACCTGTATGATGGGCAATACGCCAGCCGCATTGCTGTACATGGGTACGCCCAGTATTACGGCAATGGGTACGGCAAAAGGATTGTCCTTACTGATATAGCTTTCAAAAAAACCAGTGGGAATGAACCCATGCATCAGCGCGCCGATGCCAATGCCAATGATGATGTACCAAAAAACACTTTTTATGATGGCTGTTGCTTCCCCGAAAATTTGTGGCAACCTCTGCGCAATGGTTTGATGCGCCTGTTCAAGGTCCCCTTCCCGTTCTGCCTTTGCCAGCAAATCCTGCACCCAGGGCGACAGGTATTTTTCAAGCCTTAGTTTTCCCAGGATGACTCCGCACAACACTCCCAGCAGGATACCGCTTGTTGCATAAATAATGGTTGCTTTCAGGCCAAACATACCTATGAACATAGCAAGCGCCACCTCGTTTACCAACGGAGAAGTGATGAGAAAGGCGAAGGTTACCCCTAATGGAATGCCGCCCTTTACAAAACCAATGAACAGGGGAACCGATGAACAGGAACAAAAAGGGGTAATCGCTCCGAAAACCGATGCGAGCAGATACTCCAACCCAAACAACCGGTTGCGCGATAGAAAATTCCTGATCTTTTCAACCGGAAAATACGAATTGACAATGCCCATTACCAGCGTAATCATAAAAAGCAGGATGAGTATTTTGATGGTGTCGTAAACAAAGAAATTCAGCGCTCCCCCAACCCGCGAACCGCGCGAAAGTTGCAGTACTGAAAAAATCAGCCAATCGGCAAGTTGTTGCAACCAGTCAAACATCGTTCCTGATGCCTAATATATAAGATTAAAAGGCGTTATCTGGTTAATACTAAATAGTCAGCAATTGCCTGATCTCAGACACATCAGCTACCCTTCCTTTAATTTTCACTACTTCGTCAATAATCAGTACAGGCGTAGTCAGCACATCATATTTAAACATCTCTTCGAGGTCCTCGATTTTTTCCACCTGCGCCTCAATGCCTGATTGCTTTACAGCTTCCAGTGCATTTGCATAAGTGGTTTTACATTTAGGGCAACCGGGGCCCAATACTTTAATATTTTTCATAGCTATTATTTTTAAAATAGACTCATCATGCTTTATTCGTCGTTTTACGAACATCCAGGGAAAAATTAATCAAGCAAGGCGGTCAACAACTTTTTAGCGAGGTCATAATTAGCGATATTGATACAATATTTTACGGTTGGTGGCGTAATATCGCCCTGTATCAATCCTGCATCCTTCAACTCATTCAGGTGTTGCGAAAGGGTAGATTTGGCAACAGGCAACTCCTGCGCCATATCGCCATGGTAGCAACACGCCTGCGAACGCAGTAATTGTAAAATGGCCACCCTTACCGGATGCCCCAATGCCTTGGCAAATCTTGCCACCTGTTCCTGGTCTGCGGTAAATTTTTTTACTTTTTTCAATTCCTGAATAGTTATTCGCAAATTTACGAACAACCTTGGATAGTAAATCATGACTTTCGTCAAGAAATGAGGTAGCAAGCTTAAAAAAATTATCTTTGATGGATTGGATATTGCATCCATATAAAACAAACGCGCTTCAATGAAAACCAAACTTTGGCAGTTTCTATTTTTCGTATTGAGTTCTGCTTTGCTACCATCTTATGGTTTTGCACAAGCTGTTGATTCAGCAAACCCGAAAGGCATTATAATTGTTCCAAAGTTAGAAAAGCCTAAAAAAGCTTCTGCTGTGAAAGAAAAAGATTTGGCGGGATATTTGCTGGTTTATTTTAAAGATCAAAATCAATCGGCATACCTTGCCGTTAGCCAGGATGGTTACACTTTTACTGATATCAATAAGGGGCAGCCACTCTTTATAGGTTCGCAATTGGCCGAACAAAAGGGTGTTCGCGACCCGCATATTACCCGGGGACCGGATGGCGCGTTTTACCTGGCCATGACCGACCTGCACATATTTGGGCAGCGGGCGGGCTTTCGCGACAGTGCATGGGAACGCCCATTGGCAAAGTATGGATGGGGTAATAACCGTGCACTCGTGCTGATGAAATCCTTTGACCTCGTACACTGGACCCTTGCTGATTTCAGGGTGGATAAGGCTTTTCCCGAACTGGGAGATATTGATTGCTCCTGGGCGCCACAAACCATTTATGATCAGCAAAAGAAAAAGATGATGGTGTATTTTACCATCCGCTACAACAATAAGGAGGCCAATATCTATTATTCCTATACCAATGATGATTTTACCAAACTGGAAACCACACCAAAAAAGATAACTGATATTGGCGGAATTGATGCAGACATCACCAAAGTGGGCGATAAATACCAGATGTTTTATGTGGGCGGCGCTAAAATTCTGCATGCCGTTTCCGATAAAATCAACCAGGATTTTAAAGCAGAAGAACGACGAATTGATCCGGAAAAAGTATCCACCGAAGCGCCCAACGTTTTCAAAAGAATTGGAACCGGTACCTATGTATTGATGTACGATGTGTATGGCCTGCGCCCAAGCAATATGGGCTTTAGCGAAACCACCGATTTTGTAACCTTTAAGGATATCGGGCATTTTAACGAAGGGGTAATGAAAGCGACCAATTTTACAAGCCCCAAACATGGCGCTGTAACATACCTGACCAAAAAGGAACTGAAAGCAATTTCCGATTATTGGAAGCTTGATTTACGAACAGACTAAAAGTAAATTTGTAACTGAAGTTCAATCCGCATTATTTGATTATCCGCAATTTTAAGCGGGGAAAGAGAAGCAAATACAGGAACTTTTGAAAGATAATACGTACCCTTGCTTCTGCACTATATGTCATTTGGTATAAACTGTATTAAACGGGTTAATTTGCTCAAAATAAATAATTAGTTCACCAAAAAACTTTAAAAAAATGTCATTTCAGGCTTACATAGACAATATAAAAGCAAAGACAGGAAAAACACCTGAAGACTTCAAAAAGCTTGCCGAAAAAAAAGGATTCCTGAAAAATGGGGAGATTGTACCCACAGTAAAAGCCACTGAAATAACCAATTGGCTGAAAGAAGAATTTGAACTGGGTCATGGGCATTCAATGGCTATTTATGCAACATTTAAAGGGAAGGAAAAATAGCTTCACCCTGAAAAAGCATCCAAGGTTTCACTTTGCCTGAATGGTACTATAAATCTTTCCCATTGAGCTTCTCTTAAGTTATAATGGTTGCAATTCAGCAAGTCTATCATAAGGAAAGCTGCACATAAATAGCAATCTTTTGTTCTTTTTGGTAGTATTAACGAAACAAAAAACCATTATTAAAGATTAAATGGAAAATTTCAAAAAGACAATAATTTTTGACAAGTCAGCAATCACCATTTATGACGCCCTGACCAAATCAATTTCAAACTGGTGGACGACCGCTTTTGAAGGTGCATCCAACATCCAGGGACAAACCTTTACCATTCGTTTTGGTACCAATGTCTTCAAAACTATGCGGGTTGAAGAATTAATACCAGGTAAAAGGGTGGTTTGGTTTGTAATTGACTCACTCATTGATATTCCGGAGCTTAAAAACAAAACAGAATGGATTTCTACGAAAATTGTTTGGGAAATATCCACTGTTAACGACCAAACAGAAGTCCAATTAACCCATTACGGGCTGACCCCACAGGTTGAATGCTACAATATTTGTGAAAGTGGCTGGCAAAATTTCACTCAAAGCCTTGCCGCATTCGTTATTACAGGCAATGGTAATCCCTTTAAAGCAGCATGAGCTTTATTAAGAAAAGTAACCAACAAAAAAAAATAAGGAAACAGGAGAAGAATAATTTCATTTATTCCCAAATCGCTTGCTTGTTTTGTAGTCCTTAACAAAATCTGAAAATTATTTGTTAATAGCTTTTTTGATTGACAGGTACCAAAATTTAAACTTCAATGATCAAAATTTTAATTTCAGCCTTAATTTTTTTATATTGCCATAGTAATGGACAAGTAAGCAGGTATGACCAGGTATTGGAAAATTACCACACCAAAAATAACTTTAATGGCGTGGTTTTGGTTGCCACAAATGGACAGGTTGATTATTTGAAAGCCATCGGCATTTCCAACCGGAAGTCCGGTTCAACCCTTAACACCACGTCGAAGTTTAAAATTGCTTCAATAACAAAAGCTTTTACCGCAGTACTGATTTTGCAACTTTACCAGCAGGGGAAAATTGACCTAAAAACTCCTTTTAAAAATTATTTTCCAGCCTATAAAGGGGAGGCGAAAAACAAAGTAACCATTGAGCACCTGCTTACCTACAGTTCAGGAATCCCCAACGAAGCCGAAAAACTTGAAATGAGATCTTATCAACTTCCCCTGTCCATTGATGAATACATAGATAAATACTGTAGCGGCAACCTTGAAACAATACCAGGAACCAAAAGCAACTATGGCAATACCGAGTACATCATTCTGCATAAAATTATTGAAAATGTGACCAAAAAATCCTTTCAGATTGTACTGCATGAGAATATACTAGGTCCATTAAACATGACAAACACCAATATGCTTTCCTCAAAAGAAAATATAATGGGGTTACCAGGTTCGTATACCTATGATGATAGCCTGAAAAGTTTTTCCCCTGATGAACCCTATCTGATTGAAAACTACTTTGGAGCAGGAGCCATGTATTCAACAGCGGAGGACTTATTGAAATTTGACTATGGTATTTTTAATTACCAACTGCTTAACCGGGCAAACACGGCACTTATGATTACCCCAAACAAGCAATTAAATGACGTGGCTTTTGGCGTATGGTATGCAGGTGGTTATGGCATATTCAGTAAGCCTTTTATTTACCGCACAGGGGGCATTTTAGGCTCCAGCGCAAATTGGATTCATACCATTGAGGATAAAAAAAGTATCATCGTGTTCAGTAATACCAATGCAACCAATCTTTATGAATTATCAGAACAGTTATATCTGGCAGGAACCGGAAAATAAACTATTACATCAGCCCTTAAAGAAACTTTCATTTCCCCTTTTCCATTCTATCCAATCTTCTCCTTAATTCATTCATCTCATTCCTTAATATCATATTCTCCTCGGCAAGCTGGGCGGTCCGCTTTTCGAGCGCCTGTATAGCAGCCATGTCTATGCCAATCATATCTATCGGGTTTACGGTGGTGTCGTTTCCTATTTTACCATACTTGTCGGTACCAAAAGCCTTGGAGAAATCCTGTGCCATAATGCCATAGTGGCGATGTATTGCCGGATCCTGCATTTTGTAATACCAGGAAAAGAATTCCAGGTTTTTCATTTTCTTTAAAATTTCCTCACCATCAAGCATCTCAAAGTTTTCTTTGCTATTTTCATCGCACATGGAAACCCATGCATTGCCCCCCGGTAAAATGCGTACGCCAAGATCAGCATATGCATCGTTGCTGATGAAATAATAGCCGCCATTAAACCTGGCTGCAAACTGGTCCTGAAATCCGATTGGTCTTAACCCCTTCTGTTCAGGATCACTATCGCCAAAAAAGAAAGAGCCCTTTTTGTTGTTAGTCGAAACATTGGTACCCAATGCAACTGAATGAAGACCCGATGCAAAAGTGTTTGATCCCATTGCGAAAGCAGCCTGTCCGCTTGCTGTGGTGTTGTGGCCCATAGCAGTGGCATACTGCCCACCGGCATACGAACGATATCCTAAGGCGGTAGAATACGCAGCTCCGGCAAAGGTATTAAATCCCATAGCTGTTGAAAAATCCCCGCCGGCAATCGATTTTGCCCCCATAGCCGTAGAAGCAAAACCGACGGCATTTGTCTTCGAGCCCATAGCAGTAGAAACAGACCCTTCTGCGATGGAGCCAAATCCCATAGCAGTTGAAATTCCACCAATGGCTTTGGTTTCTTCTCCCATGGCAGTAGCACTTTCACCACTCCCAATCGTTTCAATACCCAATGCTGTAGAATAATCCCCGCTGGCAATTGTACTCACCCCCATTGCTACTGAATGACGACCAACCTTTGCATTATCCCATTCTGTGCCATTTACCCAACCCGCACGAAAGGCTGATTTGGCGGGGTAAAACATGAGCCTGCTTCCCCGGCCAAGGTCGGGCATTAATGCCAAGGCGGATGATGTTCCGGTTATTAAAAAACCCTTTTCAAGGCTGGCACCGAGGTCAACATGCAAAATAGCAGCAGTGTTAGGTGCAGCACCGGTGGTATTAACCGCAACGCCTTGTGCAATGGCTTTTGATACAGAAAATACAATGAGCAGGGTGATGAATGGCAATGGTGAATGCAATTTTCTCATAATGAAACAAATTATTTATGAATAATGGGAGGCAATCAAAACCTTAATGGTAGTTCCCAAATATAAATAAATAAAATCGCACGCCATAGGAGAACCAGTTTCAACTGCAATGAGCTGGGAGGGAAAAACACGAAATGGCAATAACAGTTTTGTAAAAGTTGGGCTGAAATGGAATTGCACAAAAGAGAACACCCCGGTAAAAACCAGGGTGGTGCTGAGAAAATCTACTCTACGTATTGCTAACATTCTTTATTCAGGATGCTAAAATAAACGGGCAATATGAACAGATTATAACTTTAAAGTAAACAAAAGGTTATCTATTTTTTTACGGCTGGTCACCGGAGACTGAGGCTACTGATTGTGCTTTCAATTCCTTAAGTTTTATGGCAGTAATGCTGTCCATTGGCATATAAAAAAACCAACCGTCGGCTATAAAATACAAGTGGTTGCAGCTATCGCCCCGGTTACTGAAATAAACCGTTTGCATTGGATTGCCTCCCGCAAAAAAATGAATCTTCCCTTCTGAACGGCAATCCCTGACCTTTTCCAGTCTTTCAAAATGCTTATTCACGGATTGCTTCATGGGTATTATCACACTGCTGTCAGATGAAGGCAACCATGTATAAAACCGGGTGTACATTTTAGGGTCGCCATCAGGGTCGTTATAAAACAGTACTTCTACACTATCCGACTGCTGAATTCGTGGCTGAAATTCCAACCCGGTCAGGTGCCTGATGGATTCAAAATAGGCTTTGTTTGCATCAACAGGCTCCTGTTTCGCTGAATTGGTGCCACAGGCCATCAGCAACATAATTGCTATGCAAAAAAAAGAAAAGTATTTAAACATAAATAAAAAAACAAAAGGCGACTGTTTGCCAATATGACAAACAGTCGCCCATTTATATTAAAATGCAGATTAATAATTATTTGATTTGGGGGTAAAGCTTGTCCAACCACTAAGCCAGTTGCTGCTACCCGCACCAACCGCACCACGGTATGGGGTTTGTGTAAAGAAACTGCCCAAACCTGTAAAACCAGAACCACTTAATGCAGGGCTTCCGGCAACAGGGGTAAAGTTGGGAGCCGTAAGGGCAAATGGTGCGGTAAGGCCTATTGCTTCAGGTGTGGCATATTTGCTGTTACCTTCGGCAAGCGCTTTGGTTTCTACTTCAGCAGATGTCATGATTGGGTTGGTAGCCGCACGGAAGGATGCAGTGACGGCATGAACCAGGTTATTCTTAAAACTTGCACGGCCATCTTTATAGAATTGTACGGTACTATCATTTTCAACTGAAAAACCAGCTTTATTGTAACCCATCAGAATGGAATTATATACTTCGAATTGAGTTGCTGCCCTCCAACGCATATTAAAATTATGATTGGCTAGCACCGTACCATTTGAAGCAAGTTGATTATTGGGACCTACAAAAGTAAAATTAGACATAACAGGCCTGGTATATGGCTGTGCAGTTGTTCCGGTTCCATCATTGTTACATTCTATACCGTTTGCTGCATCACCTGCATCCACAAAATTGGGATCACGCAACGATATACCAAACTGAATATTTCCACGGTACCCAAAGTCAAAATCAAAATCATCATCGGCAGTAGCATAAGCAATCAGGTTTTTTGCATTCACTGTTCCGCCAAAAAATTCGTACGAATCATCATTACCATAAGAACATTGGATGTTCTCAATGATAGTACCGCTACCTACCCCACCAAGTGTAAGTGAGTTAATTTCCGAATTGGGGTCGGCGGCAATACCGGCAAACTCAATACGTACGTAACGCAGCGCACCGCTGTTATCATTGGCAACTGTACCGCCATAAGTGCGCGAAATACCACCTTCAATTACAGGGGGGGTGCTACGGTTGGTAGGTGCATTCCCAAGCAGCACAATACCGCCCCAATCGCCGGGCTGACGGGTAGCGGCAGGCCTTCCTGTAGTGAAAACAATAGGCTCCGACTGGGTACCTTCAGCAAAAAGTTTGGCACCCTTTTCAATAATCAGCGCTCCCTTTTGTACAGAATCACTCACAACTACAGTTCCGGGAGCAAAAGTCAGGGTTGAACCATTGGCTACATAAACGTACCCGCGCAGGGTGTACTTACCCTTGGGGAGTGTAACAGATGTTTCGAGTGTACCGGTAATAATTTTGGTACGTATAATTTCCTCCTGCTCGCTACCGCCTGTTTCACCACCTTCAGATGAATTATCAACACTTACTTTAATACAGGAAGAAAAAGAAATTGCGATGGCTGCAAGAATGATTGTCAGCTTTTTCATATTATTTTATTTGTGATTTACGTGATTGGCGAATAAGTCAATGAGTCAATGAGGTCAAAAATTCAGTGATTAAAAAGGCAGTTAAAGATTTAGGTCATAAGTAAATCCAAGGGTAAAGGTGGTTCCTGGAGTATAGCGTGTGTAAATACGGTCTATATCAGGATTGTAAGAACGTTCGCTTTTTGAGAAAGGCTTTTCATACAACAAAATATCCATGTTCAAAAGGTCACTTACGGTAAGCCTCACTTCACCGCGTTTTGAAAATACCTTTTTAGCAACCTGCAAATCGAGGAGGTGACGGGGCTTTTCATAGATATCGCCAAATACACCCTCGGCACCTACAAAGGTTAAACGAGGTCCGATATGATTATACAATATAGAAGAACTAAAACCACTTTCACTGTCATACTGGAATCCGGCATTTATCAAATAAGGGCTCTGTCCCTGTAATGGCCTGTTTACCGTAACTGACTTTGCATCACCGCCTGTTTCATTTATTAAGGTTACTTCGGAGAATATAACAGAAGCATTACCATTAAAATAAAGATTGTTCAAGAACTCACTTTCTTTATTCAAAAAATTCATTTTTTTTCTGAATTCAAATTCGGCACCATACAATATGGCAGATTCGGCATTTTGAAATTCATACTGACGACGAGTGGAAGCGCTACCGCTGTTAAGCCTTAGTTCAATAGGATCTTTAAAGCTTTTTACAAATGCCCCTGCCGAAAGCACTTCGCCGGCATTAGGATAAATCTCATATCGAATGTCCCCGTTGTAAATACTGGAGCGTGCAAGATCAGCATTACCGGAGGTAGACGCAATTTCTTCAAAATCAAAGAAAGCAAAAGGAGCTACTTCCCTAAATTCAGGCCTTGCGACAGTGCGGCTTCCCGCCATACGTATGTTAGAAGTAACGGAAGGAGAATAGGTAAGGTTAAAACTGGGCAACAGGTCAAATTTGTCGGAATTTACTTCAACATCTTTACTGGTATTGGTTTCCAGCACCTGCTCAAAATACTCTCCTCTTACACCCCAAACGAGTCTCCACTTGTCAGATAACTTGTTATCAAGCATCAAAAATCCATTGGAAAGGGCCGATGCACCTACGTACTGGTCGGATAGGTTTTGTAATGCCGTATTATATAAAAATCCATTGCCACCAAAGTTCCCCTTGTTAAAAATTACATCCGGAGCAAGTGCCAGGTAATCAAGGTCACGGGGTTCATCAACATTAAAAATAGTGGCCCGGAACTCGCGTACCCTTGCAAGACTTCCACCACCAATGGTAAATAATTGTTTGTTACCATTCCAATCAAATGGCATATCTAATTTGAGACTATAACCAACCC
>ERZ795056.4053-NODE-4053-length-15330-cov-8.611980_pt1 | contig 15330 bp, 11 predicted proteins | sample MGYA00375140_ERZ795056 | MGnify/ENA primary metagenome ERZ795056 (study PRJEB30185, sample SAMN05720227) | activated sludge metagenome | isolation source: Anaerobic digester | place: USA | collected 2015-03-09 ... | reverse complement strand
GGCAGCGGAAAATTGCGTTATCCTTTGCCTGTTTTGTTTTATTTCTTATTGGCGCGCCTTTAGGGTCCATTATCCGCAAAGGCGGTATTGGAGCGCCGCTTGTTTTTGGCATAAACTTTTTTGTTGTATTCCATTTGCTGAATACCCTGGGAGAAAAACTTGCCAAAGAAGGGGTAATAACCCCTTTTGGCGGTATGTGGCTTGCTTCTATGTTGCTTTTGCCCGTGGGTATTTTTCTCACTTACAAAGCCCTGAACGATTCTCAGTTGATGAACAAGGAGTTCTATTTCAGAACCTATACAAGGGTTAAAAACTGGTGGGCCAAAAGAAAGCAGCAAAAAAAGGATGATAAAATTGCCAGCCTTGCCCGAACCATTGAAACAGAAGAAACAGTTGATTCAAATATTTAAAAAACAAATGGTATGAACAGGAGATTTTTCTTAAAAAACAGTTCGCTCACTACTGCCGGTGTTATTACCTCGGCTGTGGCAATTGGACCCTTGCTTTCAGCCTGCGGTAGTTCAAAAAGCGGAACAGGAACAGGACCGGTAATGCCGGGATCGCCTGATTTTGAACAGAAGCCGCTGGGTTATGCATGGAATGCACTTGAGCCCGGTATTGATCCATCTACCATGGAGATTCACTATAGCCGTCATGCTGCTGCCTATACCAAAAACATGAAAGATGCCATAGAGGCCGAGGCCGTAGCCAAAGGAACAGGGCTGGAAACAATATTGGGAAGTATTTCAAAATATACCGCCAAAATGCGCAACAATGCAGGCGGGCATTATAATCATGAAAGTTTTTGGCGTTGGATGAAGCCCGGAGGCACCACCCTCTCAAAATCATTTCAGGGATCTCTTGAGCAGGGTTTTGGTTCAATAAGTGGCATGAAAAATCAGTTTAATGCCGCTGCTGCACAGCGTTTTGGCAGCGGATGGGCCTGGCTGGTATTAACCCCTCAAAAAAAACTGGTAATTGGCAGCACCCCCAATCAGGACAACCCACTGATGGATATTTCGGAACTGAAAGGATATCCGCTTTTGGGTCTTGATGTATGGGAACATGCTTATTACCTGAAATACCAGAACAAACGTGCCGATTATGTGGCCGCATGGTGGAATGTGGTAAACTGGGAAGAAGTGGAAAAAAGATACAATTGGGCATTAAAAGCATAAAACAACTTAAAATTTAAACGACCTGTATATGCAAACCGTAACGGTATGGAAAAAAGACCTTGAATTTGAAAGTATTTACGACGGCCATTCCATTGTATTGAATGGCGCCACCGGCGAAGATGGAAAGCGGCTTGGCTTTGGCCCCAAAGCATTGCTGCTGAGCGGATTAGCCGGATGCAGCGGAATTGATGTGGTAGACATTCTCGCCAAAATGAAAATTCCATTTGAGACCCTGGAAATTGTGGCCGAAGCTGAACAAACCCAGGAACACCCAAAAGTTTTTAAGGAAATCAATATTTTGTACAGGGTTAAAGCCGATCCTGAATTCCAGGGAAGGGTGGAACGGGCTGTATCGCTTTCACTGCAAAAATATTGTGGGGTAGCCGCCATGCTTAGCAAGCATACCGACATCATTTCAAAGGTGGAAATTGTATAATGGGCAAAAAGCCCGATTCGATGCAATCGTATAAAACTGCCATAGGAGTACAAAAGTGGATTACGCTGCTTGGGTTTATGCTTCTTGGCATAAAATTCTGGGCATTTTTCCTGACCCATTCCGTGGCCATTCTTACTGATGCCCTTGAAAGCATTGTGAATGTAACCGCAGGAACCATCACCCTGCTGAGCCTGATGGTGGCAGCCAAACCACGCGACAGTTCGCACCCATACGGGCATGGCAAGGCCGAATTTATTTCGGCTGGCATTGAGGGAACATTGATAACACTGGCGGGACTGCTTATTTTTTATGAAGCCGGTAAAAAGTTAATTAATCCCGGAGAAGTATCTTCCCTTGACACTGGTTTAATCCTGATTTCAATAAGTGGAATAGTGAACCTGCTGGCAGGGCTTTTCGCTATAAAAACCGGAAAAAAAACCAACTCAGTAGGCATAACCGCCACAGGAAAACACCTGATCAGTGATGCTGTTTCCACTACGGGATTGGTTATAGGACTCATTATTCTTTACTTTACCGGATGGCAATGGATTGACAGTGCAGTAGCCTTTCTTTTTGGGGGAATGATAATATATACCGGCTACAAAATAGTAAGAACGAGTATAGCTGGCATTATGGACGAAGCGGATGAGGAACTGCTGAACAGCCTGGTAAAATACCTGAACAGCAACAGGATGGAAAACTGGGTGGATTTGCACAACCTCCGGGTAATTAAATATGGAAACCGGTTGCATATTGATTGCCACCTTACACTGCCCTGGTATATGAACCTGAATGAGGCCCATATTGAAATAGACAGCCTTGGCAGTTTAATAAAAGAAGAATTTGGCGACCTGATAGAGCTTTTTGTTCATACCGACGGATGCCTGCCTTTCAGTTGCAAAATTTGCAGTAAACAGGAATGCGACGTGCGCAAAAATCCATTTAAAGAAAGAATTGAATGGACCAATATTAACCTTTTTGAAAATCAGAAACATGAGTACCATTATCAGTAAGGGTGCCGATCTTGCACCGTATATTGACCACACGATTTTAAAGCCCGGCTGCCTGCTGCAGGATATTGAAAAAATATGCAATGAAGCCAAAGCTTATGGCTTTGCAGCGGTATGTGTGCCCCCCCTTTTTGTAAAGCACGCGAAGGCATTTTGCGGAGATGGTGGTGTAAAAGTGGCAACCGTAATTGGTTTTCCGTTTGGTTATAGCTGCGTGGAGGCCAAAATAGCTGAAACCGTTCTGGCTATTGTGGATGGTGCTGATGAACTGGATGTAGTGATTAATTTTACCGCAATTAAAAACAATGACTGGGCCTTGGTAGCCAACGAAATCAACCACCTGTTACCCATTATCCGTTCTAAAAACAAGGTGGTAAAAACCATTATTGAAAGTGGAGTTCTTACCCGGGAAGAAATTATTAAATGCTGCGATATTTATGGCCTGGCCGGGGTTGATTATGTTAAAACATCAACCGGGTATGCCGACAAAGGCGCAAGCTTAGAAGCAGTGGAACTGATGCGCGCCCACCTGCCCGATCAGGTTGCCATTAAAGCTTCGGGGGGAATAAAAACCTATGAGTTTGCCCGCGACCTCGTGCAGGCCGGCGCTACACGCCTTGGCTGCAGCAGCAGTATTGCAATCATCAGCGGCGAAACGGCTTCCGGGAACTATTAACATAATCAAGGCATTCCATTAACCCAATGGCGGTTAATTTTGCCGATTGCCAAATAACCTCTATGAAACTATCTATTTTAATATTATTTGCCACCCTGTTCATAATTAACAGTTTTGGCGGCAAAGCTTATGCACAGGCCGATACAGGCCAATCCCTTATATTGGTTTACGACAGCAGGCTTGATGACCTAACCAGTAAACAATACCATATTAATAAAACCACGAACAACGTCAGCGCTTTATCCAAATACAAAACAAGCGGGGGTAAATATAAAGGCTACCGGGTAATGGTTTTAAATACCAATGATCGTGAAAAAGCCTACCAAACACGCGGACAACTGGCAACACTCTTTCCTCAGCATACCCTTTACCTTGGCTATCAGGCCCCCTATTACAAACTGAAAATGGGTGATTTTCTTGAAAAAAGCGATGCAGAGGCATTGAAAAAACAATTGGGTGGTATTATAAAACAAGGGGTATTTATTGTTCCCGAAGCCATAAACCTGAAACCTGAAGATGAGGAAAAACTGATTGAAAAAATTTCAAAAGGAACAACCAATTGACACTGAAGGAAAAAATTGCCCAGCTGGCAAATGCATATAAAGAAGAAATTACCGGCATAAGAAGGCATTTGCATGCTTTTCCGGAATTAAGTTACCAGGAATTCGAAACCTGTGCTTTTGTTGAGCAGGAATTAAAAAAAATGGGTTTGCCTGTTGAAAAAATGGGCGGAACCGGGCTTGTAAGCCTTGTAGAAGGCAAAGACCCGGGCAGCCGGGTAATTGCCCTGAGGGCTGATATGGACGCCCTGCCGATTACGGAAGAGAATGATGTATCCTATAAAAGTACCCGGCCGGGTGTAATGCATGCCTGCGGCCATGACGCTCATACTGCGGTATTGCTGGGAGCGGCAAGGATATTACAACAAACAAAAGATCAGTGGTCCGGTACGGTAAAACTGGTTTTTCAACCCGGCGAAGAAAGAAACCCCGGTGGCGCAACCTATATGATCAGGGATGGCGCGCTTAAAAACCCGGTACCTGAAGGAATAGTTGCGCTTCATGTTCACCCGAGCCTCGAAGTGGGAAAATTAAGTTTTCGTAAAGGCACCGTTATGGCAAGTGCCGATGAACTGTATATTACATTGAAAGGAAAAGGCGGCCATGCAGCAGCGCCACAGCTTACCACCGATATTATTCTTGTTGCTTCGCATCTTGTGGTTTCGCTGCAGCAAATTATCAGCCGCAACAATAATCCGCTCAATCCTTCCGTACTCTCCATAACCTCTTTCCAGGGTGGCCATACTACCAATGTAATTCCTTCGGAAGTAAAACTGATGGGAACCCTGCGTTGCCTGAACGAAGAATGGCGGGCAAAAGCACACGATTTGATTACAAGGCATGTTACCCATATTGCCGAAGCCATGGGCGCCATTGCCGAAATCCATATTGACAGAGGCTATCCTACGGTGCTCAACCACCCCGTACTAACGGGAAATGCCTGGCAACTGGCAGAAGAATTTTTAGGCACTGAAAATGTGGAAGAAACGGAAATGCGCATGGGCGCCGAGGATTTTGGCTATTACGCACAGGAAATACCCGGATGTTTTTACAGGCTTGGTGTAATGAATAACGCTTTGGGCATTAACAGCGGAGTTCATACCCCCACCTTTAATATTGATGAGGATGGACTTGAAATTGGAATGGCTACCATGGCCTGGCTGGGCGCAAACTTAAAACTGAATCAATAAAATATGCCATGGCGCCTGCTTTCCTTACTTTTTGAAAGCAAAGTAAACGGCTCCAAAAATCAACAGGAAACTTACCAGGTAATTCCATTGCATTTTTTCCTTTAACACAAATATGGCGAATACCATAAACACAAGTAAGGTTATTACTTCCTGGATGATTTTTAACTGAAAACCGGTTAACCCGGCCTTCATAAACCCAATCCTGTTGGCCGGAATCATGAGGCAATATTCAAAAAAGGCAATGCCCCAACTGATAAGGATTACTGTCCAAATGGGATAGTTTTTTACTTTAAGATGTCCGTACCACGCAATGGTCATAAAAACATTACTGGCAAGCAACAACAGAATGGTTCGGATGGTGTACATTAATCAGATATTTAATCCTGCAAATTATTACGCCGGGTAATATTCCCTCCCAATCAACCGCATTTGTGGATAACCTGTTTTTTACCAGCTACCCTGCTTGCCCTGTTGCCGTTACTTTTGTTGCCCATGTCCAAATCATTTAACGATACGCCCCTTATGCAGCAGCACCGTGCCATTAAGCAACGGTATCCTGATGCCATTTTGTTATTCAGGGTTGGCGATTTCTACGAAACATTTGGCCAGGATGCCATTAATGCCAGTAAAGTATTGGGTATTACCCTTACCAAACGCAACAATGGCGGGGGCGACAGCGAACTTGCCGGTTTTCCGTATCATGCCCTCGACACCTACCTGCATAAACTGGTGAAAGGAGGCTTCCGGGTAGCTATTTGCGACCAACTGGAAGACCCGAAACAAGCCAAAGGGATTGTTAAGCGTGGGGTTACCGAGCTTGTTACACCCGGCGTTGCTACCAACGACAAGTTGCTCGAGCACAACAGCAACAACTTTTTGGCAGGTCTCCATTTTGGCCCCAACGGGCAATATGGCATGGCTTTCCTCGATATTTCGACCGGGGAATTTTTTGCAGCCGAGGGCGACCGCGAATACACCGATAAAATGCTGCAGAGCCTTAATCCGGCTGAAGTCATCTTCATCAGGCAACAGCAAAAAACTTTCAAAGAGCAGTTTGGAACACGTTTTTACACCTATGCGCTGGATGAATGGATTTTTCATGAAACCTATGCCACCGAAACGTTGCTGAAACATTTTGGTACCGTAAGCCTGAAAGGGTTTGGCATTGATGACATGCCAAATGCCATTATTGCGGCCGGCGCTATTTTGCATTACCTGCGCGATACGGAGCATCCAAACCTGCAGCACATTACTTCCATACAGCGGATAAACCGGCAGGAACACCTGTGGATGGATCGCTTTACCATTCGTAACCTGGAACTGATTGACGGATATCAGCGCGACGGACGGACCCTGCTTGGCGTAATGGATCAAACCGTTAGCCCCATGGGTGCACGCCTGCTCAGGAGGTGGATGATGATGCCGCTGAATAACCTGCAACGGATTCAACAACGGCTCGATACGGTGGAATGGCTGATCAGCCATACCGATACCCGAACCGCATTGCAACAGGCCATCAGGCAATGCGGCGATGTAGAAAGGCTGGTAAGTAAAATTCCGCTTAAAAAGATCAATCCACGCGAGGTGCTGCAAATTGCCAAAGGTTTGCGTCAGGTTGAACTGGTAAAGGAAATGTGCGCGAAAACCGAAAGTGCAGAATACCTGCAAAGGCTGGGCGACGCACTGAATCCCTGCCGGGTGGAAAAAGATAAAATTTTCGCCCTGCTGATTGAAAACCCGCCGGTGGCTACCAATAAAGGGGGCGTAATAGCCGATGGGGTACATGCCGAGCTTGATGCCTTGCGCACCATTTCAACAGGTGGCAAGCAATACCTGGTAAAATTGCAGCAGCAGGAAGCATTGGCCACGGGCATCAGCTCGCTTAAAATTGGCTTCAACAATGTATTTGGCTATTACCTTGAGGTTACCAATGTACATAAGGACAAAGTACCTGAAAACTGGATTCGTAAGCAAACCCTTACCAATGCCGAGCGTTACATTACGGCGGAATTAAAAGAATATGAAGAAAAAATAACCGGGGCCGAAGATAAAATTATCGCCATTGAGCAGGAACTATTTGATGGTTTATTGATGGAACTGCAGGATTACCTGCAACCGCTTCAAACCAACGGGCAAATGCTTGGCGTGCTGGATTGCCTTTGCGGCTTTGCGCATCTTGCCATTCAAAACCATTACCGCAAACCCCTTATGCATGAAGGGCACGAACTCCTTTTAAAGGCATCGCGTCATCCCGTAATTGAAAAGGCATTGCCGCCCGGAGAAGCTTATATTGAAAACGATATTGAACTTGATCCGGCCGGGCAGCAGATCATTATCCTGACCGGCCCCAACATGAGTGGTAAAAGCGCCTTGTTAAGGCAAACCGCACTTATAACCCTGATGGCGCATATGGGCAGTTTTGTACCTGCGCAGGAAGCAAGTATTCCTTTAACTGATAAAATTTTTACCCGGGTTGGGGCGAGCGATAACCTGAGTGGCGGCGAAAGCACTTTTATGGTGGAAATGAATGAAACGGCAAGTATTATTAATAATGTTTCGGGGCGCAGTCTTATTTTACTTGATGAAATTGGCAGGGGAACAAGTACCTACGATGGCATAAGTATAGCCTGGAGTATTGTGGAATACCTGCATCATTCGCCCACCAAACCAAAAACGCTGTTTGCCACCCACTACCATGAACTCAACGAACTGGAGAACCGGCTCGACAGGGTGCGTAATTATCATATTACCAACCGCGAATCGGGCAATAAGGTTATTTTTTTACGAAAACTTGCCCGCGGTGGCAGTACCCACAGTTTTGGTATTCATGTGGCCAAAATGGCCGGTATGCCCCCTTCGCTTATTGAACGTGCCAATCAGATCCTTTCTCAACTGGAAAGCAAACATGTGGCAGATGAAAAAGAGACGACTCAGCCGGAAAATAGCCGTCAGCTTGAAAAAAAGGTAAAAAACATTAGCGGGCCGCAAATGCAGTTATCCATTTTTGATGCCCATAGCGAAGTGTTTGCAGATATCAGGAATACGCTTGAGGGTATTGACATCAACCGGCTAACACCGGTAGAAGCATTGCTGAAACTGAATGAAATCAAGCAAAAACTGAAATAAAAAAAATCCGGGCACCTTTTGGTTACCCGGATTTTTTTGAATATTGAATGGTACTGGCTTATTTACCAAATTTAAAAACCAATCCGCCGCCCATATTGAACTGAAGAATGGAGGAATAGGTTGAAATACCCGCACCGGCACCACCTGTTCCAAAATACAGGCCACCACCGGCACCCTGGACCATAGAAATAAGGCCAAGGGTTAACTTAATGCCAACCTTACTGGCTTTGCCACCGGGAAAAAGGTTGGCTCCACCTCGTACTGCCCAGGCAAATTTGGTTGCATTTTCAGATGATTCGCCAATTAAACTACCGCTCGCAGGCCTTGTTGCCTTTACAAAAGCTGCACCCAGTTGCATGCCGCCAAATACTTCGGCTACGTCTCCCAATGCCTTGTAGCGATTTCCGCCAATCATTGCATAATTAATGGCAAGATCGAATGTATTGTTTTTTACCCCGGCAGGAGGTTGATTACTGTAATAGGTTACCGGGGCCTTGGTATCCATGCGCAGGTAAGTAAGTTCAACACCATATTCAGGATGAACCATAAATTCAAGCCCGCCACCCCACAACAAGCCGCCTTTAATTTTTCCATCGAAATAGGAAGTATTGCTGTAATAAGAATCAACCGCATCGTCAAAAGCGTACAATGCATAGGCATTCAGGCGCATGTTTTGGGCACTTGCACCCAATGCGGTAAAAAGGGCAAGAACAAATAGTAACTTTTTCATTTAGGTTAGTTTGATTGTTTGTTTTAAAAAGAAGAATTATTTTTTTACAGGCTCAAGAAGCGGTAATTCGCCCAAAATGGCAGCCCGGATTTCGGCATCAATATAGGATTCCAACTGCCACCATTGTGCTGCCTTGGCGGGCGACAATGCCTTTGAAAGTTTCTTAAATGTTTTGGATTGAAGACTCGCGAGATTGCTGTTGTTTTTCATTAATTTGGATACCATGTCTTTGGCGGTTGCATCATCCAATTGGGCATTTTTGGCTGCAAAGGCTTCCATTGCCTCTCCCCTAACCTGCGTAATTTTCTTTCTGCTCTCAAGGTATGCATCGTAAATCGGAGAAAATGCGGCCGCTTCCTCTGTGCTAAGCTGAAGAAAATCCTGTGTCAGGGCTTTTTTGTTTTTACCCCAAACGGATTGGATAACCTCTAGTTCGTCCTTAAAATCCTGGGCCATCGAAATAAATCCCGAAAAAATGGCTATTAAGGTTAAAGAAAAAAACTTCTTTTTCATTCTAGTAATTTGATTTAATAAATAAAAATTTTTGCGAAAGTAAAAAATCAATATTCCTGCTGGTCAAAACCTTGTTCTAATATGCAAAACCAACCAAGAATTGGCATCTTTTCTGATTTGCTTTGCTTAATTAAAAGACCCATATGCAAAAAAACACCTTTTTTGTTACATTATTTCAGTAAAATTTTTCAAAAAATCCATTTTAAAAACCATGTACCAAACTTTTTTCTCTTAATAGCGTGCTAATACTTTAACGATTTGGTTATCAATAGCTACATTGGTTACCTTTGACTATAAAATTAATTTCGATGAAAACGTTTTTATTTCTTGTTCTCTCACTTTTATTAATAGTGGCATGCACCCCCTCCACCACATTGAAAAGCAGTTGGCGGGATCCTGATACACAGGTAAAAATGGGGCAATTTTCCAAGGTACTTGTGGTAGCGTTTGTAAAAAATGAATCCAGCAGAAGAATCGTGGAAGACGACCTTTCAAAATTGTTGAAAAACAAAGGAATTCCTAGTTATCAGTACCTTGGACAAAACAGTAAGCTTACCGAAACTGAACTGGCAGCCAAAATAAATGAGGATTCGTTTGACGGTGCCATTGTAATGCGTCTTGTAGATAAGGAAAAAGAAACGGAGTATGTGGCCGGTACAGGAACCTATCCCTCCTATTACAATGGTTTTGGCTCTTATTATGGCAGTGCCTACGGAGGTTACAACGATCCCGGTTACTATAAGGAAAACAAGATTTATTCCGTAGAAACCAATCTATATTCATTAAAACAAAACAAACTTATCTGGAGCGGGGTAACCAATACAGTCAACCCTACAGATCTTGATAAAATGATTGAGCAAATTGCCAAAGTAGTAACCGACGAAATGAAAAAACAGGGTTTCCTTTATTAAGGTTCATTGGAAAACCAACCGAAAATAGAAATAAAGAAAACAGCCCTCCCGGCAAAGATTCTGAAAATACTGGGATGGGCTTTTGGCATTATAGCCATCATTTTACTATTAACCATTTTGGGCGTACAAATTCCCGGGGTACAGCGGTATGCGCTTAACAGAACAACAACTTACCTGGAAAAGAAATTTGGAACACCTGTTCGAATTGAAAAGGTTTCGATAGGACTTCCTAAAATAATTGTTCTTGAAAATGTGTTTATTGCCGGTTCTTATAAGGACACCTTGTTGTACGGAAAGTACATTGGCATCAACATGAATGTTTTTTCCCTGTTGTTTGGCGAACTTCTTATTGATGAAATCTTACTAAAGGATATAACCGCTAACCTTCATCGGGATACTTCTGCGCAGTTTAATTTTAACCACATTATCAGCGCCTTTGCAGCGGGCCCCGAAACACCGGGGGAAAATACCAAAAAAAAGGACCCCATACAGGTGGTGCTGGATCGCCTGAATATTGACCGGGCGAAAATCAGGTATTATGATGAAATAAATGGCATTGAAGGAAATTTTGGCATTACACAACTTCGCTCGAGGTGGGCGAACCCCGATCTCGAAAACCAGGAATTTAAAATCAACAGCCTTGAATGGAATGGGGGAAGTGCTGATTTAAAAATGTGGCCAATAATAAAAAAAGATAAGGAGCCTTCGGATACCATACCTGCAAGGATGCCGGAATTTTTATTTGAAGATGCCGAAATATCAGAGGTTGATTTTACCTACAATAATAAAGGGGATGGCATGGATATGAATGCCTGGATTGGTGAATTTAAATCAAAAGGGCTTAACCTGGAACTAAACAGACAATTAATTGAACTGGGTAACAGCAGCATATTGGGAACTTCTTTTTCCTACAGGGCAGGAAAACCACAACAAAACGACACTTCCATTGCAAAAGCACCCAACTGGATAATTACAGGAAAAAATGTAGCCCTTACCAAAAGTAATTTCTTTTATGATGATACCCAATCGCCTGCCATAAAAAGGGGCATGGATTATGGCCACCTTGGGTTCAGCAAGATTTACCTGACGGGCAAAGACCTTTATGTTTCGGGAGGAGATACCATCAGGGCCAAAATTGAAAGTGGTTCATTGTTTGAAAAAAGCGGCCTAACTGTAAATAGTTTTAAAACTGATTTGCTTTATACCACAACCGGGGTACAATTAAATAACTTAAGCTTTGTAACCCCCACAAGCAGGCTTGAAAAATCGGTAACCGTTGCCTACCCTTCCCCATCTTTTGTAGCAGAACACCCCGGCGAGCTTTGGCTTGATGCCGATTTTAAAAAAGCCCGGCTAAGCCACCGCGACCTGTTGACAGCAGTGCCACTGCTGTATGAATATCCCATGTTTGCCGACCTGCCCAATGGAATAATTGAAGTGGATGGCAAAGTAAAAGGCAAACTTAAAGACCTTACCCTAACCAATGTAACTGCAAAGGCTTTTGGCGGCACCAGAATTAAAGGAAGCGGCAGGCTTACCGGCTTGCCCGAAACGGACAATATTTCGCTGAATTTTACAATAGGTGAGTTTTCGACTACTGATAAAGATTTAAGAACCCTGTTACCAGCCGGCATTATTCCTGATAATATTGTTTTGCCGGCCACCGTATCAATGAAAGGGAAAATATCGGGTAAACCTCCTGAAAGCCTGTTGGTTGATGTAATAATGAAAAGCAGCATGGGAGGAGCCATATTTAAAGGTTTCATCAATAATGCCAACGATTCGGCAAAAGCTGTTTACGATATTAAGGGCCGGTTAATTGAATTTGAAGCTGGCAAACTGATTGGCAACCCGGCATTGGGGAAACAAACCCTTTCATTCAGCGCAAAAGGAAAAGGATTTGAACCATCTTTAATAACAGGAAAATATGAAGCAAATATTGAAAGCTCAGTTTACGATGGTATTGCCTACCGCAATATAAAAATAGAGGCTCAGGCCGAAAAAGGGGTGATACAGGCTAACGGTTTTTCGAACGAAGCTCCGCATGATTTTGAATTATCCTTAGAAGCTGATATGCGGGGTGAATATCCCCTTGTAAAAAGTGTGCTGAATTTAAAAGCACTCGACCTGAGGCAACTTGGCTTTAGCGATTCGGCATTTACCGTAAGCGCCCTTGCAGATATAGATTTTTCAAGGCTTGATATGCACAACCCGGATGGGCGTGTATTGATTACTCAACTTAAGGGTACTTACGATACCACAAAATTTAAATTCGACACCCTATCTGCCGTTGCTACATTCAAGGACAGCATCCAGACCTTTTTCGCAAAAACTGATTTTGGAACAGCAGATATAAAAGGCAAATATTCGGTTACAGAACTTGTACCGGAGTTAATGAATTTTATCAATCAATATTATACTATTGGCCCCATTGCACCCTCGCTGCGTGGCGATCAGCAGGCAAAAATCAATATTAATATACACCCTACACCTGCGGTATTGAGCCTTATGCCCGGATTGAAAATGCAAAGGAACCTTGAATTGGGTTTGGATTTTGACTCCCGCATTTGCCTTTTCGACCTTGAAGGTACCCTGCCTTCATTTGATTATGGAGGCCAGAATATTACAGGTGGCAGTTTTTTTGCCGAGAGCAATGACTCGGCCATTGCCTATAAAATTTTTGTAGATAACTATATTGGCAGCGGGTACAAAATTCCAACCATTCTTTTGCAGGGCGATGTACTGAATCATAAACTGTATTCAGATGTAAGGCTGCTCGACAGTTTGGGCAGGTTACAGCATACATTATCTGCTTTAATTCAGCAAAAAGACAGCGGTTATTCGGTACACGTTGATCCCAACAGCGTTTTACTGAATTATGAAAAATGGGGTCTCGATCCCGGAAACGAACTTTACTTTACCACCTCAGGGGGAATAAATGCAAGCTCCTTTACTTTTAGTAATGGTAGTCAGGCGATTGTAATGGAATCTTACGGTGAAGAAGTAACCTCACCCCTTGGAATCCGGCTTTTTAATTTTAAACTCAGTACTTTTTCGAGTATAGCCCGGCAGGATTCACTATACCTTGATGGCACCATAAACGGTTATGCAGAGCTCATGTTAACGGCCGAGCACCCGTCATTTTTTGCCGACATTACCGTTACAGACCTGCTTTATAAAAAAGATACCATTGGCAATATTGTGTTTAAGGTAAATAATGAAACAGCAGACCTTTACAAACTTACCGCAACAGTAAGCGGATACGATAACCTGATTACCGTTGCAGGTGAATACAATGGTGCATCTGAATCCTATGATTTTCAATTTGACATTGAAAAACTAATGCTTAAAACCATTCAACCTTTTACCCTTGGTTACCTTACCCAAATGACCGGGCATATTGAAGGTGGTTTATCCTTAACCGGAAACAAAAATGACCGGGCAGTATTTGGCAATATGCTTTTCAGGGATGCGGAGGCCAACGTACCCCTGCTTAACAGCGTATTTTCGTTAAGGAATGAACGTATCCGTTTTACAAAAGAGGGTATTTACTTTGATGAATTTACCCTAACCGACCAAAATAGCCGGAAAGCGGTGTTGAATGGTACAGTAGCAACTACCAATTGGGTAGATTATGTTTTCAAACTTGATTTTGAAGCAAATGATTTCAGGGTGGTTAACAGTACAAGACGCGACAATAATCAATTTTACGGCACACTTTACCTTGACAGTAAAATTAAAATCACGGGTACCCCTGAAAGACCGGATATTAATGCCAACTTTAAAGCGAATGACCGGACAGACCTTACCATGGTAATACCACAGGAGGACCCTGATATAGCTGAGCGGGAAGGGGTGGTAGAATTTTTTGATGCTGATATGCCTGTTGACGATTCATCCTTTGCAGATCTGTTAGATTCCATGAGTACCACGGCTTTAAAAGGCCTCAATATTAATGCTAACCTTGAGATAGATGAACGAGCTAAGCTGAGTTTTGTAATTGATGAAGGGAACGGGGACATGGTAGTTGCAAAGGGCAAAGCAGTACTAAGCGGTGCTATTGACCCTTCGGGTAAGGTTTCGATGACCGGTACTTACGAACTTAAAGAAGGCTCGTACGACATGAGTTTGAAAGGATTGGTGAAGTTTAAATTTGAGATTGAAAACGGAAGTACCATTACATGGACCGGGGAACCAACCGCCGCAGATATTAACATTACCGCATTGTATAATGTAAAAACCGCCCCTTACGACCTTGTTGGCCAACAGATAAACAGCGAAAGTGAGGAAAGCAAGGCCAAGTACCGCGACAGGATACCTTTTAAAGTTAAACTAAGAATCAGGGGCGAATTGATGAAGCCCGATATTACATTTGATATTGAAATGGCTGAAACAAGTGGTACATCTACCGAAGTTACCTCAACCATTAATACCAAACTGGATCAGTTACGCATGCAGGAGTCGGAAATGAACAAACAGGTATTTGCCCTGATACTTATGGGCAGTTTTGTTCCTGATAATCCATTTGGAAGTTCATCCAACTCAGAAAGTGTAAACGCGTTTGCACGACAGAGTGTAAGTAAGTTATTATCTGATCAGCTCAATACACTTGCCGGCAGCCTTATATCGGGTGTAGATGTTGATATTGGGATAGAAAGCGATCAGGATTATTCCACCGGCACGGGACAGATGAGAACAGACCTGAATGTGGCATTTAGCAAAAGGCTGCTGCAAGACCGGTTGAAGATTACCGTGGGCAGCAATTTTGAACTGGAAGGTGCTTCGAGGCCCAATGAAAAAACCAGCAATATTGCCGGCGACATTAAGGCAGATTATTCGCTTTCGCGAAGCGGACAGTACGTGCTGCGCGCCTATCGGCTCGACCAGTATGAGGTGGCATTGCAGGGACAGGTAGTGGAAACGGGTCTTACTTTTATAATAACCGTTGATTTTGACCATTTCAGGGATCTTTCGCACCTCTCATACATGGTGGTACAAAA
>ERZ795056.4049-NODE-4049-length-15340-cov-4.964868_pt1 | contig 15340 bp, 16 predicted proteins | sample MGYA00375140_ERZ795056 | MGnify/ENA primary metagenome ERZ795056 (study PRJEB30185, sample SAMN05720227) | activated sludge metagenome | isolation source: Anaerobic digester | place: USA | collected 2015-03-09 ... | reverse complement strand
GAAAAATCTGTATGCTTCGTCGGAAAAGTTTCAACTAGGGTACAGCATTCCCACGGCTCTAGTGTCTGCTCAAGACAAGGATTTCCACCCATAGCACGGTAATCAGCACCGTTAGGCGGATCTACCATACGCCCATACTGCTGAGCAAGATCTAGCCACATGTAGCCAGGCTCACCATTCAGCACAGTTTTATCAATAAGTTCTTTAGGAATTTCTCCCTCTACAAAAACTGAGTTATTAGAATTCCAAGCCCAACCATGATCGGGGTCTGTACGAAGCTGATTCTCAGGTAGAGTCCAGTCCTTGATAGAAGTGTAATCATCATCGTCAACTGAGCCGAAGGCAATCTGAGCAGAACGACGAGCACCACCAGCAACAACAGCCTTACCAATCAGATTCATTACATCAACGATATCACGAGATGTCAGCTTTTCGCCTTCACGTTCTCCAAGCAGGAAACGGACACGCTCAATGCAATCAATAAGCGGCTGAGGACCAGAAGCACGACCACCAAAACTTTTCAGTAGTGCACCTGAAGGACGAATCTGAGTATAGTCAAATTCTACATAGTTACGATTCTTAAAGAAATAACTTTCGAGTAGGACACCGATAGCTTCAGCCCATCCCTCACGACTATCCTCAACGACGAAGATATCTTTCTTCTCTAGACTCGGCTCATGAAGTGCTAGATTATTAGCCCCACGAGTATCGAATCCTACACCGATACCACAATTATGCACATAGAGTCCGTTAGCATCGAACGCTTCTAAAGATGGAACACTAATATCGTATGTAAGTGTTTCGCCCGCCGGAAGCACCGATTTCACCCGAGTGTTCATATATGAATGATAGAAATCTTGCTCGGTTAATGTTTGCAATGCCTCAGATTTCGGACCGTCCGAGAAGCCAACTACGTCAGCAAATCTTAGAATAGCATCAGAAGAAATGACTAGAGTCCAAGCTGGACCCGAGACTGTATCAACCCCAAGGATGGTCGTCGGAGTACTTTCAGCACGTTTAACTTGGATATTACTTTTAATCCCGAGTCTAAGAAGCATTCTTTGCACTCTCTGCAGAGTATCGAGATTAGACTGAGACAAACTAACAATATTAGATTTTCCAGCAATAGTAACCCCACCATCAGCGTCAAACAGTCCTCGAAGAAATCCTTGATAAAATTCTTTAGAAGCTTGTTCAATTTTATCACGCATCATTTTTGGAGAAACATCAAGATATTCGCCTACCCATGTACCGATTGTCAGAGTATCGCAATCTTTATTCTTTTCAGTCCACCCACCAGCTATTGCACGACGACTTACGTTCGCCACACTGGACAATGCTTGTGTTTTAATACTTTCGTAAGCACTATCTTTTTTATATGCTGCAACGACAAAGGATGTTGTATTCTTCCAACCATCGCCCAAACAGGCCCCCGTAAGATAACCTTCATCCCATGAACCATCACTAAACCAATCGATACCATACTGATCGGACAAAACAATTTTGTCATTTGGCTTAAGCTGCCCAGCCTCGACCCATTCGAATGATTCGGTTACACGATTATTGGTAGTGCGACCGTAACTAACGGTCCGCACTCTGTGATCTCCAGTGAGTCGCATAGCGTACCCTTCTTCTGTTTCGATAAGCACCGTATCCTTGACGCCGGTCGGCCATGCCCCATGGGGGGCTGCGTGCTTTTCTCCTGAAACAAAGAGATCCATGGGCATATCAATTTCTTTAATCTTACGGGGGCCTTCTGTGGTCATAACCCATGTATCGCCATCAACACACATGCTCATTTCCATCATGCGAGTGAATGGTCCTGTAGCTTCCCAAACAGAGTGAGCACTAAGCTTAGCTGTCGTGAGAAAGGCGCAATTCTGAAGGAAGCTAGAATCCTGACGAGAGTGGATAGCTTCACGACCCATATGCTGAAGTCCACGACCCGGTGGCGTCCACTTAAAATGGAACATACGGTCGTAAGCATCACGAGCCGACTTCTGTGCTTTCAGATCGTTCCAAGGTGTCTTATTCTTTTTGCAATGATCTTTGAGAATAGAATACATACCTTCGACGCAGCGACGACATGTTTCGTACCACTGCTCTTTAGACCCATCGTCCTTAAGAGCTGAATATTTATTTACATAGACAAGTTCGGAGAGGAAGTTACCCCCGCCGATTGAAAATCCCCAGTCTGGTTTCAGAGCGCTGTAAGGCTCAATGAAATCGTCTGTCAGCTGGAATGAAAGAAAATCTGACATGTTACTCCTGTTTATTTAGCGTACTAGATACTTAACGTCAACGACAGCTTTAAGTTTACCCGAGCTGTTACTGGTTGTCAAATTCCTGACGCAACTTCTTCATCGCACCCGAGTAGATCCGGCTGACACGAGGCACCTTAATCGAGAGGCGTTCCCCAATCTCACGGAAGTTTAGGCCCTCCTCATGCTTCCAGAAGACTACGAGGGATTCCTGGTCCGAGAGACTCTCTAGTCCTTCGATTAACCGGTCCGTAATCTCCTGCTCCTGAAGCTGGAAATCGGCATCACCGATCGTATCGTCCGCAAGAACATCTGCAAGGCTAAAACTCTCGTGAGTGCCATCAGTGATGTACTCGTCAATGTTCACCGTGAAAGAACTAACATAATAACTACGGATCTTCTGGACCTCAGCAATATCCCAACGTAATTCCTTAGCAACCTCACTATCAGTGGGTACCCGTTGATGGATCTCACTCAGAGCGTCCGTGACAGCGGTGACCTGTTTAAACTTACCACGATAATGGCGGCTGATCGGATCGTAGTCACGTAGACGGTCATAGATCGCACCACGGATGCGGCTCGTAGCATACGTGTCAAACTTTGCTCCAACAGAAGAATCATATTTTTCGATAGCATCAGCAAGGCCAAAGAAACCATCACTGATTAGATCATCAACCTCAACCTGATCAGGAAGACGAGATTTATTATTACTAGCAATAATTTCCACAAGAGGAAGATAAGCTTCGCAAAGATCCTGGTAGACAGATTTGTCACCGGAATTATACCGTTCCCAAAGAACTTCCTTCTGCTCATCTGTGTAGATTTTTTTATTTCTTAGCACCTGACTCCTTTTCGATTGTATATATCCATTATAGCAGGATTTCAAACCTGTGTCAAGAGGTACTTGACTCTCCGTTCATGCCGTGGTATAGTTTAAGGACGGAGAAATTTCAAGGAGACGGATACAAGCACTACACCGGGCACGGCCCGATGACATCAAACAACAGATGAATCAATTCGGTGGGTTAACTCGTTATCGACACTGGAAATTGCTCGTCTACCTCTCTTGCTGTGCTGGCCTACGGGTACCAGGGTGAGAAAATCGTGTAGAGGTGGAGAGTTTACGGCGCACGACGGACGGTGGGTTACAGTTCCTGAAAAACTGGTGAGTTACGTAGGCTGAGAAGTCTACGAGGGTCTTGATTCATTTGCGCCTTCCTCTCGGCACACTAGTAGGCTTAGCTTAGAAAGCCTAGACCAGTTCTCTTAGTTCTGGTGAGGGGAGTCTAGGTCCTCGCACTGTCTCCAGTCGAAGGGAAAAACCATTAGCGACCACTTAAACAAGAACCAGCCGTCAACTATGACATGGCTCGCAAACTCTCACCGAAACAGAAAGCTCACCGCAAGTACCTCGCCTCGGCTGAGTGGAAAGCTAAACGAGCACGCTACTGGGCTAGCAAGCTGCCGAAGGAATGCTACGTCTGTCGTAAGACAAATCTACCGATGGACTTACATCACCGGACGTACGAACGTTTCGAGAACGAGCACCTTCGAGATCTCGTACCGGTGCATCGCAAGTGCCACAAGAAGATCCACCGGTACCACAACAAGAACCGTCACCTGTCTCTCTGGGATGCCACGGCTGAAGTTAGACGCTTGACAAACCTGTAGCATCTGTGCTATCATAGTTATATGAGATCGATTATTCAGTATCCGAACTATCTCCTGCGACAGCGAGCACTGACCGTCCCGGCTGAAGAAGTTGTTGACGATATTGTGAAGGAGATGTTTCGGACACTTAAGAAAAGTGGTGGCGTTGGACTTGCTGCTAATCAAGTTGGAAATAGCAGCTCAATTTTTGTCTATAAACTTGCTAGTGGAGAAACTGGATATTTCACCGCTCCAGATATTATCTGGATGTCAGATAAATACCTAACTACAGAAGGTTGCCTTTCATTAGATGGGCGAACCTACGTTGTTACTAGGTATAGGAAAATTCAAGTGCGCTCCTTTAATCGAGGTTATGAAACATTAACTGGTGAAATTGCTCAAATTTTCCAACATGAGTATGACCATCTACAGGGAATTTTAATTTGTGATCATGGGATCAAAAAAGAAAAAGAAGAAGTATCTTAAAAGCAATCTGCGTGGTATCCACGACGAACCGAACGGACCAGGATACTTCAATCCATTCCGTTCGGACAAGTTCCCTGATAAGAAGAAAAAGAAGAATAAACGTCTCGGTCGACAACGACCAGAATCTGACGAATAAGCCGTTAAATCGACAAGAAGAGACGTTCGTTCTGTCGCCCAATTGAAAGGCAAACCTTTGATGAAAACAGTGAAACCCTCAGAACATCCCCAGTTAGACGTAATCGAAGAGCTATGGCTAGCAGGGAAGAGGGCGACACAGATTGTCCAGTATCTTGCTGATAATGACCTTGCACCAGTTAACGTGAAAAGTCTCGCCAAGTATGGCCAGCGTAAGTGGAACGGCAAAGTCTCTGTAGTAACAGATGACACCGGTCTAGACAATCTGAAAGAACTTCTCGAAGAGTACGATGATGCTGGACTTCGAGTCGGCAAAGTAACCGTAGGTTCTCGCACCACATACGTATGGGAGAAGCAGGAAGATGGGTCGAACAAGCAGGTTCCGAAAGAAACGTCAGGCCAGACGATTGAGATTATTCCTGATCTACAGCCTAAGTATGAACGTGCTACTCTACCTAGTATTACGGTTAACGTTCCGAAATCTAAGAACGGTAAAGCGGATGGTATCGGACTAGCTATCAGTATCCCCGACATGCAGATTGGTTACAGTCGTGATAACGAAGGTAACCTGACAACGATTCACGATGAGCGTGTTCTTGATATCCAGAATCAGATCATGGCTGACCTTGAAGCTGGAGAAGGAATCGATATCGTCGTATGGCAGGGTGACAATGCTGATTTTGCAGAGTTCTCTACGCACCGCTCAGCGCCAGGATATTTTGGCAACACTCAGCTTACAATCAATCGTATCGCTACCGTAGCCGCTACTCAGCGTCAGATTACTCCTGATGCAGAACTTGTCTACTTGAAGGGCAACCACGAAGATCGCCTAGACAATATTGTTACAGATAAGATTCCTTCTCTTCTCGGCATCACCCGTGCCGACGATGACGAACCTGTGCTCGGCCTCAGCTACCTGTGCCGCTTCGATGAGAGCAACGTAAATTACATCGATAGTTATCCTAACGGCGAATTCTGGGCGAACGACGGGCTACGTTTCGAGCACGGCAAGCTCGTATCCGGCACAAGAGGCGCTACGGCCGCTAAGCACCTCGCTAAGGGCGTGTCAACGGTCTTCGGGCACACTCACCGTGCAGAGCTAGTCTGGGACCGTAGAAGCGACCGTAGCGGCGGATACGATATCTTCGCAGGGTCGGCTGGCTGTTCATGTAAGATTGACGGACAGGTACCTTCGGCTAGCACTGGCATCAACTCTCGTGGCAGTCAGACAGATAAATCTGGCACAGAGTCTTGGCAACAGGGTATGATGGTGATATACTATGAGAAGAAAGGCCGTGCGGCATGGCCAACCAACGTCCTGATCAACGATGGGGTTGCAATCTTCCGTGGGAAGCGCTATACTAGTACCGTGGATAGCGAAGGCAACCCAATCTAATTCTGTTGTGTAGTGTAACTAGACGATCAATAAATAGCACGATCTCTTTGGTCCTACTTAAGCCCTCTTACCGGTTGAGGGAGAGAGATAAGAATGGGTGACGAATCGGTACTCCCATCACAACTACGCCGTTAAATATAGTAGAACCAAATAGACTGGAGCTACTAATGGAAGAACAGTTTGATCTAGGTACAGGACTTACAATCATCTCTATTATTCTTGAAGATGATGTAGAACCAAAAATAGATCTCGATGGATGCCATCCACTCGTAGCAGCAAACATTTTTCGGAACGCTGCAGACATGCTAGAGGCGATGCCGATGCGTCCTACCATATCAACGCTTGGTCAAGTCATCGCCTGTGATGATGAGGTTTTCTTCCTCGATCTAGATGACGAAGATTAATCGTTGTAAATAAAAATATAGCAAGTGTCGATAAGGTTAGTAAGAAACACGAAGGGAAAGGTTGAGCCGAATGTATCAGCATCGTCGTTACGAGTATCATTGTCCAGGCTCCCTTCCCTTTGGGTGTACCGCCTTTTAAAAAAGCCGTTGCGGGCTAGTGTAATGGTAACACGGGGGCTTCATAAGCCTCAACTCTCGGTTCAACTCCGAGGCACGCCACCAACTTGGGCCATTAGCTTAGCTGGGAAAGCTCCTCACTTGCAATGAGGAAGACATCGGTTCGACGCCGATATGTGTCCACCATAAACCTAGGAGGGTACCGCTAGGTTGGCTGGCAACTGGTGTTGAATACCAGGGCAGGTGAAAGTCTGGGAGTTCGACTCTTCTACCCTCCTCTAACAATTAAATATCATGTAGTAGTTGAGCAGGTGGTGTGCTCCGCTGACTGTAAATCAGCCGCTTCGGCATTGTAGGTTCGATTCCTACCTACTACACTGTGATCGTAGATTAATCGGAATAAAATCGTCGGTTTGTGATACCGAAGACTGCGGGTTCAAGTCCCGTCGATCACCCAAATAGTGTATGGCAACGGTAAGCCTTAAACCGGAGGGTAGTGACCTAACACTAACTAGGGAATGTAACTCAGTTAGGAAGAGTACCGGCTCGAAACCCCGGAAGTCGGTAGTTCGAATCTACCCATTCCGACAACAGGATATAGTTTAAAATCTAGAACGTCGGCCATTGGGGCCGCAAGATGCGGAGATAAGGTCCCGCTATCCTGTCTAGTGGATGTAGTGTTTAACGGTCTAGCACGTCAGTCTTCCAAACTGAAGGTACGAGTTCAAATCTCGTTATCCGCTCCAATATATTTAGGATCAGCCGGGTTGCATTCGATGCATAACCCGGCTGTCTTTGATGGAACATAGCGACTTTGACCACAGGATTGACAAAGATCTACATCTTCATCTTGCCAAAATTTTTCCTTAGCCATTTAGAATCCTTAACTTATTATTTTCAATTTGTAGATTAATAATCTCTGCCTCAAGAGAGGCAATTCGATCGATATAAGCCTGCCTAGCTAGCATTTCAGCAGTATTTTCTGCTTGGGTGACTAATTGAAGGTGTGCAATATTAATACAGGCACGATTACTACATTTATGGTGGACAGCTTCTGAACCGAGAGCTTCGAAGGATCCAAGGCTTGCTGCCATGGCTACTCGATGTGCCAATCTACGTTTACCTTCAAATTTTACGATACCATAACCATTGGTACCCGTGCTGTCGACTAAGGTGCAGCCTATATCATTTGTAGTTGTCTTAATATTCTTTAATACAAATTCAATTTGGTCTTGCCAAGAATAAGATTCGTCTAATCTATTTTTTCTAATACTTGTTAGATTTTTACCATTTCTTTGTTGACCATAATGTGTACTACATAAATTTATACAAATTGCTATATTAGTGCAATCATGAAAATTGCATTCTGTAGGAATATTTTTATATCCTAGAGGTTGTAAAATTTGATTCTTTTTCTGTTGCCTGAGATGACCACTACAAAGTCCATGACCGAAATGAGCACGCCCGCATTCAGGAAAGTTACATGTTTTTATACCAAGTTTACGTAGTGGTTTTAATTCTTGGCCTTTACGCTTTTGTGTATAATGTCCATTACATAAGCCTTTACACGTAACAGGCTTTTCACATTCTACAAAGGAACAAATTAATTCATTAGCGTACATAATAATATCCCCTCGACTGACCACAATTCATACAGACGTCAAGATCTTCTTCATACCATAGATTCTTTTGTTCGGCCATCAGATAATCCGAAAGTTTCCGACAGGAAGAGTGCCAGCAGGCATTTCTAATACGTAGCTGAAAGGCATCGAGCAAGTCACATGTTCTAGAGAGCCAGCCTCACACTGAGTAGACTGAATAAGAATACCCTCGGAATTATAGTGACCGATATCAAGATCGTGGGCCATCTCAGCCATCGTGAAAGGAATATATGTAGGGTGCTTGTAATAGAATAACATCCCCATGTCGAGTGCCTCTGCAGCAGAAAGCCCGACCTGTTTCTGAGAATCAGAAAGAGCAAGTCGGACTTCAATACGATGACCGCTAGTAAATTCAAGATCAGCTACATTACAAGACTGATAAATAGCCTCGCTGTAGACTTTTTCCATGGCCGAAGCCCAGTCGTTTACCATTGGCCGTACGGACGCTCACTAGTAAAGTTCTTGAATGTATTACAATCATACTCGCCTACGATATTGACAACAGGCATTCCCATGCGGAAGAATGTTGGTAGATCATTCTGTGCATTAAGATTAGTGCGCCAACCATCAGCATAGGTAAGCCAGTATTCGACTCGGTTTGGATAATTCAGTGCGTAAATTTTCATCTCTTCTTCCTCTATAGGTGGTCCATCTTCAACTATCTCAGTTGGTGGTGCGGGTGGATTAGCAGTTGGCTTAGGTGTTGACGGCACATAAATCTGCGGTGGCACAGGAGTAGGGAAACTTACTACACCACCAAGCCAAGGACTTGTATCGAATCGTGCTAGCGTTGTGTGTCTGACAGAAATATGTCCATGTTTATTATGAGGATTTTCGCCGTTGTAACGTACCCAGCGGAATCCGTTTTCTCGTTCGGCAATCATACCTAGTGAGATCATATACTCTACACGACCATCGTGTCTCGCAGCAATATTGCGTAGATGAGCGTGGATATCCATGCCATCTTTAGGGTCATGAGTAATATCTACACCATGAACCCACCCACCTGAAGGATTATGGTCAGATTTTCTCGCTCGATGAGCGGAATCACCGATAGATCCGTCACTCAGTGTAGAACGCCTTGGTGCTCGTCTATCACATTCTTTCACTAACGCTACTAGTGACGGTGCGAGCGACCATCCCCTACCACTTACGGCTACCATAGATCTCCTATCTCTCTTCCTAATTTAACTGTAGATTTTTCCATGGCCGAAGCCCAGTCTTGGATCATAGTGGCCGAGTGTTATTAAGAATAATTTGACTCTGAATAGCATTAGCTCCAAGATCAATATACTTAGGAGCAATAGTCATCCGCAGTACATTCACCTCATCCATAGAACTAAGGTGACGACGTTCACCGCTGCCATAGATAAGCCAGATAGCTCCTGTGTGATCTCTAAAAATTGACATTTCATCATCCTCTATGTAAGTTGGTGGGTTGATAACGGGTGGGGCTGGAATAATTACCGGTGGTGCAGGTGTAGGCTTTGGTGTTGGTGGAACATATACTGGAGGGGTAGGTGTAGGAAATAAAATTATAGCATTAAGCCATTTACTTGTATCATATCGAGCAAGTGTAGTATGTCTGATAGAAAAATGAGCGTGTTTAGTATGAGGATTCTCTCCATCATAATTACGCCATCTAAACCCATTTTCACGTTCTGCAATCTTGCGATTAGAAATGATATATTCGATACGACCGTCATGTCGTGCAGCGATATTGCGGGCATGGGCGTGTGCATCAAAACCATTTCTCGGATCGTGTGTTAGGTCAATTGCATGTACCCAGCCACCAGAAGGATTATGGTCAGATTTTCTAGAAGCATGGGCCTGGTCACCAATCGAACCATCACTAGCCTTAGAACGTCTCGGTGCTATCAGGTTAGCTTCCTGTTCTAGCGCTCGCAGCGAAAGTGGGAGTGTCCATCTCTTACCGCCGTAACTCATTCCCATAGAATTCTCCTTGTCTCTCTTCCTAATTTAACGGAAACTCTTGACAGGATGCTCGTCATGAGCTATACTTGAACTAGACGAAAGGAAATTATGAATCCACAGCAACTCGAAAATCTTACACCTGATCAGATCAAAGACCTATACCAAGCCCTGCAGGAGCGTCGTGGCGCATCTAAGCATACGATCTTCGTATCTGAGCCTGAAGGCTTGAAGTTCTCCCGATACTCGATGACGAAGCGTCGTCCATGGACCGTTCTAGAGGAACGCCGTGCTAAGGCTAAACGGGCCAAGCAGGCAAGAAAGATTAACCGATGACTGAATTTAGTAGTGATCTTAGTGTAAACTTGGTTGACTCTATGGGAGGGGATCACTCAGTGCTTGCTGCGATGATGGTGAGCACACAGGGCCCCCAATCTCAGGAGTTTCTATCCATGCCTACAGAAGAGTCCCGTGGCAAGATTGAATTTCTGATAAAAAATCGCCATGGCTCGCCCTTTGAACATGGAGCGATGACGTTTTTTGTTGAAGCTCCCATTGCTGTCTTCCGTGAATGGCATCGTCATCGTATTGGCTTCTCTTACAATGAGATCAGCGGTAGATATACGCAACTAGAGCCTAAGTTTTATGTACCGCCTCGTCACCGACCGATTACACAGGTCGGGAAACCGGGTCACTACACCTTTGAAGCGGGTACAGATGAACAATATGAAATTCTTGTAGCTGAGATCGAACAACAGTGTACTAGTGCATACTCTTCCTACCAGAGACAGCTTGATTCTGGTGTGGCTAAAGAAGTAGCTCGTGGGGTTCTTCCGGTCTATACATATTCTTCAATGTATGTCACACTTAATCCACGTAGTCTTATGTCATTTCTGTCACTTCGGACAACAGATGAAAACTCTACATTTCCATCGTTTCCTATGTGGGAAATCGAACAATGTGGACGATCAATGGAAGTTCCTTTTCAGGAAAAATATCCTATCACTAGTACAGCGTTCAGAAAATTTGGTAGCGTTAGTCCGTGACTAAAATTTGTAGAACTTGTAAGAAATCTTTGCCAGTTGAAGTTTTTCGAGTTAAAACCAAAGGTAATACTACTGATGGTCGAGGTCCACATTGCCCACCATGTGAACGGCAATTGGCAAGAGAGTTATACCAACGTAAAAAGAAAGAAAATCCAGAAGCTCTATTTCGATCTAATAAAGATAGAAATCTTAAGAAAAAATTTGGTATTGGTATCGATGAATTTGAATCACTTCTAGCAAGCCAGAATAATTTATGTAAGATTTGTAAAACAGATACACCTAGAGGTCGGGGGTCATTTGTTGTTGATCACAACCATACAACAGGAAAAATTCGTGGCTTGCTTTGTACTGAATGCAATGTAGGTTTGGGGATGATGAAAGATTCTATAGAAATTTTAGAAAAAGCTATTACTTATCTTAAGGAAGATTTAAATGAATAATCATGAACTAGATTATCTGATTGGCATGACAGAGTTCATGGCACTAGAAACCCTGCAGAATGCAGATATCCCTTATCGTACCGTGCGTCGTGACTCGCTGGTGAACGTAGTAACAAGTGACCTGGTGCCGGAACGAGTTAATCTTTCTGTCGATAGCGGTAAAGTGACAAAGGCATATTACGGATGAGATTCCATATACTCTCATTACCACATACTCAGGCCACAATTGAGTACATCTCATGCGCTTATACGGCCAAGGCTAGAAATTTTGCAACAATGATGAGTTCTCTAGGCCATGATACTTTTCTATATGCTGGCGAAGAAACTGATGCTGATGTAACAGAGCTAGTAACAATCGCTACACGGGCGCAGCAGACAAAATGGTTTGGTAAGTTCGACTATAAGACCCAGTTTTATCCCATTACGTGGGGACCTAACGATACGCACTGGAAGGTTACCAACTATCGTGCTATCGCTGAGATCAATGATCGCCTAGAGCCGGGTGACTTTATCTGCCTGATCGCTGGGGAATGCCAGCGTCAAGTCGCTGAAGCTTTCCCGAATAATCCCGTAGTAGAATATGGCATTGGTTATCGAGGATGCTTCGCTAACTTCAAGGTGTTTGAATCATATTCACATATGAACTATGTATATGGAAATGTTTTTAACACTGACAACGGACAGCACTATGATGCAGTAATTCCAAACTATTTCAATCCTGACGACTTCTACCTTGCTGATAAAGAAGATTACTATGTCTTCCTAGGCCGGTTCACTCAACGTAAAGGCGTAGAAATTGCCGTAGAAGCTACACGTAAACTCGGGGCAAAACTTATCATGGCGGGCCAGGGTTGTCGACAGGAAGGTAACAAATTTATCGGTGATGAACTAACTGTACAGGGTGATCATCTTTCTCATATTGGTCATGTAAACGTAGAAGAGCGAGCTAAGTTGCTATCCGGTGCGAAGGCTTGCTTCATGCCTACAACATATCTAGAGCCATTCGGCGGTGTAAGTATTGAAGCACTCTTATCTGGTACTCCTGTAGTTGCCACAGATTATGGCGTATTCCCTGAGACGATCAAGCATGGTCTAGATGGCTACCGTTTTCGTACCATCGGAGAAGCTGCGTACTTTGCCTCGGATGATATGTTAGCAAAATTGCCCGCTGCTGAAGAAATAAGACAACGGGCAATTGATCGCTTTTCTATGGATGTTGTACGTTACAAGTATGAAGATTATTTCTTGCAGTTGCAAGATCTAAGTAACGGTGGCGGGTTCTATTCAGACTGGCATGGTCGAGATGACCGCTATCAGTAGATACTAGCTGGTGGATTTACGACCTCTACACGGCTACGCCACTCTGCCATAAACTTAGAGAAGACATTGACCTGATTAGCAAAGATGTCCTTCTTGGTTCTGTCGATACCAAATTTACTCTTGTAGACTGGACCGGCAGGACCAAGAACACCATCAAACTGGCTGAGCATACCCCAGTTACCTGTGTCTGTGGTAACAAAACCGTAGTCACACATAGCGTTAAGGTAGATGCGGCAGAACTCACGGAATGTAGTCTTAGTTGCTGTCACGTTCTTGTCAAGCCAATCAGAACGTTCCTTGGCTGTAAGCTTAAATCGAATACGTGTACCGTGGAGCGTTAGCTTGTTCTTATCATCAGGGAACGCATGTCCCATACGAGTTGGAATAGATCGAGCACGATCCCATTCACAACGGCGAGCAGGATATAGATAATCGGTACCAAGTTGGCCAAGATGAGCGGGACCTTCTGAAAACCAAGTATTAGTCAGTGTTAGTTGAAGAGCGTGCTTAATTTCGCCTTCAAGCATTTCATCGATAGTAACAAGGAGTTCACGCTGCTTCATACCATTACCACGTTCAAAATCATCCTTAGATGAAACTGGCTTGTAGAAATTATTATTAAGACTACACGCCGCAGCACAGTGTTGCGGTTGTTTCCAGAAGATACCAGCTAAAATGTTAGTCCAATTGATAGCATTATAAGCTGGCTGACGAATCATCCACCAGCCCCAAGCTTGTCCTGTAGATTCACGCTCGACAATCATAATGTTATCATTACCGCTACCGCCAACCCAAGTAGGATTGTCTGGAACCCATGTTCCAGCGGGGACATTACCATTAGACCCTTCATTCAACGAGAAGGTCAATGGAAAATAGTAAGAACCACCCTGATTAGGCTTACCATTGGTTTTAGTTTCATCATATTTATAGATCGGAACTGAATAGTCAGCGAGTCCAAGGGTAAGAAATCCAGTCGGTGACGGTCCACCACCATAGTCAATAAGACGAGGACCTAGTACCTGTAAATCTTTAGGAGCCGGACCTAGTTCATCTGCAGATTTGTTAATAGAACTTCCTGGTGAGACTATTTTAGCCATGACTTTCTCCTTGCTTGTCTTATTCTAAGAGACGACATCTATAGGTCAAACGAACTAGCTACAAGTTCTGCGATAGCGCTTCTCTCAGACTTTTCAAGTGAGATATGGGCGAATAAGTCACTTTCTGAGAGAGTCGAGATCACTCTAGCGATACCATCATACTTACCTACTCTGAGGTTGTCACGCTGGCTGACGTCATGAGTCAGGATGGCACGAGATCCTTCACCGAGGCGACTGAGTGCTGTGACAAGCGTCATAATGTCGAGATTCTGTGCCTCGTCAATAACTACGAACGTATCTTTCAAGGTACGGCCACGGATATGCGTAAGAGGTAGCACTTCAATCTGTGCCCGCATATCACGAATCTCGTTTGGTTTCATGAACGATTCTAACGCATCATGGACCGCAGCGGACCACGGTGCCATCTTCTCTTCAGCGGTACCAGGTAAGAAACCAAGGTCTTGATTGCCGACTGCCGTAACCGGTCTAAAAACAACCATTTTCTTAATCTTCGAACTTGGATCTTTGACCGCCGCAATGCCCGCCGCCAAAGCCATAACAGTCTTGCCCGATCCAGCAAGCCCACCGAGGGATACAATTCCGATCGAAGGATCAGATAAAAGCTCAAGGGCGATAGCTTGGCCCGCATTTTTACTTTCAAGCCCCATCGGCTTTCTATCTTTGATAAGACGTACGAATCCATCACGAGCAATCCTTCCTAGAGCTGTTTGAGTTCCAGACCGAAGATTTACTCCTGTGTGAATAGGCGCAACTTCTGTCTCGTCAATCCAAATCTTTCCATCATGATAGAACTGATCGATAGCCTCACCATCTACCTTAACAGTCAGAATACCACCCCAATCAGCATCGACTGATGACTCGTAGTCAAAGTCATTGGCCCCTATACCAGCGATAGAAGCCTTTAAACGTAGAGGTAGGTCCTTGGTAAGTAGAACTACTTCATGGCCTTCACGGCCCAGATTAGACGCCACAGCGAGGATTCTGTTGTCGTTCTCAGCTGTCTTGAGAACCGTAGGTAGATTAGAGTCATCCACATGATTAATCTCCACTCTAATAGAGCCACCAGCAGGTGTCGGAATACTTTCTGTGAGCGAAGGATTGTCCTTGCGAAGCTGCTCCAGGTACCTCAGTGCCATTCGGGCAGGATAACCTAGTTCTGGATGAGTGCGCTTGGCTTCGAGTTCGGTCAAGACAACAAGTGGGAGAATTACATTCTTGTCACCTAACCTTTCTAGGGCCTTGGGGTCCGACAAGATAACTGATGTATCAACAACGTGGTACATTACCGCTCCTTATTCTTTTGTCTTGATTCTTCAATATATCTATCGACAGACGCTTGACAACTCGGCCCGACCTGTGTTATGATGGTAGTAT
>ERZ795056.4047-NODE-4047-length-15341-cov-4.628287_pt1 | contig 15341 bp, 12 predicted proteins | sample MGYA00375140_ERZ795056 | MGnify/ENA primary metagenome ERZ795056 (study PRJEB30185, sample SAMN05720227) | activated sludge metagenome | isolation source: Anaerobic digester | place: USA | collected 2015-03-09 ... | reverse complement strand
GGCGCTTGTACTCATCCTTTGTAGCCAAAAAGGCAGCATGTGGTCCTCCATAGCCCATGGGAACACCAAAGCGTTGTGTGTTGCCGACAACAATATCCGCACCCCACTCTCCAGGAGGCTTTAATAAAGTTAAAGATAATAAATCCACATCCGCAATCAGAAGAGAATGATGTGCATGAACCCGTTGGGAGAGTTCTTCATAGTTTTCTATTAGTCCTTCTGTTGTTGGATAAGAAACAAAAACAGCAAATACTTTTTCTGAGTAAGAGTATTCCATCGCAGAAGTGAGAATCATTTTTAATCCCAGAGGCTCGGCGCGTGTTTTTAAAACGTCAATCACATGAGGGTGTAAACCTGGATCCACAACAAAAGAGGTGGCTTCGTGCCCTTTCTTCTGAAGATTAAAAGCCATACTCATGGCTTCGGCAGCGGAGCTACCCTCATCAAGCATTGAGGCATTTGAAATTTCAAGACCTGTAAGATCTGTGATCATTGTTTGAAAGTTGAGCAAAGACTCTAGACGGCCTTGAGAGATTTCGGGTTGATAGGGTGTATAGGCTGTGTACCAGGCGGGGCTTTCTAAAATATTGCGTTGAATGACGGGAGGAGTAACGGTCCCATAAAAGCCCATACCGATAAGACTTTGGTAGGGTTTGTTTTTAGATAATAGTGATTTGATATGACTTAGCCATTGCGTTTCAGTTTGCGGAGATGAAAGTTTCTCAAAAGTGTGTTGAGAGCGGATGTTTTTGGGTACAATGTGCTGGACCATTTCATCTAAATTAGAAAATCCCAGAATGTTTAACATTTGTTGTTGATCAGAAGAGCTAGGGCCAATGTGACGAAGGTGAAATGAACTCATAGATTTCCTTTCAAAGAAAAGGTCAAAATTTAGGGGGTAGGCTAGCAGAAACCAGACTTAAAATCATTTGAAAAAAACCGATGACTTGAATGTGAAAAAGCTTAATATAATCATTATTTGCGCCATTTTTTGGTTTAGTTTTTTGGCAAAGGCTCAAACTGTATTAAATGAATGTAGTGTATTTTTGCCGCACAAGCTGCATCAAATAAATAAATTGGGTACGGGTCAAGTTTGTGCTCCTTCAAAAATAGACCCTCGGTTTAAAAAAATTCAAGAAGAAACCCAGGCTTGCCAGAAAAAAATTGAGTCGCCGTTTTGTCAGGATATGTTTAAAAAATACCCAGAGCTGCTATTGGAAAAAAAGAAATGCAGCCCACATGGAGTTTGCCAAGATGTTGAATCGATAACTTTAGATGATTGCCTTCAGGGTTATTTGGTTGGGACTGGTGAAGTTTTTGTAGAATTAAAAGAGATGGGAGAAGATGGGATTTATTTTTTTAAACAAAAATTTTTAGAGTCCTATCATGGTGGGCAACGGATCAGACCAGAAAAAGTTGGAACATTAGATTTCTGGAGGGTTGTGCCTCAAAACAGCGGAAACAATTTTAGTGAAAAAGGAAAAGCCAATGAAGAACGTAATGAGTATTTAAAAAATTGGCAAATTCAGCAAAAGAAATTTAATAATATTGGCGATTCTCTCAACGGACTTAAAAACTCCCTCGAAGAAAAAGGGCTTCGTTTAAGCTGTGTCAACAGAGAAACAGCTCAGTTTCTGATGTGTTGGGGCGCCTCTTACATAATTGATCCAGCCATAGCTGCTGGATTAATTTATAAAGGCTTAAAGGGGACGGCGTTTATTGCTAAAACGCAATTAAAAAAACTTGAGAATTCTGGATCGATCAAGTCGGGATTGGTTGAAAGAAAAATGATAAATACCCCTCAGCCTATTGATACAGCTCATTTATTTGGTAAAAAAATATCAACGATAACTGAATATAAATTACCAGCTTCTATGCAGCTCTCGACTTATAAAAATTTAGGGGGAAAAGAAGTCACAATTTATGAACAAGCGGTACGAACGGTTGAAGGAGATGTAAAAATTCTTGCTCATGAACTACCAATAGATTCAATGACCCAATTTATTGATGCTAACTTTTCAGGAGGACAAAAATTTATGCAAAATCTGGCTCGCGAAAGCCAAGGCAAGGTGACCTATCTTTCTATTGATTTAAACAGTCTGGGATTTATAAATAATAATTACAATAAAGTCGCGGGAGTCAGTAAAGGAAATGTTGTGGGAGATGATTATCTTAAAATCGTTTCTCAGCTAATTCGAGAGAAAGTCGATGGTAAAGGCGTTCCATTTAGAACAGGTGGAGATGAACTTGGGATTCTACTTCAGACCAGTGATGAAGTCGAAGTGAAAAAGTTTTTAGAAGACTTAGTCGCAGAAGCTAAAGCCAGAACTAAGCATCTAGTAACTGAAGAAAAAAAATTAAATGCAAAAGAATTTAAACAGGGCATATCTGAGGGTAAAGATAAAGAAGCTTTAACCCGTGAGTTTTTAGATTCAAGCTCCGGAAAATACTATTCAAATGGAATTCCAGGACTCTCTGTGGGGGCCTCTAAAGTGGGTGTCGGAGAGCCAATTCATTTTGCATTAGCTCGCGCAGATGAAAGGGTCAGAATCGCAAAACTAAATAATTGCATCGCCTTGGCCCGTGATTGTACCAAGTATGGAGGTTCAATTCCTGAAAAAGGTTCACATCCTGATTTTGATTACAAACCTCTCGTAGGTGATGTGGCCGAAGCGCCGTCTAAATATTGGTTTGTTTTTCCGTATGAACAAGGCCCACCACTTTCTATTGCAAAAAAAGGGTATGTAAATGAGCTTAAAGTGCGAGATGTTGCTCGTGTCGGTCCCTATTCGATATCACAATATAAAAATGAATTGGGGGCTGAAACTTTTCGTACCAATATTTATTTTACCAACGATAAAGGTGTTAGGGATTTTTATACAGCTGAGCTTTATGTTAACAAGAATACAGGATTTATAGATGGGCGTAGCCCTTCGGCTCAGGTCGTTTTAGATGAATTTTTAAAATCAACTGGAAAAAAAACGAGTGATGGACTTCAGCGAGGTCTAATTCATATTGATGCCCGCAATTTAGGTAAAGTAAATTATTTCGATGGGGGTACGAAAAATGGAGATGAACTTATGGCGGCAACAGCAGAAGTTATGAAACGAGTTTTAAGCCAAAATGAAATTCCAATGAAAATGCAAGGTTCCGAGTTTATTGTTGCCATTGACAATACAAACGTAAAATATGTTCAGGCCATACAAGAAAAGTTAGCAAAGGAGCTTCAAAACAGCCCTGAAGTTCAGACCGTGTATAATAAACAAAAAATTATATATGAAGAAGAAATTAAAGAGTTAAGAAAAAAGAAAATTCCAAATTATCAACAGGCTGTAGAAGCACTTGAAAAAAAGAAAAAAGAACTTGAAGAATTGTTAAAAGAAAAATTTAGGATTAAATCCTCAATGATATGATTTGACATTTTTATGATTTATATGTGATTGAGTTACTTGTGATTTTGTATTCAATGCGATGGGAGTTCTTATGAAATATGAGTTATTTGTTGAAAATATTAAATGTGGTGGCTGCGCGAACACAATCACTCAAAAACTTAATAAATTGGCAAATGTTTCAGTTCTTGAAGTCATTGTTGAAGAAGGCAAAATTGTTATTGAGGGAACTGATGCAAGCAGGGGACTCATAGTTACAACTTTAAAAAATCTGGGTTACCCAGAAGTCAACTCTGTTGAGGGTTTAGAGGCACTCAAGGTAAAAGCCAAATCCTTTGTCAGTTGTGCCATCGGCAAAATTAACTAAAAGAATTTAATTTGATAATTTGAGTTGGTGTTCGTTAGGAACGTATCAAAACAATACAGAAATTCTGTTTAACTTTTAAAACTGAAGATATGTTTTACAGGTAATCCTCTTTATTCAATATTTTTATAGGTTTAGGTCGAGCTCGATCATCAAATTGTTTTTTTTCTATACAGTATTTCCAACTCTAGGTCGTACCTATTGGTCTGGGTCTGGCCTGGTATTTGTATATAATCTATTAGGTACAAAATGGATTTTGGAGGATTTTATGCAAAACGAGAAAAAATTAAATAAGAAGTTTAATCGAAAGAAAACAAGTCATCTTATAGTTTTAATACTATCGATGTTTTTTATTCCAGTCACATTTAATGCGTGTGGACAGGCCACATATGATGTCGCCTTACAAGGCTCATCTGAGAAGCTTTTGGCTGTAGATGAGGCTTCGCCCTCTCAGGATTCAACTTCTGATAATGCTGATAAACGTGAAGAACCAAATCAGCCACCTTTGGGTGGGGCGATTCCACCGGTAGACTCGAACACTTCTACAGAAACAAGTCCACCAACGGGAACACCTCCGCCAAATGAAAACCAACCAATGTATGAGTTAGTAAAACAATTGATCCAAGTGAATGCACAAAATAAAACAGACATACTTATTGTCGAAGATGATTCAGGATCTATGACATTTGAACAACAAAGTATGGCAAATCGATTTGGAAGTTTTATTGAAGAATTGAAAGACTTGGATTGGCAGTTGGGAATAACAACAACTGATGTGATATCATCAACGAATCAGCAAGGAAAAGATGGACGATTGCTGGATTTTAGAGATAGTGATGGTATCAAAAATTATGGTAAGATCATAAATTCAAAAATGGATTTTACTTTAGCTAACGATTTATTCAAAAATACAATTCAACGAAAATATAATGAAGTTGGAAGCCCTTATGAACAAGGCATTTTTGCCACCTATAGATTTCTTGAACGATTTTTTGATTTGAATTCAGAAAATGATTCAAATAGAGCCTTGTTAAGAGATTCCGCAACATTTGCTGTAATTTTTATTACTGATGCCGATGAAACACCAAAAAATGCAAGTCTCAAAAACAATGGTGAATCCTTGAAAGAATATATTCAAAAACAATTGGGCTTATCTAAGAGATTTTCTTTTCACTCAATTATTGTAAAACCTGATGACAAGCTTTGTTTAGATAATAGGGCGACTTATTCTTCTGATGGTTTGAAGGCGAGAAATGAGAATGAAGGATATGGGCAAGCTTATGCCGACCTTTCAAAGGGAACAGGTGGTTTGATTGGTAGTGTCTGTGAATTAGATTATGGGACTCAATTAAAAGCAATTGGTAAATTGGTTGCGGACTCTGTTAAGACTGCAAACCTACAATGTGAGCCCATGGATCTTAATCAAGATGGAATGCCAGATCTAAAAGCCATGGACTCTTCAGGAAAAGAGCTTCTTATTGCTTCTATTAAGGATTTAGTGGTTACCTTTACAGAAGATCTGCCGTTAGGAAGTACTAGTCTTGAATATTCTTGTAAAAAATAGTGTTTGAGAAGTGGTCGGGAGACTAGAAAGTATTAAAAATCCGAATGATTTCAATGCTCTATTTTCTCGATAACTACAAATTACTACAGTTGTTTAAATTTCCATGTACATTGTCAAATTATCAATCACTTTTTCATCAGCCAAAATGAAAGCTTTGGGAAATATTCCTGGCAACTGAATCATCTAACCGCCTTACTTTCTAACCACGGCTCTTTGCTGCAACAGGAACAAGTAATGCGAAGCGTTCACGCACTTCTTTATATTCAGGTTCAGCTTCATACCCGTTCGGATAAAGTACAACATCGGGGCTTAGTCCCATAAAAGCTGCAAGCTTCAGAGCTATACGGGGGCCAACCTCTCGACGATTTTTTTCTATCGCAGAAAAATTAGCCTGGGAAATCTTGCAGGCATGAGCCATGTCATCTTGTTTAATATTAAAATTAGCGCGAAAAGCTTTAATGAGATCACCCGTGGTTTTAGATGCCTTGAAAATATCGATAGGTTTTTTAGTTAGTTTCTTCATTTCTTACGACCTTTCTTGTAATCATGTTCATCAGTAATGCGAGCAATTTTAATAACTACCTTTTTATCAACGATACGGTAAATGATTCTTCCGCGATTTGAAAACGCTGAAGATCTATAACCAGCCCACTCTCCGTGCAAAGCATGATCAGCCCATTTAAAATCACCACGAATAGATTCTGGCCCATGAACAGAGATTTGCTGAATCCACGCATGAATAATTGCCTGATCTTCAATGGTCAGTTTTTTAGATTTAATGAGTGCTGTCACTTCTTTTTGTACTACTGAGCTTTCGAATTCAACTGACCACATATATCTATATTGACATATCAAATTTGATATGTCAATATAGACTAAGAAAAGTGATTTAATAAGAGATTTTTTAAAAATAGATTAATGATTGCAAATGCTTACTCATTATTATCGAAATAGTGGTAGGGGCTGAGGGATTCGAACCCCCGATCCGCCGGTTATGAGCCGGCTGCTTTAACCAACTAAGCTAAACCCCCAAATTTTCAAATAAAAGCATTAAAAATCGCATCTTGATTTTAAGAATAAACCTAAAAAAAGAATCTTTTTAGGTTTTAAACGAGAGAATTGAAGAAATCAATCTTCATCTTCTTCTTCCTCGTCCTCTTCGAAATCATCCTCGTCTTCGTCCTCTTCGAGGTCCTCATCATCTTCTGAAGTGTCAACTCGAACAAGCCAACCCTCTTCATAAGGATCCTCCATGATAACATTTGGATCTTCTAAAACATTGGAGTTCACTTCTAAAATTTTACCTGACACCGGAGAGTATATGTCAAGTGGTCCATCATTGGTTTCAATGGTTCCCAAAACAACATCTTCTTGAATAGATTCTTCTTCGGAAGGGAGCTCAACAGAAACGACTTCATCAAAATCAGCTAGTCCATCTTCATTGATACCAATTGTGTAGACACCGTCTTCCACCTGATACCATAAATAACCCATAAAATTTTTAACTTCTCCTGCCATAAATTCTCCTAAAAAAGTCGTTTCATCAATAAACACAACTCTCTAGAAAAGAAAAGAATTTTTTGACATTTGCCGTGCCCTTGAATAGACCAACTCGATATGTCTAATTTTAGAGTTGTATTGATTGAACCAGAAATCCCTCAAAATACCGGAAATATCGGACGCACTTGCGTGGCTACAAATAGCGAATTGCACCTTGTTGGGCCCTTGGGATTTGAAATTGATCACAAACAATTAAAAAGAGCCGGTCTTGACTACTGGCCCCATTTGAAATGGTTTCAATATCCAAATGTCGAGTCTTGGTTAGCTAAAGTAGATAATCCAGATAGGGTCTTTTACTTCACGACAAAATCAAAACTCAATTACTTTCAATTTCAGTATCAGCCAGGAGATTGGTTTGTTTTTGGAAAAGAAACCAAGGGTCTTCCGCCAGAGATGTTGCGCTGCAACAGCAATCATTCGGTGACGATTCCACAATTAGGACCTGTTAGGAGTTTGAATCTGGCCACGAGTGTTGCTATTGCTTTGTATGAGGGAGTACGACAGATTCAGACTGAACACTTGCCGAATGAATAAGTAATCGATATTGTTAAAATTACAGAGAAGGCGTCAGACTATGATACAAAAGATTCTTACAAAAGTATTTGGTACTAAACATGATCGAGAGATGAAAAAGATTCAACCATTGGTGGATCAAATTGCCTCTTTTGAACCTAAAATAAAATCATTAACAGATGATCAGCTTAAGGCGAAAACAGTTGAGTTTAAAGAGCGCATTGCGCGCGGTGAAACTTTAGACTCACTATTGCCTGAAAGCTTTGCCGTTTGTCGAGAGGCCTCGTTAAGAGTCATGGGAATGCGTCATTACGACGTACAGATGATTGGTGGCATTGTTTTGCACCGAGGGCAAATTGCAGAGATGCGAACGGGAGAAGGAAAAACCCTTGTGGCAACTCTTCCGGTATATCTGAATGCGCTCTCTGGTAAAGGTGTTCATGTTGTGACCGTCAACGACTATTTAGCAAAACGGGATGCTGAATGGATGGGGCGATTGTACAATTGGTTGGGATTAACAACGGGAATAATTGTACATGGATTAAATGATCGTGAACGAAAAGAAAACTATGGTGCTGATATTACTTATGGCACAAATAATGAATTTGGATTTGATTACCTGCGCGACAATATGAAGTTTGATCTCGAAGACTATGTTCAGAGAGAACATAATTTTGCCATCGTAGATGAGTGCGATTCAATTCTGATTGATGAGGCTCGAACTCCGCTGATCATTTCAGGTCCTGCAGAGTCCAATACAGATAAATATATGATTGTGAACCGAATCATACCTCATTTACGTAGGGACATTCATTTTACAATGGAAGAGAAGTCCAAGACGGCCTCATTAACCGAAGAGGGAAATTCTAAAGTTGAAGAGTTATTAAAAGTTGATAATATTTATGATGCTCAGAATATCGAACTTCTTCATCATATTTATCAAGCCTTAAAGGCTCATCATCTTTACAAACTCGACGTGGACTATATGATTAAAGATGGTGAAATTGTTATAGTTGACGAATTTACGGGTCGCTTGATGCCGGGTCGACGTTGGAGTGATGGTTTACATCAGGCGATTGAAGCCAAAGAAAATGTTGATGTAAAAAGTGAAAATCAAACTTTGGCCAGTATCACTTTTCAAAATTATTTTAGAATGTATTCAAAGCTTGCGGGGATGACGGGAACGGCAGATACCGAGGCCGTAGAGTTTAAAAAGATTTATGATTTAGATGTGAATGTGATACCCACAAATCGATCTATCAGTCGAATGGATAAAGATGATGTGGTTTACAAAAATGAAACTGCTAAGTTTAGAGCCATTACAGCAGATATAAAAGAACGACATGCTAAAGGGCAGCCCATATTAGTGGGAACGACAAGTATTGAAAAATCAGAATCTTTAAGTCATTGGTTAAAAAAAGAAGGCATTCGTCACGATGTTTTAAATGCGAAACAGCATGAGCGAGAGGCTGAAATTGTCGCCCAGGCGGGGCGAAAGGGCTCGATCACAATTGCTACAAATATGGCAGGTCGAGGTACAGATATCGTTTTGGGTGGAAACCCAGAGGTAATGACTCGTAGAACATTAGGTGAAGAGGCATTGGAAAGTCCAGATTATGCTATAACATTATCCCGATTTAAATCCCAATGCGAAAACGAAAAACGCGAAGTGATCGAGGCCGGTGGCTTGTATATCATTGGTACTGAACGCCACGAGTCTCGTCGTATTGATAATCAATTGCGAGGACGCTCGGGTCGTCAGGGTGATCCCGGCGAATCTTGTTTTTATTTATCCTTAGATGATAATTTAATGCGTATTTTTAATGGTGAGCGCATCCAAAAAATTATGGCTATGCTTAAAGTGGATGAAAATGAACCAATCACAGCTAAAATGGTTTCAAATGCAATTGAGGGAGCACAACGTAAGGTCGAAGGACATAACTTTGATATTCGTAAAAACTTAATGGAATATGACTCCGTTATGAATTTACAAAGAAATTCGATTTATGGAATGCGCCGAAAACTTTTAGATGGCAAAGAAATTGAGCGAACGGTTTTAGATATGTTGGGAGATGTGGTTTCTCACTTTTTAGATCTGTATTTACCAGAGGGTGAAAAGAAAAATAATTGGTCTTTAGAGGGATTAAATAATTCTCTATATCAGACTTTTGGATTTAAAGTTGAAAGCCGTGAAGATTCTACCTCCGAGGGGATTGTTCAAGAAGTTCATAGTAAAGTTAAAACCATTTACGATCGTCAAAAGGCATCGATGGGTCCTTATTTTGAACAGGTTCAAAAGATGGTGGTTTTACAATCTATAGATCATCATTGGAAAATGCATTTGCAGGTGATTGATAAATTAAAAGAAGGCATTGGGTTACGTGGTTATGCTCAAAAGGATCCTTTAATTGAGTATAAAAAAGAGGCCTTTGCTGCATTTGAAAGATTAAATGACGGAATTAAACTAGATGCTGTTGAAAAAGTAATGCGGGTTCAATTGGTTGCACAGCAGTCAGAACAAGAAGTTTTAGAAAGTTTTCGCCCAGAGCAAACAGATTTAGAAAGTCTAGATTATTCGGCACCTTCAGATTCAAATTTAGGATCCACTTCACCACTTGGAATGGATTCGCATAGTTCTACAAATTCAGCTCCAAAAAATAGAGTTTCAGCACAGCCTCGACCGTCATCAGCAACAGCCATGAACCGAGCCGATCGTCGGCGCATGGAAAAGGGAAAGGGACGAAAATAAATTGTCGACTCAATGTCCCCAGTGCCATCAAGAGATCACAATTGAGCCACAAAATTTTGGCACACTTTACTCTTGCCCTCATTGCAAGAGTGCATTTTTTGTCGATTGGAGTGGGAATCCCGAGGTTTTTCAAGCCAGCGTTGAGTCATCACAACCCGAATCAATACAACCCGAATCAATACAACCCGAATCGGTAATTGAAGCTGGATCAATTCAGCCTGAATCAATAAATAATTTTCCCGACCCTTTTGTCGTCACTGAACCAATAATGGATCCCGTGCCGGAGTTAGAGTCAGCTCCGGAAGATTTTTTTAATAGGGTAGCTGAGACTCAACAACCTGAAAGTATAAAAACTCTAGAGGATTTTTCAGATGTTGTTAACTATTCCAATGCCACTGAACCAACGGAAGCTATCGTGTATAATCTCTTTATTTCTGGTTTAGATTCAAAAAAACAAATTGATATCTTTACAGGTGCCATTTCAGATTCAAAAATGGGTTGGCTTGTTGACGATATTTTAAGTCAGGTGAGTCTTGGCAAAATAAAACTAGAAAATTTAAATGCTCCAAAATTGCATGTTTTAATTCAAAGACTTAAATTCAGTGGATTGGATTTGCGATGGGAGCAAAAAGTATTAAGCTAATTGCGATTTTTTAAAGGACTAAGAATTTTCGTAAATTAATGGAGAATTTTGTCATGGGTATATTAAAAGGGATTGCAATACATTCAATACTTATTCTGTTTTATATTCCAGCCTATTCATCAGATCCTCCTCCCGCTCCAGCTCATGGAGAGGCTGATGGTGCCGAAAAAGTAGAAATTGTAGAAAAAAAGAGAGGGGACACCTGGAGTGATGTTTCTTCGAGAGTTCAGGGATTAAAAGCGAAAATTAAATCTAAACAAGAAATATTAAATAAGCTACTGACAGAAAAAAGTAAATTAACTGATGAAGCTAAAAAAAATGAAATGGTTCGAGAGGCAATTAAAGAGCATAAGGAGCTTCAAGGATTAATAAAAGATTATGATCGAGAAAGAACCTATTTACAGTTCAGCTTTCCCGAGCGTGGACAAAAAAATCAAGGTCAGTACAAACGAATAGAATCAAAAAACTTTGAAGAGTTTGACCAAGAATTGAGTATGCAATCCAAACTGGATCAATCGATGCGAATTTTGAAAAAACAATATCAGATTGATAAAAAAAATGAAGCCAGTGAAAGTAAAGAAGAAAACAATTCAGAGAAAGATAAAAGGTATGAGCTCTTTGAACCCAAAATTATTCAAAAATAAAACAACTCATATCAAATTAATTAAAAAGTTTGATCAGTTTAAATTGGATGATACAAAAAATCTTATTATTTATGATAAAATTTTATTAAGAAATACTTCATTTTCTAAATGGATTCGCACTCAATCTTTATCCTATGGTGTGATTGCAGGTGAATCTTTAAAACAAATATCAGAATTCTCAAAACATATAGAAAAAATTGCAATTCTAACAGAGGGCATTTCTCCACGTCAGCTTCAAATTGTTGCGGTTGGGGGGGGCTCTGTTGGAGACTTTACGGGTTTTGTTGCGAGCATCTATAAAAGAGGAGTTTCGTTAATCCAATGTCCAAGTACCTGGTTGGCAGCAATGGACTCTGCTCATGGGGGAAAAAATGCTCTTAATTTAGGATCAATTAAAAATCAAATTGGAACATTTTATTTTCCGAAAGAAGTTGTTCTTATAGAGGAGCTTTTAAAATCTCAACCCGAAGTGCGTCTTCAAGAGGCTTTTGGCGAATTTTTTAAAATGGTTATTCTCGATGAGATTTTGTGGAAAAAATCCATGAAAATGAAAGATTTCACTATAGATAGTTTATGGAAGATTCTGCCGGAGGTGATTAAAGCTAAATATCGTGTCGTAGCAAGGGATCCATTAGAGCAAAAGGGATTTCGACAAAATTTAAATCTAGGTCACACCTTAGGACATGTTTTTGAATCCTGCCATGGACTTTCGCATGGTGTAGCTATTAACTTTGGACTTACCTTTGCCCTACAATACAGCTCTTACAAAGGAATTCTGAGCGAAAAACAACTATGGAAAATTTTAGAACATCCTTTGGCCTCAAGGCTTTTAACTCCTCAATCTCTATGGCCCACAAATAAAAAAGACCTGTTGAAGTTTAAAAAAACACTATTAGCAGATAAAAAAAGTATGGACTTAAAATCTGTTAATTTTATTTTTATTAAAAAGCCCGGAAAAGTGTTTAGAAAAACAATTGATTTTGAAAGTCTCTTTAGTGAAATTGAACGTCAAAGTTCTGAATATCGAAGAGTTGAAAGTAATAATGTTTCAATATAAAGGCGAAATTTCAGCCTCTAAATCCTTAATGAATAGAGCTTTGATTGTTCAAAGTTATGAACCTAAAATAGAATTGTTCGGAAGTTCGGATTGTTCAGATGTGCTTTATATGAAGCAGGCTCTGAAAGAAATATCGAATAAAAATATTATGGATGCTGGCGAGGGAGGTACTACCTTTCGGTTTTTAGTACTAAGAGCCTCTCGTTTAAATCAAAAAACAACGATTCAAGCACATCCAAAACTTTTATCCCGCCCTCAACAAGAATTAATACAGATTGCAAATCAGTTAGGTGTATTAATTGAAATTAAAAATAATTCATTTGTAATTCAGAGTTCTGGCTGGAAGCCACCTAAAGAAGAGTTAGTTGTTGAACGAGGTGTTTCAAGTCAGTTTCTTTCTGGGGTTATGTTGAATACCTGGGACTTAAACTTTCCGTTAAAAATTCATTGGAAAGGGGAGCGTCGCTCTGAGGGATATTTACGCATGACTTTGGAAATGCTTCGACATATGGGACTTATTTATATTGAAAAGGGTGAAAAAATTATTGTTGAACCCTATCAAAAACCAAAGATTCAAGCTTATCGAGTGGAATCAGATGTCAGCAGTGCCTTTTCGGTCGCGGCTGCAGGAGCCCTTTTCGGTCGAGTGGAACTATTGAATTTTCCCTTTAAAAGTTTACAACCCGATATAGAATTCATAAAAATTTTAGCCGACATGGGGGTCAATCTTTTTCAAAAAGAAACGTCTTTAGTTGTAGAAAAAGCTGTGAATTTAAAGTCGATAGATGTGAATTTACAAAATTGTCCAGATCTTTTTCCCGTGCTCTCCGTTTTGTGCGCACAGGCCGATGGGGTTTCGCGGCTTTATGGTGCTCCACACTTGGTCCATAAAGAATCAAATCGAATTGAACTAGTTTCACAATTACTTAGGTCCGTGGGTGTTCAACATCAGTGCCATTTTGATGGAATGACAATTTATGGTGAAAAAAAACTTCGGAATATCAATTCTGAAATTTATTTTAACCCGGCTCAAGATCATCGTATGGCAATGGCTGCGGGTCTATTTAGGTTATCCGGCCTTCCTTTAAACATACAAACACCCGAAGTTGTTGACAAAAGTTTTCCTGAGTTTTGGAAAATTCTAGGATTGAGTTTATGAATAAGATTATTCTACTCATTGGTCATCGGGGAGTTGGGAAATCTGAATTAGCCCAGCGTTGGAAAAATTATGAAAGTTCTTCATTGAGCTATTATGATTTAGATCAAGAGATAGAAAAAACTATTGGAAAATCTATTGAAGAAATATTTAAATCCGAAGGGGAAGGTTCTTTTCGTAAATATGAAAAAGAAGTATTTTTTAAATTAATCCAACAAATCAACGAAAATAAAAACTACAGTAGCAGTCACAGTAACCATGTTCGAAGCAGGGAAAAGAGTATTCTTTGCCTAGGAGCAGGTTTTGATTTGGAGGGTTTAGAGTTTCAAAATTCCATTCATAATTTTCAAATTGTTTGGGTTCAGCGGACAACGGATCGGGAGGGTCGTATTTTTTTAAATCGTCCCAGGTTGAATCAAGATTTATCTCCTTTGACGGAGTCTATTCATAGATATCATGAAAGGAATTCGCGATTTAATAAGGTCGCGACAGAATGCTATTTAATGCCCGAAGGGTTAATTAAAAAGTCTATTCTAGGTCAGCACCTTGAAAAACAAATTTTATGTCCTGAATTAGATAAAAAGATGAATTATTCTGGTTTTATAACAGTTACTCCAAACTTTTTAAGTTCAGAATACAATTGGCTTCATTTTTTAGAAAGATATAAAAATCGCAATATAACATTTGAATTCCGCGACGATTTACTGACTTCAATTGAAATTGAAAAAGCAGTCAACTCTTTAGTCGGTGAAAAGTGCCTTTATTCATTTCGTGCTCATGCCGAATATATAGTTTCTAAAAAGATTCAATCCAAAATTAACAGTATTGATTGGCCCATGGAGCTTGGATTAAATTTACAAATAATTGATTTTTTAAAAGAAGAATCCCTTCATAAAAAGGTGATATTATCTCAACATGATCGATTGAATGTGAATTGGGAGGCTCCAGAGAATTTAAAAAACATAGTCCACTTAAAGGCCAGTCCAGTTGTAGATAACTTTGTGCAATTCGAATCTCTATATAATTGGTGGAAAATAAATCCAAAAGAAAGAAGTCTATTGCCAAGATCATCTGAAGGTCGTTGGACATGGTTTCGTCTAAGGCAAAAAAACAAACAATGGATTAATTTTTGGCGAGAGGGGACCGGCAGTTCTCCAGATCAGCCCAGTCTCTTTCAATGGTTGTCCATGCCGGATTCTTCAGAATATTTTGCAGCGGTTTTGGGATCTCCTGTAAATCATAGTTTTTCACCCTTAGAGCATTTGGATGAGTTTTCTAAAAAGAAAGTTCCTTTTTTGGCTATTGATTTAAATCAATCCGAGTGGCTTTTGGCGATCGATTTATTAAAGACTTTGGGATTAAAATGGGCTGCTGTGACTTCACCTTTAAAAGAATTAGCTGCACAACTATTAAACACAAATGACAAGGCTGTAAATACTCTTTATTTTGATAATAAAAATTTAAAATGGATGGGAATTTCAACTGATGAACTGGGATTGAAATATTTGATACAAAAGAATGTTCCTTATGCCTCACATGAAATCATTGTTTGGGGTGGAGGAGGCGTGCTATCAGCATTTAAAAAAATTCTTTCTAAAGACGTGTGTTTTTATTCAGCTAGAACGGGTCAAATTAAATCCTCCGATTCAGAAATGATTCAAAATCAAAATAAAAATCCAAAGGTTGTGATTTGGGCGGCACC
>ERZ795056.4046-NODE-4046-length-15342-cov-4.861516_pt1 | contig 15342 bp, 15 predicted proteins | sample MGYA00375140_ERZ795056 | MGnify/ENA primary metagenome ERZ795056 (study PRJEB30185, sample SAMN05720227) | activated sludge metagenome | isolation source: Anaerobic digester | place: USA | collected 2015-03-09 ... | reverse complement strand
GCCGGCCGCATCGCCAAGTTGGCACGGCCGCATGCCGACCTGGCCTGGGCAGTGGCCCTGATGAACATGTGCAAGGTCAGCATGGTCGGCTTTGCCGTGGGTGGAGCCTTCCTCAGCCTGGCCTACTGGGACATGCCTTACTACCTGATGGTGATCGTGGTGGCCACCGGTATGCTCGTCCGCGCCCGAAGCGGGCAGAACGCGGCCCAACTGACGCCTGGTGGCGCCGCGTCTCCGGGCGCTTGGCAAGCCGGCTACAAGCGGGCCTAAGGATGTTGCGTCCGATCATCCGCTGGGCTGCTGGCCGTAGCGGCACAAGCCGGCTTTCGATCTTCATCTACCACCGCGTGCTGCCCGCGCCGGACCCCTTGTTTCCGGGTGAGTTGGATGCCTTGCAGTTCGACGAGCAGGTGGCCTGGATCACGCGCTGGTTCACCGTGCTGCCCCTTGCCGAGGCGGTGAGACGCATGCATCAACGCGATCTGCCGCCCGGCGCCGCGGCCATCACCTTTGATGATGGCTACGCCGACAACCTGCGGCATGCCGAGCCGGTGCTGCGACGGTACGGCGCCTGCGCCACGCTGTTTGTGGCCTCTGGTTTCCTGGACGGCGGCTGCATGTGGAACGACCGCGTCATCGAGGCGGTGCGGCGCACCCGTCAGCCCGTCCTGGCATTGCCAGGCCTGTTGCCGCAGCCCTTGCCGATGGCCGACCTGGCCCAGCGCCGCACCGCCATCGGGCAGTTGATCGGTCGCATCAAGTATCTGCCGATGGACGCCCGCGACCGCGCCGTGGCTGAGGTGGTTCGTGCTGCATCGGTGGCCGTCCCCGATGATCTGATGCTCACCAGCGAAGAATTGCAGCATTGGCATACCGCCGGACAGCAGGTTGGCGCGCACACGGTCAACCACCCCATCCTGGCGCAGCTGCCCGATGGCGCAGCGTACGACGAGATCAGTCGTGGCCGCGATGTACTGCAGGCCCTGTTGGGCAGCCGCATCGGCCTGTTTGCATACCCCAATGGCCGGCCGGGCACCGATTACCTGCCGGTGCACGTGGACATGGTGCGCAAGTTGGGCTTCGACGCCGCCTGCTCAACCAATTGGGGGGCCGCCACTGCCCTTTCGCCCAGCCACGAGCTGCCACGCTTCACCCCCTGGGACCGCACCCGCTTGCGCTTCGGGGCGAGGCTGGTGCGAAACCTGCTGACAGCCTGAGGAACGTCGCAGCCTGGCCGCATGGACAAGTCCGGATTCCCAGTCAGCGCGCAACTGCCGCACCCCGTGCCGACCACATTGTTCGTGACCCCGACCGTTCCGCGGCCGGATGGCATCGGCGTGCAGAAGCGAGCCTGGGCGCATCTGCAGACGCTGTGCGCCATGGGTGACGTGCAACTGCTGGTGCTGCTGACCGCGCCGCAGTGCCAGGCGCAGGGCGGCGAGCCGGCGCTGCAAGCCGCACGCGCGCTGGGTGCGTCCGCCACCTTGGCCGTGCTGAGCCCCGCGCGCCAGCAGGTGGCCGCGGGCGGCTGGATGCAGCGTGTGCGGCAGGGCCTGGCGCAATTCGGGTTGCCCAGATTCAGGCTGGCCGCCGACAACGATCTGCAGCGGGTGGCCCAGCAGGTTGCGTCGGGCGCATTCAGCCTGCTGTTCTTCTTCCGCACCTCCACGTTCTCCACGATGCGGCGATTGTTGGACGACACCCGCGGCCGCCGGCCGGTGGTGGTTGATTTCGACGATGTGGAATCGGTCGCGCAAGCGCGGGAGCTTCGGCACACCTGGCGCATGCTGGGCCTCGAAGCGTCGCTGTTCAAGTGCCTGGACATCTTGGAACAGCGGCAGCTGGAGCATCTGGTGCAGCGGAGCGCGCGCATGGTCACGGTGTGCTCCGACCTGGATGCCGACCGCATCCGCCGGCGCCGTGGCGCAGCGCAGGTGATGGTGATTCCCAACACCGTGCCCGACCGGCTGCCCCTGGCGCCTGCGCCGGCCCACCCGGGCCTGACGCTGCTGTTCCTGGGGGCGATGAACTACGAGCCCAATGAAGATGCGGCCCTGTACTTCGTGCAGGACATCCTGCCATTGCTGAAGCAACAGCTGGCCGGCCAGGTGCGGCTGATGATCGTGGGCCGCGCGCCGACACCGGCCGTGCTGGCGCTGCAGCAGGACGGCTGCGTGCAGGTGCGTGCCGACGTGCCCGAAGTCGACAGCTACTACCAGCAAGCAGACATCGTGGTGGTGCCGATCCGCTTCGGCGGCGGCACACGCATCAAGATCATCGAGGCCCTGGCCATGGGCCGGCCCGTGGTGTCGACCACGCTGGGCGCCGAAGGCCTGGGCTTGCAGGACGGCCATGACGTGCTGATCGCAGACACTGCAGCAGCATTTGCCCAAGCCTGCCGAAGGTTGGGCGGCGATGCTGGCCAGCGCGCCGCCATCGTGGCCGCCGGGCTGGGCACCTTCCAGCACAGGTTCTCAGATGTGCGGGTGCGTGACAGGGTGGCGGGGCGGCTGCAGGCGCTGCTGCAGTGACGGCATCATGCTGATTCAGTGGCGTCAGGCACCGCTCTGCGCTGCTTTTTGGTTTGCGCTGGCGCGGGCGCGCGCGCGACTGGTGCCCAACAGTTTGGCCCATAGGTTGTGTTGAAGACCGCAACACTTGTGCCGTTGATCCCGGCACGGCAAGCGAGCTGTCATCACTAGGCAAATGGAGATGGTGTGGAGTCACGTGTACTTTTGAGTGTTGTCGTCCCGTCATACAACTGCGCTCCTTGGCTGGAGCGAGCTGTTGCCTCTGCGCTGTCTGTTGATCGTACCGAGATAGAAGTCGTCGTCGTGGACGATGGTTCTGTGGATGAAACTCCGGCGCTCTGCGAGAAGCTGCGGCAACGGAACTCTGCGATCAAAGTGATTCGTCAGCCAAATCGGGGTTTGTCTGCCGCCCGCAATGCGGGCATCGACGCTTCGATTGGTGAATTTATTGTTCTGCTGGACGCTGATGATGAACTGATCCCATTTGATACCGCGCAATTGCGCGCCTTCGATGGTGACATGTTGCGTATAGGTCTCGAGGAAGTGGGTGTTGACGGTGGAATTCAGCGCTGGACGGAAGAAGGAAGCGGGGAGGCTGGGTCAGCGTATTTGCACCGTCACTTGACGGCCAAGTCACTGTACATTCCAAGTTGTGCTTATGTATACCGCCGATCATTCCTAAACGGGAATGACTTGAGGTTTTCTCCCGGCCTAATTCATGAAGACATGCTATTCACTGTGGAGGCATTGCTGAAGGCTGCATGCGTGCGCGCAACGAGTTCTTTACTTTATCGCTACCTTCGAAGGACTGGGTCGATCACGCTGCAGGATTCGATGGCGGCAGTTCAGCGTCGGGTGCACTCTTTGACGCAAATTGCCCAGGCGGTGATTGATCTCAGTAACCAATGCCCGAACGTTGATCTGTGGCTTTGGGCCAAACATGTCACAGATTACGCATGGACCTTTGCTGAGGCTTCCGGTTCCAGGCGAATGGGGTGGCAGGTCTTGAAGATGGAGTGGATGTTGCTCTTCAGATACCGGCTTTGGGGGCTTTATCGAAGCCGGCAATCCGAGCGCTGGCGGTTGCGCAAACGGTTCACCCAACTGATTTTGACTTGGAGTTGAAGCAAGCGATGGCCCGGTGCCTCTTTATCACGGATCGGTGGCCGTTCCCGCTGCAGGCGTTTCGCTACGGCACGGCACTTCGAATGCGAATGCTGCTGCAAGCTGCCCGCGAGGCGGGCCACGTGATCGACCTGTTCTGTGTACCAAGTTGGTGCGATCCGCAACCAGCCGACTTGACCGCGCTGCAAGCGGACTTTTGTGAGTTGTGGGGAATCCAGATTGCCAGCTTGGATGCAGTGGCCTCACCGGCACCCGCGCCCCGCACAGGGCAGCAACTTTGGCGCGATCTCTTGCGGCCCGCGCTCAATCCCTACTGGCAGGATCGCTTCGCCTTGACCACGCATCCTCGGCAAATTGATGCGCTTGCCAGGGTGATCGCGCGCACCAAGCCTGATCTTATCCTGTCACATCGACTGTCCACGATGGCACTCTTGCGTCGTTTGGGAAGGCAACTGCCGCCGATTGTCTTCGATCTCGATGATGTTGAAACTCAAGCCTATATTCGGACAGTGAGGCAACCACCGCACTGGCGGACAAAGCCGCTGCAATATCTACAGTATCCTGCGCTGGCGAACATGCAGCGCTGGGCCATTCGCAAGGCTCGCACGACGTTGGTATGTTCCGAGAATGATGCACGCGCACTCTCCACCCAGTATCCTGCCCCTGCGCATGTGGTGGCTATTCCGAATGCTGTGCCTGCCCCCGATGCATCGGTGATTTCCTCATCACAGACGGTGTTGTTCTTGGGAACCTACGGTTATCTTCCGAATGTGCAGGCCGCCAACTTGCTGACGCAGAAAATCTGGCCACTGGTGCACGCTCGTCTTCCAGAGGCCCGCCTCTTGGTCGCTGGACGCGGGTGCGAAAGTTTGGAGGGATACCAAAACCCGCCTGCTGGCGTGCATTTCATGGGCTTCGTCGATGATCTGAATCTACTGTACCAGCAGACGCGTGTGGTGGCTTGCCCCATCCTGACCGGTTCGGGCACCCGGATCAAGATTATCGAGGCCGCACTGGCCGGGCGGCCAGTGGTGTCGACGGCCATTGGTGCGGAAGGGCTGCTATTTGATCCGGCGCGGAACGAGATTGCCATTCGAGACGACATTGACGAATTTGCGGCGGAACTCCTTCGACTGTTGAACGATATGCCCGCATGTGAGGAGATGGGTCGCCGTGCGCGCACTCTTGCTCTTCAAGAATACGCCGAATCGGCCATTGTAAGAATGTTGGCGAGTTTGTTGAGCTAAGGCTGCTGCGCATCTGCTCTCTGCTAGTCTGTTCTTCAATTCGTCCGCAGGCACCAAGGTAAACTGGGCGGGACTTACCTTCAGAAGATTTCTTGTCTAGTTGGGTAAGTTTTTTTGGTCAGCGCCCTTGCGTCGTCGGTCATGCAGAATTCAGGTCCGCCCAGCGTGCTGCGGACCGAGGCCCCACGTCGCGACCGAGCGACTCCGCCCTACCAGCCGGCCAGAGGTCGGCGAGCATAGCCATGCGCCCCGCACAAGTGGCCACGCCCGCCAGCCACATCATCCACAGCGCCATAGCCGACAACGCGCAAAGTGCACCTTCAGGCCCAGACGGGTGATGGCCCGCACCAGCCAGCGGATGTTCTGGCCCGTCGCACAGCCCAGCGCATGCGTCGTGTCGCCCAGCGAACCCTGTAGCCAGCAGCGGTCCATTCTGTGGTCGGCCTTGGCATGACCGAATGCCGGATCGATGGCCTGTCTGCGCTCGAGCAATCGCTTCTTGTGCTCGTTCAACGACTTGTACTTGCCTCTCGAAGGCCATGACGTACCAGTCCGCAACCTACACTTGCCCACAGCCGGTCATTTCAAGATCGGCTTCCACTCTTGGCTCAAATTGAGATCGGCGCGGAGGCTCAGATTGGCATCGGAGCCTACTGCTGTTGTCGCAGCGGTGTGCCGCGTGAAGTGTTGTGCAGTTGACCGCTCTGCGGTTGGCTGCACGTCCCCCAGAATAGTAGGCTGTTGTTGAACGAGCGTGCCAGTGTGGCTGCCGGGAACTGAACGAACACGTGAACACCCCCACCCTAGTCATTGAAGCCGGCCTTGCCGAGCGCCACTATTGGCGCGACCTGTGGCGCTACCGCGAACTGTTCATCGTGCTGGCTTGGCGCGATGTGGCTGTGCGGTACAAACAAACGATCATCGGATTGGCGTGGGTGATGCTCCAGCCGCTGGCATCTGCGGCGGTCTTCACCATCGTCTTTGGTAAAGTGGCCAAGCTTCCGTCTTTGGAGGCGGTGCCATATGCGGTGATGGTGTTCGCAGGGTTGCTGCCCTGGCAATTGATCTCGGGGTCGGTCAGCAACGCGGCCAGCAGCTTGACCGGCAATTCGGGGCTGATCAGTAAGGTGTACTTCCCGCGACTGATCGTGCCTTCGTCTGCCGTGGTGGTGTGCTTGGTTGACTTTGCGGTGGGCCTGCTGGTGATGGCTGGGCTGATGGTTTGGTACCAATACATGCCCGATGCGCGTGTGCTGCTCTTGCCCATTTTTGTGTTGATGGCGGCTCTGGCGGCCATCGGGCCCGGTTTGTGGATCGCTTCGTTGAACGTGCGTTACCGCGATTTCCGGCAGGTATTGCCCTTCCTGATCCAGTTCGGCATGTACCTCAGCCCCGTAGCCTACGCCAGCGCTGTGGTACCCGAACAATGGAAGCTGCTGTATCACCTGAACCCAGCGGCGGCCGTCATTGACGGCTTTCGCTGGTGCCTGCTGCGCGGTGCCGTCCCCATCTATTGGCCCGGCTTCCTTCTGGCTTGGGTGGTGATCGTCGCGCTACTGATTGTCGGTGTGCGTCAGTTCCGCAATACCGAACGCACCTTTGCCGACATGGTCTGAACATGACGGTGACCCCAACTCCTTACCTTGCTGCCCATGGCCAGTGACATCGCAATTTCGGCTGAAGGCCTGAGCAAGTGCTACCGGGTGGGGCACGAGTCCCAGCGAGATGAGCGCGCCACCTTGCGCGATCAAATCGTGCGCCATGCCCGAAATCTGGCGCGCAAGACTCGCGAGATGGCTAGCGGGCAAGCCATCGTGCAGGGTGACACCGTTGAGGATTTCTGGGCGCTGCGCGACGTCAACTTCGAAATTCCGCGTGGTGCACGCGTCGGTATTTTGGGGCGCAACGGCGCTGGCAAGAGCACGCTGCTGAAACTGCTGAGCCGCATCACAGAGCCCACCAACGGTCGGATCAAGATCGACGGTCGGGTCGCCAGTCTGCTAGAGGTGGGTACCGGCTTTCATCCGGAACTGAGCGGCCGAGAGAATGTATTCCTGAATGGCGCAATTCTTGGGATGGGTCGTGCTGAAATTCAGAGGAAATTTGACGAGATAGTCGAATTTGCTGAGGTTTCACAGTTTCTTGATACTCCGGTTAAGAGATACAGTAGCGGCATGTATGTGAGGCTTGCCTTTGCAGTTGCGGCTCACTTGGAACCCGAAATTCTCATTGTTGATGAAGTATTGGCTGTCGGCGATGCGCAGTTTCAGAAGAAGTGTCTCGGCAAATTGAAGGAAGTGGGCGGTAGCGGACGCACTGTAATCTTTGTTAGTCACAACTTGCAGGCCGTAAGCCAGTTGTGCGACACCGGAATCCTCCTGCGCAACGGGAGCGTTGAAGCATTTGGCACTGTGGAAGCCGTTTGCTCTCGCTATATGAATCAAAATTCCAATCCGTCAGGTTTTCGTGTTTGGACTGGGCCTGCGACGAGCGAAGTTGCGTTGCGTGCAATTGAAATTATTGACGCCCATGGCGCTAGATGCACAGTTTATTCCGTTGCCGATGGCTTCAAGATCAAGCTCACCGTAGAGGTTTCGGTTCCGGTTGAGCATGCCCGCATCGGGTTCAGAGTTCTCTCAATTGACGGAACAATTGTCTTCTCGTCTGACGATTTGGATTCCCTGGGTTCGTGTATTGCAGACGAGCGTGGTTGCTATGAGATCGAAGTTGCTATACCGCCGAACTTGCTAAATGAAGGCATCTACACCATTACGGCGGCGGCGCATGTGCCGTCTGTGAGGTGGCTTTTTATGGAAACGGACGCGATTCAGTTTGAGTTGTACGCAAGCGATGCAATCGGTGCAAGGCGACTTGGGTTCTTTAGGCCTGATTTGGTGTGGTCAATGAATCGCATTCGAAGCACATAATTTCCGCCCTCTCTTTGGTTATCATCTGGTTGGCTTGCCGAGAAGCGGAATTCGTGTCAAGTATCTTTGGCCCTTGGGGGGATAGGAGTTGACGAGCTTGGCGATCGATTTAGTCCCCTTGATTTCAATCGTCACAGTCAATCGTAATGACGCTGACGGCCTGCGAAGAACACTCTATAGTGTGATGGGTCAAACCTTCAGGGATTTTGAGCATATCGTTATCGATGGTGCATCTTCGGATTCGAGTGTTGAGGTTCTTGCTGAATATGATTCACAGTTGAGTTATTGGGTGTCAGAGCCTGATGGCGGGATCTACAATGCGATGAATAAGGGGATAGCGAACTCGCGAGGTCGCTACTTGCTTTTCCTAAATTCAGGGGACCACTTGGCCGAGACAACAAGCCTTGAATCGGCAGCTAGGCATTTGGCGGATGTTCAGATTGTCTACTTTGACCTTGAAATTAGGGGGCCTGACAGTGAGGAGCGGCGGATCTTCTCTGCCCCTCCTGTTCTAAGTCTCGGATTTTTTTTGGAGAGTACGCTGCCTCATCCTTCAACATTCATAGCTTCAAATTTGTTTGCTGCATTTGGTCCTTACGATGAGAGCATGAGGATTGCTGCAGATTGGAAGGCTTTTCTACTGTTTGTTTGCAAGCACGAGTGTGAATATCGCCACGTACCAGAGTTGCTGAGCATATTCTACGCAGACGGAATTTCCTCGCAGCAACACTCCCTGAGTGTAATAAGAGCTGAGCGTGAGAAAGTCCTGCGGTCAGATTTTCGAAGTATCGTAGCAGACATTGAAACTGGACTGAAAGCCAAGAAGGAGCTGGAGAGGTTGAGGCGCCACATTGCGATTAGAATCTTGCGAAGGCTCGGTATTATTGAGTCTTTCTAGATTTGTCAATCGGATGGCTTTGGCGGGTATCTGTTGACTTTGAAGGGTGTGGAATGAAGCGATTGATATGCTACAGCTTGTGGGGCTCCAATAGAAAGTACACCCATGGCGCAGTAGTGAATGCTGAAAGTATTCCGACAGTTTTTCCAGGGTGGGTTGGGCGGTTCTATTGCGGGCAATCCGTTCCGGCTGATGTCACCGCAGCACTTGCTGCTGCCGGTTCAGAAGTGGTGATGATGAATGAAGAGGGCGATTGGACGGGAATGTTCTGGCGCTTTCTGGCGGCTTCTGATGAATCGGTTGAGGTAATGCTGTCCCGCGATGCTGACTCTCGCTTGTCCAAGCGCGAATTCGATGCGGTGAGTGAATGGATGTCCAGCTCACGAGCGTTTCATGCGATGAGAGATCACCCTTTACATACGGCAGTTATCATGGGGGGTATGTGGGGTGTGAAGGCGCCGCTTCTTCGTGATATTGAGAGTCGGATCCTTCAATATGCCCGTGGAAATTTCTGGCAAGTGGATCAGAATTTTCTTCGAGATGTGATCTGGCCGATTGTAAAAGACGATGCCATGGTGCACGATTCATTCGGCGAAGGCTTGCCTTTCCCGGGTCGAAGAAATGGGTCTGATTTCGTTGGTCAAGTTGTTGATGAGTACGAGATCCCAAATAAGGAATATGCAGATATGTTGGTTGCTGCTATAAAGAAGCGGCGCTGGGGTGGGCTGGGTCGATTTCTACCTTGAGCAATCTTTCTGCCAGCTACGCTTATCCATAGCCGTTCAACTCAAGATCGGCTTACACTTCTGGCCCAAATTGAGATCGGCGCGGCGGGCAAAGATTTGCTTTGGCACCCACAGCGATATGCCGAGATTAACTTTAGTTGAGCAGTCAAGCGGGCTTCGTGGGTGTGGCCTCAGTGCCCGCACATGTCAATAGTTCACGGCCAGTCCAGCAGCAACCGGGTTGGCCATTGCACCTAACCGCCATCCCCCCGGCTCCTACTGCGAGGCGACATTGCTCTGCGCGCGCTGTCGGCTAGTCTTCTTAGGCAATTGCACCTGTAGGTTTTATTGCGTGTGCCCTGCTGCCGGTTTCGAAGACGCCTTGTTCAGGTGCAGTATGAAACCGGAGGTGGTTCATGGCAACGAGACGGCAGTTCTTGAATGCCTGTCCGTATCGAGCCAAGTCCGTCCTTCATCGCCGCCCCGGGGGATGTTCTATGGAGGCGACAACTATTCTGACGCGGGGGTCCGAATAGGACGTGATGCACACGCTTTGGCGACATTGCAAATGCTCTGTGAGCCCGCTCTTCCTGAACCCGTGCCCAGCAACCCCAGTCAGAAAGTGCGTTTCTTCGCTGGTCAACCTTGCAGCGGTGAGGCCGCGATTCGGCTTGTCTAGCGGCCAGCAAGTACGCCGACCAAATTTCGCCAACACCTCAGGCTCCTGGGTTGGTGGCGCAATGCCAGTAACGCCGCCATCACGGCACTCCGCGATTCTCGGCGCCGGCGGAAGTACACGCTCTGCGTCAGGTAGGCGCGCGCAATGCGTTCGCGCACCAGTGGTCTGAACGGTGCGAATTCTTCCCGCCGTACCAGCGCTAGAAAGAACCGTGCCGCAAACACCGCATGCACAGGAAAGTCGCGATTCGTCAGGCTGCCCGGTCGGTAGCGATAGAACATCAGCGGCTTGTGAACATACAGCACGCTCCCGGTGCGCTGCGCCATCTGGATCCACAAGAAAACGTCTTCGCCCACTTCCAGCGTCGTGTCAAAGCCGCCGCAGGCTTGCAGGTCCTCGCGGCGCAACACGAACGTGCCGGTGTTGCCCAGCACATCGTGCGCAATGAAGCCGGCCGTCGGCTGCTCCAGCCTGACCAACTGGCCCGGTGCGGGCAACCAGGCCCGGAGTTGCTCTGCCCAGGCCGGGCGCGATGACTGGACGAGGTCGGCCCACTCGCTGCGCGGCACGCTGCGGTTGGCGGCGTTCTCGTTGTAATAGTCCGACGTGATGATGCGTTCGTCCGGGTAAGCGCTGGCCGCGGCCATCTTGGTCGCCAGGTTGTCGGGTTCCCAGAGGTCGTCGCCGTCCAGGAAGGCAACCCACCGCCCACTGGCATGGGCCAGGCCGAAATTGCGTGCACCTGCCGCGCCTTGGGGGCCGGTGTTGTGCAGCACCTGCAGGCGCGGGTCGCCGGCTGCGGCGGCCACCGCCTGGGTCACCGTGGCATCGGTGGACCGGTCATCCACCAGCAGCACCTCGAAGTTGTCCAGGCCCTGCTGCCCCAGAACCGACTGCAGCGTCTCTGCGATGTAATCTGCCACGTTGTGGACCGGGATGATGACGGACACCAGCGGAGCCACTGCGTCACCAGCCGTACCTTGCAGCCCGACGGTGCCTGTGTGTTTGCTGTGGTGGTCGAGTGTCATGGCTTCACTGAGAACATGGGCCAGATGTCCTTGGCCGCGCCGGCTCCAGTCTGGTTCCGCTCGATCGCCAGGCACTGCGTGCGAGGCAGCCGTTTGTTGCGTGGGCGGTCACAGCAATCCTTGCTGTCGCAGGAAGTTGCGCATGCTGTCTAGCGCAGGCTGGTAGTGCCGACCCTCATCCTCTTGCGGGTTGAAGAACCCATGCCGCGCACCCTGGAACAGCTGCAACTCGCATGGTGTCCCGCTCCCTTGCAGCTGTTCGCAAAAGGCTTGCACAGTGCGTACCGGCACATCCTGATCGTCCGTTCCGTTGAGTACCAGTGTCGGTGGCACACCTGGCGCCACATGGTGCATCGGCGACAAGGCGTGCCAGTTCGGGGCCACCAGGGCGTGGTCGGGTTGGCCAGGGCTGAGGTCCAGCATGGGGTTCAGCAAGACCAGCGCCGCAGGCCGTGCGTCCAGGCCGTCGCCATCGCGCGCTGTGCTGTTTCCTGCGGTCTTCGGCGTGCGGGGCTGCCGCAATCCCACGCCCAGCGCGGCTGCCAGGTGTCCGCCAGCTGACCCTCCGCCCGCCGCCACCCGGTTAGCGTCGATGTGCAGTGCGCCAGCCTGGCCACGCACCCAGCGCAGCGCGTCCTGCGCGTCATCCACGGCATCGGCCGGTGTGCTGCCATGCCGGCTGCCGATGCGGTACTCCACGCTGATGCAGGTGATGCCCTCCTTTCTGAGGTCACGGCATTGTGGGTAGAACTGGCTGGGGTGGCCATGGGCCCATCCGCCACCGTGGAAGAGCAACAGCGCAGCCGGTGGTTGGCTGCGCGCGTCGAGCCGGCCGCGGGCATGGAAAATATGCACCTGCAAGCTGTGGCCAGCCACCTGCTTGTAGACCATCCGGACATCTGGATCACCGGCGCTGCGCCACTGCCAGAACAGTGTGGCCGCCAGCCCGGCCAAGGCAGCCAGGCCAGCCACATCCCACCTGGAGACGCCCATCGATGGAAGGATTGACCTTGATGTCATCGGCCCCTGTCAGCCTTGCCCAGCACTCGGCTGGCGCTGCATTGCACCACTGCGGATGCATGCCCTGGATCTCTGAAAGAGCGGATCGATGGCCATCGACATCAGCCAGGCCAGGCCAAGAGTGAGCACAAGGCTGGGGGCGAAGAATGCCCAATCTCCACGCGCACCACTGAAGCCCAGCAACACCACACAGAGGCCTGCTTGGTAATGCAGCAGGTAGGTGGGATAGCTCAGGTTGCCTAGCATCGTGTCGACAGACCTGAACTGGCCGGCTCGCCAGTCTGCCAAGGACCAGGTCATGCCGGCGGCCAACATGATGTTGCAGTAAAACTGCGCGCCAAGCGCGAAAGGGCTTCCGGCGGCAGCCAGCGCGATGTTGGCGGTGAACATCGCGAAGACCCCCCACATCAGTTCGGCTGGTGCGCGCCAGGTCTGGCGCCTGGTGCGCATGGCACGCAAGTGGAAGACAGCAGCCCCGGTTGCAAACGGCAGCGACGCGGCGGCCAATGGGAAGTATCGATAGCTGAAACTGGCGTCACCGATCAGCAAGTAGGCGGTGTAGAGCACGCTGCAAGCCAGCCATGCCAAAGTGAGCCACACCCAGCGCGACAACCCCAGGCCGATCAGTGCGTAAAAGAAGAGCTCCACCGTCAACGCCCAGGCGGGCGGCACCCACCGCGTGGGTGTGGAACTGCTCAGTACCAGCAGCAGGTTCCTGGCGAAGTCGGCGTCGCTGAGCACCAGGCCCATCTCGGCGTGGTAGGCGCGTGCGCCGGTTTCGCCAAGCAGTGCAATCAATCCGACCGACAGCAGCAGCGCCAGCCAGTACATTGGAAAGATCCGCAGCACCCGGTTGAGCGCATAGCGCCCAACACCCCCCATGCTGTAGCCGTAGTCCTTGTGCAGGATGGCGGTCATCAGGTAGCCGCTCAGCACGTAGAAGGCGAACACGGCGTACGGCCCCACGTTTCTCACAGGGCCAAGGTGGCCGGCCACGACCAAGATGGCCAGTGCTGTGCGGTAGGTGCCGAACATGTGCGGTTTATGGTGGCGCCGAACGAGATGGACGCCGACGCTCAGTTCGACGCTGAAGACGCACCCGCGCCAGGCGCCGACGCCGCCGCCTGGGGCGGACTTGGCTCACGCCAGTGCCCCGCCTTCTGGAGCATGCGTTGCAGTGTTGGGCGGGTGTAGCCAAGCGCCTGCGATTGATGAGCCAAATCGAGAGCCTTTGAATATTCTCCGATTTCCGCGTAAATCAGGCCTAGATTGTTCAGGGTTAGAGGGTTGTCCCCAGGCTTTACGAAGGCAAGTTGCCGCATAGCCTCTTCTTTGCGTGCGGTCTTGCCTAACCACTGCGCATAGAGCATTCTGACGACGTTGTCATCGGCTCGGAAGCGAATTGCTCGTTCGAAGTAGCAGTCAATCGAGTACTGCAAGCCGCTCGGATGGCGTGATTGCTTGCGGTCTGCCAAACGTACAATTGCGGCAAGTGCCCTCGGGTGATTTGGAAATGCACGCAGCGTATACCCAATATCATCCTCAACCGACGCAGACGTGGTGCCAGATCTCAGGGCTTCAATTGGTGGCGTGAAATGATTATTTTCCACGATCGGCAACTGCTGGCGATCCACGCGATAGTCATACGGACCATAGTGATTCCTGAGTTCGCCGCAGGCTTCGTTCTGTGCCATGCCGGTCAATGGCACCAACAGTCCGATGCATATCGAAAGATGCGTGAACCAAGCAGCTGTTGCCAGGCGATTGACTAGACTCACGGTGTACTCCTTGGCGGGAACTTAAAGGCGCATGCCATGCCGTTGGTTGCTTCTCAACCATTGCTCAAGCATCATCAATATCCACACCATTTCGCCGAAATATGATGGGTGCTGCTTGAGTCGATCTTTCAATAGAGATTCAACGTAGGCGGTTCGGATGATTCCTCGCTCCGCGAAGGTCCGCAGTGAATCCGAAGCCATCTGGTGCAGCCCTTTGTGCCTCATTGCCCATACCCCGAAGGGCAGGCCAAAGCCCTGCTTCTTCTTCGTCAGGATCTCGTCGGGAAGGAATCCGCGCAGCGCCTCCTTGAAGAACCAGCGCAGCTTCAAGCCCTTGAGTTTATAGTCCACCGGCAACTGCATGGAGAAGTCCAGCAGGCAGGTATCCAGCAATGGAAAGCCGACCGATATGCCCGCCAGCGCCGTGCTGCCGCACACCTTGGGCAGGTCAGCCTCGGCCAACGTGAAACGCCAGTCGAAGGCCAGTTCGCGGTTCAGCGCACCCGCCTGGGTGGGCGCGGCCCACACCTGACGCTGCTGCTGCAGTGGTGCCTGGGTGTCCACCTGCGCCAGGAACCCGGGGGTGAAGATCTCGCTCAGCCCCTGGCGCAGCAGCAGGTTGTAAGGCTGCAGCCGGTCGGGCATGGGCACGCGGGCCTGTTCGATGTAGCTGCGCCCCTTGCGCGCCAGTGGCAGTGCGCCCAGCGGAGATTGCTGCAGCACTGGCTCGAGCAGGCCCTTGCGCAGCAGGCCGGGCACCTGGTCATACATGCCGAAGATGCGCTGCTTGGCATAGCGTGAGTTGCCGCCGAAGAGTTCGTCACCACCGTCGCCCGCGAGCAGGCGGGTGGCACCGTTGTCGCGTGCCATGCGGGCACAGTAGTAGGCCGGCAGCACAGACGAGTTGCCGAACGGCTGGTCGTACGACGCTGCCACCTCAGGCACGCTGCGCACCAGATCGTCCGGCGTTACGTAGTACTCGTGGTGCTGGGCGCCGAAGTGGCGCGCCGCGATGCGGGCGTAGGCCATTTCGTCATAGCCCTCGGCTTCAAAGCCGATGGAGTAGGTGTGCGCAGGCTGCCCGGTGGCCTCCCGGATCATGCCGGCCACAGTGGAACTGTCGGTGCCACCACTCAAAAAGCAGGCCGGCTGGCTGCCGTCCAATGCATGACCCACGGCGTCGCGCAGCAGCGTGCGGAACTGCGACGCGCTGGCCGGGAAGTCTGCGGTTCGCGGTTCGCTGAAGGCTGGAGTCCAGTAGGGGGCACATTGCACTGTGCCCGCCTGCCACAGCAGCAGGTGCCCCGGCGGCAGGCGCGACACGCCCTGGAACACGGTGAGATCGGAAGAGCACACGTCTGAACTCCAGTCACCGCTTAACATC
>ERZ795056.4044-NODE-4044-length-15345-cov-4.375736_pt1 | contig 15345 bp, 16 predicted proteins | sample MGYA00375140_ERZ795056 | MGnify/ENA primary metagenome ERZ795056 (study PRJEB30185, sample SAMN05720227) | activated sludge metagenome | isolation source: Anaerobic digester | place: USA | collected 2015-03-09 ... | reverse complement strand
ATTTTCTGCCCAGCTCCACCAACCCCACCATGCCCTACACGGTGAACACGCTGGACGAGCACGTAGACATGTTGATGGTGTGCCACCACCTGGACGCATCCATTGCCGAAGACCTGGCCTTTGCCGAGAGCCGCATCCGCAAGGAAACCATTGCGGCCGAAGACATCCTGCACGACCTGGGCGCCATCAGCATGATGAGCAGCGACAGCCAGGCCATGGGCCGCGTGGGCGAGGTGATTTTGCGCACCTGGCAAACAGCGCACAAGATGAAGGTGCAGCGCGGCAAGCTGCCCGAGGACAGCGAGCGAAACGACAACTTCCGCGCCAAGCGCTACGTCGCCAAATACACGATCAACCCCGCCATTGCCCATGGCATGAGCCACGAGATTGGATCGATCGAAGTGGGCAAATGGGCCGACTTGGTGATCTGGAAGCCGGCTTTCTTCGGCGTAAAGCCAGCCCTCATTTTGAAGGGAGGCTTCATTGCCATGGCCGCCATGGGCGACCCCAATGCGTCCATCCCCACGCCCCAGCCCGTGCACTACCGCCCCATGTTCGGCAGCTATGGCGGGGCGCTGGCGCGCGGCTCGATCACCTTTGTGTCGCAAAGTGGTTTGGCTGCAGGCATTCAAGCGCGCTATGGGCTGAACAAGCATGTGACTGCCGTCAAAAATGTCCGCGCTGTGCGCAAGCAACACATGGTGCACAACCACTATCTGCCCAAAATGGAGATCGACCCGCAAACCTACGCCGTGCGGGCAGACGGCCAGTTGCTGACCTGCGAGGCCGCCAGCGTGTTGCCCATGGCACAGCGCTACTTTTTGTTCTGAAGGCCGCCATGCGCATCGTGGTGGACGACCTGCGCGGTGAGCCGATTCGGGCGCTGTTGGAAGAACATCTGGCCAGCATGCACGAACACTCGCCGCCACAGAGCGTGCACGCGCTGGACCTGAATGCGCTGCGCCAATCGGAGATCACCTTCTGGACAGCCTGGGAAGGCAACACACTGCTGGGCTGCGGTGCACTCAAACACCTAGATGCGCAGCATGCTGAACTCAAATCCATGCGCACCGCGCGCAACCATTTGCGCCAAGGCGTCGCGCGCGCCATGCTGCTGCACATCCTGGCTCAAGCACGACACCACGGCTACGCCCGTATCAGCCTGGAAACAGGGTCGCCCGAGGCTTTTGCGCCTGCACGCGCACTGTACACCCGCAACGGATTCGTGACCTGTGGCCCGTTTGAAGGCTATTTCCTGGACACTTACAGTGTGTTCATGACACTCGACCTATCTCAAGACGCTGCCCTATGCTGACCGCCAACAAACACATGCCCCAGGGGCAAGGCCTCGCGCCCGCCCTGCTCAAACGCGCCGCCACCATCGAGCTGGATTGGGATGTGCGCCAAAAAAGCCGCTTCGACGCCACCGACTCACAGGGCCGTCACTTGGGCGTGTTTTTGCCGCGCGGCACCCTGGTGCGTGGCGGCGATGTGCTGGTGGCCGAAGACGGCTCGCTGGTGCGCGTGCTGGCCGCCCCGCAGCCCGTGCTGGTCATCACACACTGCAAAACGCATGGGACACCCTTCGACCTCACACGCGCGGCCTACCACCTGGGTAACCGCCATGTGCCGATTGAGCTGCAACCCGACCACTTGAAGATCGAGCCCGACCATGTGCTGGCCGAAATGCTGCGCGCCATGCACTTGATTGTGAACGAGACACATGCAGCGTTCGAGCCCGAAGGCGGCGCTTACAGCACGCACAGCGGCCACAGCGGGCATGGACATGCACATGGCGCACATGGCGGCACGCACGGCCACGACCACGACCACAGCCACCATGCGCACTGACAGCGCGCTGCTGCAACTGATCTGGCTGGCCTCGCCCGCGCTGCCCATCGGCGGCTTTTCGTACTCTGAGGGGCTGGAAGCGGCGATAGACCACGAACTGGTCACCACCGAAGCGCAGGCCGCAGACTGGTTGCACCACCAACTGCACCTGAGCCTGGCGCGGGGCGACCTGGCCGTGCTGGCCCAGGCCGTCCCCGCCTGGCAGGCCCAAGACCGCGCCCGCATCGCCACCCTCAACGACTGGGTGCTGCAGACCCGCGAGACCAGCGAACTGCGCCAGCAAACCGAACAAATGGGTCGATCCCTCATTGAATGGCTGCGCAGCTTGCGGCCCGAATTGGTGGAGGGCCTGGCACTGGGCGCCGCCAGCGCCGAAGGCCACACCGACCTGACCTACCCCGTGGCCTACGCCCTGGCCGCCGCGCAGGCCCACGCACCGCTGCGCGACAGCTTGCTGGCCTACGCCTTTGGTTGGGCCGAGAACATGATGCAGGCCGCCATCAAGGCCGTGCCCCTGGGCCAGAGTGCGGGCCAACGCATCTTGCAGCGCCTGGCCGCTGAAATCCCGCAAGCCGTAGAACTTGCCCTCAGCCTGGACGACGATTCCCGCCAGGCCTTCAGCCCTATGTTGTCGGTGCTCAGCGCCCGCCACGAAACCCAATACTCCCGACTGTTCCGATCATGACCACTGCCCTGCTCCACCACATCCCCCATCGCACCAAAAAACTGCCGCCTCTGCGCGTGGGCATTGGGGGCCCGGTGGGCTCGGGCAAAACCACCTTGCTGGAGATGCTGTGCAAGGCCATGCGCAAGCAATACGACCTGGTGGCCATCACCAACGACATCTACACCAAGGAAGACCAGCGCATCCTCACCGTGAGCGGCGCGCTGGAGGCCGAACGCATCATGGGCGTAGAGACTGGCGGCTGCCCGCACACGGCCATCCGCGAAGACGCATCCATCAACCTCGAAGCCATTGACCGCATGCTGGGCGAGTTCCCCAACGCCGACGTGGTGTTTATCGAGAGCGGAGGCGACAACCTGGCCGCGACCTTCAGCCCCGAACTCAGTGACCTCACCATTTACGTAATTGACGTGGCTGCGGGTGAGAAAATTCCGCGCAAGGGCGGCCCCGGCATCACGAAGAGTGATCTGTTCGTGATCAACAAAACAGATTTGGCACCTTACGTGGGCGCCGACTTGAAAGTGATGGAGGCTGACACCATTCGCATGCGCACCACGGCCAAGGGCCTTAAGCCGTATGTGATGACCAACCTCAAGACCCTCAGCGGCGTGGCCGAAGTGGTGGCATTTATTGAAGCACGTGGGATGCTCAAAGCATGACACACTGACCCACCCCGCCAAGGGCGCAAGCTGATTGCCCTACACTGCGGTTTTTCACCTTCAATGGGAGCGTCGCATGGGCATGGGAATCGTGGTGTTGATCGTCCTCGTGGTACTGGTGCTTGTGGGCGTCAGCTTCTACAACCGGCTAGTGCGGCTGCGCAACGCCATTGCCAACGCGTTCGGGCAGATCGATGTGCAGCTCAAGCGGCGCTACGACCTTATCCCCAACTTGGTAGAGGTCGCCAAGAAATACGTGCAGCACGAGCGTGAAACGCTCGAAGCCGTGATCGCGGCACGCAACCAATCGCAGGCCGCAGCTGCACAAGCTCGGCGAAACCCGGCCGCAGCTGGCGCCATCGGCGCCCTGGGCGCGGCGGAAGGCCTGTTGGGCGGTGCCCTGGGCCGCCTGATGGTGGTGGCCGAGGCCTACCCCGAACTCAAGGCCGATCAAACCATGCGCGAGCTGTCGGAAGAACTTACGTCCACCGAGAACCGGATTGGTTTTTCACGCCAGGCCTATAACGATGCCGCGCTGGACTTCAACAACGCCGCGCAACAGTTCCCTGCCAATGTGGTGGCGGGCCTGTTTGGCTTCAAGGCTGCCGACATGCTGGAGTCCACCCAGTCGGCGCAAGAGCGCATCTCCCCAGCCGTCAAGTTCTGACGCTGGCGCACCGCGCACGGCGCCATGCGTTTCAGACAACACCAGGACCAGGCCCGGTGGGCCACACGTCGGCTGTTGCTGGTGTTTGTGTTGGTGGTGGCACTGACGGTGGTGTGCATCAACCTGGCCCTGGCACTGATGTGGCGCCTGCAAGTGGGCGACCTGTTTGGCTACCCGAAATGGTTTTTCGAGACCAACACTGCCGTCACGCTGCTGTTCATTTTGGGTGGCTGCTGGATAGAGACCCTGCAGCTGAGAGAAGGCGGTGCCCGCGTGGCCGAATGGGTAGGGGGAGTGGAATTGGTACACCCCAACAGCTTTCACCACAAGCGCTTGCTCAACATCGTGCACGAGATGGCGCTGGCCTCCGGCTTGAAAGTGCCACGCGTTTTTGTGTTGCAACGCGAAGACGCCATCAACGCCTTTGCTGCGGGTTGGGAGCAACAAGACAGCGTGGTGGCCGTCACCCGCGGTGCGCTAGAGCGCCTGACGCGCGACGAACTGCAAGGCGTGGTGGCGCACGAATTTGGCCACATTCTCAATGGCGACACGCGCCTTAACATGCGCCTGATCGGCTATGTGTACGGGCTACAAATGATCTTTAACCTGGGGCGCAGCCTGGCCTCGCCAAGCGACGTTGTGGAGCGGCGCGGGGCGGGGTTCTTGATTGGCGTGGCCCTGATGGGTGTGGGCAGTATTTCATGGCTTGCGGGGCGCCTGCTCAAGGCTGCGGTATCGCGCCAGCGCGAACATCTGGCAGACGCCTATGCAGTGCAGTTCACCCGCTTGCCCGACGGCATTGGCAGTGCCCTGCGCAAGATTGCGGGCCAGATGCAGGCGGGGCATTCGCGCCTGGCCAATGCACAGACCGAAACCGTGTCGCACATGCTGTTGTCGTCCAATATTTTTGACGGCTGGGGGGCACTGGCCACTCACCCATCCCTGCGCGAGCGTTTGCGCCGCATCTACGGCCGCGCCATGCCACCCCTGCCCAGCGAACCGGTCCCCGACGAGAGCAACGCCAGCGCGGCGCCGCTGCCACCCCTGGAGTTTATGCCTGTGGGATTCGTCGGTCTGACAAGCGCCGCGCCACCCAGCGCGTTCGCTGGACCTGCTGCAGCAGAATTGCCTTTACAGCGCCTGCCAGACCTGTGCCCACCGGGGCAACTGCAGGCGGCGGTGCTGGCGTTTCTGGTGCCACAAGATGGCGCCGCAGAGCACGCGTTGTGGCGCCAAGCCACTGCGGGAGTGGCCGACGCGGACCAAGTCTTGGCGGCAGTCCAGAGTTTGCCGCCCGCGCTGCGCCAACCGTGGTTTGACCGCTTGCGCGCGATGGCAGCCGCCCTGCCAGAGAGCGAGCGCACTGCACTGCGGCAGCACAGCTTGCAACTGGTCAAGGCGGATGGCCGGTTGGCATTGCACGAATATTTGGCGGCGATGCTCATCCACCACGACCTGAGCCCGCGCCCTGAACACCTTTCAACAGAACAGCGAAGTTTGCAACTGAGCGATGCGGTTGATGCTGTGTTAACGGTCACGTGCACGCTCGCTGCAGCCCTTCCCATGGCGTCCCAACAGCCATGGACGCATGCGGTGCTGAGTACGCTGGCGCTATCCGCCCAAGGCACTCAGACACCGCCTTTGGTGGAAGCCCCAAGGCAACTGAGCCAGGCAGTACACCGTTTACGTTGCCTTGCGCTCTTGCAAAAGCCGCAACTGGTCAAGGCCTGGGTGGCCCATGCGCCCCTGGCGCCAGCCATGGCAGACGCACTGCGTGCCATGTGCCTTCTGATAGACGCGCCCATGCCGCCTGCGCTGGCGAATTGTTTCGATACGGTGGGGGAATTGAGGTGAGCCGTTGGCGGAAGCGGTGAGATTCGAACTCACGAACCCTTGCGGGTTGCCGGTTTTCAAGACCGGTGCAATCGACCACTCTGCCACGCTTCCAACGGGGCTTGCATTCTAACCGGCCAGGAACATCGCCTGCAGATCGCTGAGGAAATCAAAGCCTTTTTCTGTGGGCTGAATGCGCACCAGGTCGCGCGTAAGCAAGCCTTTGCGCTCCGCCTCATCCAGCCCCTGCTGGATGGCGTTAAGCGACAGGCCCGTGCGCTCTTGAAACCGCGAAAGCTCCACCCCATCCTTGAGGCGCAGGGCATTGAGCATGTATTCGAACGGCAGGTCGGCGCGCGCCACCTCGTCGTCCTGTGCCACGGCCTGCCCGGCCAATGCGTTGTCCATGTAGAGCTTGGGCTCGCGAAAACGCACTTGGCGCACTACGCGGTGGGCGAAGCTGAGCTTGCTGTGCGCACCCGCACCCAGGCCCAGGTAGTCGCCAAACTCCCAGTAGTTCAGGTTGTGCCAGCAGCGGTGGCCTGGGCGCGCGTAGGCGCTCACTTCGTAGCGCTTGAGCCCAGCGCCCTCGGTCATCTCGGTGATGCGGTCCAACATGGCGTAGGCCAGGTCATCCTCGGGAACTGCAGGGGGGAACTTGGCGAAGTAGGTGTTGGGCTCGATGGTCAGGTGGTAGATGGACAGGTGCGGCGGCGCCATGGCCAAGGCCTGGGTCACGTCCTGCTCCAGCTCGGCCATGGTCTGGCCGGGCAGTGCGTACATGAGGTCGAGGTTGAATGTGTCGAAGGCCAGGGCCGCTTCTTCAAGCGCCGCAATGGCCTGGGCACGGTCATGCACCCGGCCCAGCGTCTTGAGGTGGGCATCGTTGAAGCTTTGCACGCCTACCGACAAGCGGTTCACGCCGGCCGCGCGAAAGGCGCGAAAGCGGTCTTTCTCGAAGGTGCCGGGATTGGCCTCAAGGGTAATTTCACAGTCGGCATCCAGCTTGAGGCGGGCGCGAATGTCGCCCAGCATGCGGTCAATGGCCTGAGGCGAGAACAAGCTGGGCGTGCCGCCGCCAATAAAAATGCTGTGCACCGTGCGGCCCCACACCAAGGGCAAGGCGGCTTCCAAATCGGCCAACAGGGCGTCGAGGTAACGTTGCTCGGGCAGTTCGGTGCGGCCGCTTGGCGCGCGAAACTCGTGCGAGTTGAAGTCGCAGTAGGGGCACTTTTTGAGGCACCAAGGCAGGTGCACGTACAGCGACAGCGGCGGCAACGCGCCCAGTTGCAGGGTGCCCGGGCGCATGTAGTGCTGGATGTCCTTGTGGGCCGGTGCCACCTGTGGCGCCGAGACGATAGGGATCATGTCACAGCCAGTTTTCGCGCATCAAGGCCAGCATTTTCTGTGCTGCACGGCCCCTGTGGCTGTGGGCGTTTTTCAGCTCCACCGGCAATTGCGCAAAGGTCTGGCCGAACTCGGGAATGAACATCACAGGGTCAAAGCCAAAGCCATTGCTGCCCACGGGTTCTGGCGCAATCAGACCGCTGACACGGCCCACGGCAATCAGCGGCTCGGGGTCTTGCGGGGAGCGCACGGCCACCAAGGTGCTGACCAGGGCAGCGCGACGGTTGGTATGGCCTTTCAACTGCTCCAGCAGGGCACGCACGTTGTTGGCATCACTCTTTTCATAGCCAAACTGCGTGGCGTAGAACGCCGTATCCACACCCGGCAGCCCGCCGAAGGCATCCACGCACAAACCGGCATCGTCGGCCACTGCGGGCAAGCCACTGTGCTGCGCCGCATGGCGGGCTTTGGCCAGCGCGTTTTCTACAAAGGTACGAAAAGGCTCTTCGGCCTCAGCAATGCCAAGATCAGCCTGGCGCACCAAGCTCACACCCAGCGGGGCAAACATGGCCTGCAATTCGGCCAGCTTGCCAGCGTTGTTGGAAGCCAGAACGATCTTGAGGGTCAAGTGTGTTACCTCTGCAGTGCTTCACGCTGCTGAACCACCAACTCGCCAATGCCTTTTTCGGCCAGCGCCAGCAAGGCGTTCATCTCGTCGCGGGTAAAGGCCGCGCCCTCTGCCGTGCCCTGCACTTCAACAAAATGACCGGCACCTGTCATGACCACATTCATGTCGGTGTCGCACCCGACATCCTCGGTGTATTCCAGGTCCAGCAGCGGCGTGCCCTGGACGATACCCACCGAGATGGCGGCCACATGGCCAATGATGGGTGTCTCGGTCAGTTTGCCCGATGCCAACAACGTGTTGACCGCATCTTGTGCGGCCACAAAGGCCCCGGTGATGGCAGCGGTGCGGGTGCCACCGTCAGCCTGCAGCACATCGCAGTCGAGGTGGATGGTGCGTTCGCCCAGCTTCTTCAGGTCGAACACCGCGCGCATGGAGCGGCCAATCAAGCGTTGAATCTCTTGCGTGCGGCCGCTTTGCTTGCCGCGTGCGGCTTCGCGGTCACCGCGGGTGTGGGTGGCGCGCGGCAGCATGCCGTATTCGGCTGTCACCCAGCCCTCGCCACTGCCACGCTTGTGGCCTGGTACCTTGTCTTCCACAGAGGCCGTGCACAGCACGCGGGTATCCCCGAACTCGATCAAGACCGAGCCTTCGGCGTGGATGGTGTAGCCGCGTGTGATGCGCACAGGGCGCAACTGGTCAGCGGCGCGGTTGCCGCTTCGTTGAAACTCGCTCATTAATTCTTTCGGGCGGCTGAGCGCCGTATGGCTTCGTTGATTTCAGCAATCGAGCGCTCGATGGCGGCGTCGTCCAGGTCGTCGGCCAGTCCATCGATCAGGCCGGCCTGGATGGTCGAAGCAAACACGCCGTCACTGATGCTGTCGGTGGATATGCCGCGAGTGGACTCGAATGAATCAGGGGTTTCCCACTCGAGGGCAATCACGGTCACGTTGTCGCAGGTGGGGCCGCCTTTTCGCAGTGCGCTCTCGACGAGCTCGGGCACGGCTTCCGAGACAGGCATGACTCCCAGTTGATGGACGATTTCTTCGTCGCTCAGGGTGCCCCAAAGGCCGTCGGAGCACAGCATGATTTTGTCACCCTGCTGCAATTGGACGGGGCCAGTCACGTCAAACACGGGTTTGGTAGGTGAGCCCAGGCACGTGAACAAGATGTTGCGGTTAATGCGGTCAGGGCGCCCTGCTGCAGCACCTTGCTGCTCAATGTAGGAGTGGTCGCGCGTGCGAGTGAGAAGTTCACCATTTCGCACCACATACAGGCGCGAGTCACCGCAGTGGACCCAAGTGGCTGTTGTGCCTTGCACCAGTGCCGCCACCAGCGTGGTGCGCGGGGTATCCAACATGCCTTTTTCGCTGGCATAGCGGATGATTTGATGGTGCGCCGCCATCAATGATGTGGAGAGAAATGCCGACACGTCGGTCACCACCGGCCGCGCCTCTTTTTGATAGAGAGCCGACACGGTCTGCAACGCTAACTGCGCTGCGACCTCGCCCTCGGGGTGCCCACCCATCCCGTCAGCCAACACAAACAGGCCTGAGTCACGGGTGTAGCAATAGCCCATCCGGTCTTCGTTGTTGTGTCGGCCACCCTTGCGACTGATCTGAAACACAGAAAATTTCATAGCTATTCCGGCTGAGTAGCGTCAATCGCGTGGAGGCGGGGACTCATTTGAGCTTGGCGCCAAAGCCTGTGGCGCGTTTCACGTTCTTTTTGGTGTCGGAGACCATGTTGTCGAACTGCAGGCGCATTTTTTCGCCTACGGACAACTTGGTGTACCGACGCTCGCCTTCTCGGCTGAGCTCTTTTTGTAGCGCAAAAACCGATTGCGGCCGCGACAGCGGATCCAGCGACATGCACCACTCAACCACCTCAATGAGATTGTCAGAGTAGACGCCGCGCAGCCGCGACAGGGCCAATGCCAGACGGTCTTTTTCGAGTCGCTGGGGCGCGTCGTTGGGCGGATAGCCCTGCATACTGGCGTAAATACAGGCGCCAATGGCGTAAATGTCGGTCCAGGGGCCCATGGACGAATCACGGCGGTACATCTCAGGGGCCGCAAAGCCGGGGGTGTACATGGGGCGAATGAAGTTGCCTTCTTTGGACAGCACTTCGCGCGCGGCACCAAAGTCGATCATCACGGCCTTGTTGTCGTCGGTGATGAAAATATTGGCGGGTTTGATGTCCAAATGCAGCATCTTGTGCTGGTGCACGATGCGCAAGCCGCGCAGGATTTCGTCAAACAGCGACCGAATCGTGGATTCGCGGAAGACTTTTTGTTTTTTAAGTTCTCGCGCGGTGATGATGAAGTCCTGCAGGGTGGCACCCTCCAGGTAGTTCATCACCATGTAAACCGTTTCGTTTTCGCGGAAGAAATTGAGCACGCTCACCACCGAAGCATGCGAGATCTGGGCCAGCGAACGACCCTCTTCAAAAAAACTCTTGAGGCCCAGGCGGTATAGTGAAAGCTTTTCGGGCTGCACTTGAGGCAGCAAAGCGCCCGGTGCCCGTGTGGCCAGCGATGACGGCAGGTATTCCTTGACGCCGACCTGTTGACCTTCGTTATCAACGGCCAGATAAACCACCCCAAAGCCACCAGACGACAGCTTGCGCACCACACGGTAGCCGCCTATCACGGTATCTGGCGGCAACGGCGCGGGTTTGACCTTTGACATAATTTAGTGAATGAGGCGGTTCTGGGTACGTGCCTGGTTCTGCCCCCTGCACCGTACCAACTTATTACTGGACCTGATCCCATGGCAGTTTACAGCATGACCGGCTACGCGAGCGTCCAATCCGGACCGCCCGCAAACAACGCTACCCCCGACGCCTCCGCAAACGCGGCTGGCACCATCGGATTGGAAATTCGATCGGTCAACAACCGTTTCCTTGACCTCGTATTTCGCTTGCCAGACGAGTTGCGCGCCCACGAGCCGACTCTGCGCGAACTCATCACCAAACGACTCAAACGGGGCAAGGTTGAGGTCAGGGTCGCTCTGTTCTCCGAGCAAGGGACCCCCTTGGCTGATCCGTCGTCCAAGGTGCTGCACCGCCTCAGCAGCTTGCAAGACAGTATCAAGGCTTGGCTGCCTGAGGCCAGAGCACTGAGTGTGGCCGATGTCATCCGACTCTCAGCGGTACCTGAAAGCCGTGCCAACCAGGACAATGCCGCCAAACTGATGGGGGTAGCGGATACCGCGCTGACCGAGCTCTTGGCGGCGCGCGCTCGCGAAGGCAAACGCCTGGCCACCATGTTGCTGGATCACCTCAAGCAATTGCGTGCCCTGGCGTTGCAGGCCGCACCGCTGGTTCCCAAACTGGTTGAACAGCAGCGCACACGCTTTTTGGAGCGCTGGGCCGAGGCCATGTCGCTCACCGATGGCGCTGTGCTGCCTGAAGCGGCCCGGGACCGCGCCATGAGCGAGGCTACCGCATTTGCCATTCGCATTGACGTCGCGGAAGAGCTGACTCGCCTGGCGTCGCACCTGGATGAGATCGAAAGGCTGCTGATCAAGGGGGGCGAAGCCGGTAAACGACTCGACTTCCTGATTCAAGAGCTGCATCGAGAGGCCAACACCTTGGGCGCCAAGTCTGCCGCGCTGGAGTTGACGCGGGTATCGGTCGATATGAAGGTTCTGATCGAGCAGATGCGCGAGCAGGTGCAAAATATCGAGTGATCCGGCCTCACGCCATTTGATCGTTTTTTGCCTATTTGCCTTATTTCCTCGCCCTGCCCCCATGGAATACCCCGGAAACCTTTTTGTTGTTGCGGCCCCTAGCGGGGCTGGAAAATCCAGCCTTGTCAACGCATTGATGGAGCTGGACGCCCGTGTGCGCCCCTCGGTGTCACACACCACACGGGCACCTCGCGGACAGGAAAAGCACGGGCGCGAGTATTTTTTTGTGTCAGAGCCCGAATTCGACTCCATGGTATTGGGTGAAGGCTTTTTGGAGTGGGCCCATGTGCACGGGCGACGCTATGGCACCTCCAAAAAAGCCATCGAAGATCGCATAGCCCAAGGGGTTGACGTGATTCTGGAGATCGACTTTCAGGGCGCCTTGCAGGTCAAAAAGATTTTTGCCAACGCCGTGTTGATCTTCATACTGCCGCCCAGTTGGGAAGAGCTGCGCTCGCGGCTGGAGCGGCGCGGTGAAGACGCGCCTGAAGTCATCGACCTGCGCTTGCGAAATGCCGCGCTGGAGATGGCGCAGGTCAGCGCATTCGATTTCGTTATAATCAATGAAGTATTTGAGACTGCTCTTTTCGACCTCAAAGCCGTTGTTCATTCCCAGAGACTCAAGTTTGCAGCACAACGGCGCGCCCGTTCTGCTGCTTTTGACGCCCTGAACCTCACCTGACACCCTGGAGATAGTTATGGCCCGCATTACCGTGGAAGATTGCCTGGAGCAAATTCCCAACCGCTTTCAACTCGTGCTGGCGGCCACTTACCGTGCTCGCATGCTCAGCCAGGGCCACACGCCCAAGATTGAGAGCAAGAACAAGCCCTGCGTCACGGCACTGCGTGAAATCGCAGCCGGCAAAGTGGGCATCGAGATGCTCAAAAAGGTACCAGGCTAAAGCACTGCAACGGCGCGTTTGGGCGCCTTCGGCCTGCCCAGGCCAGACTAAAGCACCACCTTGTGGTGCTTTTTTTATGACCGCACCAACAACGCGCGTTGCCACGTTAATATGTGGAGATGAGCGCGGTACTCCCCACACGTCCTGGTAAGGGTCGGCCAACGGCCGCGCCCAGCGCCGCCATGGTGAATGCCGCCGCCGCCAGCTTTGCAGCTCTGACAGACAAACTGGCCTACCTCGACGCGGCCGACATTGAGCAAGTCCGCCGCGCCTACCGTTTTGCTGACGAGGCCCATCTGGGGCAAATGCGCAATAGCGGCGAGCCCTACATTACCCACCCCATCGCCGTGGCGGCACGCTGCGCCGAATGGAAGCTGGATGCCCAAGCATTGATGGCCGCCTTGCTGCATGACGCCATGGAGGACTGCGGCATCACCAAGGGCGAACTGATTGAGCGCTTTGGCCCGCCTGTTGCAGAACTGGTGGATGGCCTGACCAAGCTCGACAAGCTTGAGTTCAATACCCGCGAAGAAAATCAGGCCGAGTCGTTTCGCAAGATGTTGCTCGCGATGGCGCGCGATGTGCGCGTCATCCTGATCAAACTGGCGGATCGAACGCACAACATGGAGACGCTTGAGGACGTGCCACGCGAGAAGTGGCAACGTATATCGTCTGAAACGCTTGAGATTTACGTCCCGATTGCGCACCGGTTGGGCTTGAACCAGACCTACCGGGACTTGCAGGAACTGGCCTTTCGCCATCTCAAACCCTGGCGACACGACGTACTGTCCAAAGCTGTGGCCAAGGCACGCAGCCGACGCCGCGACCTGGTGCAAAAGGTCGAGGGCGTGGTGGCAGCAGCATTTGACGCCGTCAAGATGGACGTGCGAATTGCCGGGCGGGAAAAAACCCTCTTCTCCATCTACCGCAAGATGGACGAGAAACACCTGAGTTTTGCCCAGGTCACCGATATTTATGGCTTCAGGGTCATTGTGCCCACCGTGACCGACTGCTACACCGCACTGGGCGTGTTGCACCAGATGTACAAGCCTGTACCGGGCCGATTTAAAGACCATATCGCCATCCCCAAGGCCAACGGCTACCAGTCACTTCACACCACGCTGGTGGGCCCATCTGGCGTGAACGTGGAATTCCAGCTGCGAACCGAGTCCATGCACGTGGTGGCAGAGTCTGGCATTGCGGCGCACTGGCTCTATAAGGCCAATACCCAAGACAGCACCAGTGCAGAGCGGCTTGGCACGACCTGGCTGCAGTCCTTGTTGGACATTCAGAGCGAAACCCGCGACGCCACTGAGTTTTGGGACCACGTCAAGATCGACCTTTTCCCCGATGCCGTCTATGTGTTCACGCCCAAGAGCCAGATTCTGGCCTTGCCCCGTGGCGCCACGGTCGTAGATTTTGCCTATGCCATTCACAGCGATGTAGGCGACCACACGGTGGCCGCCCATGTGAATGGCGAGCAGGCCCCACTGCGAACTGAGCTCAAAAACGGCGACGTGGTGGAGGTGGTCACAGCGCCAGTCTCGACCCCCAACCCGGCTTGGCTGGGATTTGTGCGTACCGGCAGAGCCCGCTCCAAAATCAGGCACCACCTCAAAACACTGGCGCATACTGAATCGCAAGACATGGGCCTCAAGATGCTGGTGCAGGCTTTGCGCGCCGAGGGTATCAGCGCTTTGCCCAACGAAGACGAAGCGCACCAGAGCCTGTGGGAAAAGTTGCTGCGGTTCACGGGCAACCGCAACCGGGCTGACTTGTTGACCGATCTGGGCCTGGGCAAGCGCATTGCCAGCATTGTGGCCAAGCGCCTTGTGCTGTTGATGGCCGAAACCGGCGAGAAGCCCGACCCGCTTTTGCTTACCCGTGAGCGCTTTACAGCGCATGAAACCGTGTCACAGGGCTCAGTCACGCTGGATGGCAGCGAGAACGCATCGGTGCGCTACGCCAGCTGCTGCAGGCCTGTGCCCGGCGACGACATCCTGGGCTATTTGGGCCATGGCGAAGGGCTTGCCGTACATCGGGCGTCCTGTCCAGTCGCCAGACGGCTGAATCACAAGGACAGTGAGCGCTTCATCACGGTGGAGTGGTCCGACGAACCCGTACGCGCTTTTGAAACCAGCGTCATCGTGACCGTGGTCAACGGCAAGGGCGTATTGGCCCGCGTTGCCGCTGCCCTGGCGAGCGCAGAAGCCGACATCACCTACGTCGACATGGGAGATGACGGCAAGGCCGACGACGCCTCAGATTTGCGCTTTCTGATTGCGGTGCGCAACAAGGCCCACCTGGAGACCGCTTTGCGCAACCTCAAACGCACGCCGTCGGTCATCAAGGCCAGGCGAAAGCGCGAATTCAAGCCCAATGACCAGGGGCAACTGCTGGATTAAGGCCCTTCAGCCTGCCGGTGCCGGGTATGTCACCTCCAGCACTTCGATTTCCCTGGGGCCTGAAGGTGTGCGCAAGGTCACCACATCGCCCACCCGCGCCTTGAGAAGTGCCCTGGCAATCGGGGCGATCCAGCTGACCTCTGCGCGCGTGCTGTCGGACTCATCGATACCCAGGATGGTGATGGTGCGCGTCACGCCATCGTCCTCGGCATAAGTGACGGTCGCGCCAAAAAAAACCTGATCACGGCCATGGTGCACGGCGGGGTCGGTGACTTCGGCAATCTCGAGGCGTTTGGTGAGAAACCGCATTCGGCGGTCAATTTCGCGCAGCCGCTTTTTGCCATAGATGTAATCGCCATTTTCTGACCGGTCACCATTGCGTGCGGCCCAATGGACGGCCTCCACCACCTTGGGGCGCTCTTCATCTATCAAGCACAGCAGTTCGGCGCGCAGGCACGCGTACCCCGCCGGGGTCATGTAATTTTTGCCCCCGATCGGCAATGGTGGCAGGGCGCCATCATCGTCCTCGTCGCCGTCGGGTTCTTTGGTGAAGGCTTTGCTCATCGCCCTCGAGCATAGCGCGCGGCCAGGCGCAGCGTGCCGTGCTCCTGGGCGCAATACCCGAAACACAAATCGGCATAGGGGGCAGCCATTATTGACTGCGCCCCTGCCACACCAC
>ERZ795056.4042-NODE-4042-length-15352-cov-43.641368_pt1 | contig 15352 bp, 14 predicted proteins | sample MGYA00375140_ERZ795056 | MGnify/ENA primary metagenome ERZ795056 (study PRJEB30185, sample SAMN05720227) | activated sludge metagenome | isolation source: Anaerobic digester | place: USA | collected 2015-03-09 ... | reverse complement strand
CGCCGATCAGGTCGAAGCGCTGCATTCTCACCACGCCGAGCATGTGCAGGCAGTCCACCTGCGTGGGCTCAATGCCCAGCGCTTGTGCGTAAAGCGCTTCGGCAGCGTCTAGATCGCCAGCAAGCTGCGCTTTGAGCGCCGCTTGCATCACCGCGTCCAGTTTGTCAGCGACTGCTGATGCGCGGCTTGTTGAAGCCGGGGCACCGTGACAGACTTTGTAGCGCTTCCCACTGCCACACGGACACGCGTCGTTACGTGACTTAGGTGGCGTCATAGTTGCGTTGGTCATCGTCGTTTGGTGTCGGTATCGTTTCGGTGCGAAGCGGCGTTTGGCGCTGAGTCCGCGCACGGCCATCGCTCAACATCACCAACTTCTGCATGGCGAGTTTGAGGTGACATTTTCATATTGATTGGGACTGATTTCGCACCATTAAAGTTTCGGCTACGGCGCTGAGTCGCTCCGGTCGAACGAGTGCACCCATGCCGCTCGACAGCACCCGGCTCAAAAAATCGGTTCCACGCGACGCGTATGTTGGGGCCCACGGGTTGGTCACTTTGTTCGCGAAAAACGTGTCGAGGTGTGCCCGCATCATGGCGTCTGCTTCATCGCGGCGGACAGCTGATGCCTCGCTGATCGTGTTGGTTTCGTGAAACCGATAGAAATACGTCGGTTTCACTGAGTACACGGGTTCAGCGATCCGTAGCGCGTGCAGGCAAAAATCCCAGTCGTGGTGGTAGCGATAGCATGCAAAGCCGCCGACAGATCGTACGAGTGCCGCACGCAGAAACAAGTTACCTGTTGAAATTGCGGGGTTACGAAAGTAAAAATTATCTCCTACCGTATCCTCAAACCCGATCTGTGCTTGTGCGCAGCGTAACTCGAACACGCGCCCGTCCGAAAGTTCGTCAATAGGCTCGCCGTGCGCACCGATGCACCGCACGCCGCCAAAGCCCCAATCGCTCCCGGCCGCGTGAACGGCTGCCAACATCGTCTCAACTCGATCAGGCGCGAGTATGTCGTCCGAATTGAGTGGCTGTATCCATTCGCCGCTGCACAGCGCAACCAGTTCATTGAGTGTCGCGGACGCACCTTGGTTTTCACGCGCAATCAGTTTGAACGGTATGGGCGACGCGGCCTGAAGAGATCGCAACACCTGCGCCGAACCGTCGCGGGATCCGTCGTCGATAGCGATCAGTTCTACACCAGCGTAGGATTGATTAAAGACGGATCGAACTGCCGCCTCCACATACTGCGCGTGGTTGTAACTTGGCAGGATGATGCTCACTAGAGCGTTGGCGTCCGATGCTCTGGGCACGGTGCGGCGTTCTCGATAGGCTTGGCCAATTTGGGATAAACGAGCATGCGATTTCGCGTGCGCAAGCTTCGCTAGGAGTAGCCCAAAATTATGCAGAATGGCCGGTACTTGGTGGTGGGTCAAGTCGAGCGCGCGTTGCATCAACGATGCCGCCTCGGTCAGGTCGCCCCTCTCCATGCGTATGACGCCGAGCATGTGTAGTCCGTCAGCGTGGTCAGGTTCGGCTGCCAATCCGCGCCGATAGAGCGCTTCGGCGTGGGTCAAGTTGCGCGCTCGTTGCGCGCTTAGCGCCTCAAGAAAAATTGCCGTACTGTCTCGCACAGCACTAGGAATCGTTGTCGATACAGAGCCAATGCTTCCGCAACAGTCTTTGAAGCGTCGGCCGCTGCCACAACGGCAGGGCGCGTTCCGGGAAGACGAGCCTTTCGCAGCATTCATTGCGCGAAACAACTCGAAAACGTTGCGCGCAAGATTCTGGCGACGACCGCTTGAGCGTGCACTTGCTCAACGTCCTTCCGTGCGCGCTGCGCGATGGAAGCCTTTAGGACATGGTCAGACTTTACGCGATCAATCTGCGCCACCCAATCGGTTGGATCCCAAGCCGCCAAGAGACCGTTTTCGCCGTGGCGCACACTACTCTCAAACAGAGGGCCACGACTGTAGATGCCTGCAATGCGCGCAGCACCGTATTCCCTAAATTTCACGGTGGTCTTACAGTTCTCGAAAACGGACTCGTTCAGTGGCGCTATCGCGGCGTCCCATTGGCTCGTGCTAAGCACTCGGGCGAAAGACTCGTAATCTAACGTTGCCGGAAACGTGGCGACGTTCGGATGCTCTGCGATGGCATCTGGGCACCACCCAACGAACTCGAAACGTATGTCGTCACTCCATTTCTCCGTGGCCAAATGAACGACCTGAGTGACCAGCTCCGCGACGTTTGGTCGTCTCGTGGTCGGGTATCCGACCGTAAACGGTCTATTGCTTCTTGGCGACGCGGTACGAATCGTGGAGGTCGCCGCTGCGTCGAACAATTCGATATCGACGGGTGCCGGGATGCACGCAACCCGCAGGTCCGGGAGCCGTTGTTGCAAATAGTCGCCCAATGGTTGCGACATCACCCAAACATACGATGCGCCTTGCAAGAATCCCGTCAGCGAATCATGGACGGCTGGGTGAGAAAAAAAGGCACCATTGTGCGCGTCGTAATCGAAACTCAATTCGTAAAAATTGTCATCCAAGAGATACACGTAGTTCGCTGATCGCTCGCGTAGGTACTCGGGTAACCAGCTGTAGCGCGGATGACAGAGTCTCGAGATGAAGAGCGGACGGCCACACAGTGTTGTGCCCGGTAACGACTCGGGCGTGATGACCTTTACCGGGCCAAAGGCGTCGCGAAGCACGCGCTCCGCGATGGCGGTCGTAGCGATCAGACCATCGGCGAGAAGCAGTGCGGTGTTAGACACGACGTAAGCGCGAGAGACGCCAACGATTCAGGCGTGCCACAGCGACAGCGCTCAGAGTAATTTTCAGCATGGGCGAAGTTTCATGGACGTCGAGGCGAAGGTTGAGCAAGAAAGCGTACGTCGCGAAACACAACCCGCGCATGACTGCAAGTGTAGTGTCCCGCCCCAGAACCAGACACGTCTCGCTGGGCGACACTACACTTGGAGATGTCTGATTTTCAATCGGCAATAGGTCCACCCACCGTAGGTTCACTCGCCGCGCGATTAAGTTGCGGCGCAGCTTCGGCTAATGTGTCCAACTTCACTTCACTTAGCTTGCATATGAACGACGCGCACAGCCAATCCCTTGCCTCCTTGTCCGAACTTTATGCCCGCAAAACGGGCAAGGTGAGTGACAAGTGGGCTTCATACTTGAAGCTCTACGAGCAAGAATTTTTGTTTACACGACGCAACGTTCGCAGCTTGCTTGAGATCGGGGTTCAAAACGGCGGAAGTCTTGAGGTTTGGGCCGAGTACTTCCCGTCGGTTGAAAAAGTTTTAGGCTGTGACATCAATCCACGCTGCGCTGCGCTTGAATTTTCAGATTCACGCATTCGCTTGACTGTGGGTGACGCAACCTCTGCGACCACGGTGGCTGAAGTCTTGCGCGATGTCCCGAGTCTGGATGTTGTGATTGAGGACGGGTCGCATATTCCTCGCGACGTCATTGCCGCTTTTCAACTTTACTGGCCAAAGATTAGTCCGGGCGGCGTTTTTATTGCCGAGGATTTGTCTTGCGACTACTTTCCAGGGCATGAAGGCAGCATCACGCGCAAAGACACCGCCAACTGTTTCTTCGCGCAACTTGCTCATCTGATTAACCACGAGCACTGGGCGGGCGTAGTGCCTATCGAATCACTCTTCGCCCATTTCAACTTCAAAATTCCATTCGTCCCAGCGGAGTGGGTGGGCACGATTGCCTCGATCAGTTTTCACAATTCCGTCGTGATCGTGCGGAAAGCGGTTTCTGTCGACGACACGTTGTTGGGAAATCGCGTCGTTGCGGGCGATGTAGCGACGGTTGACGATGCCGTGCTCTCTGTGCGCGCCTCCGGCCAATCGTCGCTGTTGGGGTTGCATGAGCGACCACATGGCGCTCCCGGTGGTGTCGCTGGCAAAGCCTCGTTCGCGAACTTGTTTCGATAAGCCGCGCTGCGCGCTAAGCGCGCACGCTGCCATCGCCCAGCACTACCCACTTTTGCGTGGTGAGGCCTTCGAGCCCGACGGGCCCGCGGGCGTGGAGTTTGTCGGTGGAGATGCCGATTTCTGCGCCGAGGCCGTACTCGAAACCGTCGGCGAATTGGGTGCTGGCGTTGACCATCACGCTCGCGCTGTCCACTTCGCGGAGGAAGCGTTGCGCGTTTGACCAGTTTTCGGTCACGATGCTGTCGGTGTGGTGCGAGCCGTGTTGCTCGATGTGGTCAATCGCTTCGTCCATGTTTGCGACGATTTTGATTGACACAATCGCGGCGAGATATTCCGTCGCCCAATCTTCTTCGGTCGCAGCTTTTACGTCGAACGCGGCGAGCACGCTGCGAGTGCGTTCGCAGCCGCGCATTTCCACGTTTTTATCCGCGAAAATTTTGGCGATGCGCGGCAACACGTCGTGCATGCGCGCTTCGTGTACGAGGAGCGACTCCATCGCGCCGCACACGCCGTAGCGGCGCGTTTTGGCGTTGTCCGCGATGCGCACGGCTTTGTCGGCATCGGCGAATTCGTCGACGTAGACGTGGCAATTGCCGTCGAGGTGTTTGATCACGGGCACCGTTGCTTCGGCGGCGACGCGTTGAATCAGGCTTTTGCCGCCGCGCGGAATGATGACGTCGATGTATTCCGGCAACGTAATCATCTGGCCGACCGCCGCGCGGTCCGTCGTTTCGACGACTTGGACGACCGACTCCGGCAGTTTTGCCGCTTTGAGCCCCGCTGCGATGCAGCCAGCGATCGCTTGGTTCGAGCGCGCCGCTTCTGAGCCGCCGCGCAGCACCACCGCGTTGCCGCTCTTGAGGCACAGACCTGCCGCGTCGGCGGTGACGTTCGGGCGCGATTCGTAAATGATGCCGATCACGCCCAGCGGCACGCGCATCTTGCCCACCTGAATGCCGGACGGACGCGTGCGCAAGTTTGCGATTTCGCCCACCGGGTCAGGCAACTGCGCAACTTGGCGCAATCCCTCGGCCATCGCCGCGACCGACTTCGAGGTGAGCGTCAGGCGGTCAATCAGCGGCGCAGCAAGATCCGCCTTCTTCGCGTCGCGCACATCTGCGGCGTTTTCTTCGAGGATATGGCTCTCGCGCTGCAGGATCGTGGTGGCGATGGCGAGAAGCGCGTCGTTCTTTGCCGCCGAGGAGGCGCGCGCGATGGTGCGCGAAGCGGCGCGCGCAGCGCGGCCGACTGCATGCATGTATTCAGTAACGTCCAGCATCTTGTTCATGCAGCAATTTTACCCGCCATGATGATGGCATGAATGGATTACAGCTTTCTGGCAACAGCGACAGCCAGACGGTCGTTCTAGCCATTTTTATAAGAATGTTGACTTTATATAAAAAATGCTGGAAAACGCCATGCAGCTGTCGTTAGTGCATAAAAGCTGTATTTCTAGATTGCCAGACTTTCCTTATGTTCGCCGTGCACCGCTCGGGGTCGCATGGGCATGCGATGCGCGGCGCCGCACATCGGACTACGCTTCGCGCCTAAGAGACTTCCGAACTTCCGGAGAAATTCAATGCAACCATTGCAACTGTTTCGCGTTCTCGCTGCGCTTCTTGTGAGCGCACTCCTCGCCGCGCAAGCCTCGGCTCAGGCCGTCACCGTCGTCGAGTATTACAACCGCGTGCTCGACGCCTACTTCATCACCTCGCGCACCGCCGAGATCAACGCGCTTGACCTCGCCGTGGACTTCGAGCGCACCGGCACAAGCTTCAGCGCTACGGCCGGAAGCCAAGCCAACGCCGCCAACAGCATCTGTCGCTACTACATTTCGCTGAGTTCGCCCTACACCAGCTCACACTTCTACGGCCTGCAAGCCACCGACTGTCAGTTGGTCGCACAGGCCAACCCGGCGGGGTTCAGCTACGAAGGCATCGACTTCGCCGTTGGTCTTAAGGTCGGGGCAACCTGCCCGTTGGCCACGCCGGTCGCCGTGTACCGGAGCTTCCGCCCCGCCGCGGGCGGGCGCACGCCGAATCATCGCTACACCGTTTCGCAAGCGAGCTACGACAAGATGGCCGCCGCAGGCTGGACGCAGGAAGGCATCGCATTTTGTGTCGCCGCCGCGACCGACGGCGCCGCCGTGTGGCCGCCGGCAACAACGGGGCTGTACTCCGGCACCACGAAATACGCCGTAGGCATGCTCGACGGCTACACGGTGCGCGACGTGCCGCATTCGCGTGATATTCCGGTGCTGATTCAATATCCGCTCAACGCTGGCCGGAGCAAGCGTCCGGTCATCGTCTATTCGCACGGCGGCGATAAAAACGCCGACGGAAAATACATCGGCAACGACTGGGGCGCGGCGCTCGCTGAGGTCGGCTATATCGTCGTACAGATGAGCCACCCGCCGCGCACCCCTGCTGAACAATCGGCGTTGCTGGCGGAATTTGGCTACCCGCCGCTGACCGAGGATCAGGCGAAAATGACCGAAGCCAATCTCGACCGTCCGCGCGACACCATCGCGGTGCTCAACGCGCTGCCGACCATCGAGGCGGCGTACCCACAGGCGCAGGGGCTCTTTGACTACGACCGCGTGGGTCTCGCCGCCCACTCGCGCGGCACCTACAGCGTCCGTGCGGCGCTCTGCGCCCGCGTCGACCTTGGCATCGATCCCGACTACAGCTTCCGCGCTGTGAACAGGTTCAACACGCCGCTGGCCATCGTGCCCAAAGCGTTGATGGCCGCATCGCCGCAGGGCACGGATCGGCCGTGGTTCAAGCTCGACACCTGGCGCGAATGCACGACGCCGGACATGACGCTAACCGGCGTGAACGACTTCTCAGAGACGACCGTACCCGCCAATCGCGTGCAGGGCTATCAACTCATGCCGCCGGGCAACAAATACCTCTTGTATATCGATCACCCCGGCGCGATCCACAACACGTTCAATCTCAAAGAGAACTCCCCCGCGTTCGACCCGATCTTGATTGCGGGCGGCCGCGCGTTCTTCGACGCGCACCTTCGCAACTCGTTGATCGGCAAAGCGTATCTCTCGTCGGGGCGCACCGAAGCGCACAGCAGCGGCGTCGCCACGATCAGTCAGCGTTAGCCCGACACGAATCCGAACGGAGCGGCTCGTCGTGAGACCTAACGGCACAGGTGGGCGACGACTTAGCGTCGCTCACATCCGCAGTGGTAGGCGACGACTTGGCGTCGCTCGGTTGCCACCAGAGCGCGGCCCAGTCCGCGTCTACATCGATCCTGAAGCACGCCTCAAACGTCTCACCATCAAACTCACGCAACACTCGTAAGGAGCCCACATGCAAACCCATCGTCTCGTCACCGTCCGCACCGCGTTCGTCGCAGCAGCGCTCTCCCTCGCCGCGATCACAACGTCGAGCAGCTTCGCCGCTGACGCGCCCGCGCGGCCAAACGGCGCCAATCCCGCCGCCAAAAAGCCCGGCACGGCAAAACCCGTCATCGGCGATATTTTGCAAGGCACAGACATTCGCAAAAAGCCCGACACCGCGAAACCCATCGTCGGTGACATGCTCGAAGGCACCAACATTCGCAAGAAGCCTGGCGCGGCGAACGCTCCCGCCAAACCCGGTGCCGGCAAACGCAAGATCGAGTCGCCACGCGACATCTCGTCGGGACAGGCGACGGGCAAGTGACCCGCGAACGCAGCGGCTGCACACCAACGCAGTAAATTAGGCTGGGTTGGAAACCCAGCATCGCAGCAACGCAGGCCCCCGTTACGGCGCGATAGTCATCCCGCATTGATTCACGAGAAACGAGCGAATATCCGGCCACGTTTTGCGTGCCGCGTTCGCGGCGAAGGTGATGCCGCCGATCACCGCCTCGCCGGTGATGCCGAGCGCGATGCGCGTGAGCATCAAGGCGTCGGTTGTCGCCAGCACGCTGCCATCGCCGTCGTAGTCCGGCGAACACTCATGCGCGCCAAACGATCCGCCGTTGAGACGAGCGGCGCAGAAGTCGAAGTCGGCACCGCTGAAGCAGTGCCCTGCCAGTACGATCTTGCCATCGGGTTGGAGCGCCATGGCCGTGGCTTGGTCCGTATTCGCGCCCATCGGTAACAGAAACTGTCCATTGCCAGTGCCGCTGGGGCCATCAAATCTCCTGTCCAGCGCGCCATCAGAACGGAGCCGAGCGACGCAGAAATCGTTGTTGCTGCCGTTGTAGCAGTATCCCGCCAACACGATCCTGCCATCGGGTTGGACGGCGACGGCGGTGGCTTGGTCGCTGGCTGTACCGATGGGCAACAGAAATTTGCCGTTGCCGCTTCCGCTGGGGCCATTGAAACTTGTGTCGAGCGTGCCGTCGGTGTTGAGGCGCGCGGCGCAGAAGTCGAAGTTGCTGCCGCTGTAGCAGGTTCCTGCCAACACGATCTTGCCGTCGGGCTGGAGTGCGATGGCGTTGGCTTGGTCGCTGGTTGGACCGACAGGCAACAGAAACTTGCCAGCGCCCGTGCCACTGGGTCCATTAAAGCTAGTGTCGAGTGAGCCGTCGGGGTTCAGGCGAGCGACGCAGAGGTCAGGGGTGGCGCCGTTGATGCAGGCCCCCGCCAACACGATCTTGCCGTCGAGTTGGAGCGCGACGGCGGCGGCCTGGTCGCTGCTCGTGCCGACGGGCAACACAAATTTGCCAGCGCCCGTGCCGCTGGGGCCGTTAAAACTCGTGTCGAGCGTGCCGTCGGTGTTGAGGCGCGCGACGCAGAAGTCGAAGTTGCCGCTGTCGACGCAATATCCCGCCAACACGATCTTGCCGTCGGGTTGGAGCGCGACGGCGGTGGCTTGGTCGGTGGCCGAACCGATAGGCAATAGAAACTGGCCAGCGCCCGTGCCGCTGGGGCCGTTAAAACTCGTGTCGAGCGTGCCATCAGTATTGAGGCGGGCGACGCAGAAGTCGAAGTTGTTGCCGTCGGAGCAGTGCCCCGCCAACACGATCTTGCCGTCGGCTTGGAGCGCGACGGCGTTCGCTTGGTCGGTAGCCGGGCCGATGGGAAGTAGAAACTTGCCATTGCCCGTTCCGCTGGGACCATTGAAACTGGTGTCGAGCGTGCCATCGACGTTGAGGCGGGCGGCGCAGAAGTCGAAGTTGCTGCCGCTGAAGCAGTGCCCCGCCAGCACGATCTTGCCGTCAGGTTGGACGGCGACGGCGTTCGCTTGGTCATTGCCCGAGCCGATGGCGAGGTTCAGGACTTTGCCAGTTCCCGCAGCGAAACCCGGCGACGGCGTGGTGTCTAGGCTGCCTGGAATTGGGTCTTGTGCATGCGCCAGCGAGGCCGCGGCGCAGCACACGACCGCTGCGACGTATCGCCGCAGTCGGCGCTGCGTGCCCGTGGCGCCCGAGGCAGCATGGTCTCGTCGAGTGAGTTCCGTGGCGATGTTGGGTGTCGCTGGGTGCATGGTTCCTCCGATGAGTCCGCTATTCCATGCCGACATGTTAAGAGGTGGCAATCGCGTTGTCGAACGGAGTGGCGCCACGTCGCGCGTGCGAATATTTGCCAGCACAGTCCGATACAGCTTTTCCGCCAAACCGACCGTCGGGCGGTCGTTACGGCGAGATATTATGGATTATTGACTAACCAGAAAAAGTGGCTGCAACCGCCGCCCAGCTGTCGTTAGCGCTTAAAAGCCATTAACGCACACACGGAGCGGTCGAAGAGGCGAACCGCACCGCCGCAGCAGCGCGGCCGGTTGAATGCGTGCTTTGGCGTCGGCCGTGCCGAATTCAAAATACGCCGGACTTGAACAATTGTCCGTCCGCCTCCAGCAGACGCCAAGCCGTGCCGTCCGTGTGTAGCGTTCGCCCGGTATCGGGATAGTGGCAAACGTCTTGGTTCACGCGTGTACCGACGATCACGTACGAGCACGGCTCGCTCGACCGATTGGACACGTGGTGCGAGTTTGGCACACCCGCAGGCCAGCAAGCCGAATCACCCGCATGCAAGACCTGAACTTCGGCCCCCTCGGTAACGGTCACCTCACCGGACAGCACGTACAGAAACTCGTCTTCATTCTCATGCCAGTGATTGTTCGACGATCGCGCGCCGGGATGCAGCGTCTGCACGTAGGCGCCGAACTGCGAAAGCCCGCCTACCTCCGACAACCGCACGGTGTCCGAAACGCCAAAGGCCTCGCGCTCGGCCCGTTCGGCCTGCACCTGATTCTTCTTGATGATCATCTTACTTCCCGCGCCACGACATGAGGCTTGTCGCAAATGTAGTCGCTGGGTGGGGGCGTGGCGTGTGTGTGGATGATGGCCTGAGTTCTGACGGCTAACGATTGAAGCGAACCGCTGTTTGTCAGCTCGACTCAGGAGTTAGGCTTCACTTCAAGGGCGCATGTATGGCTGCATTGAGTTTGAGATTTCGACGCACATCTGGTGAGACATCTCAGACAACCTCTGCAGGAACGCAGAGTCAAGCATCTGATGTACTTCGACTCGAACTTTGCTGTCTATGGGCTTGGAATACTTGGTGACGATCAAACGACCCTGACTGTCACCCGAAACTCTCCCATGCGCAAGGGCGTCTCGTAGGCGCACCAGTTCGCTGAAATCCATTTCATTGGTGCTCCCTACTGCTGCATTGTAGGCATTGCAGAGGGCTCCAAAAGTCCTCCAGTCAGTAATCGGGTTCTCGTCAAGACACTCACCTTGACTAGCGCTCATGCATCTGAGAATGGCTTCCGTGCCCAGACCACTCTTACGAGCTAGGAACAAACGAAGGAACATCTCCAAATTGTTGAAGTTGTTCCAGAAAACGCCAAGATCGGTGCCGTGTTGCTGCACACGTTGGAAGGTGTCTGAGGATGTCATGTGAAGCCTAACGTTTGAGCGGAGCGGACCTAACCGCCATGGCGCTTGGGTCGCGAGGTGTAGGATAAGCCACGTCGCCTCGCGGCCCAAGTGCCAACCCGGTGAAGGTACGCGTGAGCGAAGGGCTAGGCCTCAGCTTCGGTGGGCCAAGAGCGAGCGACTGTCAGTGGCACCAACGTGCCCGGCCAAACCAAGACCTTGTAGTGATCTTGCCCGCATAATTCATCGTCTGAGGTTGTTGCCAGGCCCCCGAACAGGATAAGAATCTCGTAGTCGCCGGGCTTGATATGCCAGTCCAGCACTGGACCTCCGGTGCACTCGTGCACCTGCAGATGACCCGTTGGTATTGATACCGAACAGTGGACGATGTGATCCCACGCTTCAGCTGCCTCGTCCGGTTTGAACTCGTGGAGTCCAATCTCCACCGGCACGTTCATGTCCCGAATAGGACAGACGACAACTACGTTCTGCGCCACCTTCACTCTGTTGGCCACGTCGTCATCTGTCCAGTCTTCTGGAGCAGGAGGATTCAAGTCGCCGTCTTGCACGTAGAACTGGTGGTAGTCGGCGAAGACTTCAAACGAAGCACGCTGAACTTGCGACATGGGGGGCTGAGGCCTAACGTTTGATATGCGAGGTTTGACCCTGCTTGCCGGGAAAAGTCCTCGCGATTGAAGGGTTAGAGCGCATTCTGCCCATTGCTCAGCCAAAACTAGCGAGACCGCCGGCCGACTTGCCACAGCTATAGATTTGAACGGCCCGCTCTCTGAGTGGACCCTTTTTCTTCATGTCTTTCCTGCCTGAGCGAGCCAGGCGCTGAGAGGGACGAATTGCTCTTCAGTCTTCTCATCGAAGCGGATCCAGCCGCCACCGTTTTGGCTCATTTCCTTGAGGCGTTTCGCGTGAACGCTCGTCAACTGCAGGCGCCCATATCGGAATGGGATTTCTTGAACGGCACGCCAAAGCTCAAACTCAAGCCCTTCGATCCAGGCTGCTGCGTATGCGTCTTCTGAGATTGAAGACATGTACTCCGCAAGTTCCCGCTCCGATTGAGATAGGTCGGCAAGCATTCAATGCGCTCTAACGTGCTTATTTACATCAAGGACGAGTCTAACTTTTTAATAGTGCATTTTGCGATGTACTGACAACCTGACACGTCCATTAAGTTGCGTGATACTAACTTGATGTATTGCTTTTATGAACAGTTCAATCGACGAGCGTGAAACGCTGGCCAAGCCTCGCTTGCTCACGCAAGTGTGCGAGCGGATTCGGTTTCACCATTTTGCGCTTTCGACTGAGAAAGTCTACGTTCACTGGATTCGATTTTTCATCCGATTTCATGGGTTGCGGCATCCTGAGACGATGGGGCGGGTGGCGGTTGAGGCGTTCTGACGCATTTGGCGAGCGAGCGCAATGTCGCGGCCTCGACGCACCGACAGGCGCTATTGGCGCTCATGTTTTTGTATCGCGAAGTGCTGGCATTGGGCTGCCGTGGATGATGGAGATCGGTCGTCCGAAAACGCCGCAGCGCTTGCCGGAGGTGCTCGCGGTCAGCGAGGTGTTGTGCACGCTCTCGTTGATGCACGCGACGTTGGCCAAACTGCTCTACGGCACCGGATGAGCGCTGCTTGCGCGGATGGCGGCGATGGTGGCGTTGCGCATTTCGGGATTAGCGCAAAATATTTGTGGTTACAGCTTTTTCCATGCAACGACCAGCGGGCGGTCGTTTGAGCGAGATTGTTTGGTTTATTGACTAAGCGGTAAAAACGGGTGAAAGCGCCACCCGACGGTCGTTAGCGCTTAAAAGCCACTAACCAGCCTCCGGTCAGTTACTCCACCCAGCGCGTGAAATCTTCCACCGCCACACGCGGCGTATGGAATGTGTTCACGACAGCGCCAGTGTCGGCATAACCCAGCGACATGCCGCAGACCATGAGTTCGTTGTCGCCTGCACCGATGATGGGGGCGATGATTTTCGAGAAGCCGTTCCACGCGGCTTGCGGGCAGGTGTGTAGGCCTTGCGCGCGGGCGGCGACCATGACGTTTTCGATGAGCATGCCGCAGTCGACGAGGCTGCCGCGGCCCATCACGCGGTCGATGGTGAAGAAGAGGCCGACCGGCGCGTCGAAGAATTTGAAGTTGCGCTGATGCTGCGCGTGCATCGCGTCTTTGTCGCCCTTGGTGATGCCGAGCAGGCCGTACAAACTCCAGCCGTTCTCGCGGCGGCGATCAATGAACGGGCTCACCCATTTTTCGGGGTAGTAGTCGTAGCCTTCGCTGTACTCAGTCGCGAGCGCGGGGTTCGCGCGAATCGCGTCGTGCGCGGCGCAGACTTCGGTGACGATTTGATCGCGTGCCGCGCCTTGCACGACATACACGCGCCACGGCTGTGTGTTGGTTCCGCTCGGCGCGCGCGCGGCGACCTTGAGAATGTGCGCGATCGTTTCGCGTTGCACCGGCGTCGGCAGGAACGCGCGCGCCGAGAAACGACTCTCGATGGCCGCGTCGACGCTGGCGGGGTCTTGAATGACGGTGTTAACTTGATGAGCGGTCACGCGGGAATCCTGGGAAGAATGAGACAAGTGGCATGCATTCCATCATGCCTCGCGCGGGGCGTCATTACTTTTGCGTTCAGAAACGGCACGATGTAACGGTTGTAGGCGACGACTTGGCGTCGCTCAGCGCAACGAATTAGCGCGGCCAAGTCCACGCCTACAACTCATGTAAGCCACCAAGCGACGCCAAGTCGTCGCCTACAACGCCCGTCGTTTAACTACGGCGCGCGAAACACCGAACGATTGCGGCCCGCGTGCTTGGCTTCGTAGAGCGCCGCATCGGCGCGTTGAAATGCCGCGTCCACCGATTCCTCTGGCAGGATTTCGGTTACGCCGAAGCTCGCGGTGATGTGCACATCCAGCGGCAGCACCATCTTTTCGATATGTCGCCGCAGCGACTCGGCGAGGACCTTCGCGTCGGTGCGCTGCATGAAGGCCAGAATCGCAAACTCTTCGCCGCCCCAGCGGTACAGCGTCGCCGCGTCCGGTAGCTGATCGGCGACGGCGTCACCGAATGCTTTCAGAATGTGGTCGCCCGCCTGATGCCCGAGCGAGTCGTTGACGCGCTTGAATTCATCAAGGTCGAGCACGATCAAACAATGTGGGCGTGAACCGATGACTCGACTCGCGCTGTCGAGCCGAAACTTCCGGCGGTTAGGCAACGCGGTGAGCGCGTCGGTCATGGATTGCGCTTCCGCAACTTGCAGCCGCGCGAACGTGTCCGACACGCCTCTGCGGTAGCGTTCGAAGATCATTGCCGTGCCGGCCGTGGTGATGGTCATCGCCACGAAATTGATGACGGTATCGGGCAGTATGGGTAGACCAAACGATCGCATGGCGTATGAGTGAAACACCAATATCAACGTGATCAAACCGACGACAGCGAGAATGCCGAGCCGCGGTCGGCGGCCAAGCATCAAGCTGGAGTAGAGCGCAAGCAACGGCGTCCATAGCGCCATGCGCTGCATGCCTTTCAGTGCGGCGGTGTCTCGTTCGACCACGAGCATCCAAGCGTACACCGCAACCGCAGCAAGTAAGGCACACAAGACCATGGTGTCACCGAAGCGCGCCATTCGTCGATTCGCCGACACGCCCGGCAGCAAGGCGGCAACCCAAAGCACCAGCAAAAAAGCCGCAGACACCAGCGGCGCGATACGCATGGCGCTGGTCGGAGCGATGATGGCGTCGTCGACGCAGGCGATGATGCCGATGGGCACCAGCAAACGAAACACGTCTACGCGCCAGTGTCTCGCCGACGGCCTGTCGCTGGCGCGTCGGAGCTGCGAGCCGGGTAGGAGGGAGGGGGAGAGCGGACGATTCATATGCACGGGGACTCGTCGCTACGAGCCCGATTTCGTCGGGCTTACTTACAGCGGAAGGCAAAAGCATATTGTTGCTGTAACCCCTCGTGAATATTCCTAAGATTCGTCTGTAATTGCGGGCAAACCCCCCGCTGCGCATCCGCTAAAACAATCGATACGCCAATGGCATGAGAAACGAGGCCAAAAGCACTTGTAAGCCCAGCGCTAATCCGGCGTATGCGCCCGCGTCTGCATTGACTTGAAGTGCACGAGCGGCGCCGATTCCGTGCGCCGCCGTTCCGAGTGCAAAGCCGCGTGTCGCGAGGGAATGGATGCCGAGCGCGTCAAACAGATACTTGCCACTCACCGCGCCAACGAGTCCGGTTAGCACGGCAAACACCGCAGCCAACGCGGGAATTCCGCCGATCTTTTCGGCGACACCCATCGCAACCGGAGCTGTCACCGACTTCGGCGCGAGCGACATGATGACTTCCGTCGGCAGTCCAAGCGCGTAGCCGATGCCGACGGCGCTCAACGCTGCGACCGTTCCGCCGAGCAGGGCGGCGAGCAGGATAGCGCCCGCGCGTCGACGAACCTCAAATCGTCGCTGCCACAGCGGCCATGCCAACGCGACCACCGCTGGCCCCAGCAAGAAATGGATGAACTGCGCACCAGCAAAGTAC
>ERZ795056.4041-NODE-4041-length-15353-cov-5.527193_pt1 | contig 15353 bp, 8 predicted proteins | sample MGYA00375140_ERZ795056 | MGnify/ENA primary metagenome ERZ795056 (study PRJEB30185, sample SAMN05720227) | activated sludge metagenome | isolation source: Anaerobic digester | place: USA | collected 2015-03-09 ... | reverse complement strand
AAGACACCGAGGGTTACCGCGCCGAGATGATTCGTTTGATGGAGACGGTGGGTTTGATGGGTAGAACGGAAACGGCGGAGAAATAATGTGCTAATGTGCTGATTTGACAATGTGTTGATAGCTAAAGCACTTAGGATATAATTGTATTTGTGTATAAGCTTTTTAGGAACGGTCGACGCTAGTAATGTCGACCGTTTTTTTATTTTGACGGCATGGAGGAAAAGGGCGTGGACAAGCACGGAAAAATGAATTAACTTTGGGCTTAATGAACATCAAAATCATCTCCGCCGGCGCCGGCTCTGGCAAAACATACCGACTTACCCAGGAAATGGTGCGCCTGATGCGCGAAGGCGTACGTGCGGGAGGCATCATCGCCACTACGTTTACCAAAAAGGCCGCATCGGAATTGCAGGAACGGGTACGCGTCAAACTGCTCTCCGAAGGACTCAACGAACAAGCCGAAGACCTTACCAATGCTCTCGTAGGCACAGTGCACAGTCTGGGCGTAAAACTCCTCCAACGCTTTGCCTTTGAAGCAGGTATCTCGCCCGAAGTGGCCATCATTGCCGAAGAAGACCAACAAATTCTGTTCAACCAATCCCTGGCTACCGTACTTACAGAAGAGCGGGTCGAAAACATGGCCAGCCTCTGCGATCGCCTGGGATTGAGCAGCAACGAATATTTCGACTGGCGACGCGAGGTGCGCCAAATCACCGAAGTATCCCGGGCCAACGCCTTTTCCCTGGAGGTACTGGAAACCAGTCGTCAGCGCTCTTTCGAAAGTTTTCGGGTGTATCTTGGCGAGCCATCCGCAAAAAGTCCGGAAGCCTTTAACGCCGAGTTGAGCCAAATGCTGCTGGACAGCATCGAGCGCCTGGAAAGCAACGCCGACGAAACCAAAGTAACCAAGGATGCTGTCAAAGACCTCAAAGAGCTGGAGCGCGATTTGCGCTTGCGCGGGGAATTGAGCTGGCGCTCCTGGGCCAAAATCAGCAAACTCAAAACCGGAGTCAAAAGTAAAGATGACGTTGCCGATTTGCTTGAATTCGCCAAAGTCCACGAACAGCACCCCCAGTTTCAACAGGATATCAAAGCTTTCATTGATCAGATTTTTGAACTGGCCATTGCAGCATTGGACGAATTTGCCGCCTACAAGAAAAAACGCGGCCTGATCGACTATACCGATATGGAAGCCTTGATCATGGAATTGCTCAAGGACGAACAGGTAGCCACCGTTTTGCGCAGCGAACTGGACTTGCTGCTGGTCGACGAATTTCAGGATACCAGCCCCATGCAGTTGGAGATATTCCTCAAATTGTCGCAGTTTGCGCGGCACAGCATTTGGGTGGGTGACCCCAAACAATCCATTTATGGGTTTCGGGGGGCAGCACCCGAATTGATGCAAGCCATCATTGAGCAAAGCGGAGGTGTGAAACCCGAAGACATCCAGGAAAACTCCTGGCGCTCGCGCCAAGACCTCGTGTTCGCCAGCAACGCTATTTTTGTCAAAGCCTTTGCCCAAATGCCCCCGGAACAGGTGGCGTTGATCCCCCAAAGAACCAAAACCCAGGAACCGATCGAAGCCTCGGACGCGCTGGTACACTGGCATTTTGAGGAAGAGGAAGAAGAAGGAAAAAAACGCAGCGGGCGTACCCCCGGACGACCCTGGCCCGAAAACGCTACAGCTTTTGCGTTGCGTGAATGGCTCCAGCGCAAGGTGTACGTTTTGCCCAAAGGCGAAAAACAATACCGCCCAGCGCAAGCCGGAGACGTAGCGGTGTTGTGTCGCTCGAATACCGATTGTCAAAACATGGCTGAAGCCCTCAATCGAGCGGGTTTCAAAGTAGCCATCGCACGTGCGGGTTTGTTGAACACCGCCGAAGCCAAACTGGTATTGGCCTGTTTGAAATACTTGCTCAACTACCACGACTCTCTGTCTGTTGCCGAAATTTTGTTGCTCGGAGCGGGTAAAGACATTGAAACCATTGTAGAAGACCGCCTGGATTACCTCAAAAGTTACGATGCAGGTGATGTCACCAACCGCTGGGGAACCAACGATTACCTGATTCGCCGCCTGGACGAATTGCGTACAGAAACCATCGAGTTGTCGAGTACTGAGATCTTGCACCTTTTGGTCGAGGATCTTGATTTGCGCCGCCGTATCGTGAGTTGGGGCAAGGCCAACCAACGCCTGGATAACCTGGACGTGCTACGCAAACTGGCCTTGCAATACGAGGAAGGCTGTAATCGCCTGCAATCGGCGGCATCTTTGGGTGGTTTGTTGTTATGGCTCAACGAGTTGGAAACGGAAGAACAGGATTTTCAGGCTGCGGGTGAAAGCCCCGATGCCGTAAATGTGATGACGTACCACCGCAGCAAAGGTTTGGAATGGCCCATTGTGGTTTGTTACAATTTGGAAAAAGACATCCGCACAGAATTGTGGGGATTGAGTATCGTGCCAGAGGAAGGCACTCAAATAGACCTGAACGATATTTTGGGCAATCGTTGGCTGCGCTACTGGGTGAATCCCTACGACAAACAATTCAAAGGGACCAATCTGGCCGAACGGCTGGCCCAAAGCCCCATTCAGGCTCAAAAAATTGTTCAGGCCACTCAGGAAGAAAACCGTTTGCTTTACGTGGGGCTGACCCGCGCGCGCGATTACCTGATTTTTCCTACCACCAATACCCCCACCAAATGGCTCAACCGCGCCTGGCATGAGGGCAAAGATGAATTCCCGACCCTGGATGCCAATGTCAGCGATACGCCCTGGGAATGGGCAGGAATCCCGTTGAGCAAGGAGACCGAAATTTTTACGTTTTCCCGCGATTTTGAACAACTGGATATTGAGGAGGCGGATATTGCGTTTTTAGAGCTCCGCGCTGGAAAACAAAAACACCCCCCTTTATTTATTGATACCTGGAAGGAAAATCTGATTGATCAAATTCCTGCCCACCATGCCGGAGAACTCATGAATTATGCTTCGGCCTTGCACATTGAATCCTTGCTGGCCGATTTTAATCAAATCTCGCGGGCGGTGAAGGCTTTTTTTCATGCCTGGCAAACGGATTATTCGCCAGTAGAGTTGAATGAAATGACGGCTGGGTTGTTATCCCGTTTTGAAGTAGCCGAATGGATCAACCCGGAACAATTGCTTCCTGCTGGCCTGGCATACCGCAATTTTTTGGACAATTATTTTCAAGATTCGTTTTATCACCAGCGTTACCCGCTGCGTCATTTTTATGGCTCGCGAATATTTGAGCGAGAAATAGATCTCCTGATTGAGCGTGAAGATGGAATTGCCATCGTTCAATTTTCGAGTTATGCTGGAGATATGAAACGTTACCGTACGAAAGCCTCAGAATTGGCCCCTTTTCTTTATTTTAGCAAAGATGGTGTGCAACAGGTTTTTCGGGAAACCAACATCCGTACCTTTGTACATTTTGTGCTCAATGGTGCGATGGTTGAACTGTTTTTTGATTAAAAAATCGGGCTATCCTGTTTTAAGGATAGCCCGGACAATTCCTCGGCATTCTGCCCGGAAAAAAAGAACGCCGGATATAGGAATCGTCATCAATTGGGTGGCCTGAAAGAGTCCACCCTTGTATGAATAAGAGGAACAGCCTGAAGGATATAATCGATAGGAAGTTTGATCGCGTATCATTTGCAATCAACATTAGATTGCAAATTTTTTAAATGTATGAATAGGAATACAGGGAGAAGGGGAAAATCTAAAAAAGAGTGGCTGCTTCCTCCGCGGAAGCAGCCTTTCCAAGTATTATTTCCAGCCTGTTGATTTGGTAATCAACTTTCTGATTTCGCGCCATTTCAAATTGCGAAGGCAGAAAGAGATTCCTAACTGGAAATGTAGAGGCAAGTCTTGAACTTTTTTCCTCTCAATATTATGATACAAATTTATGCATGATTGCATTAGCAGCCAATAGGGTAAACCCGCAGCTTTAGAAACCTAGGGTAAACCCTAGGGGCAGGGGCATTAAATAATGCACACCTCTCGATGGCTATTTTTTGGCTATGCGTCGTTGCTCATCAGTCACGTAGCTTTGGCTATGCTCCTTCTTCGCGTCTAGCCTAGCAAAAAAATAGCTCCCCAATAGGTATTCATTACTTAATGCCCTTGCCCCTAGGGTTTGATGCTATTTTGTAGTGGAACGGAGATGATCACGGCCGTACCTTGATCAGGGGCAGCTTGCCAGATTACTTGCCCGCCCAGGTAGTCGATGCGCGAGCGAATATTGCCCAGGCCATTGCCCTCTTTTACCCCGTTTAAATCAAATCCCAAGCCATCGTCTTCAACGTGGACGGAGATTTGCTGGGTTTCATAAAAAATTTGAACGGTAATTTGTGTGGCATTGGCGTACTTAGCAGCATTGTTGAGCAATTCTTGCACGATGCGGTAGACCATCAAGGCCACTTCCTCCCGGATAACCGGCTCTTCACCATAACTTGCAAAAATCAATTCAACTCCGGGCAACGCATTTTGTACTTTTTTGACCAAATCCTCTATTGCGGTATTGAAGCCATATTTAAGTGAAAAAGGGCGGAGGTCATGCGATATATTGCGGGTCTCCAGGCAGGCCTCATCAATACTTTTGGCCAGGGGCTCTAGTAATTGCCGCTGAATGAGGGGGTCACTTTTGTCCTTTTGATTTTCGATAAAAAGTTTGATGCTTGACAAATGTGCCCCGAGTCCGTCGTGTAAATCTTTGGCTACGCGGTTGCGTTCTTTTTCCTGCCCATCGATCAGGGATTTCATGGATTGTAGCTCCAGGGTGGTTATTTTGCGCTGATTGGCCAGTTCTCGCCGCTGCATCTTGGCTTTCATTCCGTTGCGAATCGAAATGGCCAGGACGATAAGCAGTACCAAGGCTAAGAACAGTACGTAATTCCAACTTTCGCTGGTCTCTTTTTTTTGCTCAATCAAGTCTTGTTGCATATTGGCAAAACGCAGGTCGCTATTGACCACCGCCGTGCGCGCCAATTGGGTTGCTCCGGAATTGTAATACCGGTTGATGGACAAATAAGTTTTTTGCCAATACTCCGTGGCTTTTGGAAAATCATTTAGTGCCGTATAACATTCCGCGAGCGCCTGACAAATTCGTTGCATCAGGTATTTGTTGTTGCGGATTTCGGCGATCAATTCACTTCTGCGCAGCAAAACTATAGCTTCTGGGATGTCGTTTTTTCGCTTTTTGATCTGTCCTTTATGGTACAAGTTGAGCAACTCCAATTGTGTTTTGGGTTCACTCATTTGCAGGCTCATGTCGATGTATCTTTCGGCTTTTTCCAAGCGATTTCCTTGCAGCAAAAAAGAACCATATAGATTGTATGCATAAGTGAGGTAGCGCTGGTCTTTTAGTTTTTTGCAGAGATTTATGGTGGTTTCGAGGCTTTGTTCTAAACTGTCGACTCGCTTTTCGGTTCGTTTAAACGAGTCTTTGTTGATGGCGATATTGAGTAAATCGAGGTTGTACTCGGCAATTTTGGCCTCATCTCCTTTTTGTTCAAAATACTTCAACGCCTCCTTGTAATAACCAACTGCAATTGTATACATCACATCGTCGACCGAATAGAGATCGGCAATGCGTTTTTTTACCCGAAATGCCCCTTCTCGGTCGTTGAGTTCAAGGTAATATTGTGAGCTGATGAAAAAATTATTGAAGGTGACGCTGCTGTAGAAGTAGATGTTTTGGAAAAAAATGCCTTTCAATTCATGGGTGATGGCGAGGCCTTTTTTATCATTTTTGGCTTCAAAAACTTTGATTAAACTATCAATTTGCTTGGGGGAGTAGCGGTCGTTCAGGGTGGGGTATTGGGTTTGTGCCCAAACTGCGCTGAAGAGCAGAGAGGCGATAAGTAAAGATAAAAATTTACGTAATAAATTCATATTCAATGGCTTCCTTGATCATTGACGGGGTGTTTTGGGTGCCAAACTTGGTCAGCAAACTGCTGCGATGAAACTCTACGGCTTTAATACTGACAAAGAGTTTTTCCGCAATTTGTTGCGTAGTTAAGCCCTCGGCAATGAGTTCTAAAACTTCTTTTTCTCTTCTGGTCAAGTGTGGTCGCCCACCCATGGCCGGATTTTTTTTGGGTTTATCTTCACTTTCCAGCAGCAGCTGCATGAGGTTTTCATTGTAGTATTTTTTGCCACTGTACACGGTGCGGATGGCGGCCAAAAGTTCAGCTTTGGTGGTGTTTTTCAACAAATAGGCCATCGCACCTTTTTTGATCATCTTTTTGACCAGGCTGGGTTCGTCGTGCATGGTCAGGGCAATTACCCTTGTATTGGGGTGCTTGCGCACGATTAATTCACAAAGGTTTAATCCACTGACGTCTGGTAAAGAGATGTCCAACAATACCACATCAATAGAATTGTTTTCCATAACTTCCCAAAAAGACTCCGCATTGTGGCAGCGCGCCAGAATTTGAATGTCATGCGCATCCGAAAATATGGACTCCAATCCTTCTGCAAAAATAACATGATCGTCTACGATGGTCACTTTAATCATTTCAGGCTGGTATTTAATACAGGAAACTAAGCGGTTAAACAAAAAAACATTCGGACGCTAATGTTGTCATGTTACGGGTAATCGCCCTCAAAAATATAAAAAAAGTTGCAATTAAATTTGTTCAACTGCGCAAGATGGCTACAATTTAACTTTTGCGCCAAGAAAGTTAAGGCAATATTACCTTTTGCGTGCTTTAAAAATAAGAACATGTCCGAAACCAGCAGATTATTGTCCGAAAACGAACATATTATCATTGAATTGCGCGTGTTTAGTGCTGATTGTCATTTTTTTATTTTTTTGGCATTGCCTTTGCCCCCTAAACCTTGAATCCAAAATACCATTGCCATGTTTAGGAATTTACTGCAAATTGCCTTGCGCCGTCTCTGGCAACAAAAATTGTTCAGTCTGATCAACGCGCTGGGCTTATCACTTGGTATGGCGGCATTCCTTTTGATTACCCAGTACCTGCGCCATGAATGGAGTTACGATGGACAATCTCCTTACGCAGGTCAAATTTGGAGGGCTTACAATGAAACCCTGGCCGATGGGGAAGTGCTCACGCAGGACGCCAATACCCATTCTGCACTGGGGCCGGCACTGAAGCAGGATTTGCCCGAGGTGGTGGATTACACTCGCCTCTACAACCGCAATGAAAACTCGGTCACGTTTGTCATGCCCGAACGCCCCATCAAACTGGAAGGAGCCTGGATGGTCGACGCCGGTTTTTTGCGGATGTTTCCCCAGCAGTTTTTGCAAGGTGACCCCAAAACTTGTCTGGAAGAACCATACCAAATTGTATTGACTCAATCGGCGGCAAGTTTGTTGTTTCCTGCACAAAAAGCAATGGGCAAAATTCTACAAATATCAGGTGGCACCTTTGCCGGGAACTATACCGTAAGTGGAATTGTAGCAGATCCGCCCTCAAATACCCATTTGAAATTTAATGTGCTGTTTAGTTTTGAATCCCGTTATGCTGCGGGTTTTGAAGACAATTGGGGCGGTTATTGGGAATACAACTATTTTCAACTGTCGCCCGGTGCCAATCTCGCCAAGGTCACAGCACAGCTCGATAAATATTCCAATACCCACCTCAAATCGGCAGGCATTCGCCTCAATATGCAGCCTTTGAAGGCCATTCACCGGGGCTCTAACCTCACTTACGAAATTGAGCCCAATGTGGATCCGCGCACTTTGCGGATGTTGGCGCTCATTGCCCTGTTTATCCTTGGCATTGCTTTTGTCAATTACATCAACCTCAGTACAGCGAGGGCAATTGAACGCGCCAAAGAAGTAGGCATGCGCAAGGTAATTGGCGCCAAAAGAATCCAGTTGATTGCTCAATTTTTGTTGGAGGGTTTTATTGTCAACGCTTCGGCCATGGTTTTTGCGCTGATGATGGTCCAAGGTTTAAGCCCGGCATTTGCCCAATTGACCGGGCGAGACCTCCTGCAAGCGCCGGGTTACGATGCTATATTTTGGATGAGTAGTGCGGGTGTGCTTTTATTGGGGCTGGTTTTAGCGGGTTTGTACCCGGCGTTCATCTTATCAGCGTACCCTCCGGCAGAGGTCTTAAAAGGCCGTTGGGCCGGCAGCTCCAAAGGAGGAAACTTGCGCAAGGCCTTGGTGGTGGTACAATTCGCCTGCTCGATTGCCATGATCATCAGCGTGCTGGTGGTGCAAAAACAACTCAGTTTTATGCGCAATTTTGACCTGGGCGTGTCCCTGGAGCAGATTGTATCCCTGAAAACGCCCAGTTTCAATTGGCAACAAGATTCCATGCAACGCAGCCGGATGGCGGTTTTGAAAAATGAAATCAACAAAATTCCCGGAGTGCGCGGCATCACGACTTCAGAAATAGTACCGGGCCTGGGCATTTCCACCATTTCTGGAAGTAGCGGGGGCATGTATTGGACCAAAACGCCCAGCGCAATTGCCCGTTCTACCATGTATGCCCTGGGCACGGATCCAGAATTTTTCTCCACTTTCGGCATTGATTTTTTAGCGGGATCTTTTTATCAAACTGCCGATCCACGCCATGCGTCCGAAAACCTGATCATCAACACCACAGCCATGCGGGCCTTGGGTTTTCCTAACCCACAAGCGGCCATCGGCGAACAAATCGCCTATCAGGGCAATACCGATGGCTACCGCATGACGATTCGGGGTGTGGTCTCCGATTTTCACATCGAAAGTTTGAAAGAACCCGCACGCCCCACCTTGTATTATTGTTTGCCTTCGGTACAAAATGGGTACCTCTCCTTGAAGTTTGACGCGGCTCAGGCATCCAATTTATTGCCCGCGTTGAATGTAGCCTGGAAAAAAGTCTTCCCTCGTGACCACCTCGATTATTGGTTTCTCGATCAACAATTTGGGCAGCAGTACCAGGCCGAACAGCGTCTGGCCGTCGTGTTTAGCCTGTTTGCTGCCCTGGCGGTAGGCATTGCTTGTTTGGGTTTGTTTGGCTTGGCCGCGTATTTGGCGGTGCAGCGCCGCAAAGAAGTAGGCGTACGCAAAACCCTGGGGGCTGGAGTAGGACAAATTGTAGCCTTGCTCAGCAGCGATTTTTTGAAGTTGGTGCTCGTCGCGATTGTGATTGGCGCTCCCTTGGCTTGGTACGCCATGAATCAGTGGTTGGAGGGTTTTGCCCACCGGATTGATTTTCAATGGTATTTTATTCCCCTGGCGGGCTTGATGGTGGTGCTTATTGCTTTTCTGGCGGTGGGCTCGCAGAGTGTGAGGGCGGCTTTGGAGAATCCGGTGGATGCGCTGCGAGGGGAGTAGAACGAACAAAAACGCACAACCCTTGTCCGATTCTGAACAAGCCCTTAAGGTGATTATTTTTCTTGTGCTTGATAATCAAATTTTTATGTTATTGGCATAAAAATTGGCCTATACCTTCTCAAATGCCTTCCTAATGCTTACAACTGCTCTCAAAATTGCCCTTCGCAATTTTCAAAAAAATCGTCTGTACACCCTCATCAACATCAGTGGTCTGGCTGTGGGCCTGGCCGCAACCTGGCTCATCGGGCTATTTGTGTTGCACGAAAAAAGTTATGACAACTTTGTGCCTGATGTGGATCGGATTTGCGCCGTGGGGCTGGATCTGAAATTTGGGGAAGAAGAAGGATTGACCACCAATACCCCGCCGCCATTGGGTCCGCGACTTTTGCAGGATTTCCCAGAGATAGAAATGGCAGCGCGTACTTTTTTCCTGCAAGAAACGGTGGTACGGCGTGAAACTCCAGGACAAGCGCCCCTGGTTTTTAATGAAAATACCGCTTACGGTGCCGATACGGCTTTTCTGGAACTCTTCAATTTCCCCATGTTGCAAGGCAATGCCAGCACGGCTCTCGACCGTAGCAACACAGTAGTACTCAGCGAACGCATGGCGGAGAAATATTTTGGCAAAAAATCGCCGATGGGGCAAACCCTCTTCTTCAACGATACTCAATACACGGTGACCGGAGTGGCGAAAAACCTGCCTTTGAACTCCACGCTGCGCTTCGATTTTTTACTCTCCATGAGCACCTTCAAAGTAGTGGACAATTTTGCCTGGAGCTGGCTTTGGTTGCAGGTGGATACCTGGGTGAAGCTTAGAGAAGCAGTTACACCAGCAAAATTGGCAGCCCTGGAAGCCAAATTTCCTACGATGGTCAAGGCACATGCTCCAGCCGCGTACAATCGGATTGGCATCGATCTGTTGGCGCAATTGAAAAAAGGCGATCGTTACAACGTCAAGCTTTTTCCACTAAATAGCCTGCACCTTGGTCAGTCTATCCAGTTTACCCGGCTAACAACTCTGGGCAATGGCAAACAAGTACGGACTTATGCACTTATCGGTGGTTTGATTCTGCTGCTGGCTTGTGTCAACTTTATGAATCTGGCTACTGCCCGCTCGATGCAACGTGCTCGTGAAGTAGGGGTGCGCAAAGCACTAGGCTCTCAACGCGGCACCTTGGTCGGACAGTTTTTGGCGGAATCCTTGTTTTTTAGCTTCATAGCATGGGCATTGGCTTTTGTGTTGGCTGCAGTAGCGTTGCCCTTGTTCAACCAATTGACGGGGATGCAAATGGGGCTGAGTGGCCTGTTGAGCCTCAAGGTGTTGGGCATTGGTTTGCTGCTGACTTGTGTGGCGGGGCTATTAGGAGGGACTTATCCGGCGTTTTTCCTCTCCCGATTCAAGGTTACCGAGATTTTTAGGAAAATGGGCAGTTCTACTCGCGGCGGCCATGCCGGGGTGCGGAATGGGCTGGTGGTATTCCAGTTTGCCGTGTCGGTGAGTTTGATGTTGGGATCTTGGGTAGTGTACCAGCAATTGCAGTTTGCGCTGAAACAATCGCCGGGATTGCAGCGGGAAAACGTAATGATTATGCCCATGCTGCGCAACCTGGAAGAGCCCGGTAAAATGGAAGCTTTTCGCCAGCGGCTGCTACAAATTCCTGAGGTCAAAGCAGCCTCTCATTCTACTTTTTTGCCTTCCATTGGCAGTTTTGGCGATTATTACGAACCCGATCAAGGCAATCAAAAACGAGCCGTGCTGAAAAACCTCGCCCTGAGTTCTTTTTTGACCGATGCGGATTTTATCCAGACCTTGGGGATCGAAATCATCCAGGGGCGTGGATTTTACGCCAGTAATTCCCAAAGTGATTCTACGTCAGTGATTCTGAATGAGGCCGCTGTCAAGACGATTGGTTGGGAAAACCCCATTGGCAAATGGTTGACTTATCCAGGCAATCGCAACCAACGCTTTCAGGTGGTGGGCGTGATGCGTGATTTTCATAGTGGAAGCATCCGCGCGGCGATTGAACCTGCGGCCATTTTCCACGAGTCTTCCAAAACCTACCGTACCTGGGCTTCCTACATGTCGATGCGTTTGCAACCTGGAACCGAAAAGACTGCGATTGAAAAGGCCAAGGCCCTTTGGAAAGAAGTGGTACCCAACGCCCCGTTTGATTACGATTTTTTGGATGATTCTTTTGGTAGTCTGTATCAGGAAGAGCAACGGGCAGCCACCTTGTTGGGGGTATTTACAGCTTTGGCCTTGTTCATCGGTTGTCTTGGTTTGTTTGCGTTGGCCGCTTATACTGCCGAGCAACGCACCAAAGAAATTGGCATTCGGAAGGTGCTGGGTGCTTCCGTTTTTGGTATCACTTCACTTTTGGCTAAAGATTTCATTAAACTCGTATTGTTGGCCATTCTCATTGCCTCGCCTGTTGCCTGGTACTTTATGAATCAATGGCTGGCCGAATTTGCGTATCGCATTGATATGGAATGGTGGATGTTTGTGGTGGCGGGGGTAGCGGCTGTTGGTATTGCCTTTTTGACGATTGGTTTTCAAAGTGTGAAGGCGGCATTGGCCAATCCAGTGAAGTCGCTGCGGAGCGAATAAGTTGTGCTTTATCCGCAACTATTTTAGTAAATCACCACTTCCTTATCTTCTATCTTTAAATTAAGCGCTATGTTTCAAAACTACTTAACCGTTGCCTTTCGCAACCTCAGCAAAAACAAAATTTACTCCACCATCAACATAGCCGGTTTGGCGATGGGCATTGCGGCGTTTCTGTTCATTCTGGAATACGTCAGTCTGGAAAAAAGTGTGAACAAGTTTCACGCCAAGTTGCCCAACCTGGCGCGGATGATGTGTCAAAATGCCCAAGGTGAAAACTGGCCACAAGTAGAACCCGGCTGGGCAGAGATAGCCAAATCGCGGCTGCCCGAAATCAAATCTTACTGCCGCTTTGTCGATGGAATCGCCCAAGGAGTGGTGCAAAACCAACTCAAAAACCTCTCCTTCCGCGAACAAAACGTGGGTTATGTAGAAGGCAACTTTTTTGACTTTTTCAGTTTCCCGCTGCTGGCAGGTCAGGCTCTGGACTTGAACCAACCAGATGCAGCATTCATTTCTGCTTCGATGGCCAAAAAATACTTTGGCGAAGAAAGCCCTCTGGAGCAGACGCTGAAACTGAACAATCAATTTGGCAACCATGTGTATGTGGTAAAAGGGGTTTACGAAGACATGGGAGACAATTCGGACATCCGTTTCGACATGGTTTTTTCTCTGGAAACCCTCAAAAACAAGGAAAACCTCAATGGGAATTTTTGGGCTGAATTGAGCAATCTGGACAACCAGTACATCAACATGCTTTTTGAACTCAGTCCCAATACCAACCTGAAAGCACTGGAAAAAAAGCTTACGGCACTGCGTAGAGAGATTCAAAAAGAAAAAGATGCCACCGTATTCCGCCTGCAACCCTTGGCCGAAGTACACTTGGCCACATCCGCTCAAGATGACCTGGAACACACCGGTAATCGTCGTTACGTATTGATGCTCATGGGCATCGCCTTCCTGATCCTGCTGATTGCCTGGTTCAACTACATCAACCTGAATACCGCCAACTCCATCAAACGCGCCAATGAAGTAGGGGTTCGCAAGGCCATTGGGGCAAGCCAGCAGAATTTGTTGGGTTTGTTCCTGGTCGAATCTGTGTTGGTCAATCTTGCTGCCTTTGTGCTGGCCATTGTATTGGTCGTAATTTTGCAGCCACTGTTCAACCAGCTTTTTGAAAAGACCCTCAGCTTGCAGACCTTGTTCCTCAATCCGGTTTGGGCTTTGGGAGTAGGCTTGTTGCTTTTGAGTTCAATTGTATCTGGCGTTTACATCGCTTTGGTTTTGGCGCGATTCAAACCAGTAGATACCCTGAAAGGCAAATTGGCCAAAACCAGCTCTGGTGTTTTCCTGCGTAAATCTTTGGTGGTCATTCAATTTAGCATCTCTGTAGCCCTGATCATCAGCACCATGCTGGTGTTCAAACAACTGAAGTTTATGCAACAGGCCAATCTGGGCTTCGACAGCAAACAACTGGTGCTGATTCCTGCCCCACTATTGAACCTGGATGAGACATACAAACAGCGCAGTTCGGCCTATCAAGACGAAATAGCCCAACAAAGCTTTGTAGAAGGCTTTTGTACCTCGGGCAGTGGCCCCGGGCGAGGCTACAATTTTGCCACCGAAGGTTTTAGTTCACCCAAATCAAAAAAGGGCACCGAAAACCAATCCTTCGCCTTTGCCATTATTGGAGAAAATTATTTGCCTACGTTCAAAATTCCACTCAAGGCTGGCCGCAACTTCACAGCAATAGAAACGGACGTGGAATGGAACAACAACGACAAGGTAATCCTGAATGAAAAAGCCGCCAAAGCCTTGGGTTTTGAAGATGTCAAAGACGCCCTGACCAATAAAATCAAATGGGATGAACGCTACCTACAAGTGATCGGAGTAGTGAAAGATTACCACCACGAAGGTTTGCAAAAATCCATCGGCCCGATCATTTTTTATCCCGCCCAGGTCAACGACCTTACCATTAAACTGAGCACCGATGATCTCCCGGCGAAGCTGGCCAAGGTGGAAAAAATTTACAAAAAATACTTCATCGGCAATCCCTTTGAGTACTTGTTTGTGGATGAACTGTTCAACAAGCAGTACAAAGTGGAGGCGCAGTTTGGTAAAATTTTTAGTGCTGCTTCCATCCTGGCCATCCTGATTGCCTGCATGGGTTTATTTGGCCTGACGGTATTCACGGTAGAGTCGCGCACCAAGGAAATTGGCATTCGCAAAGTCCTGGGTGCCAGTGTGGGCAGCATCAGCAGTTTGTTGACGAAGGATTTTCTCAAACTGGTATTCGTGGCCATCGTCATCGCCTGTCCAATTGCTTATTATTTCATGACCCAATGGTTGGCCGATTTTGCCTATCGCACGCCTGTACAGTGGTGGGTGTTTGCACTGGCCGGAGGATTGGCACTACTGCTGGCGTTTGTGACGATTGGGTTCCAGAGTGTGAAGGCGGCGCTGGCGAATCCGGTGGAGAGTTTGCGAAGTGAGTAACGCTTCGTATGGCCACAATGTTAAAATCGGCGCTCAAGAAAATACGAAAGCAATTTTGCCTATTTGTAAGTAGATATATTCCATCTAAATACAAAGTATGGCAAAATCAATATTGGGGTTCCTGCTGATCATCTTTTGTTCCTTTCAGGCACCTGCACAAACCTCAAGGTTTAGTGCAGGTGTCGTTGGAGGATTAAATTTTGCAGAACTGGAAGGCAACGACCTTACCGACTATTTTGGATTGAATGTGGGCTTGCTCGGGGCGATGCGTTTGAGCAAGAAAACCCAATTGGGCCTTGAATTTTTATTTAGCCAAAACGGCGAATACATCTTACCCACCTATTATCCCAACATCCAATACGGGAAAATCCAATTAAATCACCTCGAAATCCCGGTCTATCTGGATTGGCTATTGAGTGGCGTCCGCAACGACAAATCGTATAGCCTGCACTTGAATGTGGGCCTAGCTTATGCCAGATTGATGAATTACAAGGTGGAAAGCATCGAAAAAATCGACGTCAGCGAGCAAATCATCTACTCCAACAAAGAGGCTTACCTAATGCAAGTAGGGACGACGTACAACCTAAGCAAAAAAATTGGATTGAATTTGAAGGCGACGTTGCCGATTCGGCGAGAGGCTTTGGATTGGACTTTGGCGGCGAGGGTGGTTTATGTGATGTAGGGAGTGAGACTGACTCCATTTTTTGGTGCAGAAAAGGCCAAAAATGATGTTTCATATCTTTTTAGTCAGGTTTATCCTGGCAATATTACTATGAATGATAGCTTTTTGGATGGCGCTAGAGGCAAATATAAAAGCTTGCAGGTAGCAGATTTCCCTAAAAAACTCAGCGAGCGCTTGCCGCAATACAAAGGGCGTTGGCAAGGTTCGTTGGCTGAACAAATAAAGGATTTACCAGCTTTTGAGCAGGTGGAAAGAGAGG
>ERZ795056.4040-NODE-4040-length-15353-cov-5.567983_pt1 | contig 15353 bp, 9 predicted proteins | sample MGYA00375140_ERZ795056 | MGnify/ENA primary metagenome ERZ795056 (study PRJEB30185, sample SAMN05720227) | activated sludge metagenome | isolation source: Anaerobic digester | place: USA | collected 2015-03-09 ... | reverse complement strand
CTCTGGCCACCCTCGAGCGGTGGGAGGCAAACTTGCCGTTGCTCGCGGCGGGCGAACGCGAGCCGGCGGAGCACGAGATCTCGGTGGTCGAACAGGATCTATAATTGTCGAGGATCGACTCGCCGGGTGTCGGTACTACCGGAAGCACGATGGACAGCGAAGCCAAGAACGCAGCCCCGGCCCATGCCGAGACGCTCGCGCAGCCGTTGGGGGAGCAGGTGACGCTGGCCTCCGACGGCACGGTGGGCCCCGACGCTCGCACACAGGGTGCCTCGTCGGGCCGGCGGGTCGGCGACGGCGAGCGTCGCGACATTGTTGCCGCGGTGATCTACTACAATGGCGCCCGGGCCCTGTATGGCGCCGACGAGGAGGCGATGCGCGAGGCCGGCGTCGTGCCGCCGCTGTTGGGCAAATACCCCGTCGATCGCGTGCTGGGCAGCGGGGGCAAGGGCGCGGTCCTCCTCGGTCGAAACCCCGACCTCGACGAAGAGGTCGCGATCAAGGTCCTGCGCCGGGACAACCTCCACGACCTCGAGACCGAGGGCGTCCGGCTGCTCCGCGAGGGGCGCGTCCTCGCCAAGCTTGCCCACCCGAACATTGTTCCGATCCACGACGCCGGCGAGGCCGAGGGCGATCTTTACATCGTCATGCATCGGGTCCGCGGGGCGACCTTGCGCGACACCCAGCGCGGCAAGACCTGGCAGGAGATCGTCGATCTCTACGTGCAGGCCGGGCGTGGGCTCGCGGCTGTCCACGCCGCGGGCCTCGTGCACCGCGACTTCAAGGCCGACAATGTGCTCGTCGAGGCCGACGGGCAGGTCATGCTCGCCGACTTCGGGCTCGTCTGTGTCGCCGGTGACCCGGATGCCGGCGGGGGCCGTCGCGCCGTCGCCGACGGCAGCCTCGACGCCTTCGCTCGTCAGGTCACGGGTACCGGCGAGGTCCATGGGACCCCCGCTTACATGGCCCCCGAGGCGATCGGGGGCAGCCCACCGAGCGTGCGCAGCGACATGTTCTCGTTCGGCGCCTCGCTGTTCGAGGCCCTCCACGGCGTGCTGCCGTTTCAGGGGGCAGACTTCATGTCCCTGTACCTCGCCACCAGCGAGGGACGGATCCGCCCGCGGCCGACCGATTCGCCGGTGCCCGTGTGGCTCGACGACGTCGTCCGCCGCACCCTGCTACCCGACCCCTCGTTGCGCCCGGCATCGATCGACGTTGTGCTCGCGGCGATCGACTTCCGCGCCCGCGAGGGCGCCGCCGCCGAGGCCCGCGCCCGTCAGACGAGGGTGCGGCGATTCATCGGCGTCGCGGTCGGGGCCGCGGCCACCGGCCTGTTCATCGGCGCCCTCGTCATGGGCTCGGAGGACCCCTGCGTCAATCCGACAGCGAGGGTCGCCGGGCTGTGGAACGACGAGGCCAGCGCCCGGGTCGCGCGCACCGGCGACAGCGGTCAGCGCCTCGCCGGGCTCCTCGACGACTATGTCGATACCTGGGCCGCCACGTTTTCGACGATCTGCAAGGCGACCTACACCGAGCATACCCAGTCGAGTGAACTCCACGACGCGCGCATGGATTGCCTCGAGCAGCGCAAGCGGGAGCTCGGCGTGGTCACCCTCGCGCTCGAAGGCGCGCCCGCGTCCGCGGTCATCGACGACGCGCTGCTGGCCACTGCCAGCCTCGACAGCCCCCAGCCTTGCGCCCAGGCCGGCCGCATTCCCCAGCCGAGCCCGGCCCAGGCAGCCCTTGTCGCCGAGCTCTCGCAGGAGGTCGCGGAGATCCGCGTCCGCGAACTCGCCGGCGGATACAAGGAGAGCCGCGACCTCGCTCTCGCGCTCCTCACGCGTGCGCGCGCGCTCGGCTACGAGCCGCTCGTGGCCGAGGTTCTGCTCGGCCTCGGACGCGCGCAATGGCTGGTCGGCGACGGCGAAGCGGCTCGCACAGCGTTGACGGAAGCCTGCGACCTGGCCGAGGGCCACGGCCTCGACACGCTCGCCGCCGATCTCGCCAGCTTGCTGACCAAGGTCGCCGCGCTGTCGCTGGGCGACGGTAAGCTCGGCCACGAGTGGGCGCGCCAGGCCGGCCGCAAGCTCATGCGGATCAATGCTGATCCGGGGCGTGAGGCCGAACTGCTCAGCAACCGCGGCCTGCTCGCATTTCATCTCGACGTCGACTATCCGCAGGCCCGGACGCTACACGAGCAAGCGCTTCAGCGGCGCCAGGCGCTGCAGCAGGCAGGTGGCGAGACGCGGATCGTGATCGCCGAATCGTACCTCAACCGCGGCAACGTGCGGGCAGCGATGAATGATATCACCGGGAGCATCGAGGATTACCAAGAGGGCCGCCGCATCCTCGGCGAGCTGCTCGGCTCCGATCACCCGCGCATCGCCGCGCTGCTGTTCAGCGAGGCCGCCGAGCATCTGAGCCGGGGCGACCTCGACCTCGCGCTCACCAGGGCGACCGAGGCGCTGGCGATCTACCGCAACAGTGCCGCAGACAAAGTGGCGCTCGCGCGAGCGTATCACTTACTCGCCACGATCCAGGTCGGGCGCAAAGACCTCGATGCTGCGCTGCATCAAGCGCAGGCCGCGCTCGCGGTCGCCGAGACCGACACAGCGGCGAGCCCCGCCGAGATCGCCAATATGCACGCTGGCATCGGCGCCGTGCGATACGCGCGCGACGAGCCAGAGCTCGCGCTCGCCGCGTTCAACGACGGCCTCGCCGCGCTCGTGGGCGCCCCCGACCCCGATGTCGAGCTCGGGCTCCGCTTCAACCGGGGTGAGCTCTACATCGAGATGGGCCGCCTCGACATGGCACGCATCGACTTTACCGCAGTCGAGGGCCGAATCACCGCCGGTAAGCCCGCGCTCGCTGCCTACCGGCCCATCCTCGCCAAGGGCTTCGCGCGCATTCACCTCGGTCGCGGCGAGCCGGCCCTGGCCGTCCCGCTCCTCGAGGGCGCGCTGGCGGCGTTGCCGACCGAGGGCAGCGCCGAGCTGCGGACCGAGCTCGGCGTCCTTCTCGCCGAGGCCCACGCGGCCGCCGAGGCCGGGCCGCGAACAGTACTCCACCTGACCGATCGATAGACCCTCCACCTGAAAGCACCAACCATGACCGCGAATACGACCATCACCGCCCCGATCACCACCAAGACCACCACGGTTACCACCACCACCGAGATCGTGACCACGATCACCGTCGTGAAGAGCGAGAGCAAGATCATCTATATTCCGTTCTCCTGCTCGTTCGACGGCAAGCAGGTTTATGTGGCACCAACGACCTCGAACGTCACCAAGGAACGCGGGGTATGGGATGTCCTCGTCGGGAAAGAGGATACCACCGTGATCCGTATCGCCGAGCCGACGCTCACGGGCGTGGCCGCCACCTTCAAGGTGCGATCGAACGCCGGCGAGCCCGAATGGGTCGGCTGGACCCACACCGCCGCCGGCTTCGAGTCGCCCGAATTCCCCGATGCGGCGAAGGTCACCATCGAGGTCACGGCCACCATGTCGCCGGCTCCGAGCGGGGATGGGGGCGCGGCGGGCGTCGCCACCGGGGGCACGCTGGCCGCGGGTACGGAGACCGATAAGGGTACGACCCTGGTCGTCATCATCCGCAAGCCCGGCCAGGGCGATCGCACCCTCGTGGAGGAATGAGACATGCGCCGCGCCCTCCTGATCGGCAGCCAGATCAACGGCCTCACGGGGGTCCACGAGGACCTCCTGCGGGTCCACCAAGCCCTCGGCCTGTTCGGCTTCGAGCGCCGCACGATCAAAGAGGGGGACGCCAACCGTGCGGGCATCCTCGCCGCGATCCGCCAGTTCATCGCCGCCACGGTCCCCGGCGACGCGGTGCTGCTCTATTACACCGGACACGGCGGCCTTGCGGTCAACAAGCACAAAAGCTCGGGCTTCCTCGACGGCAGCGCCCCACCCGCGCAGGTCGAGCCGAACTATTTTCAATATATCGTCCCGACCGACCACAAGCCCGAGGACTTCAAGGGGATCTTCAGCGTCGAGCTCTCGGCGCTGCTCGCCGAGTTGACGACGATCACACGCAACGTGACGGTCATCCTCGACTGTTGTCACGCCACCGGCATACCCCTCGCCGGTGACCGCGACTTCATCGCGCGCGGGGTCCCAAAGCCATGGGCCGGTGACATCCGCGGGCACGTCGACTGGCTTCGCGCGCAGGGCTACGATCTGAACGCCCGGGTCATGGACGTGGAGAGTAACCCTCACGCGATCCGCCTGGTCGCTTGCGCCGCAGACGAGACCGCCTATGAGTCCAGGGTCAGGGGCAAGGTCCTGGGCGGCTTGCTCACCGAGGTCTTTGTGCAGATCCTCCACGAGGCCCGTCCATTGCCCACGATGCCGGCCTGGGACGCCCTCAACAAGCTGATCCGCGAACGCGTGCGCAAGATCCTGCTGGCCCAGAACCCCGACGTCCAGGGCCCGCTGGGGCGCCGCCTGTTCAGCGTCGAGGAGACCACGCGCACCGACGTCTTCGCCTATGCCGAGGAGGGCGGCCGCCCATTGCTCCGCGGCGGCGCGCTCCATGGCATCCGCGCCGGCGACCAGTTCCTGGTCATGCCGATCGAGGCAGCGACGCCCGACCAGGCCCTCGCGCTGGCAAGGCTCGAGGCCCACGAGGTCCACATGCACCTCACATTCGTCGCGGTCACCGCGATCACCGATCGCCCGGCGGTCACGGCCGGCGCCCGGGCGTTTCGGATCCACACGTCATATCCACGGCACAACATCATCGTCGTGGTCGATGGGCCGCCCGGCGCGGCCCTGCGTGCCGCGATCGCGGCCTCGCCGCGCCTCGCCCTCGGCGGCCCGGATGCCCCCGCGCTCGCCACCCTCACGACCGACGCCGCCGGCGCGCTGGCGCTGCGCGACGAGCACGGCGTGCTCACGCGTCGAGTCGCGGACTTCGAGGCCGACGCGGCGCGATCGATCGTCCTGGTGCTCGAGCAGCTCGCGCGTGTCCGTGAGCTGCTCGACACCCGCAGCGGCGTCGGTGACAGCCTGCTCCACGACGCGCCGAGCGTCCAGTGGGGCCGCCTCGGCCCGGCCGGCCGCGAGCCGCTGCCCCTCCATGGCGCCCGTCTGCAGGTCGGCGACCGGATCTACATCGAGGTCGCTCTGACCAGCGACCTCCCGATCCACCTGTCGATCCTCGGCGTCGGGGTCGATCGTTCGATCACCCTGCTCTCGGGCTCCGAGCCGCACGGCGTCGGCCTGGCCGAGGGCGAGACGTATGTGTTGGGTCAGGATCGGGCCGGTCAGCTGCTCGGCATCCCGCTCCGATGGCACGGCGATGTACCCACAAACGAGCCCCAGCCGCTCGAATACCTCATCGTCGCCACGGACATGCCCGTCGACATGCGCAGCCTCGAGGCAGCCATGTACGAGGCGGACGAGCTGTTCACACGCGCCAGGACGGCGCCTGCAGGCTCCGACAAGGACCACGATACGAGCCCCGACGCGATCGCCGGAGCTGCCCCCGTCGTGACGAGGTCCAACATTCGTGCCTGTCGCGTGGCGCTGACGCACCTGTCGGCTCGCCTCGTGGCCGCGCCCGAGGCCACGGCGTCGAACGGGCAGCTGGTTCCCGTCGGCGCTATTTATCGGTTGTAGGCGAGTCAATCCGGCGGCGATCAATAATTTCCGAGGATCGTTTCGTTGAGTTCGGGACTACCATCGTCACGATGCCAAAGGATACAAGGCCCAGGTTGCTCGACTTGGTCGACGAAGTTCGCCACAGTTCTCCGCGAAGACGCATGTTCATGGGGTTCCCGAAGATCCGCGTGTTGTTCGTGACGACGGAGCCGGAGGACCTGGCGCGGCCGGACATCACGGACGAGCTCCAGCGCCTGCAGGAGGCGCTGAAAGGCGGCCGGGCGTCGTTTCAGGTCTACAATGTCTATCACACCACCCGGGCGAGCTTGATGAAGGCGCTCGGCGAGCACAAGCCCGAGATCGTGCATTTCCTGACCCACGGCGGCATGGAGGGCGCATTCTTCGAGAACCAGGACGGCAGCAAGACCCTCGTCACCGCCGAGTGGTTGATCGCCGTGTTCCACCGTTACCCCTCCGTTCGCCTGGTCGTGCTCAACGCGTGTACGTCCGCGGTCAGCCTCGCCCGACCGCTTGTGGACAGCGAGGACCTCGAGATCCGGGGCTGTCTCGGTTGGTCCGATCGAGTGCGCGAGGACGACGCTCGCAGCTTCGTCGTGGATCTGTACAAGCGGCTCGCCGCCGGCGACAGCGTCAAATCCGCCTTCAGCTACGCGTTCGAAAGCAGCAGCACGGGCTTCGCCGATGAAGCGCAGCCGGTCCTCGCCCTGCGTGGCAAGAGGGACTACCGTCCGGGCCTCTGGCGCGCCGTTCACTTCGCTGGCCTGGGCGCCGCGCTGGTGCTGCTCGGGCTGATCGGCCGCGGGCTGTACTCGCTAATACCCCCCGTAAACAAGACCCCTACGACGCCCGTGGTTCAGATGCCCAGCGAGCCGAGGAGCGATCTGGGGCGGTTCCCGCCTGATGAGGATCACCGTCCGTTGGTGAGAATCCACCTCGAGGGCAAGGCGCTCGATGTCCTGACGCGGAGACCGGACCCTCCCGTCACGCCGAGGGCCACGCCGCCCACGACCCACAGACCGCCGGACCCGACGCGTGTTGGCGCCACGTTGACCCACAACGTGACAGTGACCCACGGCTCGACGGTCACCGCGTTACCGACGCCGGAGAGGCGCGCCGACGACCTGACGAGCGTCCAGAAGATCGAGGAGTTGGTCGCAACCGGGCTGGGGGACACCATCCCGCTGCTGAATTTCCAGGCGACTGGGAATGAGCGGGCGCCGACGACTGGCCTCACGCTCCAGCTCAGCGCCAAGGCGGAGGTGCATGGAGGGCGCTGGCCGAACAGCCCGGTCCATCTCAGCGCGCAGCTCATGCTCGATGGTCGAGGGCTCACGCCGCCGCGGCGCCTGTGCACGTTCACGCCCGGCGAGGTGGGCGAGGGGAAAATTTCGCTCGAAAAGCGATTCACCGCTTGCAGTGCGACCATCGCCAGCCGCATCGCGCGCTGGGACGATGATATCCACGTGCTCATCGGGGCTGTGCCGTTCATGACGGAGACCCACTACGATCCGGCCTCGCATTACATATCCACGCAGTTGGTCCACACGAACCTCGACGCGACCTACGAATCTCTGAGCGGTATGGCCGTGTTCGCCCTGAGGCACCCGACGATCGGGGCCCTTCCGTTCCGCGCCTGCGCGGATGAGCGGATCGGCGGGTATTTGACGGACGAGCCGGAGCGCTTCGAGGCGTGTCACAAGCTGTACAGCGCCGCCCAGACGCAGATCCGTCTGCCGGAGACGCGCACGGATCGCATCTATCTGACGACCTGGCGAGGTGGAAATTGAAGCCCTTCTGGTCGATGCCGCTCGCCCTCGCGCTCGCCTGCAATGGCGCCACCCCGCGGCCCGGGTCGGACGCCCTGCCCGCGACCTGCGCGGACCAGGCCAGGACCCTGGCGTGGGCCAACGAGGGCCTGGCGTTGCGCAGCGACGAGCTCGCGCTGGACCACCTGACGCGCGTGCTCGCGTGCGAGGGTCTGAGCGACGCGCACCGCGAGATCGCGGAGGCGGGGCGCGACCTGCTCGTGGCGACCGGGCCCGAGGTCCCGCGCCTGCGCGCATACATCAAGGCGCGCAAGGACAGCCCGGCGGCGCTCGCGGTGGCCCTCGCGCGGCTGCAGGCGCTACCACCGGCGCGAGCCCACGCGGAAACCCTCACGCTGTGCGACGCGCTGGCCGAACTGCCGGCGCTGCGGGTGAGCTGCTTCGAGGCCGTCGGGTCGCTCACTGAGGCCGAGGTGGGCGGCGCATTGCAAGCTTATGGGGCGCTCACTGTGCTGACCGCGGCGGACCTCGAGCGCATATTGCTGCTCGGGACCGGGGAGACCACGAAGCCCCTCCGCGCGTGCATGACGGGGGGCGAGCCGCTCGTACGCGGCGAGGATAGCGAGACGCTCGGGGCGCTGGCGTTCAAGCTCTCGGAGGTCGCAAGGCCCGAGCCCGCGGCGTGTCTGCGGCGCCTGGCCTTCGAGCATTGCCGCGAGGCGCTGCACTCTGGAGGCGTCTGTCCGGCGCCGGAGAGCATCGCCCCGGCGATCCGTGACGCGGCCGCCAAGGGGTTCGCCGCGTTCGTCGCGCTGCATCGCCGCGCCGGCACGCTGGAGCCCGCGATCAATCTGTGGACAACCTGCGAGGGGACCGACAACCTCGACAGCAAGCGGCGCACGGCGCTGCGGATGATGCATATCGCGGAGGCGGAGGCGCTCACCCCCGTGTTGCAACGCGAGCTCAGGGAAGCCGCCAGCGAGGCCCATGGAGGACTGTTCAATCGGGTTCACCACGTCGATTGCGCGCGCACCCTGTGGTGCCGGGACGCTGGCTGCGACAGCACCGGACTCTCGGATTATTTCAGCTTTCGCGTCGCCGACGGTGAATGCCCGAAGTCCTGTAAGTATCCAGAGACAATATCTGTAAGGGAGATTGGCGAGTACAGCCGCAAGATAGGCGATATCAATACCGACACCGGTGGTACGTCCCCCGATCTCCCGGTCGAGCCCGTCAAGCCGCCGGATACCGACGGCGACGGCATCATCGACGAGCTCGATCTCTGCCCTGACGATTCCGTGGCGATTCGGGCACAGGGGTGCAGGACCGGTTGCCCGGCGACCGATGACGACCGCGACGGAGATGGCATCCGCGGCGCGGCCGACGAATGCCCTAATAAGTGCGAGATCTTCAACAAGATCATGGACGCGGACGGCTGCGCCGACTCGCCAGATGACCCCGACGGCGATGGCATCCCGAACGATCTGTGCCCTCACGAGCGTGAGACGTTTAACCGGATCATGGACGCGGACGGCTGCGCCGACTCGCCAAACGACCCCGATGGCGATGGCATCCCGACCTATAGCGTCGCGCGCACGCCCCTCGACCTGTGCCCTGACAAGCGCGAGACGTTTAACCGGATCATGGACGCGGACGGCTGCCCCGACTCGTCAAACGACGCCGACGGCGATGGCATCCTGACTTACATCGCTCGCACGGCCCACGACCAGTGCCCTGACAATCGCGAGACGTTCAACAGGATCATGGACGAGGACGGTTGCCCCGACTCGGCGAATGACCACGACGGCGATGGCGTCCCGAACAATCGCGACCTTTGTCCCACGCGGCGCGAAACCAGCGTCATCCACCACCTGGCAGACGGTTGCCCCGACCCGCCGAACAACTGCAACCCCTTGCCGGGAGGCTTGCGCCCGAAAGGATGTTCGTGAGCGCCGTGGCCGCGGCGCATTCTGCGGGCTGTCAGCCCAGCAGGAGCGCGAGCGCGGCGGCGCCCGGGGGCTGAGTCTGGCCGCCGCCGCCGCCGCTCTTGCCGGCGCCCGCGGTGTCGCCTCCGCTGCCGCTGCCGCGGCTGCTATCGGTGGTCGTGGACGAGGCAGTCGCGCTGTCCTCGGTCGGGGCGTGTCTTCCTGGTCATGGGCGCTCCTTGCCCCGGCTACTTTTACCAGGCCGGGGCGTGGCCCATTCCAGTTGAGTTAAAACAGTTTCACGTGCCCGAAGCCTAAATATCATAGATTGCAAGAACGTGAATGTCAGGTCCTTCCCGCATTACTCCGATGAGGCGTGTGCCGGACTTAAAACCCCGTTTGACGAAATTGTATGCAAAAACTCCAGTGTCGCACCGCCCCGCTGGGGCGGCATGAAGATGGATGAATTTCCCTCCAATCTCAACGCGAAAGTCAATCCAACTGATCCTTCCGTGCCCCGGTGCCTGGGCCTCTTCCATTACCTGGATTGTTTTCGATGGATCAAAAACGACACTGAAAGGCCACCAGTAATCATTTGCGGATTTGCCCTGAGTGACGGGATTGGCAGGGTAAGGTGGGGCAGGGAATGCCTTCGGAAGTCGCTCATAGATGGGAACAACCACTCCATCCATGTACTCTGCGGCGGTGGGGATGATTCTAGACTGGGGAGGGAGCTCGATGAAGCACAAGATCTTCGGGGAACTTCGAGGGTCTAGGCCATCCCAAATTTGCGCCTGTTCCGCATCTGGCGCCACGCGCATGATGCGTGACCTGTGAGAGAACGCGTACGCCGCCACGATCTGCTCCAACTTCCGTAGTGGTGTTTCTACGGGCTGGGCTTTAATGATGACGGACTGCCCTTGCTTGTTGCCCCCAGATTTGCCTTTGGTCTCATCGGCCTTCGCTTCGAAGCTCAGCACCAAATTCTGGAACCACTGCGGAACGCCGAGCTTGGCACCTACCGTTACGTCTTGCTTCCATTGTTGAAACACCTCCTGAGACATCGCAAACGAAACCTCCGAGTTCTCATGGACAGGACGGACGAGACTGTCGTATAGCAAGCCAATGGCTTCCTGATCTAGAAAAATGGGGGCATCTTGCATCCACGGAACAAGAACGGGGCGAGTATCTTCTGCGGTGGGGTTAGGCATGGTGGGCGTCTGAAACCTTGCCCAATCGACGCCCGAAAGGCAACGTGGCTCGGTGCGCCTGCTCTGGAATAGATAAGCGTGATTTAAATCACGTATGTTTGGGTGGCGTTGAGACCCTGGCCGGTCTTTCGGTCCATCGGGTTGATCCGCGCGGCTTACGCCCCGGAAGGTGTGGCTTTCCCGCCTGCGGCAAGACGGGGGCAGCGTGCGAGGGCCTGCAGGATCGTCAGGCCGCCCTCGGGTGCCTCCAGGGCGAGGTGCCGCTTGATGGCGTCGACTTGGAGGCGACCCAGCGAGGCCAGGATCTCGTCGTCGCCGTGGGCGATGCCGTTGCGAACCTCGATGAGATCCAGGGTCTCGCCCTCCAGCGGTTGGATGGGCTCCAGCACCCCGCAGATTCGTTCGACGATGGCGCGGTAAGTCATGATGTGCGCCTTTTGGAGCCTGGTGAGGCGTTTCTCCAATTTGGGGTCCATCGGAGTTGTGGGAGATACTACGCCTTGGAGCGTGTGCAACATGTCGCTGAGCGTCCATAGTGCACCGACTTTCCATGGGGGAAATAGGCGCTGCCTTAGCTCGCATTCAAGGACGAGCACGAGGAGATGCGCGCTGCGTCCGAGATCGTCGATGGTGCTGCTGTAGGAGCGCTCTGCGCGTTGCAGGAGCTCTTGGCTTTGATCCGAAAAGTCCGCGAAGTCGCCCGGGAGTAGTCGGTCGGTCCAAGTCGCGCGGCTGCTGTCTTTGAGCTGCTGGTGCCGTTTCCAGGGCGGGTCCACGGGGCGGTGATCGGGCGAAGTGATGTAGGTGTCCCAGGCGGTCGTGTCCGCGTGTACTTTGTTCACGAGTGCGGCCAGTTTGACCTCCACCTCCGGCGATCGAGCGATCTGGAAAGCTTCGTCCACGAGCTCCTTCGTGATGCCCGCGAGCTCTTTGAGGCGGGTCTGGGCCAGATTTCGTAGGGCACGTAACGGTGCATAGAGGCTCGCGCGGGTCTCGGCGGATCGCATCAGGTAGAACAAAGACTCGCCGTAGAGGCCGGCATCGCGACACACGAGCGCAAGGCTGTGATTTACATTGGCCTGTTTCTCCCTCTGCGAACTCTTGGCGAGGGCATCACGCAGTCGTCGATGCGCCGCAGGCAGATTCGGGGGCGTGCGAGTGCGGAGAAAGTTAGCGTAGGCCTCGAGTGCGTCGATGTGGCGTTTTCCGTTCGGGACGTGCCTTTCAGCAGCGGCCAGTGCGGCTTTGAACCCCTGTTCGGCCGTTGCGGGGTCATTGCGGTAAGCGGCGAGCCGCGCCTGGTGTACGGTGGCAGCGATCGCACGGACGGGATCCTTGATCTCCTCGGCGAGCTTTGCTTCCTCGTTGTACTTATCCTCGGCGGTGGCGAGATCTCCGCGGAGTTCCGCGGCGCGTGCCGCGAGACCGACGGCGTTGGCGATGCGATGCTTGTTGCGGAGAAGGCGCGCGAGGACCTCGAAGCGGGCGTAGCAATCGTCGGCTGCCGCTCGCTGCCCCAACTCGTCCAGGAGCGAGCCCAGGTTACCGAGCAGTCGGGCGTGGGCGTGGGGGTGCTGGTCGACCGGGGCCCCGGCCAGGCCCTCCTTCAGGTGCTCATGTGCTGCTTCCAGCAGGCCCAGTCCGGTCAACGTGGCCGCGAGGTGGTTGCGGATCAGGAGCTGTTGTTCAATCGCTCCGACCACTTTGGCGCGCTCCAGGGCGGCCTCGAAGTGCGTTCTAGATGCCTCAAGCTTGCCCAGACGATATTGGCAGAGGCCCATGAAACGCTGGCCAAGGATCTCTCCGAGCGTGGATTCAAGAGAAATAGAGCGCTCGTGGAGCTGCTGGTTGATATGCAGAGCCTCGCTGTAGTTCGGCAGGTTGTATGTGGATTTCGCGCTCTCATAGAGGGCCTGGAGCTCGGAGGGGAGGTCGAGCGGCTTGGATTCGATGGTAATCATGGCGGAGAGCTTCAGCGGTGAAAGGGTTCGGCATCGTCACGGTAGGCGAAGATAGAATGGTCGGTAGCGTGCCATACAGCGGCAGCTTCGAGGAAGGCGGGCCAGCCGTGGCGGCCGCGCGCGGAGGGCAGCATACGGGAGAACGTCGGGTAGAGGATCGCGTCGTGGGTCAGGAAGAGATGCAAGCCAGGGAGCGCGCCGTGGAGGGCGAGCGCCATGTGCTGCGCCAGCTGGTGGGCGGCCTCTGCGGGTGGTGCGAGGCCGGGCAGGGGCCGGTCCGACCAGGCGAGGTGCTCGATAACGGCGTTGTTACCCATGGTTTGCCAGTGGGTCCAGGCGAGATCGGGATCGCGCACGAAGACGCCGGGGTCGCCGAGCAGACGATCGTCGACGATCTCGATGTAGACGTTTGCACCGCGTCGGAGGGCCTCCGCGGTCTCACGGCAGCGGCGGATCGGGCTGGTCGACAGGCGCTGGAGGCGGGGGCCCAGGGCGGCGCCGAGGGCCTCGGCGCTGCGCCGGCCGGGGGCGGTGAGGGCGAGGTCGGCGCCGTGCTCGCCGGCCGCGATCGGCGGACGTTCGGCGTGGCGCATGAGCAAGGCGACCGGGCGATCGTTCGGCGTGCCGCGTGGAAGGCGCGGGAGATCGGCGGGCCAAAGCTTCATTGCGGGGTGGCCAGCACGAGGTTGAGCAGGCTGCTCATGCGTTCGTGTCGAACGAGGCGCAGGCCGGCGCGGCCCAGTAGTGCGTCAAAGTCGGCGAGGCTGCGCTCGCGGCCGCCGGTGACGACGCGCAGGTGGAGGTCGCACAAACCGCCGCCGGGGTGGTGCTCGTCGAGGAGCAGCTCGAGGATGGCGATCTGGCCGCCGGGGTTGAGGGCCTCGACAGCGTGGCGGAGGAGGGCGAGGGCTTGGTCGTCGTCCCAGTCGTGGAGCACGCGGGTGAACAGCACGAGGTCGGCGGCGACGGGCCAGGGGGCGAAGAGGTCGGTGCCGATGGCCACGAAGCGGCTGTCGACGGGGACCTGCGCGGTGAGCTCGGGGAGGTCGAGTAGGACGACGGCCGCCCCGGGGCGTTGCTCCGCGATCAGCCCGGCGAGCACGCCCACGCCGCCACCCGCATCGACGATGAGTCCTGTGTCGGGGAGGGGCAGGTGAGGGGCGAGTGGGATGTAATCGTGGCGCGCATAGCTGCGCAGCATGCGATGGTGCGAGGCAGAGCGCGCCGGGGAGCTGGCGACCTCGCGGAAGATGTCGGGCGGGGACCACTCGCCGTCTCGCAGCGCGAGCGCGAGGTTGGACCAGGAGGCTCGTTGCGGGCCGGCGGCCTCGCGTGCGGCGTCGGCGAGGGTCTGTGGGTGGTCCTCACGCAGGTGGGCGCCGCGCTCGGTGGTGTGCCAGGTGCCGTCTACGTTGTGAGTCACTGTGCCGAGCTCGGCGAGCGCGCGCAGCAGCCTCGTGGCGCCGTCGAGGGTGATGCCACAACGCATTGCGATCTCGAGAGAGGCATTCGGGAGGGCGCTGAAGAGGTGGAGCTCGACTGCGACGGCGAGGGTGTCCGTGCGCCAGGCGCCCACGATGTCGGCGGAGAGGGCATGGAACTCGCTGCGGAGCGCGGGGCGCAATTCGGCGAGGCAGCGGGCGGCCTCGTCGATGATCTCGAGGCCTCCGTCATGCCGCTCGACACGCGCCTGGCCGTTATAAAATGGTTCGACGGCACCGAAGCGGCGGGCGTAGATGGGCCGACCGGTGCGGTCCACGTGCATCCATCCAGACTCATCGCGGGCGCGGGCGAAGCCCTTGTGAAAGACGTCGAGGTCGAGGAACCAGCGACCGTGCAGGGGGCGGCCCTGGTCGTCGATGTGGGTCGAGCGACCGTCGGCGCGCTGCACGACGGCGAAGCCGTCGCGGTAGTCGCCGGCGTAGCGCCAGCGTTCGCCGTAGGCCGGGTGGCCATCCCCGGTGATGTGGTGATAGTCGCCAGCGGTGCTGCGCACGGGGCAGCGGCTATGTTGAAAGTTGCCGCACCAGGCGTGGCGTTCGGGGTAGAGGTCGGCACCCTCGATGGTGATGTGGTGCCAGCCGTCGTGGGCCGTGACGGCGGCGAAGAGCTCGTAGTAGCCGAAGGTGCGGAGGAAGCGGCGGGCATAGGCGTCGCGACCGTTCGCGCGGATGTGCCAGGCCTCGCCGGCGCGGCGCACCGGTGCGAGGCCGGGAGTGTGGAACTTGAGCACCTCGTCGAAACGCTCGGCGTAGAGGGGCTCATCTTCGAAGATATGATGGGTGCCGTCGGGGGCGATCGAGCTCTCGTACCAGTATATCATGGCGTCTCCACGGGCTTGCGCATGTTGCAGCCGAGACAGAGCGAATGGTTGCGGTAGGTGGTGCGCAGGCGCTGGTAGGCGTCGCCGTGCCAGATCTGCGTGAGGCCCTGCTCGTTCAGGTCGCCGAACTCGCCGAGGGTCCGGCGCTGGGCGTCCGGGGCGCAGCAGGGGTCGAAGCGGCCCGTGGCGCTGACCCAGGCTTCTTGCCCGAGGAAAGGGCAGGGGCCGCCGGGGGCGATGTCGTCGCGGGCGTCGGGGTCGAGGGGGAAGATGTTGTCGAGCTGAATGTTCGTACCGCTAGCGACGGCCCGCGCGGCGGCGACGGCCTGGTTCCAGCGGGCAATGGCCTCGGGGCTCCGACGCATCGAGAGGCCCTTGATCTCGTCGAAGTGGGCCCACAGGTGGTGGCCCTTGACGCGATCGACGCCGAGCTGGAGCGCCAGGCGGACGATGTCAGCCAGCTCGCCGACGTTGCTCTCGAGGAAGGTGAGCTGGAAGGTGACGCGGCAGCGGTTGCCGCCG
>ERZ795056.4038-NODE-4038-length-15356-cov-5.337364_pt1 | contig 15356 bp, 11 predicted proteins | sample MGYA00375140_ERZ795056 | MGnify/ENA primary metagenome ERZ795056 (study PRJEB30185, sample SAMN05720227) | activated sludge metagenome | isolation source: Anaerobic digester | place: USA | collected 2015-03-09 ... | reverse complement strand
AAGCATACCCGATAATTATAATTTTGCTTGTATTTGCGTATTTAATGCATTTTACGCCGGATTCGTGGGAAAAGAAAACAGTAGAAATATTATCAAAAACTCCGGTGTTATTGCAAGCTGTAGTTTTAGCAGTTGTTATCTGGTTTGTAGTTCAGTTCAAATCTGCCGAATTACAACCGTTTATTTATTTTAAGTTTTAACAGGGTAAGAAATCCTGTAACCATCATCTTAATAGGATTTCAGAGAAGGGGGGGAGTGTCCTCCCCTTTAAAATGTTATTTCAGGTTTAGTATAGTTTTTATTCTTCTTTGTTTTTCTCTAAAAGATTTTTCAGCTTTTCTCCTTCAATACACATTTGAATTTTTATATTGGATGGAAAGATTTCAAGGATTTTCTCCTCTGTTATCACAACCTCGGTACAAATTTCAAAACCCATCCGTTTCAATACATTAAAGGAACTAATATTATCTTTCATTAAAACGACTTCAACCCTGTTTATTTTGTCATCAACAGATAAAAGTTTATTAATCGCATGAGTAATCAATTGAGAAATAATTCTGCGTCCCCGGAATTCATTTAAAACATAGAAAAATTCAATTTGGATTGTGTTCGGGGTTCGCCGAATTCCGTAATTTTTCATCAATTGTAGAGTATGCGAAATATCTTCTTTCTTTTCCTGCTTTATGTAAGGAATAAATACATTAGCTTTTAAAATGGCACTTGAAAAACCGGAGTGTTCTTCAATCCATGAAACCATAGCCCCAATCGGTCTTCCTTCAAATTCAGCAACTATGAACCCGTCCAGAGAGTATTCGTAATCTTGAATACCGTTAAGTACAATTTCTCTTAGAATAACTCTAAATTCACTTTCCGAAATTGAAAACACTCCGCAGGTTATTATTCTATCTGTCCCGCTTTTTTCAGCATTAATTATTGAATCGATAATAAACTCAATATCGCTCTCTTTTGCGTTACGAATTATTATTCCGTCGCTCATAAAAAACCTTATCCTTATAATTCTGATTTACTTAAAAAAGGAATTAAAATGTTTTTTCCATTAATATTTTTGTCTTTGCCGGAAGTATTTTAAGTATTTCATCATTGTCAACTGTTCTCTCATAAATTTTTACAAAGCCGATTTTTTCGTAAGCTCTTGCGGCGTTTTCGTTGGTTTTTGTAATTCTAAGTTGAGCTTTATTAATACCCGGCACTCTGTTTTTTTGATTTTTGATATGTTCATTCATCAATAAACCGATAATACCCCTGCCTCTAAATTTTGGTTTGACGTAGGCATATGCAATTTGAAGTGTTCCGGGTTCCCGCTCAATATTAACTCCTTGAATCAAAGAGAAAATTCTTTGAGCTTCAATCAGTTTTTCCCGTTCAACGAAGTCGAAGAGAAGGTCGGCTTTTAATAATGCAGCCGAATAACCGTTTTCCTCTTCAATCCATGAAGTACATGCTCCAGCATATTCACCGTCCACTCTGCAAATAAGATATTCGGAGTAACTTAATTCCTGTCCCGTTACATCCTTCTCAAGTATCCTTTTCAGCAATAATCTAACTTCGGGTTCCGTCATAGAAAAAATGTTACAGAAACTCATTTTTTCAGTTCCGCTTTTTTCAGCTTCGATAATTGTATCAATTACGAAGTCTATATCTGCACTTGTTGCCGGGGATATTTCGATTATTTCATTCATAACGACTCTCTTATGTATTTAGTAAAAGTAAAAGTTTTTTTCTGTCAACTTTCCCGTTTTGATTTAATGGAAATGCCTGTACGGATGTTACTCCAACCGGTATCATATAAAACGGTACTTTTGTGTTTAAATGTTCAATTATTTCGCTTCCATTTCCGTTAAAACCTTCGATAAATAAGTGTAGAACTGTACTCCCGTTTTTGTCCTGGTAAGGGATAACACAAACATTCGGGATATTTGTAAATGTTCTAACATGATGTTCAATCTCGCTAAGTTCTACCCTGAAACCCTGTATTTTTACCTGGAAATCTTTTCTGCCGATATAAAAACAATCTCCCTCTTTATCTAAGAAAGCTAAATCGCCGGTCTTATAAAAAATTGTTTCCTTTCCATCCAAATTATGCTTGAAAAAGGCGGTTCGGTTATTTTCTTCATTTCTCCAATAGCCGGGAGTAACCTGTGAACCTGATAAACATAATTCACCGGTTTCACCAGGTTTTACAGGTATATTATTATCATCCACTATTAAAATCTTTGTCGAATCCATCTCTTTACCGATACAGACCATTCCGTTATAAGATTTGCTGTAACCGTTTTCTTCATCCCAGTTATAAATCATACAGAAAATTGTTGCTTCGGTAGGTCCGTATGCATTAATTACTTTCCCGTTAGGTGTACATTTTAACCACTCTTTTGTAAGTTCTTCATAAAGAGCTTCTCCGCAAAAGAGAGAATATTTCAAATCGGGAAAATTCATTTCTTCAAAGTATGGTCGTAAGTAAGCTAACACTGAAGGAACGAACCATGCGAATGTAATTTTGTGATCTTCGAGAACCGAATAAATATTGGCAAACTTTATTCCGTCGTCGGGTACGGGATAGACGCAGCATCCCAAGCTAAGGGGAATAACGTAACAACCGACTGATAAGTCAAATGTCAATTCAAACATTTGTAAATACCTGTCATTTTCATCAATCGAATAACCAAGTCTCTGAAACGATTCGAAGAATGACTTAACGTTTGCCCTGGTAATTGGAACACCTTTCGGTTTCCCGGTACTGCCGGATGTAAAGAAAATATAAGCTAAACTGTCATCACCTACGTCTGGTAGCTCAAGATTAATCGGAACATTTTCAAGAGTTGAAACCGCAACAATTTTTATATCAAGGTTTTCACAAATATGCTTTATCTCATCATCAACTACACCCGTTATTATTGTTTTAATCTCTGCTTGATTAATTACTTCGCGGTTTCTTTCGACGGGATTTTCCGGGTTAATCGGAACATAGCCGTAACCGGCAAACTGGATGCCTAAAATCCCGGAATAAGTTTCAATATTATTCTTGATAAGTAGTCCGATAACTTTTTCATCCGGTTGAACGGTTGAATTAAGCACTGAGCGGATATTAGAAACCCGTTGTGCAAGGTCGGAATAAGTGTAATACTTATTCTGAAAATAGAACGCATTTCTATCGGAGAATTTTGTGAAAGATTCTTTTATTTTATCGAGCATAAACAACTTTCAATTTTTTGTCGAAATAACAAGCCAAATCAGTATTAATGATGTTTTCTACTGTAATAACGGATACATTTAAATGACCGTTCAAAATATAATAAATTTGCTTAAATGGAAACCGGAATTGCACAAAATAAAGTTGCAGAATCACTCACTTTTTTTTACTTTTGCCCACCTTTTAATGAAAAAATTTCCAGAAATATAGAGGAGTTAATGTATAATTCAATCGTTTTGGTTAAACAGGTACCGGATACTGCAAATATATCAGGAAAAGTAATGCGTGATGACGGAACTGTTAACAGGTCAAAACTTCCCGCAATATTTAATTTTGAAGATAAAGTAGCACTTGAATTAGCACTCCAGGTTAAAGACAAATTCGGCGGAAAAGTAACTGCTGTTACTATGGGACCTCAAAGAGCTTCCGACATATTAAGAGAATGCCTTTACCTTGGTGCAGATGATGTTTATTTAATTAGTGATAGAAAATTTGCCGGTGCTGATACACTTGCAACATCTTATGTACTTAGCGAAGCAATAAAAAAAATCGGCGATTATCATTTTATCTTTGCCGGGCGACAGGCAATTGACGGCGATACTGCACAGGTTGGTCCGCAAACCGCCGAAAAACTCGGGATTCCGCAGATAACTTATGCAGAGCAGGTTCTTGACATAAAGGATGAACGGGTTATAGTAAGAAGAAGAATCGACGGCGGTTATGAAATTCTGAAAAGCACATTCCCGGTTTTGATTACGGTAATAAAAGATGCTACGGAACCGAGACCTTTCCAATTGAAAAGAGTAATGGCTTACAAAAATGCAAAATCGATTATTGATTTGGAAAAAGTAGTTGACGGAAATTCTCTTTTATACATTGATAAACTTGTCCATGAATACAAAGAAAAATCACTCTTAATAAATACGCTTACAACCGACGATTTGAATGTTGATGCCGAAAGATGCGGAATCAAAGGGTCTCCAACCAAAGTACACAAAATAGAATCGGTTGTTTTGGCTGGAGGTAGTCATACAAAAATTGAACCGACCAAAGCAGGCTTAGGCAGCCTTATCGATCAATTGACTCAAGACCATATTTTTGGATAAAATAGTGTTCTTCAATAATGTCTTTGAGCATTTAATTAGAAAAGTGAAATTAGTTTAATCATACTTAATAGGAATTTTATGAATAATTTATCAAAAGACGTATGGGTGTTTATCGAACAAAGAGAAGGTAAACCGGCGGACGTTAGTTTTGAATTATTAAGCAAAGGAAGAAAATTAGCCGATAATATGGCGGGCAACTTAAAAGCAGTTGTTATAGGGCATGAAGTAAAGAATATTGCTGTTGAAACATTCAACTACGGTGCTGATGAAGCGATACTGGTTGACAGCCCAGAGCTAAAAAATTTTCTTACCTTATCGTACAGCAGAATTATCAACGAGCTTGTAATAGAACATCAACCGCGTGTTGTTCTATTCGGAGCTACTGTTTTCGGAAGAGACCTTGCACCAAGAGTTGCTTCTTTTACTAAAAGCGGATTAACAGCAGACTGTACTGACCTTAAAATATCAAATGTAAATTACCTTGGTAAAGATTACAGCGATCTTTTACTGCAAATCCGTCCTGCTTTTGGCGGAAACATTATTGCAACAATCATTTCCCCGGACGTACCAACCCAGATGGCAACTGTACGAGAAGGCGTTATGGAAATGATTAAAGTGGAAAATCCGAAAGCAGTAAAGATTACCGAGATTAAATACACTCCGGTTGATGTTGACAAACTGGTTGAAATAGTTGAACAGCATCGGGAAGAGAGCAAAATCAATCTTAAAGGTGCACCGATTATAGTTGCCGGTGGTTACGGGCTTGGTTCAAAAGAGAACTTCAAACTGATACATGACCTTGCTCATACAATCGGCGGAGAAGTTGCCGGTAGCCGCGCTGCAGTTGATGCCGGTTTTATTACTCCTGAAAGACAGGTCGGACAAACAGGTGTTACAGTACGTCCCAAATTATATATAGCTGTTGGTATTTCAGGTGCAATACAACATAGAGCCGGAATGCAGGAATCGAATAAAATAATTGCTATCAATAACGACCCGGATGCACCGATATTCGAGGTTGCTCATTACGGAATACTTGGCGACGCTGCCGAAGTTATACCGCTGTTTATTGAAGCTTATAAACAAAAATTGAAATAGGAGAAAAGATGCCCAACTTTTTTTTAGATAATAAAGATATACTTTTTCATTTCGAAAATACCGAGTTAAACGAAGTAGTTAAAATTGCCGAAGATGATTATAAAGAGTCGCACATCTACAACTATGCTCCTGTTAATTACGAAGATGCTATTGAAAATTACAGAAAATTATTAGAGATAGTAGGGGACATTGCAGCTAATTTCATAGCTCCGAGAGCCTCCGACGTTGATATTGAAGGTGCGGTATTCAATAATGGAAAAGTATCATACGCAAAAGGGACACAGGAAAACCTGAAACATCTTTCGCAAGCAGATTTAATGGGAATGATCCTTCCGAGAAAATACGGCGGCTTGAACGTCCCTTTTACAATCTATATGATGGCAATTGAAGTAGTATCCAGAGCTGATGCTTCGTTAATGAATATTTTCGGTTTACAGGATATTGCAGATACTATTAAAAAATTTGCCAGTGAAGATCAAAGGATGAAATATCTTCCCGGGTTCTGTACGGGAGAATATACGGGTGCTATGGCTCTTACTGAGCCGGATGCAGGTTCCGATTTGCAGGCTGTAAAACTTCACGCTTATCAAAACGATAAAGGTGAATGGTTTTTACGCGGTGTGAAACGATTCATTACAAATGGAAACGGAGACGTACTTCTTGTTCTCGCAAGGTCAGAACAGGGTTCAAAAGATGGGCGGGGATTGAGCATGTTTGTCTGCTTCAGTGATGAAACTGTTAAAGTTAGAAGAATTGAACATAAACTCGGAATTCACGGCTCGCCAACCTGTGAACTTCAATTTAACGATACACGTGCCGAGCTTGTGGGACAAAGAAAATTCGGTTTAATTAAATACGTTTTGGACCTTATGTTCAGAGCAAGGATGGGAGTTTCAGCTCAGGCTCTCGGGATATCCCAGGCAGCTTATGAAGAAGCGTTAAAATATGCAAAAGAACGGGAACAATTCGGTAAACCGATTTACAATATTCCTGTTGTTACAAACATGTTACTTGATATGCGGGTAATGCTCGAAAGTAACCGCTCTTTGTTTTATGCTGCTGCGAAAAGCGTTGACATAAAGGAAAAATGTGAAGAATTGATTGAGAGACTTAAAGCGGAAGGGAAACCGTATTCAGAAGAAAATCAAAAACTAAAGCAGTATACAAAAATAGCCAACCTGCTTACCCCGATGTGTAAATATGTATTGACAGAAAGCTCTAATAAAATTACATATGATTCAATGCAGATTCACGGCGGTACCGGTTATATGAAAGAATTCAAAGTTGAGCGTTTATCACGTGATGCAAGAATTACAAACATTTATGAAGGTACATCGCAACTTCAGATTGTTGCAGCTTACGGCGGAGTAATAAATGATATTCTTGCCGACCTCTTTAATGAAAAAGAAGCAAAAGAGTATAAAGCCGGACTTGTTAGGTTAGTAAATTTCGTAAAAGATATTAGGGCAATTTTCATGGATTGTCTTAAATATGTCGTTGATAAAAAGGATACGACATTTCAAGAAGTTGCTGCAAAAGACCTTGTTGAGTTGTACAGTTATATTTTTGTCTCTTACCTGCTTCTTGATGAAGCAGAAAAAGAGCCACATAAGGTTTTTATAGCAAATCGTTACATAATAAATGCACTCGCAAATGCAAGAAAGAATTCCGAGTCTATTAAAAGTGAATTATTCTCCGATATTATGCATGCAGACGAAATATTAAAGTAATTATTCCGTTCACAATATGAGAGAAAAGATGGAAAAGAAAAAAAGTTATTATTATCGAATCTACGACGATAAGGAAGAGAAAAACTATTTTAAAACTATTCTCCCCAGGACGAGGATAGAAAAACTTATAAAGGATTTTGAAAAAAAACATCAAGAGTATATTAATTCGGAATTCATAAAGTTCATAAAGAAATATGATGCCGATGCCGAATTCATAAAGATAAATAATGTTTTTTATTGAAATTGATTTATCTTTGCAATACAGTTTGAAAATACAATAGCTTTCGGCTCTTTATTACCGAAACTTTAACTTTAGAATTTTTTCTACAAGTCCGTTGATTGCTTCTAAGTAGCATCAATGGCATTTAAGCAGCCATGATATTTTATTCCTGGTTTTAACAGCTTTAGGTTTTTTAACCTAAACCGTAATACCGGGAAAACAGATGTAAAATGGTTTATTGTTTTTTGGATAATCATTCGTTTATCGCTTAGAACAATAAATAGTTTTATTAATAATAAATGGTTGAATACGAATATGTGGCTTAAAGATAAGATAGTTGAGTTCTTTAAAAGAAAAGAAAAAGTAACCGTTGGCGGCGGTAATAAAGCAATGGAAAAACAGATTGCTATGGGTAAGATGACAGCAAGAGATAGAATTAAAACTATTCTTGACCCGGATTCATTTCACGAATACGACCTTTTTGTCGAACACGCCGGTAAAGATTTTGGAATGGATAAAAAAGCGCTCCCAGGCGACGGTGTTATAACAGGTATCGGCAACATTATGGGACACCCGGTTTGTATTTTCGCCCAGGATTTTACTGTAGCCGGTGGCTCGCTTGGATTAATGCACGCAAGAAAAATCACTAAAATTATGGATCATGCGGTTAAACTCGGCGTTCCGCTTATAGGTATAAATGATTCAGGTGGTGCAAGGATTCAAGAAGGTGTTAATTCACTTGCCGGTTATGGAGAAATATTTTATCGCAATACACTTGCTTCGGGAGTAATTCCCCAAATTTCAGTTATTTTAGGCCCCTGTGCTGGTGGAGCTGTTTATTCACCCGCTCTAACCGATTTTGTTTTTGTTGTCGACAAAATTTCAAAGATGTTTATTACAGGTCCCGAAGTAATCAAAACAGTTCTCGGCGAAGAGATTTCTATGGAAGACCTTGGCGGAGCAAAAGTACAGACAGAAATATCCGGCAATGCCCATTTTTATGCAAAAAGTGAATACGAATGTTTTGAGCAAATAAAAAAACTAATGACATTCATTCCATGGAATAATACAAAGCGTGCAGACCCGCTTCCTCCTAAACCGCCGAAATCGAATTTTGAGATAACATCCGTTATTCCCCCGGAACCATCCAAGCCTTATGATATTAGGGATGTAGTTAAATCCGTATGCGACGATTCCGATTTCTTTGAAATACAGGAATTTTTTGCTCCAAACGTAGTAATCGGCTTTGCAAGGTTAAACGGAGATACTGTTGGAATCATAGGGAATCAACCACTTGTTCTTGCAGGTGTACTTGATGTAGATTCTTCCGATAAAGCCGCACGTTTTATTAGGTTCTGCGATGCATTCAGCATCCCGATAATTACATTTGTCGATATCCCGGGCTATCTTCCGGGTGTAGACCAGGAACATAACGGAGTTATCAGGCACGGCGCAAAAATCCTCTATTCATACAGCGAAGCTACTGTTCCCAAAATAACAATCATTTTACGAAAAGCGTACGGTGGCGGTTATATTGCAATGTGTTCAAGACATCTTGGAGCGGATTTTGTCTTTGCATGGCCTACGGCAGAAATAGCGGTAATGGGACCCGAAGGGGCTGCAAATATTATTTTCAAAAGTGAAATAGCCGCTTCCGAGAACCCTGAAGAAACAAGAAAACAAAAAGTTCAGGAATACACTGAAAAATTTGCGAATCCTTATGTTGCTGCTGCAAACGGACATATTGATGCAGTCATTAATCCTGAAGAAACACGTGGTTATTTGATTCATGCGGTTCAAATATCACGTGAAAAAAAAGAAATTAGACCAAACAGAAAACATGGAATTCCACCCTTTTAGTAGTAATATGGATCAGAACAATAATTTAACAGCATTTCCGGTTGATGATACTTTTTATGAAACTAAACTTACGACCAAGTTTAAAAAGAGAAAGATTTATCAACCTCCGAACCCGGACAAATTAAACGCTTTTATCCCTGGCATTGTAACAAAGATTCATGTGAAAGAGGGGCAAACAGTTAAAAGAGGGGACAGCCTCCTCATTCTTGAAGCAATGAAAATGAAAAACAATGTCGTTTCTGCAAGGGATGGAAGGATTAAAAGCATTTCTGTAAAAGAATCGAAGATGGTTAGAAAAGGTGAATTACTTTTAGAGTATGAATAATTTACCATGCTTGTCCTGCCATTAGTAATATCAACTTCTTCTTTTTGGAAAAGTTTAATTAAAACGGGAATACGAATAAAGTAACGGAAAGTTTTTTATAGGCTAAACTTTTTTCATTTTTTTTCGATAATACTTTGCAGTATTATTTACCTAATTTAACCCGGTTTGCAGGAGAACCGTTTTAATGGAAATTTAATGTTAAAGAATTTTTTAGTTTTATTATTCTTTGCTTTCATTCCGGTTGCTGCGCAGGACTATATGGTTACGCAGTATTCCGACGCAGATGGTCTGGCCCACTCTCAAATTCTTTCGATTGCTCAAGACCATGATGGAATTTTATGGGTCGGGACAAACGGCGGCGGAATCTCGAAATTCGATGGGAATACCTTTTCTAATCTCTCGCTTAAAGACGGATTGAGCGATAACATGATATATGCAATCTATCACGCAGAAAACGGGAATACATGGGTTGGAACATCATCAGGCTTATCACTTATTAAAAATAGAAGAATTCATAACCTTGTTGCCGAATATGGCAGCTCAAGGGTAAATAGAATCATTACCGACCGTAACGGGGGGATGTGGATAGCAGACAACACAAACGGTCTTATTCATTATAACGGTAATACCTTCCGAAAGTGGAACTCAAAAAACGGATTAGCTCATAATAGTATTAAGGATTTTTCTCTTGCTACCGACGGCAGCCTCTGGATTGGTACGCTAAACGGTTTGAGCAGATTTGATGGAGAGAAATTTCATAACTATACTAAATCTGACGGTTTATTGGAAGATTATATAAGTTCGGTTTTTATCGACAAAAAGGGAAAGATTTACATAGGGCATTCCACAGGGCTAACAATAATTACTCCAGTTCAAAATGGATTTAAATTTGAGAAAATTCAAACAGACATTTTCATCTATTCGGTATTTCAAGACAAGTATGGCAGTATTTTAATTGCTTCAAAAAATGGGTTATTTTCATTAAAAGATAAAAAATTTGAAAAGTTGAGATTGATTCATAGTAAAACAGATTTTGCTGCCGGAACTTTTTTTGAGGATTATGAAGGGAATATTTGGCTTGGAACGGATGGAGCCGGATTGTTTAAAATCCGTAAAACAAATTTTTCTAATTGGATTGATAAAACAGGTTTTCATAATGAGTATGTATGGTCGATTACAGAGGATAACAAAGGTTCAATTTGGGTGGGGACAAATAATAACGGTGTTGTTAAAATCGATAAAGATAAACTTACCAGTTATACAATGAAGGAAGGGTTACCTGATAACCAGGTGTTTTCCACCTACAAAAGAAAAAACGGTGATTTATTATTCGGTACTACCGGGGGACTTTCTTTGTATAACGGGAGGAGTTTTAAAACTATATATAAAGAAGAGGCATACAATCTTAGAATAATACTTAACATTACTGAAGATACTCAAGGGAATATTTGGCTGGGGACAATTAGCGGTGTATTAAAATATGATGGGAAGGAATTCAAAACGTACACTCTCGGAGTAAATGAAGAAGAAATGGGAGTATTCTTTATTCTTCAAGATAATACCGGGAAAATCTGGTTCTTCAGTGAGGATGAGGGAGTATTTATCCTTGAAAATAATAAGTTTAAACAGTTCATTCCGCATGAAATATTTGACAAAGGACAGGTTTGGTGTGCTGCACAGGATGATAAAAACAATTTTTGGTTCGGGCATTGGGGGAAAGGATTAATATTCTTTAATACAAAAGACTCTTCCTTAAAATTTATTACGGAGATAGATGGATTATTAGAAAACAGCGTTACGACGATGAAGTATGACGGGAAGAAATTTCTCTGGCTCGGAACTAATAAAGGCATCAGCAGGCTAAATGTAGAAGAGTTTTACAACTCGGGGAGAATAATTATCCATAATTTTACTAGTTCAGAGGGATTTACCGGGTTAGAATGTAACCAGGGAGCATCTTTCATCGATAGTAAGGGAAATATTTGGTTCGGGCATAATTTGGGAGTATCGAAATATAACCCCACCTTAAAATATGACGTGTTTAATACTTTTGAACCGAAGTTGAAATTGTACGGCGTGGATTTATTCTATCAACCAACTGATTACACCAAGTATAGTACCGGTATTGATTCTTCTACCGGTTTACCGATTAACCTACGCTTGCCTTATGATAAAAACTTCCTTCAGTTTTCTTTTGTAGGAGTAAGTTTAACAATTCCCGAAAATGTTTTATATAAATATAAACTTGAAGGGTTGGATTCAACCTGGTCTCCGGCAACAAAGTATAATTTTGCTAATTATACAAATTTATCACCGGGCAGTTATAAGTTTTTATTGATTGCTTGTAACAATAACGGCATGTGGAATTCAAAACCGTTGGAATTCAGTTTCGTGATTACTCCGCCTTTCTGGTGGACATGGTGGTTTATTACAATCTCGGTTGGTTCTATATTTACACTTATATTTCTCTTTTTCCATATTAGAATTAAAAACATTGAAAAAAGAAATGAAATAATAAGGAAGTCGGAAGAACGATTGAACCTTGTTGTTAAAGGCTCAAATGATGCTCCATGGGATTACGATATGGAGAAAAAGGAGTTTTATTATTCTCCTCAATGGTGGGAAATGATTGGTTATTCACCTAATGAATTACCCGTTTCTTCAAGTTTACAGTTTGATTTGATCCATCCTGATGATAAAGAAGACTATCTTGAAAAAATTCAAAAGGTTTTGGATGGCAACAATACGAGCTACGAGCTGGAATTCCGGCTTAAACATAAAGACGGTCATTATATTCCTGTTCTGTTACGCGGTTTTGTTTTGCGAGATTCGAATAATAAACCTATTCGTATTTCCGGGACAAACATGGATTTGACCGAGAGGAAACGAGTTGAAAGAGTTTTAATTGAAGCAAAAGAAAAAGCAGAAGAAATGAATAGAATAAAATCGTATTTCTTTGCTAACATGAGCCATGAACTTCGTACTCCATTTGTGGGAATCATGAGTTATGCCGAAGTCTTGTCTAAATCATTAACCGATCTGGATGCCAAAAGAATGGCAGAAGTGATTTTCAACTCTTCAAAAAGAATGAAAGATACTTTAACTAAGATACTTGATCTGACAAGAGTAGAACTAATTAGAACAAAACTGGAAATAAAAGAAGTAGACATTTCATCCGTTATTGAGGATGTGACTAATCAATACATTAAAACCGCCGAAAGGAACGGCGTGAAAATTATCAAAAATGTCAAACCGGAAGGGTTAGTTGTGAAAACCGATGAGAACCTTTTTTGCGGTATACTTAACAATTTGATTAGTAATGCCGTTAAATTTACGAATAAAGGGAGTATATCGGTAACGGTAGAATTTGATAACAAAAATGGTTCATTATTAGAATTGTTTATTAAGGATACAGGAGTTGGTATTCCTGCGGAAAAACGATCAATTATCTGGGACGAGTTTAGACAGGCAAGCGAAGGTTTGAACCGGAAGTTTGAAGGAACCGGGCTTGGACTGACGATTGTTAAAAAGTATGTAGAATATTTAAATGGAAAAATAACCGTTGAAAGCATAATAGGAGAAGGAACTACTTTTCTTGTTAGCTTTCCGGTAGAAGGGGTTGAAATTTAGTATTAACCTTTACATAAAACTAATACTAGAAAGGAAAAAATGGAAGTAATAAAAGAAAAAAAAGCTGTTCTTCATGTTGAAGATGATGAAATCGCACGAGATGTAATCAGACTGGCTCTTGGGCAGCATTATAGTTTAGAGTTTGCTGTTGATGCCGATGCAGCGCTGTCAATGATAAATCAAAAAAAATATGATTCAATATTAATGGATATAAATTTAAAACACGGGATGGACGGGATTGAACTTACACAGGAAATAAGGAAGATACCCGGTTATGAGAATGTTCCTATTGTTGCAGTTACTGCGTATGCAAGCGAATTCGACAGGAAAGAGTTTTTATCCCATGGTATGGACTATTATATCGCCAAACCGTTTTTACTCCAGGAAGTTGTTGATGTGATGGATTCAGTCTTTCATAAAAAGCCGTTAAACGAGTACGAATAAAACAACAAGGCTGACAATCGTTAATATTATTACGTGATATGAACGATTGTTATTCTTTGGTTTTAAATGTATCTTTAACTCGGTTTTAGTTGGTTCCAAACCAGAGTGTAAAGAAAATTTATACGGAGTAGATTCTACAATGAGTAATCATAAACAAACGAGCAAAGTTTTATCTTTAATTTATTTCCTTTCCATTTTCTTTTTTTTATCCACAACTATTTTTACCCAAACATTAAACGAAGCACAAAAAGGTTCCCCTGTTATTCTTGACGGAGATACACTTTTTAGTATTTATGCGGGTATCGGTACATTCTCGGCAGAACGCCGTGCAAAAGAAGTTTCTGAAGAACTTAAACAGTTAACAAAACAGGAAAATCTTAATTACGATTCGGCAAAAATAGTTGAGCAGGATAATATGTTCCTGATCATACTAAATGAAGATGTATTATTTGCGGTTACACCTGCAGATGTTAGATTAAAAGATATTGACGCACGTAACCTTGCGGAAAAATACAAAGAGATTATTGTAATCAATCTGAAAAAAGTAAGGAATGTATATAGCCCGAAAGCTATGCTCGAGAATTTAATTTATACTGTCGTTTATTTAATTCTTTCCATTTTGTTTTTTATTCTCGCTAAATATTTGTTCCCCCTCTTATATAAAAAGGTAATGCTGCTTGATAAACAGAAAGTGAAATCTGTTTCGGTGAAGGGGAAAGAAATAATCCAGTCTTCTACAATTGTAAAAACCTTTCTAATCTTATTGAAAGGGTTAAGGTTCGTATTGTCATTAGTTGTTATATATTATTTCGTTACCGAGACAATGCAATTATGGCCTTATACGCGGAAAATGGATTTACAACCGATAATAAAATCGATACTTCTGATTGTTTTTTATACAGCATTGTTTGTCTCATTTTTCAAAGCTATTAATGCACTTGCACGGATAATGCTTGACAAATATGGTTCATGGAAAGAAACAAAAATCAAATCAATTAGGATTAAAACAATCGAAATTGTATCGGCAGATAGAACAGTTGAAGCGCTTAGCTTTGTTACAAAAATTACCCGTTTCTTCCTTTTAGTCCTTCTAACTTATCTGTATTTAACAATAATATTCAGTCTTTTTTCTTTTAGCGCAACATGGGCTGCAAAACTAATAAACTATGTGTTAAATCCGTTAACTGTAGTGATTAATTCATTCCTGGATTTTCTTCCGAACCTGTTCTTCATAGTTGTACTTGTTTTCGTGTTCAGGTATATCATTAAATTTGTAAAGTTCCTTTTTAATGAAGTCGAAAAAGAGACACTTGAGATTCCAGGATTTCACAAAGACTGGGCTATACCGACATATAAAATAGTTAGGTTTTTAATTTTAGTTCTTGCAGCAATAATAATATTTCCGTATTTACCCGGTTCCGACTCCCCGTTCTTTCAGGGAATTTCGGTTTTTCTCGGTATACTTTTTTCTTTAGGGTCTTCATCCGCTATTGCTAATATGGTCTCCGGTGTTGTATTAACATATATGCGTCCATTTAAAATAGGGGATAGGGTAAAAATTGCTGATACTGTCGGTGATGTTGTTGAAAAAACTCTTCTTGTAACCAGAATCAGAACTCCAAAAAATGTTGATATTACAATTCCGAATGCTATGGTTCTGAATAGTCATATAATTAATTACAGCTCTTCTGCATCGGATAAGGGATTGATACTACATACCACGGTTACAATC
>ERZ795056.4032-NODE-4032-length-15374-cov-4.337555_pt1 | contig 15374 bp, 8 predicted proteins | sample MGYA00375140_ERZ795056 | MGnify/ENA primary metagenome ERZ795056 (study PRJEB30185, sample SAMN05720227) | activated sludge metagenome | isolation source: Anaerobic digester | place: USA | collected 2015-03-09 ... | reverse complement strand
AGAATGCCATTTTTTGCACCACGACCCAACCCAACCGCAACAGCAGCAGGCGTTGCTAAACCCATTGCACAAGGGCAACTAATTACCAAAACAGCAATACTGCGTAACAAACTTTGCCCAAAAGGAAGCCCTACAAAAAAGTAGTTGACAACAACAGTAAGAATGGCAATACTTACAACTAAGGGTACAAAAACTGCACTAATTTTATCAGCCAATAATTGTACAGGTGGTTTTTCGGTTTCAGCATTTTTTATGAGTTTTAAAATATTTGCCAAAACTGTATCTTCTCCAACTGCTGTAATTTGTGCTTTTACTGTACCTGTTTGTACAATACTTCCACCAATTAATTTGTCTTTAATTGTCTTTTTTACTGGCACACTTTCTCCAGTGATAATGGCTTCGTTTACATCAGCATCGCCCCATAAAACTTTTGCATCCATTGGTACGTACTCACCATTTTTAATCAATACTAAATCGCCTACTCTTAACTCTTTACTTTCTACTTGAAAAATTTGTTCTTGATGTTTGTCATCAAAAGCGATCATATTGGCCATTGTTTTTTGTGTAACGGCTAATTTTTTTAAGGCTTCTTGTGTTTGTTCAACACTTTTATCTTCCATGTAGTTGCCTAAAAAAACCAATGTAATTGTTGTTGCTGCTGTTTCGAAAAATAAAAATTCATAGGCTTTCCCAATTAACAATCCATACAAGCTATAACCAAGAGCAGCAGTGCTTCCTAAAGCAATAAGTACATTCATATTTGGAATGCCTTTGAATAAACTTTTAATGGCACTTCTACCAAAAAAGTCCATGCCCACTAAGTATACAGGCAATGTTAAAGCCAATTGTACATAAGGATTCATTAACAAATGAATGTGAATGAAAGGAAACATGTGCAACATTAAAGGAGCAGTAAAAACAATACAAAACCAAAAGCGTTGTAAATGATTTTTAAAAGGAAAAATTCCGTAGTAAATTGTTTTTTGTACTCCATCTTTTTGTATACCATAACCTAATTTTACAATGCCTTTTTCAATTTGTTCAATGGGTAAGGTTTCCTCTTTTTCAAAACTTACATCGCCGCCAATAAAATTTACTTTAACATTTTCTAAGCCTTGCTCTTTTAAATATTTATCTATGGTTAAGGCACAGTTGGTGCAACTCATACCATTTACTTTTATTGCTACTTTTTCCATTTTCTTCAATTAAAGCACAAATTTAGACATAATTTAAGGGTTTAATTTTCGGTGAATGGAATATTCCAACAAATAGAAATGGGTTGCATTTCTTACAACCCATTTGTTTTTAATCGATCCTAAATCCATCAATCATTTATTGTTTAATAAATCTTGAATTATAATTAGTAGTTTTTGTCATAACTTTTACCACATAACTACCATTTGAGTAACTACTAATAGCAATCGGAATTGTATTTCCACCGGCAATAGCTGCATACATTTTATTGTACATTAATACACTGTTCGTGTTAAATATTTGTACTTGTATATTTTCCACTTCAGTAGATTTATAGATAACATTGATAGTGCTATTTGCAGGGTTTGGGCCAACGGTACAACCAAAATTGTTTGTATTGTTTACAGTAGTTAAACCTTTATCGCTTTTATTCACGGCTAATTCAAAGCTGTAAATAGAAGTAAAACCAGATAAAAACACTTTGTTACCTACTGCAGCAAACTCGTAAGGTAAAGTTCCATTATTCTCATTAATAACGCCTTCTATTTTAGTTACTTCATTATCGTTAATGGATAAAATATTATTGGTTGTTGTTATTGGCATATATAATAATTTATATCCTGCATCACTTGGTAATTGATAAGAGGCAACTATATACTTGTTGCTGTTGTGATTTATTAAACCCATTGTAGTAAAATACATACCTGGTAAGGTTAACATTTTTTCGATACCTTCTAAATTGTTGTAATTATTTATTCTATAAATAATATTACCACAATAAAAATATAATGCGTTGTTCACAATCTGTACATCTCTTAAATGATCTAACATGAATCCATTGAATAATAAATTTTGGGGTGTATTCAATAAATTTCCATTAATATCAAGTATAAATAATTTTGAAGTATTTTGATTTGGCATTTCTCTTTTATTACCAACTAAAATGATTCTTTGATTTACCTGATCAATAGTCATAGTAGAAAATAAGTAATCTTTAAACTCGGCTTCATGATAAATATTTTTGAAAGTATTGTTAGCTGGATTGATAATTGAAATGGCTATTTCCTCATTATAGTATGGAGGATTATTTCTACCTCTATTACCTCCTGCAACTATTAATTGTGCTGTATTTAATTTTTTAATACTTGCAATACTCAAAATACCTGGAACATTATTAATACTATTTTCTGGATTTTGTACTTGATACAACACTGCTGGATTTGCATTTGCTGCGTTGAATGATGGAGAAGCAGGGCTAGCATAAATATTCCAATCAAAACCAGAATTGAACTCTTGAATTGTGCCATTTGAATAGCCTCCAATTAGCACTTTAGTATTATCGAAATTGGTAGTTGCTGCATAAATACTTAGAGCTGGGTTTGCACCTAATTTGGTTATTACATTATTATTTTCATAGTTTAAACTGGCAGCACTAGAATATTTACTTCCATGAACAAAAAGTTCGTTGGTTTCTTTTCCTAAATTAAAGTAAGGAGTAATTGCACCTGTTGGACGAGCAAATTGTTGTACTGCATTACTTAAGTCAACAAAATCAATAGTAGTTCCTTTTTGAAAGTATAATTTATTCTCGGTTGTATTCCACATGGTAGTAATTTGACCATAACTGTAAATCATATTGCTCCAAATTAAATCGGCACGTTTTCTTAAATAAACATTTGGAGCTTGATTATCTAAAACTTGTCCATTGTGCAATTTCCAATAGTAAGCTGTATTGGTTAAAGAAATTCTAGCGTACACATAATCGCCCACATAAGTTTCAATTTCAAAAGGTTTAGAAGAATCTAGTGGAGCTCCATTGTATTGTAAAACAATTTCAGTTTTTTCTCTGGTTAATTTGTTAATTGCATACAATTTATAATTAGCATTTTCAGCTCTTACATAAGTGTAAGTATCATCGGCACCAATCATTTTAACTCTGGGTCTATTTACATCAATAGGTAAAGAATCTATTTCGGTAAAGTTGCCAAAGTAATCATATTTAAAACTATAGGCTCCAGTACCAGGATTGTTAATTTTATTAATAATGCCATATAAACTATAATCGGTACCAAACCCAATTGAGGTCATATTTGATACATTGTTAAAGAAAGTTGGGTTAGGTCTTCCTAAATCGGTAACAGTTCTGTTTTTATAATCAATTTTAATTAAATGACCACCGCCTTGAGTTCCAACATAAATGTTACCATCTGCACCAAACAGAGAAGCAAAAATATCGCCGACAGGTGTAGTTGCTTCAACGCCTTCTTTGTTTCTAATTGGCACTACTTGAAATTGTTTTGAAAATAAATCCACAAAAATTACTTTGAAGGGCTGTAGTGGCAAAACATTATTATTGGGATTAAGTGGTCCTTTATCTATTAAAATAGCAGTGTAATCGTTATTGTTTTTAGAAGAAGGAACAATGCAACCATTTAAATTAGAAATATTGGCTTGAATGAGGGGTTTTCCCAAATCAATAATTTGGTTGGTTTGAGCAACAGCTTCAGTTCCTATATGGAAACCAAGCAATAACAATACGGTGATTAGGTTTTTCATGGCTTTGGATTTGATACCATAAAGGTAATATTGCACCAAGCAGTTTTACAAGTAAACAACGCTATTATGCCCGATTTGGGTTTGTATTTATCTAATATAGATACTGAACCGATATGAGCATTTCTCAAATTCATAAAAATAGAATCAAATTTACTTGCTAAACTATATTTAACTTAATTAATTGATTGATAAACAGATAATTAAATGATAAAAATATTTTTTTATCCTCACAATGAGACTTTTTGAGTAAGAAATGCATAAACTTAATAATTATAAAAGGCAATATATCAAATCAAATTAGACTAATTTTATGCCCCAAAAAGACAATATAGACAATCAGCTTATAAATACTTAGCCAAGTAGTTTTTTAAAAAATAGAACGCATTTGCTCTAAAAATTTGTTTTGAAGTATTCAAGATATCTTATTTCAAACAACAATAGCTTTGCCCAAAGTTTAAAAATACTTGCATTTCTACTATGAGCGATTTTTTTTATACACTTTCGCATTTGCCCAAAGTAGCTGCTGCACTTTGGAAAATTCATCACAAAAAAAAAGTATGGGCATTTTATGCTCCTATGGGTGCTGGAAAAACTACATTGATACATGAATTGTGTGTTGAAGTTTTAAAAGTAAAGGGTGCAGTAAGTAGTCCCACTTTTTCAATTATCAATGAATATTTTAGTGAAGTTGCTGGAACAATTTTACACATGGATTGGTACAGACTAAAAGATGAAGCTGAGGCCATTGACGCAGGTGTAGAAGATGCACTTTTAAGTGGCAACCTGTGTTTGGTTGAATGGCCAGAAAAAGCAACAACTATACTACCAACTGATACAGTGCATTTACACATTGAAATAATTGATGCACTTACAAGACGAATTTATGAACCCATTGAAATGGAAGAAGAATTTGAATAAGTACTCAATTTTTGAAATAGCTTTATAAACCCAAAACCATTAACTAACTTTAGTTTTCCAAAACAATAAATTCAATTTTTAGCATGGCTACTTCAAAACCTGTTATTTCTACATCTTTTAGTTACGAAACTTTAGAAGAAACCCTAGATGTAAAACCACAAGGCACACAATTAGAAATTGGTATTCCAAAAGAAATTGCATTTCAAGAAAATAGAATTGCATTAACACCCGATGCAGTTGGAGTTTTGGTAAGCAATGGCCACAGTGTTGTAGTTGAACACAATGCTGGCGAAGGCAGTCATTATAAAGACAAAGATTATAGTGAAGTTGGAGCAAAAATTTTATACAGCCGTGCCGATGTTTTTAAAGCCCCAGTATTGGTAAAAAGTGCACCTGTTGTAGAGGAAGATTTGCCCTTGTTGCAGCTCAATCAAACCATTATTTCTCCCATTCATTATTCTGCTTTAAAAAGTGAGATCATTCAAAAAATGATGGAAAGAAAAATTACAGCTTTAAGTTTTGAAAATTTAAAAGACGATAGCGGCACTTATCCAATTGTTAGAAGTATGAGTGAAATTGCTGGTGGTGCATTAATGCTTATTGCCGGCCAATACTTAAGTAGTTTTAATAAAGGAAAAGGGGTTTTATTGGGAAGTATAAGTGGAATTCCTCCAACAAAAGTTGTAGTAGTTGGTGCTGGAATTGTTGGTGAAGTTGCGACAAGAAATGCACTTGCTTTGGGTGCTAGTGTAAAAGTATTTGACAACAATGTGTACCGATTAAAGCAGTTGCAAAACAACTTGGGTCAACGTGTATGGACGAGTGTTTTAGAACCTAAAATTTTAGCCAAGCAATTAAAAACTTGTGAAGTGGCTATTGGTGCTTTAAGCAATGAATATGGTCGTGCACCTGTTGTAGTTACTGAGCAAATGGTTGCTGCAATGAGGCCAGGAAGTATTATTATTGATGTTGCCATAGATAGGGGTGGTTGTTTTGAAACCAGTGAATTAACTAGCCACGAGAATCCTACTTTTTTAAAACACGATGTAATACATTATTGTGTTCCCAATATTCCAAGTGGTTTTGCAAGAACTGCAAGCCAAGCCATTAGCAATGTGTTAATGCCTTTATTAATTCAAATAAGTGACGAAGGCGGAATAGATGAAATTGTTTGGCACAACTTAAATATGAGAGAAGGTATTTATTTGTTTAAAGGTGCATTAACCGATTTTTATATTAGCCAGAAGTTTGATCTAAAATTTACCGATTTAAGTTTATTGATAGCAAGTAGAAGATAAAATTACAAATCAATATCTGTAATTTGTTGTGGGGCAATTAAATGAATTGTTTGCAAACCTGCTTCAATAGCTCCTTCAATATTTTTTATTGTATCATCTATAAAAAGTGTTTCACTTGCAATTAAATTTTGCTCTTTTAAAACGGCTGTATAGCTTGCTGCATAAGGTTTTCTTAACCCAAATATGTGAGAGTAGTAAGCTTTAATAAAATAATCATTAAAGCTTTTTTTGCCAATTACCCCTGCTACAATTTTACAAAATGCTTCATAGTGTATTGCATTTGTATTAGAGTATAAATAAATATTGTACTTGTTTTTTATTTGCTCTAACCACATCAATCTTTCCATTGGCAAATCCAATAACATTGCATTCCAAGCTGTATAAATTTGTTCGTTGGTTAACTGAATATTGGTACTATTTCTTAATGTATTACAAAAGCTTTCTGGAGAAATTTTACCTACTTCTAAATCTTCAAATAAAGTAGATACAGTATGCTGTGTATATAAATCGGCAAAGTTGGTTACACCCAATTGTATAAAAGCTTTTTCGGTTAAGGCGTAATCAATATTTAAAAAAATACCGCCTAAGTCGAAAATTATATTTTTAATTGTAGATTGAATCATGCAGCAATATTAAGCTTGCTTTCTTTTACTTTTTTGATACTTGCTATAAATAATTTCACTCATTGGTTTATGGTAAACTTTGCTTTCTACCCAAGATATAATATCTAAATAAGCAAATGCCCTAGTTTCAAAACGATTTTTCTCTAAATGTTTTATTTCTTGCAAAAACTTTTCCAATTCAGGCTGCATAAGTTTTGGAGAAACTTTAAACGATTGGCGTAAAAACTTAAACATGATTTCTTCTACTACAGTTAAATTTTTCATTTTTGCCATGAAGCGATATACAGATTTTATTAAGGAATCCATAATTTCAAAATTGCCCATTTCAAAATGAGCCATCATGTGTAACAACCTTGCATAAGATTGTAAGTCTATTCTTAAATCCATAGAACCATTGATTATTTTATGCAAATAATCAATCGATTTTTCGTAATCGCCATTGCCAAAATGCAGCATAGCAAATTTGTAATTAAACACCAATATTCTATGCCCATCTACAAACAATGCTTGCTTTTCTAATTTTTCTTCAATCTCTGGAATTAACAATGCACCTTTTTTAAAAGTACCTGTCATTAAATGCCAGTTAATTTTCGAAGTATTAATGTAAATAGAAGTATGGGTACTAAAATTATCGTACAGTTGAGCAATAGGGGTTCTTTCAAATGCTTCAAATGCAACAAGTACATGTTCAAAAGCTGTAAAATTTCTAAGATCAAAATGTGCATTTAGTAAGGTATGCATACCTTTTACATAGTGACCAGTTTCTACAGAAATTAAATTGGGTTCTTCTGTAAATAAATCAACCCATTTTTGACTGTAACGATAATACATTAAAAAATCTTGCCTAATAAAAGCATACCAACAATAGCTTTGATAGAGGTACAATTTTTCATAAAACCCATTTACCGCTTTTATGTCTTCGGGTAGTTGTTCTTTAAAGAAAATTCGAATATCCTTTTCATCTTCTACATTACGTGCATGCCCATTAATAATATACCAACGATACAATAGTAAAGCCAAATTAGATAACTTGGTTACCCTGTAAATGTGGCTACTAATATCCATGGCTTCTTTAGCCATTTGTTCAGTTTTGTCAGTACCAGTACGTGTAATATGTAAGGTTTCAATTTTCTTTTCTAAAGAAATTGCTTGTACTAAAAAATTAAATTTTTGATTTTGTTTGGCCATTTCTTTGGCTCTTTCTAAAATTCTAAGTGCCTGAAGTTTTAAACCTTTGTTGTATAAAATACGAGCATTGTCTAATTGTTCACTCAACAATAAATCAATATTGTCATTTGTTTTAAGTAAGCGTAAACTAGCCAAAACTTGTTTGTATAAATGTGTTTTTAAATTGGCTAGTTGAGGTTTGGTTATGCCCTTCAACTTTTTCATCAATAAAATTTCATCGTATTCATGCATTTTATCCAATGCATCAAATAAATGAACAATTTTCAGGTCTTCATTCGCCGAACTTCTTTTAATATATAATTTAAAATGACGTTTTTCCGCCTTCTCTAAAGATTTTATTAATTGAAATAATATATCTGAAAAACGGTTGGACATAAGTGTTATTTTTCCTTAAAAGTCAATACAGGATTGATTTTTAAGTTTTTTTTATGATTTTTGAGATGATAAAATCAACTGCAAGTTGATTTTATTCATCCAAATTGCAAGGCTATTTTTACATTAGTAAATAAGCCAAGCGTTTTTCAAGTGGCAGCAATCTTTAGAGTTTAGCAATTTGACAATCGAGAGAGGCTTAAACGAAATGCAGTAATTAGATACTGCAAACAAAATCGAAAGAACTATTTTTCATATGGCAAGCAATCGTTAGAGGCTGCCCTGTTTCTACAGGGGAGCCCTTTTTTTGTTGGGCAATGCAATTTAGTATGTTTTCATTTATTTTACCAAATGTTCCTCAAAAAAAATAAATGTTACGCAACCATCTTCTTACACAATTCAGTTTAATTATATTGCTTTCAGCAAATCTATTTAATTGATGCTTTCTCAGCTGAAAAAATACTTTTACCTTTCAACCAAATTATAATATGGCAACAGCAGAACAATTTATTGAATCAATCAATAAAGGCTACACATTTAAAGGTGAACATGTGAAAATTGGTGTAGGTATGCACAATGGAGAAGTGATGAGTGGTGCAGATGTTTTTTTACCTTTTAAAACCATGAATAGACATGGACTTATTGCAGGTGCAACTGGTACAGGAAAAACAAAAACACTCCAAATGTTGAGTGAATGTTTAAGCGACAATAGCGTACCCGTTTTAGTAATGGATATTAAAGGAGACTTTAGTGGTATTGCACAAGCTGGTGTTGCCAACGATAAAATAAACGATAGATGTACCAAACTAAATGTAACTTTTAACCCAACTGCTTTTCCTGTTGAGCTGCTAACATTAAGCAACGAAAAAGGTGTACGATTAAGAGCAACCATAAGTGAATTTGGACCAATTTTATTGAGCAAAATTCTTGGATTAAATGATACGCAAGCGGGTGTTGTTGCAATGATTTTTAAATATTGCGATGATTTAAAAATGCCATTGGTTGATTTAAAAGATTTTATTAAAGTATTGCAATATGTAGGCAACGAAGGCAAGGATGAATTGGAAAAAGAATATGGTAAAATATCTACAACAAGTACAGGAACTATTTTAAGAAAAGTAATAGAATTACAACAACAAGGAGCCGATATTTTTTTTGGAGAGAAAAGTTTTGAGGTAGATGATTTAATGAGAATTGATAACGAAGGCAGAGGCGTTATTAATATTTTACGAGTAATGGATATGCAAAATCGCCCAAAATTGTTTAGCACATTTATGTTGCAATTGTTGGCAGAATTGTATGCTAGTTGCCCAGAAGAAGGAGATTTAGACAAGCCCAAACTAATTTTATTTGTAGATGAGGCACATTTGGTTTTTCAAGAAGCTAGCGATGCATTGTTGCAACAAATAGAAACAGTAATTAAATTAATTAGAAGCAAAGGCATTGGCATTTTCTTTTGTACACAAAATCCGCAAGATATTCCTGCAAGTATTTTATCACAATTGGGTTTAAAAGTGCAACATGCTTTAAGAGCATTTACTGCAGCCGATAGAAAAGTAATTAAAACAGCCGCTGAAAATTTTCCAGAAACAGATTTTTACAAAACAGATGAGTTGCTTACACAAATGGGAATTGGAGAAGCATTTGTTACCTTATTGAATGAAAAAGGTATTCCAACACCATTGGTACATACCATGTTGTGTGCACCAAGAAGTAGAATGGATGTGTTGAATGAAAATGAAATTGATGGGCTATTGGCAAAAAGCAAATTGATTAACAAATACAAAGAAGAAATTGACTCGAATAGTGCGTATGAAATTTTAACTGCTAAATTAGAAGAAGCTGCAGAAAAAAGTAAAGTTGAAATAGAACAAAAAGAAGAAACAAAAAAAGAAAAAGAAGAGCCAGGGTTTTTTGACAATCCTGTATTAAAACAAGTTGGAAGAACAGCAGCAAATATGATTACCAGAAGCTTGTTGGGTGCATTGGGCTTGGGTGGAAGAAGTAGTAAAAAGAAAAGTTTCTTTTAATTTTTTCTCTCTATCAATCCTACAGCATTTATGCTTAAATAATTTTCGTTGATTAAAAACTCCAGCACTTGTTGGAGTTTTTCTTTATGAACACTTTTAAGACCTTGTTGCAATGCTTTAATGTTTATGCCGTTTGTTGAAATGGTATTTAAAATTTTTTCTTGAATATTGGTAAACTCAATAGTGCTAAGTTCAAGCTGTTTCTTGGCCAAACAATTATCACAAATACCACAATCTTTTATAGTGTTATCATCAAAATAAGCCGATATAAATTTGCTTCTACAAATATTGGTTTGCTCAATATTATCAACCATTGCGGCAATGCGTTGTACATACAATTGTTTACGTGTGTTGTATATTAAAGTATTAAAATAAAGATGCTCAGCAGGAGCTCTATTCACTAAAAAATAAATTTGTGGCGTTTCTTTTTGTGGCCAATATTCTATAATTCCATAGCTATGTAAAATTTTCAAATCGGCATAAATTTTTTCGTAAGGTAATTTTGCAACCTTGGCCAATAGCTTTTCGTTAATAGAAACTCTATGTTCAAAAATACCTTCGTACGTACGCAACAATGCCTTCATGGTTGCATCTACATTGGGGTACACATTTTCTACATTGTTAATGGTGTATTTATCTGTTGTAAATTCTACTTGCGATGGTAAAAAAATATTTTCATTAAATGCCAAATGCCCTTGTTGTTCTAAAATTTTAAGTACACTCATTACCACATGAAAATTGAGTTTAAAATTGTTACAAAACTCTATCAAATTAAAATCGTAATATTTTCCTTCACCAATGCCAATTGGAATTTGTAAATAATTGGCAATTGATTGATATACTTGTTTAATTACTTCATACGTAGGAAATTTTTCTTGTGGCAACAATTGTAATGTAGCAATATCGGTTGGTTGATACAATAAAACAGCGTAAGCTCTGTTGCCATCTCTACCAGCTCTACCAGCTTCTTGATAATAATTTTCTATGCAATCGGGTAAATTTAAATGAATTACAGTTCTTACATCTGGCTTATCAATGCCCATTCCAAAAGCATTGGTACAAACAATAATTCTTGTTTTGTTTTCAATCCAAGCTGTTTGTTTTGCACTACGTTCAGTTTGTGTTAACCCTGCATGATAAAAATCGGCACTAAACCCATGTTGCTGCAACAACAATGCAATGCGTTTGGTTTCTTTTCTATTGCTGCAATAAACGATACTACTACCAGCAACATTTTGTAAAACTTGTAACGCTTTATTTATTTTACTATCTATCTTAAAAACAGAGTAAGATAAATTGGGTTTTTCAAATGATGAATGAAAAATATTGGGTTGCTTTAATTGTAGTTTATCTACAATGTCTTTTTGCACCAATGTTGTTGCCGATGCAGTTAAAGCAATAAACGGTGTATTGGGTAAACTGTTTCTTAAATTGGCAATTCGTAAATAGGGAGGACGGAAATCGTAACCCCATTGACTAACGCAATGAGCTTCATCAATAGCAATACTATTAACATTTAACTGAGCTAAATACTCTTGAAATAAGTTTGTTTCTACCCTTTCTGGCGATAAATAAATAAATCTATATTCATCTTGTACTGCTCGTTTTAAAACAGTCGTTAACTCATAATAACTCATGCCACTTACTAAAGCAATTGCAGGAATATTTCTTTTTTGTAAATTTTCTACCTGATCTTTCATTAAAGCAATGAGTGGAGAAATTACCAAGCAAACACCTTTTTGCATTAATGCAGGAATTTGAAAACAAATAGATTTTCCCCCACCTGTTGGTAGCAATGCAACTGTATCTTTTCCATCTAAAACAGATTGAATGATTGCTGCTTGATCTCCTTTAAAAGAAGCATAGCCCCAATACTGTTTCAATATTTGTTCTTTCGTTTGCATTAATGGTTCAAATATATTTCTGTTTAGGGTTGTTTGTTTATAAATAATTGTACACAACTTTTTTATGGACTCAATGCCAATTCAATACTAAAAATTGTACTATTGCTTCCCTCACAAAATTGCTTAAGTGAGTTGTAACTATGGCAAATAATCATGAAAAAGTTGCGTTGGTGTTAATGCCTAATGAAATTGGGCATTCTTATGCTATTGTTCAAAGTTTACATATTGTAAAAAACAATCAATCTATTGAAAGCAATGTGTATGGATTGGATAAATCTACCATTGCTACTCACTTTGCCACACTTCCAAAAATTGTACAAGATACTTTGATGTTGTTTAGTGAAAAAGCAATTATGCAAGAGTGGAACGATATACAACAACGTTATGCAAAACAACGTGCAGGGAAGGATGCTGAAAGCTTTACTCACAATGCATTGGTACGCTATTTATACGATGCTTTAAATAAACTAAAACCATTTTTTCCGGTATTAAAATTTTATCAAAAAGTTTTAACCGACAATCAAAAATCTTATCGTACTTCTTTATGTTGCTTTAGTGTTTTTAAGCCAATACTTTCTTTTGAAATTATACAACACCAACAATGTTATAGTGTATTAATTTATGTTGAATTAAATGGAACAGCTTTTCCACTTTCTAAATTTAATAGGCATTGTTTTTTATTAGAAAGTAAGAGTGAATATTTTATTTTGTCTTATACCGACTATCAAACAATTGAATGGTTGAACAAGAACATTCAGTTGTATCAACACAACGAAAGTAGTTTTGTAGAACATGTATTAAATACTTTAGAAGCAGATTATACAGTTAATAAAAATAATTTATTTGCCACCAATGAAATTGACGTTGTACCAACCAATAGAATCTTATTGAGTGAGTTGAGCAATGCATTTTTAATGCTTACACCACAATGGTTGTATGATGGTTTTGTAGTTGATGGTTCATTTACTAAAACCATTGAAACCAAACATCATGGTATTAGTTTTTCTATTAAAAGAAATGAACTTGCAGAGCAATCTTTTATACAAACAATAGAGGCTTTACATGTTAATTTTCCCAAACAAAAAAATGGCTATTATTATTTAAGTTTTGCCGATGCTCAAAAGAAGCAATGGTTTTTAAAGGCCTATCATCAATTGTTAAACGAGAATATTGAGTTGATAGGAATGGACATGTTAAAGCATTTTAAATATTCGGCATTTAAAGCTTTAACCAACTTTACTATTGTAGAGCAAACTGAAACTAGAGTTGTTGTTGATATGAAAACTTTTTTTGGGAAAGAAGAAATACCATTAAAAGAATTGCAAAAAATATTAATGGCTGGTCAAAAAGCTGTGTTGTTAAAAGATGGCAGCTTAGGGGTGTTTGATGATGAATGGATAAAACAATATGCGGCAATTATTAAGCATGGAAAAACTAATGGTCATTTAATTGAAGTAGCCAAATGGATGGCTATTACTGAAAATAGAAACAACACAGCAACTACTTTATTGCAAACTACCATTCAAAAAGATTGGTGGCAAAAATGGAATACTTGGCAAACTAGCGAAACCGTGGTTTATGAACTTCCGTCAAGTGTACAAGCAATGTTAAGACCTTACCAACAAAAAGGATTTGAATGGATGGCTTTGTTGGCTGATGTTGGAGCTGGAGCTTGTTTAGCCGATGATATGGGTTTGGGCAAAACATTACAAACCATTTGTTTTCTAGCTCATTACATTCAACGAAATAGTGGAGTAAAGAACATCATTATTTGTCCATCCTCATTAATGTACAATTGGCAAAAAGAATTGGAGAAGTTTGCACCATCAATTCGAGCATTGGTGTATCATGGAACAAATAGAAAAGAAGCTGATTTGCTGAATGACGATTTGCAAGTTGTGATTACTAGTTATGGAACAGTAAGAGCAGATAATGGGCTGCTTTTTTCAAGCCACTATGGTGTTGCAGTAGTAGATGAAAGTCACAACATTAAAAACCCAACAGCACAAATTACAAAAGCCATTGGAGCCTTGCAGGCCAATATTTGCATTGCATTAAGTGGTACACCTGTTGTAAACAATACGTTTGATTTGTATGCTCAATTAAATTTTGCTTTACCCGGTATGTTTGGTAGCAGAGATTTTTTTAAGAAAGAATACGCCGATGCAATTGATAAATATAGGGATGAAGAAAAAATTAAACAACTACAAAAAATTACTGCTCCGTTTATTTTGAGAAGAACAAAAGAGCAAGTTGCTAAAGATTTACCAGATAAAACAGAAAGTATTTTATGGTGTACAATGCACCCACAACAACGAATGGTGTACAACGAAATTAGTGAACAAATTAAAGGCAATATTTTAACCAATATAAAAAGTAACGGACTTAATAAAACTAAGTTGGCCGTTTTACAAGGGATTATGAAGTTGCGTCAGGTTTGTAATACACCTTTGTTATTGCCCATTGAAGAACAACAAAGTTGTACAGAAAGTATTAAAACAGAAATGTTGCTGCAGGAACTTCACAATATTTTAGGCAATCATAAAGCCATTGTTTTTTCTCAGTTTAGTTCTATGTTAAATTTATTAAGTGCAGCATGTGATAAACAAGGCATTGCTTATTTTCATTTTGATGGACAAACTCCACCTGCCAAAAGAAGTGAAATGGTAGACGCCTTTCAACAAAAAGATTGTACTACAAATTTATTTTTAATTAGCTTAAAAGCTGGCAATACAGGATTAACATTAACAGCAGCTGATTACGTGTTTTTATTTGATCCCTGGTGGAATACAGCCATTGAACAACAAGCTATTGATAGAACCCATAGAATAGGACAAACTAAAAATGTGTTTGCCTACAAGCTAATTTGTAAAGACACCATCGAAGAAAAAATAATCAATTTACAACTTCGAAAAAAACAATTGGCCGAGGAGTTGGTAACTGAAGATGATGGGTTTGTAAAATCATTATCTGAAGAAGATATTGCTTACTTGTTTAGTTAAAATGATTGGTGGAATATCGATTCAAGGGTATTAAAAAACAATGCTACACCTATTTCATAACTCCTCAATCCAAATTTTAATATCATGAGGTGCAGTTTCTGTTCCTCCAAAATAAGGATAAAGTTTATAACCAATACCTGTTGTTGTTGTACTTAAACGTGGTAGTTTTAAAGTGGTTTCTCCAAATGTAAAAATATAAGTATCATTTACTATTTTAATATCATACATTTCATCTACTCCAATTGTTGCATTACCAATTTTTTTAAAAGATACAATGCTGTTGTTATAG